>Ga0210394_10009114_pt1 | contig 10058 bp, 6 predicted proteins | sample IncBWC12MmetaG_FD_160121 | JGI IMG/M metagenome (GOLD analysis project Ga0210394, IMG submission 160121) | Forest soil microbial communities from Barre Woods Harvard Forest LTER site, Petersham, Massachusetts, United States - Inc-BW-C-12-M | ecosystem: Environmental > Terrestrial > Soil >...
CCTCGATGACGGCGGCCTGCGTACGCTCAAGGATGCCGGCCTCAAGCTGCAGAAAGGCGTGCACTACTGATGGCCTACAACACGATCATCGAAGACGGCATCGATATCCTGGTCGTCGGTGCAGGTCTTGGCGGCACGGGTGCCGCATGGGAAGCGAGATTCTGGGGCCAGGACAAGAAGATCGTCATCGCCGAGAAGGCCAACATCGATCGCTCGGGTGCGGTCGCCCAGGGCCTGTACGCCATCAACTGCTACATGGGCACCCGTTGGGGCGAAAACAATCCCGAGGACCACGTCCGCTACGCTCGCATCGACCTGATGGGGCTGGTGCGGGAAGACCTGCTGTTCGACATGGCCCGTCACGTCGACTCCACTGTGCATCAGTTCGAAGAGTGGGGCCTGCCCATCATGAAGAACCCGAAAAACGGGCAGTACCTGCGTGAAGGGCGATGGCAGATCATGATCCACGGCGAGTCCTATAAGCCCATCGTGGCCGAGGCGGCCAAGAAATCGGCGGACAAGGTCTTCAACCGCATCTGCGTCACCCACCTGCTGATGGATGAAAGCAGGCCGAACCGGGTCGCCGGCGCCGTTGGCTTCAACGTCCGCACAGGCAACTACCACGTCTTCAAGTCCAAGACCGTGATCTGCGGCGCGGGCGGCGCCTCCAACATCTTCAAGCCGCGCTCGACGGGCGAAGGTGCCGGCCGCACCTGGTATGCGCCCTGGTCGTCCGCGTCGGCCTACGGCCTCATGATCAACGCCGGCGCCAAGATGACGCAGATGGAGAATCGGATCGTGCTGGCGCGTTTCAAGGACGGTTACGGCCCGGTCGGCGCCTACTTCCTTCACCTGAAGACCTATACGCAAAACGCCGTGGGCGAAGAGTACGAATCCAAGTGGTTCCCGGAGCTGCAGAAAATGGTCGGCAAGGAGTATCTCGACCCGGAAGCCTCGCACCTGACCCATCGGCCCATCCCGACCTGCTTGCGCAACCATGCATTGATCAGCGAAGTGGCCGCCGGCCGCGGCCCCATTCACATGGTCACCATGCACGCCTTCCAGGATCCTCACCTGGAAGAGGTCGGCTGGGAGAACTTCCTCGGCATGACCGTGGGCCAGGCGGTCCTGTGGGCCGCCACCGACGTGGATCCCAAGAACGAGAATCCCGAGTTGACCACGTCCGAGCCGTATGTCATGGGCTCCCACGCGACGTGCTCGGGCGCCTGGTGCTCGGGTCCCGCGGACGTTTCCCCGCCCGAGTATTTCTGGGGCTACAACCGCATGACGACGGTCGAAGGTCTGTTCGGCGCCGGTGATGCGGTCGGCGGCACGCCGCACGCCTTCTCATCCGGCTCGTTCACCGAGGGCCGTCTCGCCGCTAAGGCCGCCTGCAAGTACATCGACGACGGAAAGGGCGAAGGCATCGTCGTATCCGACGAGCAGATCGAGCGCCGCAGGAAGATGATCTACAAGCCCCTGGAGCACTACAAGATCTACCGCAATGCGGTCGTGGCGGGCACCGTCAACCCGCACTACATCAATCCTCAGCAGGGCCTGGACCGCCTGCAGAAGCTCATGGACGAGTATTGCGGGGGCTATACCGTCGGCTACATGACCAATGAGAAGCTCCTGAACATCTGCCTAAAGAAGCTCAGAATCATGGAGGAGGATCTCGAGAGCCTGGCCGCGAAGGACATTCACGAGCTGCTGCGCGCATGGGAACTGAAGCACCGTCACCGGGCCGCGGAGTGCGTCGCGCAACACACGCTGTTCCGCAAGGAGACGCGCTGGCCGGGCTACTACTACCGCGGCGATATCATGAAGCTGGACGACGAGAACTGGCACGTGCTGACCGTTTCGCGTCGCGATCCGGAAACCGGCGAATACACCATGGAGAAGGCGCCCTGCTATCACCTGGTCGCGGACAACCAGCCAGAGGCAGAAGCTGGCGTTGAACATCAAGCTCGCGTTGAACATCATTGAAAGGACCGATGAGGAGATACGCGCCATAGCCGATCCCCTGTGGCGCGATCTCCTCAAGTACTCCAACGAAGGCAAGTACGGAGAGTTCGTCAGGAAGTTCGCCAGATCCCTGGCGCTTGCCATGAATCAAGTCGTGGTGAATCACCAGTTCGCGAACAGCGAACTGGCCAGGAACCTGTCCGAGAATGCCGACTGTCTCGGCATCATCCGCCGGGGCGAGCATGTGACCGTTCTCTACCGGCAACGCAGCACCAAGAAGCCGGGCGAATGGCTCGGCAGGCTTGTCCTCGGCTACGAAGATGGCGAGGTCAGGATTTTCGCGGCGTCCATCTTCTGAGCGAGCGGGCTCCGATTCGGCATGAGTGAAACCATCCATGACGGCACGTTCGTCGAGCTCACCTACAAGGTGACCGACAGGAAATCGGGGCATGTCTTGAGCTGCGTCGAATTCCCATTGGGCTACGTTCACGGACACAATGAAATCCTGGCCCCTTCCGTCCACAAGGAGCTGGAGGGCAAGTCCGCCGGCGATGTGATCGAAGTGCCCATCGACGGCAATCGCATCTTCGGCCCGAGGGACGAGTCGCTGGTTTTCACCGATCACATCGAGAACGTCCCCGAGGAGTGTCGACAGGTCGGCACCTCCATCCTCACGGAGAACGACAAGGGCCATACCCGCAGCTTCATCGTGACGCGGATGGACGACGAGACACTGACGGTCGACGGCAACAATCCGCTTTGCGGCAGGGAGGTCGTCTTCAGGCTCGAGATACTGACCGTGCGCGACGCAACCGCCGAAGAGATGAAAGCCGGCGGGGCGATCGGCGCGGAGCCGAACATCGACCCGTCGATGATGAGACCGGTTTGAGCGGCGGTGACGAATGGCATCCGACGACCCGGCTTCGTTGCCTGGGCTTGCAATCCTGACTTCACGAAGAAAGGGGTGACCTATGAGCGAGCAAAAACCAATCACCAAGGTTCCTGACGGGCAGACGCGCTTCTATACGACGCGTCAGAACGCGCCGAACGCCAAAGGGTTTGTCGGCTACGAAACCGTCTGGAAGCCGTTCCAGAAGGAAGTCGAATACAAGACGCCAAAGACGCCGTAGGGGTCATACCGAGGCATAGGTGAGCAGCCGTTCGACAACGCTCTACCACGAGCGCTCCACCGGGTTGGCCGCCACGTCCCGGCAGCGCTGACGCCGTGCTCACCGGGCAGTGAGCCGCTCGGTCGAGGGGTGGCGTCGATTGCGCTACCAAACCAATTGCTCGGAACGCCATCGGCCACCGGCGTGATGTGGTATGCCGTCGCATCCTACTGAATGAATAGGCAAATATCGGTGGGTGCTGTGTCCCCGGAATGGTAAGTTGTCAGCCGGAAACCCGAGGTTCGCACCATGATTCCAAGCGCATCCTTTAACTCAAAATATGGGATCCCAACCTCGAAAGGGAGGATACTGACGACACGGGGCGGTTTGCGCCGCCCTGGATTGAGTTGATTTCCCGCGCACCTCCCGCGCTATCTCGGTGTGATCTGCCTCCAGGAAATTCCGTTTATCGGCAGGAGGTGGTGCGTGTCGGCAATCAGTACCTACTCGCCTGACGTCGCTAACGGTGACGCGGGACGCACCGGACGCGACAAGCGCTGCAACCTGCAAAGGATGCAGCGGAATCTGACTGAATGTTCAAGTCAGGGTCGGAAATTCCAGAGCAGTGATGGTCCTGCTGTTGGCCGCGGCCGCGTCTTGCCGTGACGTCGGCAGCAGCGGAGGAGTCGGTAAGAGGCGCCGCCAGCACAGTCGGCGGCGATGAGTCTCGCCCCATCGATGGCATCACAGAATTTCGGCGACGGGAGACGCTGCTCAAAACCGGCGCTCTACAGGACGCCATATTCAACAGCGCTAACTTCTCGAGCATCGCCACCGACGCCAAAGGCGTCATTCAGATCTTCAATGTCGGCGCGGAACGCATGCTGGGATATATGGCCGCCGAGGTGATGAACAAAATCACCCCTGCTGATATTTCCGATCCGCAGGAGGTGATCGCTCGGGCCAAAGAATTGAGCCTAGAACTGGGAACAACCATTCGGCCCGGCTTCGAGGCTCTGGTTTTTAAGGCATCACGCGGAATTGAAGACATCTACGAGTTGACCTACATCCGCAAGGACGGCAGCCGCTTCCCTGCGGTGGTGTCGGTCACAGCACTGCGCGACGCCCAAGACGTAATCATCGGTTATCTGCTGATCGGAACCGACAACACGGCCCGTAAGCGCGCGGAAGAGGCTCTGCTGAAGGCTGGTGCTCTGCAAAGCGCAATTTTCAACAGCGCCAACTTCTCGAGTATCGCGACCGACGCACAGGGCGTCATACAGATCTTCAATGTTGGCGCGGAGCGCATGCTGGGATATACGGCTGCCGAAGTGATGAACAAGATCACACCGGCCGATATTTCCGATCCCCAGGAAGTCATTGCCCGCGCAGAGGCATTGAGCCTGGTCTTGGCGACGACGATCCGACCTGGATTTGAGGCCTTGGTCTTCAAAGCTTCACGCGGAATTGAAGACATTTACGAGTTGACTTATATCCGCAAGGACGGTAGCCGCTTCCCCGCCATTGTCTCTGTTACGGCGCTGCGCGACGCCCAAGACGCGATCATCGGTTATTTGTTGATTGGAACCGATAACACGGCCCGCAAAGAAGTCGAGGCGGCCCAGGCGCTGCTCGATCAGCGACTACGCGATCAGCAGTTCTATACGCGCTCCCTGATCGAATCGAATATCGATGCGCTGATGACGACTGACCCGCAGGGCATTATCTCGGATGTTAACCAGCAGATGATCGCACTCACGGGTCGCACACGCGATGAATTGATAGGTGCACCGTGCAAGAATTTCTTTACCGACCCCGTTAGAGCCGACGCTGCGATCAAACGAGTCCTGACCGAAAATAAAGTTAGCAATTACGAGCTCACCGTGCGCGCCCAGAACGGCGAAGAGACGGTGGTTTCCTACAACGCGGCAACGATCCACAACCGCGACCGGAAGTTGCAAGGCGTATTCGCGGCGGCACGCGATGTGACCGAGCGCAAGCGCTTTGAGCGCGCCTTGAAGGAAAAAAATATCGAGTTGGAGCGTGCGAGCCGCATGAAGTCGGAATTCTTGGCCACCATGTCGCACGAATTGCGCACACCGCTTAACTCAATCATCGGCTTCTCCGAAGCGCTAAAGGACGGTCTGATGGGTCAGATGAGCGATATCCAGCGCGAACCCATCGTCGACATTTTCACCAGCGGCCAGCACTTGCTTTCCCTGATCAACGACATTCTGGATCTATCGAAGGTTGAAGCTGGCATGATGACACTCGACCTCGAAGTTGTGGACCTGAACAGTCTGCTGCTGAATAGCCTTTCGATCGTCAAGGAGAAAGCCGCAGCCCAGGGGATCAACCTCGAACTCAAAATAGACAAAGACCTGAGCCTGCTGGAATTGGACATGCGCAAGACAAAGCAGATTGTCTACAACCTACTGTCCAACGCCGTCAAATTCAGCGCCAGCGGCGGGCGCGTGACATTGCACGCGCGCTGTGTCAAGCGCAGCAGCGTGGGAACATTGCAAGGTACCTGGCCGGCGCATAGTTTTCCTCTGGTCGAGAGCGCCAACAGTGAATTCCTCGAGATTGGCGTCAGCGACTGCGGTATCGGCATTTCCAGGGAAAATATGGCGAAACTGTTCCAGGCGTTCAGTCAAATAGACAGCAGCCTGGCGCGCAAATTCGAGGGCACGGGTCTTGGCCTGGCAATGGTCAAACAGTTGGCGGAACTTCATGGTGGAACCGTGGCCGTTGCCAGTAGGGAAGGCAAGGGCGCTCGATTCGCGGCCTGGCTCCCACTGCGTATCCCAGTCAAAACCGTTGCGATTCCGATCCGAGATGGCGACGCTGTGAAAATTTCGATGACCGGATCGAGCATTGATCCGCTTGACCTTGCGACGAGCGAATCGTCGTCAATTCGTTGAAGTGAACCACCGAATAGTAGACGCGGCGCGCATGCATGTCCTGAAGCCGGCCACTAGACCGAGACGGAGTAGACGGTAGTAAAGCCTGCCGGCCATCGTACGCGACCAAGGCATCTTCCATGTGGCAAGGAGGTCTCTCTGACTGGCCGCTGCAGTGGCCGACATCAGTTTCAGATTTCATCCCATCTAGAGAGGGGTCCGGATGGCCAATATACTAGTCATCGAAGACAATCCAGCGAACATGAAGCTGGCGTCCCTTCTGCTGCTTAACGGCGGCCATACCGTAATGCGGGCCGTTGATGCCGAGAGCGGCTTGATCCTGGCGCGCGACGAGCATCCTGACTTGATCCTGATGGACATCCAGTTGCCCGGCATTGATGGATTGGCTGCGACAGCCCTCCTAAAACGGGATCCGGCAACGGCCGCTATTCCCGTCATTGCCTTGACCGCCCTGGCGATGAAGGAGGACCGCGAGAAAAGTCGACTGGCCGGTTGCGACGCCTACATAGCCAAGCCGCTGCGGTACCAGGACCTGTATTCGGCAATCGAAAAGCTTCTTACCAAAAGTGGAACGGAAGCCAGCAAGAACGGCGCTTCCCTGCCATTGGCCGCAATGGTCAGCCCGCCGGCGAACATCCTCATTGTCGATGACGACGTTAAAGACCGCAAGTTGCTTGAAGCGCTGCTAAAACCCCAGGGCTATCTTACCCAATGCGCATCCGGCGGCGAAGAGGCGCTAGCGGCAATCGCCAAGCAGGCACCGGACCTGATCTTACTTGACGTCATGATGGCGGATATGGACGGCTACAAGCTTGCGAGGATTCTGAAGAGCGATCCTGCCACCTCGACCATACCGATCATCATGGTGACGGTTCAAAGCGACCGCGGCGCCCGGATGACGGGTCTCGAGGCCGGGGTGGAGGAGTTCTTGACCAAACCCGTGGATCGGGCCGAATTGTGGTTGCGGGTGCGTAATTTATTGCGCTTGAAGTCCTTCGGCGATTTCCTCCAGAGCCATAGCTTCAGAATGGAGGAGCAGGTGCAGGCGCGCACCGCTGAATTGCAGCGCTTCCGCGGCGCGATCGACGCGACAGGGGATGCGATATTTCTGGTCGATCGTTCCACCATGCGTTTTGTGGATGTCAACGACGCTGCCTGCCGCATGCAAAATTTGACTCGCAACGAATTGCTCGCACTTTCTCCGGAAGAACTGCATTCAACTTCGCGTGAAGCACTTGAGTGCATCTATGACTCGGTGATAGCCAGTGGTGCAGATTTGCAAGCAATGGAACTGGAGCGGCCCAGCAAGGACGGCGCAAAAATATGGTACGAATTGCGACGCCACGCCCAGCGCACACGCGACCGCTGGACCATCGTTACTTTGATACGCAATGTCACGCAACGCAAGGAAGCCGAGCAACGGATCAGCCGTCTCAACCGCGTGTACGCTGTACTAAGTGGTATCAACGCGGCAATTGTCCGTACCCGTGACCGACCTGAATTGTTCAGGGAGGCATGCCGGATCATCGTTGAACACGGCCGCTTTACGCTGGGCTGGATTGGTGTAATTGACCGTGCAAGCGGAAGGCTGACGGCTGTCGCTCAAGCGGGTCTGGATGAGAAATCCGCCATCGGCGGCACATTCCTGAACGACGCAGTTGGCTACATGCCTGGACCGGCCGCGCAGGTTGCCATTCGGGACCTTCGGCCGGCGATAGATAACGACATACGGGAGACGCTCTCGCTTAATGCTGGCGACGGTGCAGCGCGCGCACTGGTGGTTAGGCGGGCCGCAATCGAATTGGGCGCCAAGTCGGTTATCGCACTGCCGCTGGTCGTTGAGCGCGAGATCTTCGGCGTTCTCACCCTATATGCCCCCGAGCGCGGTTTTTTCGATGACGAGGAGATCAGGCTACTCGGTGATTTGGGCGGCAACATTGCGTTCGCAATCGATCGTATCGACAAACAAGAGCGACTGGCTTACCTCGCTTATTACGATGTGCTCACCGGACTGGCAAACCGGAGGCTTTTCATCGAGCGCGCTGCGCAACATCTGCGCAGCGCCATGGAGGGCGGGCATACGCTCGCGCTGTTCGTTATCGATCTGGATCGATTCACGAATGTCAACGATAGCCTTGGTCGATCTGCTGGCGACTCGCTTTTGATCCAGGTGGCACATTGGCTGACGCACAGCGCAAAGGACGTCAATCTGGTGGCGCGTGTGGGTGCGGACGAATTTGCTGTGTTGCTGCCGGAGGTCAAGCGAGAAGGCGATGTGGCGAGCCTTGTCGAAAAGACATTGGCAGAATGTTTGGTGCACCCATTCAAGGTAAGCGATGCCATATTGCGCATTTCGGCAAAGGTGGGAGTGGCGCTGTTCCCGGCTGATGGGCCAAATGCCGATGCTTTGTTTAAGAGCGCGGAAGTTGCGCTGAAGAAGGCCAAGGCGAGCGGTGAGCCGTTCCTGTTTTACACGGAGAAAATGACCGAAGCCGTCGCCGGCAAGTTGACCTTGGAGAACCAGCTACGCCGGGCGCTCGACCGCGAGGAATTCGTACTCCATTACCAGCCAAAAGTAAGCCTCGCCAGCGGAAAGGTTACCGGCGCCGAGGCGCTGATCCGATGGAACGACCCGTCCACGGGCTTGGTCCCACCTGGCCGCTTCATTCCGATTCTGGAAGAAATCGGGTTGATCTACGAGGTCGGGCGCTGGGCGCTGCGCAAAGCGATTGCCGATTACCTGCGCTGGCGAACGACAGGATTGGAGGCCGTGCGCGTTGCCGTGAACGTGTCGCCGCTGCAACTTCGTCATCGGGGGTTTGCCGCCGATATCGAGAAAGTACTTGGAATGGGCGTGGGGGCGATGGATGGGCTGGAGTTAGAGATCACTGAAGGCGTTTTCATGGAAAACGTCAATTACAATATTGATTGCCTCAGATCGATTCGTGCCCTCGGTGTGTGTGTGGCCATCGATGACTTCGGCACCGGCTTTTCATCACTCAGCTATCTCGCGAAACTCCCGCTGGATACCTTGAAGATGGACCGCTCATTCGTGGTGGGAATGACCCTCACACCGGAAGGGCTCGCACTGGCATCGACGATTGTCAGCCTGGGACATGCACTCAAGCTCAAGGTTGTGGCCGAGGGTGTCGAGACCTTGGAGCAATCGCGATTGCTCGGATTGCTCAACTGCGATGAGATGCAAGGATTCCTATTTAGTAAACCCGTGCCAATCGAGACGTTCGAAGCGATGTTCCTCAAGCCGGCTACCACCCGGAGAGACCATGGATAAGCACGATGTCAATGGGACCTGGCAAGTGCGAGTATTTGCAATGTTTCATAGGTGGCCATAGGCTGCACACGGTGTCTTGCGTCGGGGCGCACCGCTGGGCATTCAGTCGCCACCGGACCGACCGTAGAAAGGTCCGCATTTCCTTGCAAACTTCAAGCACATAGCGCACCTACATGGCGCGCATGTGCCCTCATGGGGGAATGGTAAGTGGTGGAGGCGGCGGGAATCGGTGATCTCCACCAAGAGGTCTATAACTCGTTGATCTATGAGGTCTATCCGGCCAGACCTTGGTTGGTTTGGGACACCAACTTAGTATCCACCCTATCAGATCCGTCTGCCCTCTAGGTCCCTCGCGAAGGTTCTATTTCCACCCGATCACGGCCGGTCCGCGGCGCGTCGGTCGGAGGTATCCCGAGTTCATCCGCCAGCGTGATCGACCAGTGGCGAGGTCTACCGTTCGGGTAGGTTAGGAAACTCGATACGCAACGTACGCGAGCACCGCGACGCAAACGTAGACGAGAGAACGAATCGTCCGTAGCCCGGCCAGGATCGAATCCAGTCTGGTCAGTACCGACTGCTGAACAATGAGAGTTGCCGCAGCATCCTCTCGCGCAAGGCATGCTGCCTTTAGACCCTGCTGCGCCGTGTAGACAAATTCCCCGTTTTCGTCCCGCACCGGGAACAGACCATTATCAATTGCCGAACTCCGCGCCATCTCAGCAGCCAATGCGACATCGCGCGAGGCTGCACTGGCCTTTAGAGCGAATT
>Ga0210394_10009115_pt1 | contig 10054 bp, 8 predicted proteins | sample IncBWC12MmetaG_FD_160121 | JGI IMG/M metagenome (GOLD analysis project Ga0210394, IMG submission 160121) | Forest soil microbial communities from Barre Woods Harvard Forest LTER site, Petersham, Massachusetts, United States - Inc-BW-C-12-M | ecosystem: Environmental > Terrestrial > Soil >...
AGGCCGCGCGCAAGGCGCGCGAGATGACCCGCCGCAAGGGCGCGCTCGACATCGCGGGATTGCCCGGCAAGCTTGCCGACTGCCAGGAAAAGGATCCCGCGCTATCCGAGCTGTTCCTGGTCGAAGGCGATTCGGCCGGTGGCTCAGCCAAGCAGGGCCGCGACCGGCGGACCCAAGCCATCCTGCCTCTGAAGGGCAAAATCCTCAACGTCGAAAAAGCTCGCTTCGATAAGATGCTGGCCTCGGCGGAGGTGGGCACATTGATCACCGCGTTGGGCTGCGGCATTGGGCGTGACGATTTCAACGTCGATAAATTACGCTATCACCGCATCATTTTAATGAGTGATGCTGATGTTGACGGCTCGCACATACGCACACTGCTGCTCACGTTTTTCTATCGCCAGATGCCGATACTCATTGAGCGTGGCCACATCTACATCGCCCAACCTCCCTTGTACAAGGTGAAAAAAGGCAAGCAGGAACAGTACGTCAAGGACGATGTGGAACTGAATGCCTTACTGCTGAACACCGCCGTCGACGGCGCGGCCCTGCATGTCAATGCCGAGGCGCCGCCCTTGTCCGGTCAGGGGTTGGAATCCTTGGCGACCAAGTATGTCGAGGTGCAAAGCATCGTGACGCGCTGGGCGCGGCGCTACGATGAACGCTTCCTGGAGCAGCTGCTGTACGTCCCGACATTGACGACAGCGGACTTCGATCGCGTCGACTCGCTGAGGGATTGGTGCCGCCTTCTGGAACAGCGCTTGAACTCTCTCGACGACGTTTCGCGCCGCTATCGGGTGAGCGTGGAAACCCTGGCCGGCGGCGGCCATCGGATCAATCTGCAACGCTTCGAGCATGGCTTGAGTTCCGAAAAACACGTACCCCGCGAGTTCTTCGACTCCGCGGAATACTTGCGCATCGCCGAACTTGCGCAAACCCTGAACGATCTGATGGGACCTGGTGCCTACGTGCAGCGCGGCGACGAGAAGCAGGAGGTTGCCAGCTTCAAGGTCGCCATCGCGTGGCTATTCGAGCAGGCCAAGAAGGGCCAGAGCATTCAGCGCTACAAGGGTTTGGGCGAAATGAACGCCGATCAGCTCTGGGACACGACCATCAACCCCGAAACGCGCCGGCTGATGCAGGTGCGCATCGACGATGCGGTGGCGGCCGACGACATATTCACGACGTTGATGGGCGATGCCGTGGAACCGCGGCGCGAATTCATCGAGAAGAACGCACTGCACGTCTCGAATCTGGACATCTAGCCGATACTCGCCAGGAGACTTGGATGAATACGGCCGATTTTCCCTATGTGACCCGACTCAATACGCAATTTGCCCCGCTGGACATTGTCGACGTCGGTGGTCTCGCCACCGCCTGCGAGGAACGCTGGTACAACCAGACGCTCTGCCAGGTCAATGATTCAGTCGTGCGGCTCGGGGTGGTCGAGGGGGAATACCATTGGCACAAGCATGACGCCGATGATGAGTTTTTCTACGTGGTTGAGGGGCGCCTACTCATCGATTTGGAGGATCGCGTCATTGACCTCGCTCCGCGGCAGGGCGTGGTGATTCCCAAGGGCGTCATGCACCGACCGCGAGCACCACAGCGAACCGTCATGCTCATGGTGGAAACAAAAGACATCGTTCCAACCGGCAGCTAAAAATTCGAGAATCGGTGTCTCACCGGCCGACCATGCGATTCAGGTGCTCAGGGTAGCGTTCGCCTTGCACCGTGATCGTCGAGGCGGCGCTGTCAATCTCGCGAAGATCATCCGCTGTTAGCTCGAGCGCCGCGGCGCCGATGTTCTCCTCGAGGCGCTGCAGTTTCGTGGTGCCCGGGATGGGTACGATCCACGGCTTCTGGGCGAGCAGCCAGGCGAGCGCGAGCTGAGCGGGGGTCACTTTCTTGCGGGCTGCAATGGCGGCGAGCAGATCGACCCAGGCCTTGTTCGCCTTCCTGGCCTCCGGCGCAAAGCGGGGGAGGGCAAAGCGGAAGTCCGTGCTGGTGATGGTCGTGCTCTCGTCGATTTTCCCGGTGAGGAAGCCTCTGCCGAGCGGGCTGAACGGGACAAGGCCGATCCCAAGTTCCTCGAGCGCCGGCAGCACCTCCGCTTCGGGCTCTCTCCACCACAGCGAGTATTCGCTCTGAAGCGCCGTCACCGGCTGGACCGCGTGAGCGCGACGAATCGTCTGCACTCCAGCTTCTGACAGCGCAAAGTGCTTGACCTTGCCGGCCCGGATCAAGTCCTTGACCGCGCCGGCGACATCCTCGATCGGCACGTCCGGGTCCACACGGTGCTGGTAGAACAGATCGATCGCCTCGATCTTGAGGCGCTTCAGCGAAGCCTCCGCGACCTGCTTGATGTGTTCGGGGCGGCTGTCCAGACCGGCCTGCTTGCCATCGACGAGCCGAAAGCCGAACTTGGTGGCAATGACGACCTGCTTGCGGACCGGCGCCAGCGCCTCGCCCACCAGCTCTTCGTTGGTGAACGGACCGTAGATCTCGGCGGTGTCGAAGAAGGTAACTCCGCGTGCAACCGCCGCGCGAATGACCTCGATCATCTTTTGCTTGTCGCCCGGCGGCCCGTAGCCATGGCTCATGCTCATGCAACCGAGGCCGAGCGCCGACACTTCCAGGGTGCTGTTTCCCAGTTTCCGCTTCTGCATAGTTCCTCCTGATCCGGCTGGCGGGGCTCGCGGACACTTCCCGCGATGTGTCGCATTTCTACTATCTCACCGATAGCCACTACGCCAGCATCGGCTCCAGTCACAAAAAGTTGTCTGGAACCCGCTCATGGCCGCGACATCATCTCAGACCTCATTGAAGGCACGCAGCAGCCTTTTCGGTGAAGGTCGGTTCTTCACCGGTATGGCAGTTGCGATGATCGCCCTGGCTATCTTGGCATTTGTGCCCCACATTGTGCATACCTCCGCACGACACGCGCCCCTCTCGGCCCTTGCCGCCGCGCATGGCAGCGTTTTTTTCGGGTGGCTGCTCTTATTCTTGATGCAGAGCAGGCTTGTCGCGATACGCCGCGTCGACTTACATAGACGACTGGGGCTCGCCGCGGTGTTTTTCCTCGCGTTGATGCTTCCATTGGCCTATATGACGACCGTTGCAATGCTGCGTCGCGGCTTCGATCTGAGCGGTGATCTTAGGATCGACCATGACCCGTTTTACGAATCCATATTCCCCTTCGGCGACTTACTCATGTTCTCCGTGCTGGTTGCAGCCGCCCTGGCCTATCGGGGCAGGCCGCAGATTCATAAACGTCTGATGCTGTTTGGGAACATCGCCCTGATGCCGGCGGTGCTGGCCCACTTCATTGGTGAAACGCCCTGGCTTGCCGCCCTGCCGGCGGCAATCATCCTTGTTCCCACCGCCATGTTTCTCATTGCCGCAGTCCTCGGAGATTATCTGTTGGCGAGGCGAATTCGCCCGCTCACGCTGGCCCTGGCGAGCCTACTTTTTGCATCGGGTCCGCTGTTTGCGTTTGTCATCGGACCTAGCGCAGCTTGGCACCACTTTGCGGAATGGTTGCCTGGCTAGTCGCCAACTGAAACGGCCGCGGGAGCCCTTGCAGTTTCCCATAGGCTGTTGGAGGCTTACGCGGCCATGCACAGCTCGCAATTCCTCAGACCGGCGCCTGATCTGAAAGCATTTGTTCGCTTCTACGCGCAGCGCGAGATTCGGATTGGCGGTGCTGCAATCCCGCATCCCGTTCCAGCCCGCGCGGCCCCGATGCTTGAGTTCACCTTCGGCGATCCAATCCATGTCCGCTACTTCAAGCAGCTCGGCAGCAAGAAATCCCCGGCAACAGTTGTCGTAGGCCCGCAGACACATCGCCGCCTCGACCTCCAACTACAAGGAATCGTTGCAGCCTTCGTGATCATGTTTCAGCCTGATGGGTTGCACCGGCTATTTTCAATCCCCATGCATGAACTGACCGACCAGGACTATGAGGCGCATGCCGTGCTGGGTGCGTTCATTGCGCGAGTCCAACAGCGACTCGGTGAATGCGTGTCATTCGCGGAGCGCGCTCGGCTCATCGATGAGTTCTTATTGCATCGTGCGCTCGCGGCGCCTCGATACGACGCCATATCGGCTGCGGCGAATCAAATTATTCGACACGCGGGCCGTGTGGCAATCACAGATCTTGCCGGCCGGGCCGGATTGAGCATGCGCCAGTTTCAACGAAGATTTATTCAGCGGGTGGGTATGCGGCCCAAGCTATTCGCCAGAATCGCAAGATTCGAAGCGGCGCTTGAAACCAAGGCGTGTTCGGACACAATGTCCTGGACGGAGGTGGCGCAGGAATTTGGCTATCACGACCAGATGCACATGATTCACGATTTTGCAGAGTTCGCGGGCGAGACGCCAACACAGACACAAATCCAGCTTGAAACGCTGTTCATGGAGCAAATTAGCGCAATCCGCGCGGGCAGAACCGGTGCAGAAACTGTCGGCGAATCGCAGTTGATCCTGTAACGGAACGCCGGCGGCGCTCGGTAGGCAAATTGCGGTTGATATCGGCTCGCCTACGCGCGCATATTCCACCCTGGACGATAACTAAAAGAACGCGTTCCGCGCAAAGGAGGTATCCCATGGCGACAGCGGCCAACGTGACCAGCCTGTCCCCGGAGCCCGACGACCGCAGGCAGCTCAGGCGCGCGGTCATAGCGAGCACCGTTGGTACCACGATCGAGTGGTACGATTTCTTTTTGTACAGCACAGTGACGGGGTTGGTGTTCGCCCAACTTTATTTTCCGAAATCCGATCCGCTGGTCGGAACCCTGCAAGCCTTCGCGATCTACGCCGTTGGATTCGCAGCGCGCCCGGTCGGCGCCGCGATCTTCGGACACTACGGCGATCGTATCGGCCGCAAATCGACGCTCATCGCGACACTGCTCCTCATGGGGGTGGCCACTTTCCTGGTTGCATTCGTACCCACCTATGAACAGATCGGCATCTGGGGTGCGGTGCTGCTCACGGTCTTGCGCTTCATCCAAGGTGTCGGCGTTGGGGGCGAATGGGGAGGCTCGGTTCTGATGTCGATGGAGTGGACCAAAACCAACGCTCATCGCGGTTTCGTGGCCTCCTGGCCGCAGTTCGGCGTCCCGGCCGGGCTATTTCTGGCCAACTTGGCAGTGCTGGCGTTTAGCGAGGTCTCCGGCAGCAAATTCCTCGTCTGGGGCTGGCGAATCCCATTTCTTCTCAGCATTCTTTTGGTCGCGATCGGGCTTTACATTCGACTCAATGTGCTGGAGACCCCGGTTTTCTCGCGGCTGGTGACCGAGAACAAGATTGAACGCACCCCCATGCTCGAGGTGATCAAGCGACAGCCCCGGGAGATACTTCTCTCGGCACTCGCACGCATGGGAGAGCAGGCACCCTTTTACCTGTACACCGCCTTTGTGTTCACGTACGGGACCAAGGTGCTGGGTGCTTCCCGCGAGTTGCTTCTCACCGCCGTTCTGAGCGGCTCGGTGCTGTCCTTCTTTACGATACCGTTCTCCGGGTACCTGTCGGACCGGATCGGCCGCAAGCGCATGTACATGACCGGAGCAGCAGTGACCGGGCTGTTCGGCTTTGTCTACTTTGCGCTGCTCAATACGGCGGTTCCGGGATGGATTTTTCTAGCGATAGTCATGTCCCTGATTCCGCACAATATGATGTACGGGCCTCAGGCGGCGCTGATCGCCGAGTCCTTCACCGGGCGGCTTCGCTACAGCGGTGCGTCTCTGGGTTATCAGCTGGCGTCGATAATCGCCGGTGGTCCGGCCCCGCTCATCGCCGCGTGGCTGTTCGCGCAATACGGGTCGGGCTACGCCATTGCTGCATACATTCTGTTCTGTGCGATTCTGAGCTTGGTCTCGACAGCGATGCTCAAGGACTACACCAATCGGGATATCTCTCAGGAATACGAGCGCACGTTGAACCGTGGCCGCGGCGGACCGCAGCCGCTGCCGCGCGTGAGTTCCTAGCCGAGCAACGCCGAAATAACCAACATCAAGGCAGGAGTAATCGAGGGTTTCTTCGGCAAGAGCTGGGATTGGCCGGCTCGCCGCGGCGGCGCCGACTTCCTGCGCGACAAGGGATTCAAGTTCTACATCTACGCGCCAAAGGCCGATGCGTTTCTGCGCCGGCGATGGCGCGAACCGATGCCGGCGGAATCTCTGCAACAATTGTCCGAGCTCAAGGAACATTGCCGGGAGCGCGGCATCTCCTTCGGCATCGGCCTCACGCCCTTTGAGATCTACCTGAACCACGACGGTGGCGCGCAACTGTCGCTGCGCTCGAAGGTGCGCCAGATCAACGAAATCGGTGCGGATATGCTCTGCATATTGTTCGATGATATGCGCGGCGACATCGACGGACTCGCCGGCCTGCAAGCAAAGGTGATCTGGGATGTGTGCGCCTGGAGCACCGCCACGAGCTTCATCGTCTGCCCCACGTATTATTCATACGATGCGCGCCTTGCGCGCGAATTCGGACCGCCGCCCAAGACTTATCTGCGAGATTTAGGGCGCAGCGTCGATGCCCGCATCGATTTCTTTTGGACCGGCGAGAAGATCATTTCCGACGGGTATTCGGCCGAGCATCTTGCCCAAGTGGCAGCCGATATCGGACGCCTGCCCTTTATTTGGGACAATCATAGCTGCAATGATTCCCGGGTGCGTACCAACCATCTGTTTCTCGATTCGCCCGCCGGCTCATGGAGCCTGCCGGCCGATCGAGTGGCCGGTCTCGCGATCAATCCGATGAATCAGCCCTACCTGTCGCGCATTGCACTGTGCGGATATCGGCGGCTATTGGCGCAGCGCCAGCCGTCATCCGCATCGGCACGGCGCCGGGCTCTCCGCGAGATTTGCGAGAATTTGTGCGGGCAGCCGTTCGCGCGGCGCCTGCTCGCGGACTTGGACCTGCTGCAGAATACCGGGCTTGCCGCACTCGGGACGCAGAAGCGCGGCAGCCTGCTCGATGCCTATGCAGCCGAGGAATCCAATCCTTACGCACAAGAGATCGCTGCCTGGCTGCGCGGCGAATACATGTTCGATCCGCAATGCCTGACGACTTGATCTAACGCCTACGGTCAAAGCATGCAGCCACGGTTCATAACAGGCGAGAAGGGAACCCTTGCGAGCCTGATTTGCAGAGACGCCGGACCCGCTTATGCGAAATCATTGCAGCTGCCGTGCTCAGGCGTAGGCTCGCTGGGCGAGCGCGCCTCCGCGCCGGAGGCGGTCATTATCGACAACACCATGAGCGACGGCGAGGTGAGCTCCGTCCGGGAGTTCATAGAACGGCAACAGGCACCGGTGTTGCTGAAGGTGGTGGACCCGTACTGGGTCCGAGGAAATTTTGGGAAACACAAAAGCGCCTACAGTTCGCTGGTTGAAACACACTGTTCCCGGCCGAACGTTGCGATACTGTCTCCCTACGAGCCGAGCGAATGGCTGAAAATGGTCGTGGACAAATTCAAACCAAAATTGCTCGTTCTGCCCTATCCCTATGTCGCGGAAGCTGAACAACCGTTCGAACTTGAGAGCTTCAGCGCGCGGCGGGACCGCGCAATCCTGACCGGCGCTCTCAGCGGCCGCAAGTATCCGCGCCGGGCGCGTGTGTACCGGCGGCGCTACCTCCTGCCCGCGTATCGCCGCCATTTCGACCTGCTGGCGCATCCCGGATATCCCAATCTCGGCGAAGCGCGGCGCCACAACCTGATTTTTGACGATTTCGTGAGATTCATCAGCGGCTACAAATATTTTTTCTTTGATCCGTCACGCGCCAATTTGGAGTTCCTGAAATACACGGAATGCGCATACGCTGGATGCGTGCCGGTCGGCGCGCCCGCGACGAGCTTGCCGGCGGCGGCGCAGCAGCTGGTCTTGGATACCTCCCGCTTCCTCAAATCGATGCGAGAATCCGCCGCTTCCAGGAACCGGGGCCATTTCGAAGCAGCGCGCGAATATCGGGCCGTCATGTCCCAATCGCGAAATTCCGAGGGAATGCGGGCGCGCCTGCAGACATTCATTCAATCGAGCTTTTAGCTGGGTGGAAAAAATAAGCACGTCAAATGAGTGATCGAATTCCCGAGACGCTGCCGGTGCATTTTTTCCTGCAACCCAGCGCAATAACGCTCGAGCGCGCGTTGACGCTCGATCCGGACCAGGACTGGACCGATCTGCGCCGTGCGCGCGAAGTCTGGATTGTCCAGACCTGGAACCGGCTGTGCCGCGCGGGCTACCCGTTTACCATGAGCGATCAGGCGCCGGGCGCGGGTATCATCGTCTACCACAAGGAAGATCAGCGCCTGCTTCTCAAGCGACTGCCGCACGGCGCAACCCCGGTGCTGGTCGGGGTGCGTGCCGATTTTCGCGCCTGCACGTACGCAGACTTCGAGGTGCTGCAGAACGGCTATTATGCGGACCGGCAACGTGCGTTTTTCATGCCGCACTGGCCACAGCCTGGGATGCTGCCGCGCGATCCGCGACGCGGCGATCGGATCGAACGCATTGCTTACAAGGGCTTTGTCGGCAACCTGGCTCCGGAGTTTCGCAGTGCCCGTTGGTTGGAATTCCTGCGCGGGCAGGGCATGGTATTTGAAGACGACGCGGTGCTCGACGCTTCATTCGATCATCCCATTCGGACGCGATTTCATGACTATCGCGAGGTGGACCTGGTGCTCGCGGTAAGGCGCGGCGACACCAGAACCAAGCCCGCGAGCAAGCTGGTCAACGCCTGGCAGGCCGGCATACCCGCGCTACTGAGCCCGGATTACGCCTTCGAGGAACTGCGTGAGAGCCCGCTCGATTACCTGGCCGTGCGCAATCTCGAGGAAGCGCAGGCGGCCGTGCTGCGCCTGAAGCGCGAGCCCGGACTGTACCGGGCCATGATCGAGCACGGCCGGCGGCGCGGCGAGCAATTCACGGTCGATAAGATCACGCGGCGATGGGCGATGCTGCTATTTGAGACCATTCCGTCGCTGACGCGGGCAGACTCTCGCCATTACCGCAGCGGCGCGCGACGCTGGCGCCATCTGTGGCAGAAAGTCGTCGAGCGCTCGGGACTCGTGCGGTTCACCCGCCGCGGGCCTTAATGTGGAAATTGCCGCTAATCCGCTATCCTCGTAGGTACTCTGGCAATTGAGGCTGAAGATTTGGCTGTGCTCCAAGAGTGGATTCGCAAGGGTCGCGAGCTAGGCGCGAGCGATCTGCATATCGAAGCGGAGAGCGCACTGATCGCGCGCGTCAGAGGGCAGCTGTCGACGGTCGGCGCAGTCATTGCCGGAGGCGTTCTCGTCCAAGCTGCGCGGGAGTTGCTGGGTAATGACGGCTGGCCGCAGTTTCTCAGCAGAGGATCGGCCGACCTATCCCGAACGATCGCGGGAGTGCGCTGCCGCATCAATATCTTCCAAACCGTTCGCGGCGTGGCGCTGGCGGTGCGCTTGCTGAGCTCCTTTCAAAACAATTTGCGAGCTTGCAATCTGCACCCGGATTTGAAGCGCTTGATCGATGTAACCACCGGTCTGGTCGTGGTCTCGGGGCCCACGGGAAGCGGCAAGTCCACGACGCTGGCAGCGCTCATCGAGGAGATCAATGCCTCCAGCGCCCGCAATGTCATCGCCCTTGAAAGCCCCATCGAATTTCTGTTTGCGAATCGGCGGTCGTTCATACGGCAGCGGGAAATTCCGACGCATTCTCCGAGCTATGAACAGGCCTTGGTGGATGCCTTGCGCGAGAACCCCGACGTCCTGGTGATCGGTGAAATGCGCACTCCCGAAGTCATGCGGCTGACTTTGAGCGCGGCCGAAACCGGTCATCTGGTCATCGCAACCATGCATTCGGCGACCTGCGCCGAAGCGCTGACGCGCATTTGCATGTCGTTTCCGGCGGAGATCCAGGGAAGCATTCGCGCCCAACTTGCGGATTGCTTGGTGGGCGTCGTCTGCCAGCGGCTGGATTTCTTGAGCGAATACCGGCTGCGTGTTCCGGTATGTGAAATTCTGCTGCCGAGTGCTGCTGCGAAGGGAACGATTCGCGGCGGACAA
>Ga0210394_10009116_pt1 | contig 10054 bp, 7 predicted proteins | sample IncBWC12MmetaG_FD_160121 | JGI IMG/M metagenome (GOLD analysis project Ga0210394, IMG submission 160121) | Forest soil microbial communities from Barre Woods Harvard Forest LTER site, Petersham, Massachusetts, United States - Inc-BW-C-12-M | ecosystem: Environmental > Terrestrial > Soil >...
GCACCGGATCCGGCGGCGTAACTCCAGCCCTCGGCTGGACAAGCGGCTTCACGTTGTAGCCTCCATCGCCGGAGACCACAAACGGCACGGTATAGGACTTCCCTGCCAAATTAACCTTGCGGGTGTACCGCTGATAGTTGTGCGCGTGGCCGGAAAGGAAGGCGTGCGGGTAAACCCCTTGCGCTTTGCAGATGGCGTCGATTTCCGCCAACATCGGCGCAGTGCCACCGTGGGTGCCCCCAGCGCCGCCGGCATTCGATGGCGGGGCATAACTGAACGGGGGGTGGTGAACCGCAATGATGACCGCCCCAGCATAGTTCTGGGCCTTAATGTTCTGCAGCTGTGCGGTCAGATATGCCAGTTGCATGTCGGGTACGCCCGGCCATTTCGTGGTTTGCCCCTTCTGACTTGAGATCAATCCGGGATCCTCAAGAGCATTGCTGAACAACCCGATAATGCGAACGAATGGAGCATCGAGAGTGAAATACACGCCGGGTTGCGTCATTGCGGTACGGTGAAGCGACCCGGCTTCCTTCGTGACGCCCGGGCTGGCTGCGCAGAAATTACGCGAGAACGTGGTCAACGGAGTATCCGCCGGGCTTGTGCTGGGGATCACGAAGGAGTCGTGATTGCCGGGGATGGCGAAGATCGGCACGGGGTAGTTGCGGAACGGCTCATAGAACTGATCGTAGTAAAACTGGGATTCTCCAAAGCTGTAAACGATGTCGCCCAGATGGAAGAGAAAAGCGGGACGGTTTGCGTTGGCCGAGGAGTGGAAGTCATTGGTCATGTGATCGGCCACCGTGACTTCGTTGACAAGCTTGGTAAGATAAGCCGCGCCGGTGTCACCCACGGCATGAAAAACGATCTGCCCTGCGTTTTGGATGGCCTGAACATCGGCAGGCCCCTGAGTGCCCAGTGCGCTTGCAAGTGAGAACAGGTCTCCCGGCTTGCCACGGGAGGGGCTGAAACTCACCGTGTCCTTGGTCAGAAGCTTTTGAACCTGGGTGTACAGTTGGTCGTCCGACTTCTGGTCATGCGGCGTTCGAAACGTCGTTGGATCGGGAGTGGGGGCGCCATCTTCATTAAACACCGGCTCGCCAAACATGGGATTGGGAAGCGGGGCTTTCGCTTTTCTCGGCATGGGGAGCGTTCCTTTCCGGATTCTCGAAGGTGTATGAGCAGATTAGCTGGCCTATGCAATAACATCTGAACGATAAAGTCAAGGCCTGTAAAATACTCCGTCAAGAGAACCACTCACTCCCGGGTAATGAGCAACGAGTGACCAACGGCTTTGTCAGCTGACCATCAAATTGTGGCAGAGTTCGGAGACCGGGCAGGCGACTGCTGCCGATGGGACTGCACCGCGCCAGAACCTTCTCGAGGGAAATGGAAGCCCACATTGCGGCGCGTCGCCGATTGCAGCCGGCGGACGGCGCAATCGGAAACGGAGCCGCTACGAAGCACTTGAATTACTTCGAAGCCGAGCCGTTCGACCCAAATTTCATGGCCAGATCCACTAACGTGCGCACACCCACGCCTGTCGCGCCCTTCGCGTTCCAGGGTTTCACGTCGTCCTGCCAGGCTGTTCCCGCGATGTCGAGATGAATCCACGGGGTGTCGCCGGTGAATTCCTTTATGAACATTGCCCCCGCGATCGCTCCGCCGCCCTTGCCACCGCCGACGTTTTGGATGTCGGCGATGCCGCTCTTGATGTTTTCGCGGTAGTCGTCGTCGATCGGCAACGGCCACATTTTTTCGCCGGCCACTCTTGAACTTGCCAAAAGCTGATCGGTGAACGCCTGGTCGGAGCCGAATACTCCGATATTCACATTTCCGAGAGCAACTACAACCGCGCCCGTAAGCGTAGCGGCGTCGACCAGATGCGTGCAGCCGAGCTGTTTCGCGTAGGCGACGCCGTCCGCCAAAACCAAGCGGCCCTCGGCATCGGTGTTGATAACCTCGATGGATTTTCCAGTCATGGAAATCTGCACGTCGCCAGGCTTTTGCGCGCGGCCGCCGGGCATGTTCTCACTTGACGGGATAACGGCGATCACTTTGCACGTCGGCTTCAGGGTCGCGATCGCGCGCATCGTACCGATCATAGCGGCGCCGCCGCACATGTCGTATTTCATTTTCTCCATGTCGTTCGCGGGCTTGATCGAAATTCCGCCAGTGTCAAACGTGATGGCCTTTCCTACCAGGCCCAGAACTGGCGCTCCCGGATTCAATTTTTCGGGAGTGTACGTGATGATGATCATGCGCGGAGGCTCTGCGCTTCCCTGCGCGACGGAAAGCAGCGCGCCCATTTTCAATTCCGCGATCTTGCGCTCGTCCAGGACATCGACGGATAGGCCCGCCTCTCGCGCCATGGCGGCGGCCCGATCAGCCAGCATGCGCGGGGTCAGACGGTTGGATGGCTCGTTGCCCAGTTCGCGCGCGAAGTTCTGCGATTCCGCGATCACGCGCCCGCGCGAAAGGCCCAGATCGGCTGCAGCGCGCGCGGATTCTTCCCACCCTGCCAGCGCAGCCGCCGTGATTTCGTTCCCGGGTTTCTTGTCCGTTTTGTATTTGTCCGAATCGAAATTCGCCAGGATCATTCCTTCCACGATGGCTTGCGCCGCCGCGGCGGAACGATCGTCCTCACGCGCCAGAAACGTTACACTCTTTACCTGGCGCGGCTTCAGCGTGCGCACTGCCGCGCCGGCAAGCCTGCGGAGCTCGGCAGTTCCGAATTTGTCTTTCTTCCCAGCACCCATGACCAGCAACCGTTGAGCGGCCAGCCCCTGGGGGTAATACAACAGAGTTGTCTCCAGCATTTTCCCGGTCAGTTCTCCGGACGCGGCCAGCTTGGTAAGCGCACCCCCCACAGCCTCGTCGAGCCGGGCAAGGACGCCCTCGACGGGCTTTTCCTGCTCGAAGGCGTAGGTCACAAGCGCGTCGGCCTCAATTTTGGGGAGCGGGCGGGTATCTACCGTGAATTCCATAAGTTCCCTTCTTTGAAAGAGATGGCGCTGCCCGCAAGCGGCCTGCGCGAAAAATTCAAACTCCTGCAATCATTCCGTAACCTGATTCCGGTCCATTACCTCTTGTCCACCGCTCATTTGTTTCAATGTTTTGCCGCTCAACGATGACGAAACTGACGCATAGCCTCGCCAACTTCCCGTTTAGACTCTTTATCTTTCTCCGTTTGGCGGCGGTCCCACTTTTTCTTGCCCTGGGCGAGCGCCAATTCGCACTTGGCGAGGCCCTCGCGAAAGTAAATCCGCAGGGGCACGAGCGTCAGGCCCTTGGCATCCAATTTTCGTTCCAGCTTGTCGATTTGCTCTTTCCGAAGCAGGAGTTTCCTCGAGCGGAGCGGTCCGTGGTTGAAAGGGCCTCCGGGAAGATATTCGCCGATGTGGAAGTTCACCAGCCAGACCTCGCCGCGGCGAATCACGCCGTAGGCCTCCCGCAGGTTGGCTTTGCTGTCACGCAGGGATTTAACTTCGGTGCCAAGCAACACCATGCCCGCTTCCAGCCTCTCAAGAAGGTGATAATTGTAGGAAGCGGCGCGGTTTTGAGCCACCACCAACTCTGCGGTTTTTTCCTGTTTTTTGGGCGGTTTAGCCACGGGCAGCTATCTTAGCCGCGCGCAGTTACCAGAAGCAAGTTCGCACCAAGTTCGCACCTTGTTCGGGTTTTATGTGGGTGCTAGACTGACTTGATGAATCGGCACCCAGTGGAGCGTGGATGAATTTCCGGAATTTGTCTGGACTAGTCCTGGTGTCGGCGGTCGTGCTCCTGACGGGGTGCCCCAAGGGCAGCCAGGACACCAATGCGGGCACAAAAGCGGAAGCGCTTCACGATTACGACACCGCGCTCGACTATTACAACAAGGCGCTACAAACCTCGCCGACCAACACCGAATACCAACTGAAGGCGGCGAGGGCTCGATTTGAAGCCGCGCAATGGCACGTCGATCAAGGCCGGCGACTTCGCGATCAAGGCAGCTTGGAACTGGCGCTCGCGGAGTTTCGCAAGGCCCAGATGATCGATCCCTCCAGCGCCGTGGCGCAACAGGAAGTAAAAGCCACGATGGATTTGATCAACGCAAAGCAGGGGGCCACACAAAACTCGTCTCCCTCCGGCTCGTCTTCGGAAGAGCCAAAGCTCATGTCCGGGCCGCCGCAGGTCCAGCCCCTTTCACGCGCCCCGATCAACATGAAGGCCACCAACGACTCGAAGGCTGTTTTCGAGGCTATCGGGAAATTGGCCGGCCTGACCGTCATTTTCGATCCGGATTTTACTTCACGGCGCATTTCCGTCGAGCTGACCAATGTGACGCTCGAACAGGCGCTGAATATTTCGGCGCTGCAGAGCAAAGCATTCTGGCGCCCCGTAACTTCCAATATTATTTTTGTGGTGCCCGACCAGCCGCAAAAGCGCAAGGACTATGAAGAGCAAATCGTAAAGACCTTTTATCTGCACAATACCGTGCTGCCGCAGGAAATCACCGAAATCATTACTAGCATCCGGCAACTGCTCGATTTGCGGCGGGTGCAGCAAATCAACGCGCAGAACGCCATCGTGATTCGCGACACTCCGGACAGGGTTTTGCTTGCGGGAAAAATCATCGACGACATCGACAAGGCCAAGCCGGAAGTCGTGATTCAAGTGGCGATCATGGAGGCCCGGCGCGACCGCATGCGCAACGTTGGAATCACGCCGCCGTCAAGCGTTTCAACGGCTTTCGTGAATCCCGTCACAACCACAACAACAAGCGGCTCAACCACCAGCGCAAACGGCACAGCCACATTCAGCCAATTGTTAGCCGCTCCGTTTTCAAATCTCCTGCCTCAAGGTTACAGTGTGACTTTGCCGAGTGCGACAGCGAATTTCCTGATGACAGACTCATCGACGCAAATCCTCGACGACCCTGAAATTCGCGTGGTCGACGGTCAAACCGCCAAACTAAAAATCGGAGACCGCATTCCCGTTGCGACCGGAAGTTTTCAGGCCGGGATCGGCACCAGTGGGACGGGTTCTCTTAATCCTCTAGTTAACACACAGTTTCAATATCTCGATGTTGGTGTGAACGTGGACGTAACGCCGCGCATCCACCCGGACCACGAAATCAGCATGAAGGTCAACATCGTGGTTTCGTCGCAGACCAACACCGTGAATATCGGCGGGATCAATCAGCCGGTCATCAGCCAGCGCAGCATCGAGCACGACATTCGCTTGAAAGATGGCGAGGTTAACGTCCTTGGCGGACTGATCGAGCAAACGGATAGCAACTCATTCACTGGAGTTCCCGGCCTTGGAAAAGTTCCCGGCTTCCGATATTTGTTTGGGAGCAACACGATCGATCACGAAAAGGATGAAATCTTAATCGTCTTGATTCCACACATTGTGCGCATGCCGTCGATCTCCGTCGAGAACTTGCGCAGCATCTCATCGGGAACGGACACCAATGCTGAAGTGCGGCTCGAAGACGCCGTGCTTTTGCCGGAGCCTCTGAAGCCGCAGGCAGCGCCTGGATCCCAGCCGCCCCCGACTTCCGCCGCAGCACCTGCGCCCGCGAATACTTCCGTTTCGCAAAACGCGTCCTTGCAATTCGAGCCCGGGACGGCCGCATTGAAAGTGGGCGAAACCTCGACGATTGGCGTCACCGTTCAAAATGTGCAGGACTTGTACTCCATTCCCATGCTGGTGCAGTTTAACCCGGCGGTAATTTCCATCGAAGACGTTCGCCAGGGCGGATTCCTCTCGGGCGGAACGCAGGAAGTCGCCATTGTGGAGCGCGTGGACAAGGAGCGCGGTCAGGCCATCATCTCGGCTACGCGGATGCCGAATACTCCTGGAGTGAGCGGATCGGGCACGCTCGTGGGGATCGTCGTCAAAGGCCTCGCGCCCGGTAATTCGCAGCTTTCGATTGTGCAGGTGAACGCAAAAGATTCCCAGCAGCGGCCGATCCAGGTGGTCACTGGCGAAGCCACTGTCCGAGTCCAATAAGTTGAGAGGGCTAGTTCCAATGCGTCGACATACATCCATCCCGCGCCCAAAAAGAAACAAGATTGCGGGATTGACCCTGATCGAGCTGATCCTCACCTGCGGGATTCTCCTGATACTTTCCACGGCCGCGATCCCGATGTTTAGGATGACGGTCCAGCACCGCAAAGAATCGGAATTGCGCTACGACTTGCGTGAGATGCGAAATGCAATCGATCGTTACAAAGATGATGCGGACAAAAATTTAATTCGCACGGAAGTCGGCAGCCAGAACTATCCGCCGGATCTGCAGACCCTCGTCGATGGCGTCACCATAAGCGGCGGCCCTGGCGCGATAGGAGGCATCAGCGCCTCAGCTATGGCTACAGCGAGCGGCGGGTCGGCCAGCTCTTCGTCTTTCGGATCGGCTAGCGCCACTGGCCAAGGTTTGTCAGACACACCCAGCAAGGTGCGCTACCTGAGGAAAATTCCGGTGGACCCTATGACCGGAAAATCCGATTGGGGAATGCGCGCCATTCAGGACGACGCGGATTCGAGCAGCTGGGGCGGAGGCAATGTCTTTGACGTTTTTTCTCAATCGCAGGCGACCGCGACAGATGGCACGAAATACTCGGATTGGTAGCCCGCGCATGAAATCCATTCACATCACAGCTTTGGTTTCCCGGGACAGGCGAAGTCGCAATCTGCCCGCGCGGCGCGGCATTTGTGCGGCCGGATTCTCACTGCTCGAAATGCTGATCGTCATCACGATCATCCTGATCCTGGCCGGAATCGCCGCGGGAAGATACGAGAAATCAGTCCTGCGCGCCAAAGAAGCCACGCTCAAGCAGGACCTGTTCGTCATGCGCAATGCGATTCAGCAATATACGCTCGACAAGGAAGCCGGCCCATCCTCGCTCGACGATTTGGTTGCGGGGAAATATCTTTCCGGAGTCCCGGTTGACCCCATTACGCGCACCAAGGATTGGCAAACGTTATCCGAGCAAGTTGTGCTCGACCCGCAGCAAACTTCGCCGGGGATTACCGATGTCCACTCCAGTTCCGATCAAATCTCCCCGTTTGAGAACACCGCGTACAATACCTGGTAACCAAACGGTTGTTGGCTTTTTGTAGGACAGGCTTCAGCCTGTCTGCTTTTGAATTTAGTTAGATCGAAACGGAGACAGGCTGAAGCCTGTCCTACTGTGTCGCCCAACTCGTATTCTTCCGAATTTCAAACAGGGCGAATTGAAATAAGAAATCCGAATTAAGCGGATGCTTCGTCCAGGTTCCAATCAGGCAGCGATCTTTTTCCGCACAAGACTTCGGCGGCCCAGCGCCCTAGATACACCGATTGCGCGACTCCGTGCCCGCTGTAGGCTCCAAGAACGACGGTGTCTGGACTTCGGGGATGCTGCGTGAATACCGGGCGCCATTGGTTGGCGATCAGGATCGGTCCGCCCCACTGATTCACGAAGCGTACATTTTGCAAAACGGGATGCAGCGCACGGACTCGTGATTCGAGCCGCGCGATAAGTTCCGCTGGCTGCCCGGCCCCAATATCCAAGGCGGTGAGTTCGCGCCAATCATTCAAGTGAACCAGGCCGCCGCCGAAAACCACCCCGCCCGCGCATAGGGTTCTCCCCCACAAATATGGAAAATCGATTGTGTAGAACGGTTTTTCTGACTCCAGCCCCAAGCTCTCCAATTGGATCGTGTCGAGGGGCTCCGTCGCAACGGCGAGCGTGAATTTCGTTTGCCCGCGGCCGGCAAGATCGCTCAATTCGAGAGACATTCCATTCGTTGCGAGGAGAACTTTGCGCGCGCGAAGTTGTCCGCCAGGAAAACGCAAGCTCACGGAATCCGCAAATTCAATTTCCTCGACGGACGTGTTCTCAAAAATTTGCGCTCCGCTCTTTTCCGCCGCCCTCGCCAGGCCGCTCACCATTTTTCCCGGATCGACCATCCCTCCCGGCACTTGATTCACCGCACGAACGAGTCCGGAATCCGACCAGGAAATGGGCGAGTGGGGCAAGCCGCCGCTGCGGCCAATTTCGTAGACTCCCGGGAGTGCGAGATCGCAATCGACCACAAGTTCCTTCAAGATGGAGGTGAACCCGCCCAGCACATCTCCCAAGCCGGGAAGATCGCCGGCCGCCGTCTCGGCCAGCACCATTCCGCCCGTGTGACCGCTCGACCCTGCGCCTATTGAGGCGGATTCGAACAGAACTACGGTTTTATCGGGTGCGAATCGCCGGAGCCATGCCGCCGCGGAAAGTCCCGAGAATCCCCCGCCTACGACGGCGAAGTCAGCCTCTGCGGGCATTGGCGCTCGCGCGAGCTGAAAATCGATGGACCACGGAGAATTACCCCAGCGCGGATGGGAAACGGCTCGCGTCATACGACTTCTCCTAGCGAACCCGGAATACCGCAGTGTTCCTAGAGCCGTTAAAAGATTGCTCCGGCCATAAGGAGGACAAGCCCCCCGATGCCCGCAACGACTCGGATCATATGGAACGCTCCCCAGCGATCGCGTAGTTGCTGCCAATTGTTCGGTAGTGTTCCAACTGTCCAAATGACAACTTGTTTCACGATAGGAACCTCGACAACCATGGTTACAACCAGGGCGACTATGAACAAGGCGAATCCTATCAAAGTCATGTAAAAGTTCCTTGGATGCTCCTTGTACGAGAGGAATAGAACCGGAGTTATCGACAACAGGGCAATCGGCGTCAAAATGGTCATGACAGATTCCATATTTCGATTCATCCTGCCTACGATTTCAAGGAAGACTTCCGGCTTGAATGTGCGCATGGACCTAGTCAAAGCCAGCCATGGCCCCCAATACATTCCACCGACCAAAGCCGACAGAACGATGCTGATGAGTTCCCATATCTTCAGAGTCATAGACACTTCCATTCAATTGAATCGTCCAAATTCTGAGCGAACTCACTCGCCTAGGCTAAGTGCCAAACCTGTGAACCGCCGCTGGAAGCCATCGAACTGTCCAAACATGGAAGAGGTTACGTTACTGAAGACGTCGTGAGGATTCTGGCGATTGGTGACATCCAACGAATAAACACCGATGCGAATTTTCCGCACCTTGCCTGTGGGACGCTCTTTGAACGGAATGTGGATTGGAAAGTCCCGGTACACTTTTACGTCCAGTGAAAAATAAGTCGGGAAGCGGAGGCTGTTGGGAGCGCCCACATAGTTCTGGAGAACGTCGATATTCGAATACGCAAAACCTGAGTGCATGTCGGCGACGGGGCTGAACACCAGGCTCCAGAATGGAATGTGGACAAAACCCCAGACGAGCAGGCGATTCGGGATGTCCGAAGGTTGAACGCCATAGGCATTGGCGCGAATCACTGGGATTTGGAAAGGGATGAAGGTGTCTGAGAGGGTATTCAGGTCGCCGCGCGCGCGGCTCCACGAATACGACATGTTGATTTCGCCCTTCTGACTCGGGCTGTACCGAGCGGTTGCCTGCGCCTGGCGATAGTGCGCCGAGCCCGTGTTCTCCAGCGCCAAAAATCCATTCGGATCGGTCGTTCCTACCGCAGGCAAAATCGGATTCACCAGGAAAAGATCGTCCGTGTGCGTCTCATAGTAGCCGAGACGAATCGTGATATTTTTCCGTATGGAGGTTTCGCTCTCGACGTTCCAGGTGAACGTCCGGGGACTTTTGCCTACATCTTCCGGACTGGTGGAATCCGCAATGGATCCACCGGGAAGGTAGACATTCTGCAGTGTAATGGTCCGGCCCGTGTATGGACCGGTTGAAAAGGCGATCACGCGAGTCTGGTTGTCGGCAAAGTCCTGAGCCAGCAACGGAACGTGGCTGTAGATCAACCCGGCGCCCGAACGGAGGGTCGTCTTCCATCTCGCAAAGTGATACGCCAAGCCCACGCGAGGCGCAAATGCGGCGTCGAGGCCGATGGTCTGCGTGCTCAGGCGCGCCCCGAGAGTTAGTGACAGGCTTTTCGTCACCGTCCAATGGTCCTCGGCATATTCCGAGATTTCCGTATCGGAGCCCTGTAACGCGGTCGGCCCCAGAAATGTGATCGTCTCGGCAGGA
>Ga0210394_10009119_pt1 | contig 10051 bp, 8 predicted proteins | sample IncBWC12MmetaG_FD_160121 | JGI IMG/M metagenome (GOLD analysis project Ga0210394, IMG submission 160121) | Forest soil microbial communities from Barre Woods Harvard Forest LTER site, Petersham, Massachusetts, United States - Inc-BW-C-12-M | ecosystem: Environmental > Terrestrial > Soil >...
CAGCGGCCTCGTTCTGCTCAAATCGACAGGGTCCGAGTTCTTCGGGTACCCGCGCGATGAATACACGACTCTCGCCGAGACTCACGACCGCGTGCTGGCGACAGCCGTCACCGCGCGGTGGCGCTACAGCCGTCCCGACGTCGACTGGGCGGAGGCATTCGCCGGGACGCGCAAGCAGCTCGTCGAGACCTTCGCCGCCCTGCACAGCCTGGCGCTGCAGCAGACGCTGTACGCGATGGGCGAGGCAGCGCTGACGGCGCGGCCTGAGATGGCGGAGATCCGCCTCTCGATGCAGAACAAGCATCACTTCTCGGTCGACCTCGCGCCGTTCGGAATGGACAACCAGAACGAGGTCTTCTACGCCTCCGACCGGCCCTATGGGCTGATCGAGGGCACCATAACCCGCGACGACGACTCCGCCGACGCGGCGTGGTGATGGAGTTTCTTCAACCCTCGACCTGGACTGAGGCCTTGCAGATGAAGTCTGCGCACCCGGAGGCCATGCCAATCGCCGGGGGTACTGATGTGATGGTGGAAATAAATCTCGACCGCCACCGGCCGGCATCGATCCTTGACCTGACCCGCATCACCGAGTTGAACGACTGGGGAGACGACGGCGATCGACTCCGCATCGGCGCCGGCGTCACCTACGCGCGGATCATCGGCGAGCTTGCTCAGCGGCTGCCAGGGCTGGCGATGGCGTCGCGAACCGTCGGATCGCCACAAATCAGGAACCGTGGAACTGTCGGTGGCAACCTGGGGTCGGCTTCGCCGGCGGGTGACGCACATCCGCCACTGCTGGCGAGCGACGCGCTGGTCGAGCTGGCGTCGACAGCCGGGACGCGCACGCTGCCGGCCCGCGAGTTTTATATCGGCCCAAAACGGAATGCGATGAGAAAGGACGAGCTCATTGCCGCGTTCCTGGTCGCGCCCGCCACGGGTCCGCAGCAGTTCAGCAAGGTCGGCACTCGCAACGCGATGGTGATTGCCGTCTGCTCCTTTGCGCTCGCACTTGATCCGAAACGGCGGCACATCGGCACGGGCATCGGATCCGCAGCACCGACCCCGGTGACGGCCGAGGAGGCGGAGCGTTTCCTCGAAGGCGCGCTGGACGAAGGTGGGTTGTGGGAGAAGCCTGCGGCGGTGGAGGCGAGCGCGCTGGCCCGCTTCGGCGAGCTGGTTGCGGCGGCCGCGAAGCCCATCGACGACGTGAGAGGCACGGCGGCCTTCCGACGCCACGCGCTCGCGGTGATGGCGCAACGGAGCTTTGCGTGGGCGTGGACCGAATACCGGGCAAGGGCGTTGGCGTGAGGATCGCCTGCACCGTCAACGGCCAGGCGCGCGCTGTCGAAGGGGTTTGGGAGGGGGAGAGCCTGCTGTTCGTGTTGCGGGACCGGATGCAGCTGCCGGGCTCGAAGAACGCATGCGAGCAGGGCGAGTGCGGCTCGTGCTCGGTCTACATGGATGGAACGTTGGTGTGCGCGTGCCTCGTGCTCGGCGGGCAGGCGAACGGTCGAGAGATCGTGACCGTCGAGGGTATCGGCAGCGTGGACCAGCTGCACGCGGTACAGCAGGCATTAGTCCAGGCCGGCGCCGTCCAGTGCGGATTCTGCACACCGGGGCTGGTGGTCGCCACCCATGACCTGCTGCGGCGCAACCCAAAGCCAAGCGATCCTGAGATCCGCGAGGCGCTGGCAGGCAACGTCTGCCGGTGCACGGGCTACGCCAAGATCATCGACGCGGTGAACCTGGCCGCGGGCTCGCTCAAATGAAGCCGCGATTGTCCACGCCCGGTCACGTGCTTGGCCGCCGAGTCGGCGATAGGGTGACCCGCCCCGACGCCGAGCCCAAGGTTCGAGGCGACTTTGTGTACTCCTCCGATCTGCAGGTGGACGGAATGCTGTGGGGTGCGACTGTGCGTAGCCCCCATCCTTACGCGCGAATCGTCGCGATCGACACCGCTGAGGCGGTCGCGTCGTCGGGCGTGAGAGCGGTGCTGACACACCAGGATGTGCCTGGCCGCAAGGTCTATGGCCTCGAGATCCCGGATCAGCCTGTACTTGCATTTGACGTGGTGCGTTATTGGGGCGAAGCGGTCGCGCTGGTGGCGGCGGACAGCCCTGAGGAAGCTCGCCGCGCGGCGCACAAGGTTCGAGTCGATTACCAGGTGCTCGTCCCGTTGACCGACCCCGAGTTCGCCCTCACACCCGAGGCGCCCCACCTGCACGAGGGCGGCAACGTCACCCGCCGGGTCAAGATCCGGCACGGCGACCAGAGCCCGCGGGCCGACGTCGTCGTCACCGGCAACTATGAGATCGGCATGCAAGACCAGGCCCCGCTCGGACCCGAGTCCGGGCTTGCGATCCCCAACGGCGAGGGCGGCATCGACCTGTATATCGCGACGCAATGGCTGCATATCGATCGCGCTCAGCTCGCCGAGACCCTGGCGCTGCCCCCTGAGAAGGTCCGGCTCACGATCGCCGGCATCGGCGGGGCGTTCGGCGCGCGTGAGGATCTGTCGATGCAGGCGCATGCATGCATGCTCGCGTTGCGGACCGGGCGGCCTGTGAAGATCTCTTACTCGCGGCCTGAATCGTTTGTGGGCCACGTGCACCGGCACCCGGGGAGGCTTCATTACGAGCACGGCGTGACACGCGAGGGCAAGCTCGTTTATGTCAAAGCGCGAATCCTCCTCGATGGCGGCGCTTATGCGTCCAGCTCGACGGCGGTGATCGCCAACGCCTGCTGCTTTGCCGTCGGACCGTACGAATGTCCGAACGCGACGATCGACGGCTGGGTCGTGTACACGAACAATCCGCCCTGCGGCGCGATGCGCGGCTTCGGCTCGGTGCAGAACTGCTACGCGCACGAGGCTCAGATGGACAAGCTCGCGGCGGCACTGGGCATGGATCCGATCCAGCTGCGAATCCTCAATGCGATGAGGACCGGCAGCTCGATGATCACCGGGCAGATCGTCGAGGGCCCCGTGCCGGTGGCGGAGCTACTGCGCAGTGTGCGCGATGAGCCGCTGCCGCCTGCATCCGCAACCAACGCAATCGATCTGACCGCCATGCCGGGTGGCGTGTCGAACACGACCCACGGGGAAGGGGTCAAGCGCGGCGTCGGTTATGCGGTCGGGTTCAAGAACATCGGCTATTCGGAGGGCTTCGACGATTACTCGACCGCGAAGGTCAGGCTTTCGGTGGTCGGCGGCCGTCCCAAGGTCGAGGTGCATACGGCCGGCGCCGAGGTGGGCCAGGGCCTGGTCACGGTCCAAGCTCAGATTGCCGGCACCGAGCTGGGCGTCAGCGACGTGGTGGTGCTCGACGCCGATACCGCCGTCGGTTCGGCCGGCTCCTCGTCAGCCTCTCGCCAGACCTACATCACAGGTGGCGCCGTGAAGCTCGCGTGCGAGGCGGTGCGGGAGCGAATCTTCAGACTCGCCCAGTCTGAGCTGGGGGGAAGCCAGCCTGAGGCAGGCAAGGGGATCCGGCTGGAAAACGACTCCATCGTCTCGGCCCACGGCGAGGTGGTCGTCGCCCTGGCCACCCTCCTGGGAGAGGAGGTGATCGAGGAGACGCGAGAGTTCCATCCGCGCCCGACCAACCGCCTCGATCCGGAGACCGGGCAGGCCACTGCTCACCTCCAGTACGCCTTCGCCGCGCATCGCGCCGTCGTCGACGTCGACACCGAGCTCGGGCTGGTGAAGGTCGTCGAGCTGGCGACGGCGCAGGACGTCGGCAAGGCGATCAATCCGCAGGCGGTCGAGGGCCAGTTGGAAGGGGGCGCCGCGCAGGGGCTGGGCCTGGCGGTGATGGAGGAGATCCAGGTCAAGGATGGCGTCATCCGCAACGCCTCCTTCACCGATTACCTTCTGCCGACCATCCTCGACATGCCGCCAGTGCGCATGAAGATCCTCGAGCTGGGCGATCCTCACTCTCCTTACGGGCTCAAAGGCGTCGGCGAGCCGCCGACCATCTCTTCCGGCCCGGCGATCGTCGCGGCCATCCGCGCCGCGAGCGGCCGGCCGTTGTCGCGCGTGCCGGTCCGTCCCCACGACATCGTCGACACCTCCGACAGTTGACGACCCTCGCGCTCAAGGCCGGGCTGCTCGTCACCGGCGACGCCGAGGTCGAAGGCGGCTGGCTCCTGGCACGCGACGGCGTTATCGCTGAGATCGGTTCGGGCGCACCACCGGCCGCTGACCGGAGGATCGAACTGCCCAACTGTGTGGCCATGCCGGGCCTGGTCAACTCCCACGACCACATGTACCAATGCGCGACCCGCGGGTACGTACCGGACGGCACCTTGTTCGAGTGGCTTCGCGCGCTGTATCCGGTGTGGGCCCGCATCGACGCCGACACGGTGCGCGCGGCGGCCAGGGCCGCGATGGCCAAGCTCCTGCTCTCGGGTTGCACCCTGTCGACCGATCACCACTACGTCTTCCCGTCAGGCGCTACGGGAATCTTCGAGACGCTGGTCGGCTGCGCGTCCGAGCTCGGCCTGCGGTTCCACCCGTGCCGTGGATCGATGTCGCTCGGCGAATCAAAAGGTGGCCTGCCGCCGGACTCGGTGGTGGAGGACGAGGACCGCATCCTCGCCGACACGGAACAGATGATCAACCGCTTCCACGACGCGAGCCCTGGTTCGATGTGCCGTGTCGCAGTGGCGCCTTGCTCCCCCTTCTCAGTAACCCCCCAACTGATGCGGGACTCGGCTGCGCTCGCGCGCAAGCACGGCGTGCGCCTGCACACGCACGTGGCGGAGACGCTCGACGAGGAGCAGTTCTGTGTCGAGCGCTTCGGCCGCCGGCCGATGGAGCTGATGGAGGACCTCGGCTGGTCGGGGGATGACGTCTGGTACGCGCACGGAATTCATCTCAGCGATGCGGAGGTCGATCGGGTGGCTGAATCGCACACGGGCATCGCCCACTGTCCGTCGAGCAACATGCGCCTGGGGGCTGGCGCTTGCCGCGTCGAAGACCTGGTGAGGGCAGGCGCTCGCGTCGGCCTGGGCGTCGATGGCTCAGCGAGCAACGAGGACGCCAACCTCGCCATGGAGGTGCACCAGGCGATTTACCTGGCGCGTGCCCGGGCCGCGATGCTTGGCCGCGCCGACGCTCCAACCGCCCTCGACACCCGGGCGGCGTGGCGCATGGCGACGGCGGGCGGCGCCTCGTGCCTCGGGCGTGATGACTGCGGCACGCTCGAGGTCGGCAAATGCGCAGACGTGGCCTTCTTCCGCGTGGACGACCTTGGACACGCCGGCATGCGCGATCTTCTGGCCGGTCTTGCTCTCGCGCCCCCTGCACGCGCTGAGGCGGTGGTGGTGAATGGCGAGCTTGTCGTCAACGACGGCCGGCTGTTGACAGCGGACGAAGACGAGATCGCGCGCGAGCTCAGCGCAGCGGCCCGTCGCCTGTCGCAGGTCTGACGAACCGGCCGATCGGCGTGCTCGCCGCTTTGCCGTTGACGAAAGCCGTGTGGCCGCGAACCAACGTCCGCACGGTACGGCCACGTATTGGTTGGCCCTCATGCGCGCTGAATGGATTGCGGTAGAGGAGATCCTCGTTCCGGACAACGCCCTCGGCGGACAGGTCGACGAGCCACAGGTCGGCATCGAATTCGGTGGCGATGTCCCCCTTCCCTTTCAGGCCAAAGCGACGTGCGATGTTGGTCGCCGTCACCGCCGCCACGGCCTCGAGGTCAAGGCGGTTTTGCGCCAGCAGCAGCTGCCGCGTCGACTGGCAACCGGAAATCCCGCCCCAGATGTGCCTGAAGTCATCGCCTCGTTTCAGGTCGAGGGTGCTGGGCGAGTGGTCCGAGACGACCATCGGCGCCGTCCAAAGCGCCTCGCGATCGCGGGCGGTCCGGAATGGTGGGGCGCACTTGGCGATTCCGCCAAGCCGCGCGAGGTCCTCGGCGACGTAGAGGAGGTAGTGCGGGCACGTCTCGCCGCTGATGTCGAGGCCTTTAAGCTGCGCCTCGCGAATGAGGTCCATGCCGCTCGAGGTGCTGACGTGCACGATGTGCAGGCGGCATCCCGTCTCGCTCGCCAGCTCGCTCGCCAGGGAGATTGCCGAGGCTTCCGCTTCGGGCGGTCGCGAGCGAATGAAGGCCAGAGCCCCTGTCCACGTGGGCTGAATGAGATGCGCCGGATCCTCCGCGTGGACAAGGAGAATCGAACCCAGCGCCGCGATGCGTTTCATCCCCTCGTGCAGCGTCCTGCGGTCGCTAGCCGCGAACTCGTCGATGCCGCTCGGGCACATAAACGCCTTGAATCCCATGACCCCCCGCTTGACCAGCGGCTCGATCTGGTCGAGGTTGCCTGGCACGAGCCCGCCCCACAGCCCGAAGTCGACCTGGGACGAGCGCATCATCGCCTGGAGCTTGAGGTCGAACGACGCGACATCAGTCGTCACCGGCAGGTTGTTGAGAGGCATGTCGATAAAGCTCGTGTAGCCCCCGGCGGCGAGCGCCGCCGACCCATGTTCGATGTCCTCCCACTCGGTTCGACCAGGCTCGTTGAAATGAACGTGCGAATCGATCCCGCCCGGAAACACGTGCAATCCTGAGGCGTCGATCTCTTCACCTGCGCCGGCAAGGTTCAGACCGACTGCTGTGATCTGCTCCCCGGCGATCGCGATGTCGGTTCGCTCGACTCCGCTGGCCGTGACGACGGTGCCGCCGCGGATGATCATGCTCTCGCCAGCAGTTCCAGGAAGCGGCCCAGCACAGCGATCGAAACGGCGACATCCTCGGTCATCACCGATTCCGCCGGGTTGTGGCTGACACCGCCCTTGCAGCGCACGAACAGCATCGCCACCTCGGTGAGCGATGACATCGGGACGGCGTCGTGGCCGGCTCCGCTGGCCAGATGAACCGGAGTGAGGCCTTCGGCCTCGATGGCTCCTGTCAGCAGCGCCCGGAGCTTCGCCGAGCACGGCACCGAAGGGTTGTCGCTCAACAGCTCAGCGGCGGTTTCGATGCCGCGGCGCATCGCGATCTCACGTGCTCGCTCGAGAATCTGGCGAGTGCCTCCGATCCGGACTGTCTCGTCGGGGTGCCCGACATCGAGGCTCAGCGCCGCCTCACCCGGGATGACGTTGGAGGCACCGGGGTACACGCTCAACTGGCCGACAGTGGCGACCAGGCCTTCGTGCGATACGCCTTCGGATTCGACTGCGAGCACGAACTCGGCCGCCGCGGTGAGCGCGTCATGCCTACCGCGCATCGGCACCGTGCCTGCATGCCCAGCCGAACCCTTGAACGTGACGCGGTATCGGGCCTGGCCTGCGATCGCCGTCACGACGCCCACCGGTAGGCCAAGACCTTCGAGCACGGGTCCCTGCTCGATGTGCACCTCGACGTAGCCGAGCAGCCGCCCGCGCCACCTGTCTTCGCCAATCCGCAACGGATCCCCGCCGAAGGCAATGATCGCCTGGGCCATGGTCACCCCGACAGGGTCGCGCCGGTCGAGGTCGGCTGCGTCGAACATTCCGGCCACAGCGCGGCTGCCGAGGTACGTCGAGCTGAACCTGAGCCCTTCCTCGTCGGCAAAAGCGATGACCTCGATGGCGAACGGCAGGCGGCGGCCGCGGTCGTGCAGGCGCTGCACGGCGGCGATGGCCGCCATGACCCCAAGGGGCCCGTCGTACTTGCCCGCATCGCGCACGGTGTCGAGGTGCGATCCGAGGATGAGTGTCGGCGGGCTCGGAGTCTCGGCTTCGTATCGCCCGTGCAAGTTACCGATGTTGTCGTGATGGACCACCATGCCGGCCGCCTTCATCCAATCAGCGACTGCATGGTCCGCGCGCCGCATCGCCTCGCCGGCGAATTGGCGGGTCAGCCGGTCAGGCTCCTCGCTGATCGCGCCGAGGAGGTCGAGCCGCTCCATGGCAGTCTCGGCTGACTGATCCACTCGGCCTTCAGCCGCCGCCGCGCTCCTCGAACGTGATGTCCTGAGCCCCCTGCCACACCACGCGCTCCCCGAGCTCGGCGAGGTGGTCGTTGCCTTCGTAGATCGTGGCGAAGTGGTTGCCGGCCAGCTGGCCGGCACGACTGGCGAACATAGTCGAGCCGTACGGAAAGAGGATCTCCGTTTCGCTCACACCGCCTGGGTAGAGCAGCAGGTGGCCGGGAGCGGGGTAGCTGGTGTGATTCTCGTACCCGAGGTCGAGGTCCAGCTCGCCGAAGGGTATCCACGCCGCCTCTCCACTCCACCGCGCCTGGATGATCTTGGTTTTGAGCGGCAGCAGGGTGCGGAACTTGGCGCTGGTCCTCGGGGCTTTCTCAGTCTCCAGGTGGGCCAGGAACCGGAGGTCCGCGACGAGGATCTCGATCATCGCCGGCTAACGCCCATCTCTTGCTCTCTCTCCCCAACGGGGGAGGGAGGTGAGAAGTTCGGACTTTTTCATTTCGACGGTTTGAGGAAATCGACCGACTCCTCGCGGCCGTCCCACACCACTGTCGTCTGGGCGGGTTCGGTGCGCGCCACGATCTTCCCGCCGCGCACGACAAGCTTCCGCGGTGCGACCAGCCGGATCGCGTCCATCTCTGATGGCGCAGCAAACACGCAGAGGTCGGCCTTGCAGCCCGGCTCCAGCCCGTAGCCGTCAAGGCCGAGGGCGCTGGCCGGGTTGCGCGTGATCATGTCGATCAGCGTGCTCAGCTCGCCGTGGCCTGACATCTGACCGTAGTGCGCGAGCACGAAGGCGGCCTGGAGCGGATCGCCGTAGCCGAGCGGGTACCACGGATCCATCACTGAGTCGTGGCCGATGCAGGTGTTGACGCCTGCCGCCAGGAGCTCCTTGACGCGCGTGTGGCCGCGCCGGATTGGATAGGCGTCAAATCGGCCCTGCAGCGTCGAATTGTCCATCGGATTGGTGACCATGTGCATCTCGGCTCGCTTGAGGTTGTTGATGAGTCTGTACGCATACGCGGCGTTGTAGGAGTGCATGGCGGTCGTGTGGCTGGCCGTGACCCGGCCGCCCATTCCGAGGCGGATCGTCTCGGCGGCCATCACCTCGACGAAGCGCGAGTGGTCGTCGTCAGTCTCGTCGCAATGAATGTCCACCCGCAAGCCCTTTTCGGCCGCGAGCGCCATCGCGAACTTGACCGACCGCTCGCCGTACTCGCGCGTGAGCTCGAAATGCGGGATCGCGCCCACCACGTCGACGCCCATGTCGACCGCCCGTCGCATCAGCTCCTCGCCACCGTCGAACGACATGATTCCCTGCTGCGGAAACGCGACGAGCTGCAGCTGCATCTGGTCGCCGATCTCCTCTCGAAGCTCGAGCAGGGCTCGCACGGCGCGGAGCTCTGGGTCGCACACGTCCACGTGGCTGCGAACGAACTGGACGCCGTTGGCCAGCTGCCAGCGCAGCACTGTGCGGACGCGGCGCTTGACGTCGTCAACGGTCATATCTTTGACGCGCTCGGACCAGATCGCGATGCCCTCGAACAGGGAGCCGGACACGTTATGGCGTGGCTCGCCGACGGTGAGCACCGCATCCAGGTGGATGTGCGGCTCGACCAGGGCCGGCGTGACCAGCGCGCCGCCAAGGTCCAGGACCTGGCGGGCAGCCGGCTCGGCTTCCACTATCAGCCCGTCCCGAATCCCGATCTGGCGAGTCGAAGCCTGCCCCGGTATGCGGGCGCCGGTCAGGAGCAGATCGAGCAATCAGTAAGTCCCCACTTGCGCCAACCTGCCGCCCATCGACAGGAGGCTATCAGAGACCTAAACTTCGGAACGAACACGGCCGGTTTGTCTTAGGGGGAAGGTCAGTGCAGACGACTGAGGAAGTAGAAAAGCACGTCCCGGTTCGTGAAGGCGACTACGGGGAGAGGGTCGCCGCCGTCGAGCCAGGCGGCGTCGAGTACATAGCGCTCAAGGAGCGACACGGCAAGCCGATCCAGCTTTTCTGGACGTGGCTCTCGCCGAACCTCGAGTTCGCCACCATGTTCATCGGCGTCATCGCTGTCGCCTTTCTCGGCCTGAACCTGTGGGAGGCCGCGACCGCCATCATTGTCGGCACCGCGGTGGGCTCCCT
>Ga0210394_10009121_pt1 | contig 10049 bp, 7 predicted proteins | sample IncBWC12MmetaG_FD_160121 | JGI IMG/M metagenome (GOLD analysis project Ga0210394, IMG submission 160121) | Forest soil microbial communities from Barre Woods Harvard Forest LTER site, Petersham, Massachusetts, United States - Inc-BW-C-12-M | ecosystem: Environmental > Terrestrial > Soil >...
GCAGACGATGACTCCAGGCGACACGGCGGAATGTATCAAGGCGTTTCAGCCGAAGATCGTTTACCCCTATCACTATGAAGGGCAGAAGCGAGATGAGGCATTTATGAAGGCGCTTTTAAGGGGGACAACGGTCGATTTTCGAGCCAACCTGAGGTGAGAAACAAACAACCAACGCCAATCGGGAGCAGAAGAGTGCGTCGTCGCGTACGCGCGAAATAGCAAATCCTACCGATAGACCACAGAGACGCTGAGGACGCAGAGAGAGTTTTAGATTTACTCTTTTGAAGTCGGAGCAGCGGAAACGCCTTTATTCTGTTTTTGGGCTTCCTTTTCGGTCGCGCGGGCTCCCGCCATGATGTTCACCACGTCCATATTGCTTTCGCTGCACGCGTATTCGAAGAGAGGCCCTTTGATGGTGTGCAGCGGAACGATTGCCGTCCAGGGTTTAGTCCACGTAGAGGGATCGTCAATTGTAAAACTGTACTCGATCTGATCGGCGGCGACGCGCTTGAAGCGCTCGGTAATCTTCAGGGTTTTGGGGTTGGCGTTGCGGAAAGTGGCTTCGGGTCTGAAGTTGGTGGTCTCCACGACCAGTGTGTCGCCTTCCCAATGTCCCCGCCCGTCGCCATGCCACTGACGGATATTTGCCGAGGCGTGCGGGCGTCCATCGAGAGGGATTGTTCGAAGCTCGGATCCGTACTCGGCTTGCAACACAACAAAGTTCGAACTCTGCATGATGTAGAGGCCGTTGTTGTAGGCGCCCGGAAGAATGGGCGGCCCGCCGCTCATGGAAACGCAAGTGGTGCGCATCCCGATATCCCTCGGAGTGTCCGCGTGTACGATTCCGCCGCCGTGACCGTCGGGCTCAATGTAGTCGCGGTCACCGGTGGCTTTGGGTCTGGCCAAAGCCTCGGGCGTGCGGGGAGGAAGTCTGCCATCCGGCGGATCCACAATTAGCGACGTGCGCTTGTTTGGTGAGAATCCTTCCAGGGCGGGAGTGAGTCCGAAAGTGGTGGAATCGTAAACGGGCTCCTCGACGGGATCGTCATACGTGCGGTCATAGCCGCGCTGCAGGCCGGCCTTTTGCGCTGCCTCAGCCTCTTGGTCAGTCAGAAACTCTCTTCCCTGGTATTTAGCAGGCCGCTCCAAGGGTGTAAAACTCTCGCTCGTCCAATATCCGTGCAAGTCCGGCTGGCCATCGGGAGTACGAGGCATGGTCCAACTCTTTGTTCCCGTACTCGCCGAGGACTTCGTGTTGCCATTGACGATTTTCGTGTTCGCATCGTGCGAGGATTGCCCTGCAACGTATGCGGGGGCAAACAAAGCAGCCACGAAGGCGATCTGGAGGGTCCTTGATCGATGCGCAACGTGATTAGTCATCCGGACCTCCTCTTCACTTGCCAGGCCGCTTGCTATATTGACCGTACAGCAGGTCCAGGACGAACTCGGTGCAGTTGAAATCCACTAATTGGATGTTTTTCTCCATGCGGCGGTAGAGCGGGAAGCTGACCTTCCAGGGGCGCGTAAAGACGTTCGGATCTTCGATCGTGGCTTCATACATTATGTGATAAGGACTCACCTGCGTGTAGCGTTCCACCACGTGGAGAGCGTCACTATGATAATCGCCCGCGCGATCGAACCATGTATAGGGGACGAATCCGGTCGTGTCGATGACTAACGTTTCGCCTTCAAAATGTCCATGTGACCATCCCATCCAGCTATCCGCTGGGGCATCTTTGGGAATGGTCTTGTCGTTCGGGTTCATGTAAATCGTGCGAACCGACCGCGCAAACTCATAAGAGAAAAGGATCGTATCCGTGCCCTGAATGATTTGAAAGGGAAAGGGCATATAGTTGGCGCGGGGCACACCGGGGTTGTAACACTTGAGCTCTGGATCACCGGTGTCGTGGCGGTGTGGGTCGCTCGTGATATTCACGACCATGCGCTTCTCGGCGTTGGCCTTTTTTTGCGCCAGCGCTTCGGGCTTGTACGGAATTTCGCCGCCCTCCACAATGCCTTGTCCGCCGGGCCAGGCGCCATACGCACCCATAAAGTCCGGATGCGGGCCGGCCTGCGCATCATGGTCCTGAACATCAATATCCGCGGTGACAAAAGCCTGCCAGATGCCGCTGAAGTCGGGTTTGCCATCGGCGGTATGAGGCGCTTTGTAGGCAGGGAATTGACCCGGGGTTGGAATTTTGTTCTGAGCCGCGGCGGAAGTTTGAGCCGCGGCCAGACTGCCCTGAGCAGCGGCAGGACCGCCAGCGCTCAAAACGAGAACAGCCGCAACTGCAAAACCGGGAACGATATTTCGAAAGTAGAGGCGCATCGGCACCCTATGAGCAGCAGATAGGCTCAAGACTATGTTTAATAGTAATTCCGTGTCAAGGGAATGGCGCTGCAAGAATGAAGTTCGAAACAATCCGGGTTGCGCTTTCGATTAATCGCGCGGGCTGTAGTATCCCGTGCGGGCGCGTGCGGTAAGAGGCGGATCGTAAGCGGGCCGAAGGCTTACTTTGATTGGGTGCCAACGACCGTCGTGGCGAACGTCCGTCGGCTTATAACCCAAGATATATTGGCTTCGAAGTTCCGTTCCAATTTTCCCGGCCAAATCAGCCAATTCGCTCAACTTTGCGGATTGGAAAACGTGTCCGCCGGTCATCTCGACGAGTTCGGAAAGCAGGCCGGGACCTTCGTGTTCCTCGGATGTTCGTTTCATGTCGCGGGGATCAAAAATTCCCAGCGCATAAAGCTGACAGTCGGATTCTTGCAAAAGCCTTCGAATCTCCGGCAGATGATGCCGGCTGTGATTGTCGCCGCCATCGGAGAGGACGAGCAGGATATGCCTTTCATGACGTGCGCTCCTCATCTGCGCCATGCCCAAATAAATCGCGTCGAGAAGGGCAGTCCGGCCGGCTGGCTTCAATGATGTCATGCGCTGTTGCAATTGCTGGATGTCAGAGGTGAAGTGGTTGGTCAGTTCGGCATGACTATCAAAACTAATCAGAAAGAATTCGTCCTCGGGATTGGACTTTCGTAGAAATTTCACCACCGCCTGTCGCGACGCGTCCATCTTATCGGCCATGCTCCCGCTGGTGTCGAAGAGCAGCCCGATCGAAGCCGGCACATCTTCGTTCGAAAAGGTGAGGACTTCCTGTTCGATATTGTCCTCGAAAAGCCGGAAGTTCTTCTTTTCCAGATTCGGGACAGGGTGGCCGAAGGCATCTGTGACGCTCGCGTTCACCAGCACCATTTCCACATCGATCTGGATGGAGCCAGCCGCAGGCTGAGGTTTATGCGGCGCTAATGGCCCGTTGACCTGTGCAGTGGCGGTCAGTAGAGGAAACGTTATGGCGGCGGCAAGCAGAGCAAGGAAGGCGGCTTTAGGGTTTTGCTTCATGACTGCTCCGCTGCGCGACTACCCGTCGCGTTGGATGACGCAGGGGGCCGCAAAGGCCAGATTCTAGACTGATCGCGCGCCGCGCGACGATGGCACTTCCGGCTGGTACGTTCTAGTACTACTAAGTATTGTATTTTCTGTACGATGTAAGGGTGCCTTGATTTGGTTAATAGCCGAACGGTACGCCCGCCGAGTTAATCAGTATGGCCGCGAGGCCCGCACAGATAGACTTTGAATACAGCGGTTCGCGTTACCAAGCGGGTGTGTCGGAAGCCGTTCCCCGCTTTATCGGGCAAGTCCAAATCTCTCAGAGGAGAAAGAAAACAAATGCGACGAATGATCTTTCTGGCTATCGGGCTGTTCCTCTTCTCGATTTCGAGCTTCGCCCAAGAGGTGATCTACCCGAAAGTTGAGGCGTTCGGCGGCTTCTCCATGTCCAGTATTCCAGGAGTGACAACGTTCGACCCGACGACTGGGGCGCAAACAGTGTCCCGGAAGTCGCTCATGGGCTGGCAAGCGTCCGCGAACTACAACCTTACCCACCACCTAGGCATCGTGGGTGACTTTGGTGGCCAATACGGCAGCGTTGCTGGCGCCACTGTTCTTGGCGTCACGATTCCGGGCTATAGCTTGAACTCTTATCAGTTCCTTTTCGGTCCGCGAGTCGTCTTCCGCGGATCGAGGGTCACGCCTTTCGCCCAGGCTATGTTCGGAGGCATCCGGGAAGGTATCGGTGCCACCACCGTTTCAGTGCTTGGTGTGAACGTAACTACGCCTGCGGTGGCCTCCACCGGTCTGGGAATGGGGATTGGCGGCGGATTAGACATCAACATTTCTGACCGGCTCGCATTGCGTGTCCCACAGTTCGATTGGACTCCGAGGCACATCGCCGGCACCACCGTACTCGGCGTAACTGTGCCCGGCACGTGGTCAACCGGTCAAATCCGCTTCGGAATCGGCGTGGTCATCAAGGCCGGCGGAAAATAAATAGATCGCCCGTGCCTGAGAAATCTGGCACGCGTTGATTAACTTGGAAAAAGCCCTGCCGAAATCTCTATGGCAGGGCTTTTTTCTTACATAATCCCATCCGCGACCACCAATCACGCGTTTTCATGACCTCTGGCGCGCGTGGCTGCATCGTATGAGACAGAGGCTTAGCACCAGCCGAATTTTGCAGCGCACCATTCTTAGGTCCAAGCACGCACTAGCTGTAAGAAAAAAGGGCTCGTCACGAGGGCAATTAGGGAGTTGCTGCTCCTGGGGAAGGCGCCCCTGTGCGCCATAATGCGAGACCTGCTCACAGCACAAGCGCGATTCCGCACGCCGAGCCTGCGTCGCCTGGAGCGCAGCCGGTTGGCGAAGGGAATTTTCCTTTTAGCCCTTGGTTGCCTGTTTTGCGCCAGCGGCCACGCACAAGATCAGCCCTGTAGAGTTGTTCCCGCAGGCCAGGATTTCTGGATTCGCCTCACCGACCCCGTTTCCACCTACAGTTCGAAAATAGGAGCAACGGTCAAGGCAATCCTCATCGCTTCACCGAGCTGCGATGATTCTGCTGCCTTCGCCACAGGAACAACGATGGAAGGGCGCATTACCTATGTGCGCCGGGTGGGCTTCGGGGTGTGGCACAGCTCGTCCGCAGTGACGATCGACTTTGACAAGGTCATTGCGGGTTCCCAAACGTTCGCCGTGAAAACCAAGGTCGAAGAAGTTGCGAACGGGCGCGAAAATGTGAAGGCTGGCGTCATTAAGGGAGTGGGCGGCCAAGCGACGCCGCAGCAAGTGATGTCGATGCGCCTGTTGCATCTGCCCTTTTGGAATACAGAGGCTTACTGGATATTTTTGTTGCGGCGCGGAGCCTTCCCATTCTCGCCCGAGCCGGAAACCTTCTTGCCTGCGGGAACGGATTTACGCCTGAGATTGATGGCGCCTCTTAACCTGCCAGCGGAGTTCGTAAAAGCACGGCAAGAGGAAAATACACAGCACGGCGCAGAAATTGACGAAAATATCCGCGAAAAATTGGTGGCCCTGCCGGCTCACAGCTTAACGCGCCGCGGACGGCCTTCCGACGTGGTGAACCTGGCTTTTATAGGTTCGCCGGAGCAAATCGAGGCAGCCTTCCAGACAGCAGGCTGGACTTATGCCGATTCCGTTTCGGCGTGGTCCGTGCTGCGTGAGATGCGCGCTTTCAGCTCATTAAACAGCTATGCTCACTTGCCGATTTCGAACCAGTGGCTCGCCGGAAAACCTGCAGATATCCGATTGCAGAAGAGTCTCGATAGCTATCAAAAACGCGACCACATCAGGATCTGGAACGAAAACCAGCTCGCCCCGGGTCTTTGGGCGGGCAGTGCCATCCGCGAAACAGGCGCCAGCTGGTCGATTCGGACGGGAAGATTTATCCACCATGTAGACGCCGATATCGATGCAGAGAGCGAAAAAGTCGTACGTGACTTAACCCTCGCCGGATGCGTCGCCGATGTCTACCGCGTGCAGCGTCCCGAAAAGCCGGAGACAGAGAGAAACTCGAGCGGCGATGAACTTTGGACCGACGGCAGTCTCGCGGTTTTGGAACTGAGCGACTGCGAAACCCCGGCAACGACGGCGATTGCGCCGAGCGACGAAATAGCTAGGCGGCCGAAGTCCAGACTCAAACGGCTCGTCCGCGCGCAGGTGCTCTCGATTCACGATATTTGGCGATCGAACGCAATCTATGCCTCTTTCGATATAAGCCGGGCGGTCATTCATTTTTTGCGGCAGCGGCACGGTCACGAATACGAGACCAAAGTAGATATAAACGCCAGACCTGCATCCAACGGCTCGAACTGAAATCCAAAGACTGAAAGCCTCTGCGATCCTGCCCGTTCCGACGTCCCTGAACACTTCCCGATTGACATCGGTGCTACCCGCCTGAACATTTTGTTCCGGTGCTCATAGCTTGCTGTGCCTTAACATCTTGCCCCCGAAGGGCTCGCGAAGCCTGACTTATCGCGATACGATACTTGTTACGGCTTCCGGCACAGGAGAACAGGGGTGGAGTCCTCTCAGATTTGCCCGAAATGTGGACGCACGATTCCTGAAGGCCACATTGTGTGCCGGTGCAACGCGCGGCCGCGGCGCTATTGGCTGCATTCACGTGAAACGATCCTTCTCCTTTGCGTTTTTGGGCTGGTGATTGCATTTGGTATCACGGGGTTCGCGGCGCGACTCTATCACGGGCGGCGTGCGGAGCTGGCGCGATCCTGGTTCGATCGCGGCAATGCGGAGTTGCAGGCTGGCCGTGCGGAAGCAGCGCTATCCGATTTCCGGACGGCTCTAATTTACGCGCAGCATGAGCTTGCGCCCGAGCAGCAGCGGGAATACGAGCTCAACTTTGTGCAAGCACTGATTGCCACCGGGAAAACCGACGAAGCACGCTCCTACCTGCTTGATTTGTGGGAGCGAGGACCGGGGAACAGCCGAATCAATCTGGAATTGGCGCGCTTGGCGGCGCAGATCGGCAACGATGCGGACGCGAAGCGCTATTACAACGGCGCGATCTACGGAGTCTGGGATCCAAATGCCGGAGATGTTTTGCGGCAGCGGATGGATGCTCGTCTGGAGTTCTATCACTATCTAATGGATCATGGAGAAAAGACAGAAGCGCAATCGGAGCTTCCGGCAACTGCGGCGGCAGTTCCTCCCGACCCGGCGCTGCATGCTCTGGTCGGTCGTTTGATGCTGGACGCAGGCCAGCCGCAGCCCGCGTTCGACCAGTTCCAGCAGGCACTGCGGCTTGATCCGCGCAACTACGAAGCCCTGGCGGGGGCGGGAGCGGCGGTCTTTCAGCTGGGCAACGATCGAGAGGCGATTCGGTACCTGGAGGGCGCCATTCGGGAAGATGCGCAGCAGAAGGGGCGGTCCCGTTCGCAGGGCGCGGATCCCGCACCGCGAGAAACGGAGCAGGCGCAGGTGATGCAGGACCTCGCGATCGCGCAGGCGACCTTGGCACTTGATCCCAGCCGTCCGGGGTTGGATCCAACGGAACGCGCGCGGCGCGCCATTCGGGCTTACGACGCTGCCGTGACGCGGATCGAATCTTGTGCGAAGGAGCATGGTATCGCCTTGCCCGAGCCGAGGGTGACCCTCACTCCTTTTACTGACGCGGCCAGCGACGAACTGGCTGTGGCGGCGCTGGCCAAGCACATCGAACGGTTGGATCCCTTGATGGAGTTTGTTTTTCAGATGGAGTCCGCGGCCACGGAAAACTGTGGGCCGCCTTCAGACCCAACGAATGCCGCAATTGTGCGAATTGGAGAAAAAACGCACGCATCCCACCCATGAGTGAATCGGAGCGAACTAGCGAAAGATCGCCTGAAGCCGAACCTTGGTCGGCCGACACGCAGAGCAAGCGCAGGTGAAGACCAAGGAGGCGCCCGAGGGCGGTTCGGAGACTCCGTCCGGAGCTCCGAAAAACAATTTGGTACAGCGCATGAAAGCCGCAGTGCTCGATGCCTTAGAACGGGCGCGCGCCGGGCTTTCGATGCGCGAAGATAATTTCTTCCTACTGCTATCCGTAATTATCGGACTCTTCTCCGGGCTGGCCGTGGTTTGCTTCCGCATAGCCATCGATTACACGCGGCTTTGGCTGTTGGGATCGGGGATCAATCCGGGACCGCTCCGCGTGGTGCTGGTGCCTACGGTGGCTGGCTTGCTGCTCGCGTTCATTGTGCTGCGGGTGTTCCCGCGCGTGAGAGGCAGCGGCGTTGCGCAGACAAAGTCCGCCGTATACATCTATGACGGCTACATTCCCTTCAACACGGTCATCGGCAAATTTTTGACCTGTGCCTTGGCCATCGGCAGCGGCCAATCGCTCGGACCAGAAGATCCTTCGCTGCAGATGGGCGCAGGGATAGCCTCGGCGCTAGGCCGGCGGCTCCATCTTTCGCGGGAAAGAGTGCGTTTGATCGCTCCAGTGGGCGCGGCGGCTGGATTGGCAGCGGCTTTTAATGCACCGATTTCGGCGGTCCTGTTTGTGATCGAAGAAGTGATCGGCACCTGGAGCGCCGGCATCCTGGGAGCGGTGGTGCTGGCGGCAGTGGCCGCGGTCGTGGTCATGCGCCTGTTCCTGGGCGCGGAGCCTCTTTTCCAAGTTCCTCCGTACAGCATGGCCCACGCGACTGAATTGCTCTCCTATGCCGTGCTGGGCGTAGTCGGCGGAATCATGTCACTGATATTCGTGAAACTGCTGCGATGGGTGCGCGGCCGAGCCCGGCAGATGTCGCGCTGGACGCTTTACATACAGCCAGCCCTGGCAGGAATGGCGATTGGCTTCATTGGGTTGCGCTTCCCGCAGATTATGGGTGCCGGATACGAATACATCGATCAGGCCATGCACGGACAGTTTCTGTGGCGCACGTTGGTGGCGCTGGCCTTGCTAAAGGTGCTGGCAACGTCGCTGTCGATTTCGAGCGGTGCGCCCGGCGGAATGTTCGCGCCCACGCTCTTCATCGGCGCGATGGCCGGGGCAGCCGTGGGAACTGTGCAGCATCATTTTTTCCCGAATCTGGCGGGTCCGCTGGGCGCGTATGCGCTCGTGGGCATGGGGACACTTTTTGCCGGATTCCTTCGCGCGCCGATGACTTCTGTGTTCATGGTGCTGGAGGTGAGCGGGAACTATTCGATCATCTTGCCGGTGATCATCTCGAATGCGATAGCTTACGTCATTGGCAGGCGCTTCCAGGAGACGCCCATCTTTGATGTCATGACTCGAGAAGAAGGGCTTGATTTGCCTTCGATGGAAGAGGGGCGGGAGCAGACGGCTTTGCTGGTGGAGAACGCCATGCGCAAGCCGGTGGGTTTGATTCTGAAAGCGGGCGATACGGTGGCGGACGCGTGTTCGCGACTCGCGGACATGACTGAGGATCCGTTGCTCGTCTCTTACGACAACGGCCGATGGACGCTCGTTCACAAAAGCGCCTTGCTGGACGCGGCAAAAGCAGGGAAGGGAGCGCGGCTTTTGTCGCAGGTGCTTCCTAGCGGACGATTGCCTCGTCTGCATGCGGATCAGTCGTTGGATTTGGCGCTGCGCTTGATGCGCGACTCGCCGTTTTTGCCGGTGGTGCATCGGGCGGACGCGCGGCGCCTCGTCGGCCTGCTTTCGCTCGATGACGTACTCGCGGCTTACCGGCGCGCATCGATCATAAAAAGCAGCGCGGTCGAATAACGTAAAAACGCAGAACACAAGCCGCTAATCTAGACGGAGTTCACAGAGGCGCATAGAAGGTCTTATCGAGGCCTCACACGCCACAAAACCGATCCCGGCCGTAGTGATTTCCATAGTACGCAAGTACTGTAATTTAAGGCCGCAGGACTAAAACAAACGGTCTATTGAGCAGTCCCGTTCCGCTGCGTTAGTGTGAATCGACAAGATGTGAGTTCGGAGGCTACCTTGGCTTATCCTGAACGCCGTACGGCCCGGCGTTTTCAAATCAAACTGCCCATGACAGTCCGCTGGACCAGCGGGATGGCCGTAGGCGAGGCAGAGACCGAATCGAGAGATGTCAGCTCGCGCGGGGTCTACTTTTTCCTGCCCAAGCAGGTGAGCCATGGCTCCCCGGTGGAAATTATTTTGACGTTGCCGCACGAAGTCACTTTGGCCGGGCCGGTGCGG
>Ga0210394_10009122_pt1 | contig 10049 bp, 17 predicted proteins | sample IncBWC12MmetaG_FD_160121 | JGI IMG/M metagenome (GOLD analysis project Ga0210394, IMG submission 160121) | Forest soil microbial communities from Barre Woods Harvard Forest LTER site, Petersham, Massachusetts, United States - Inc-BW-C-12-M | ecosystem: Environmental > Terrestrial > Soil >...
TGGGACTGGAGCGAATGGACGTCCGACCAGCAGCACGGGTCAGCGTCTGGCACGTTCACTATCCCGGCGTGTGCGCCTAGCGTGCGCGTCACTGCGTGCGATCACGCGGGTACAGCAAGCGGCGGCGCGATCGCATGGTCAGAACCCGGTTACTCCACACTGACGATTACCGGTCCTGCACCGTCTACCTACCGTTTCACGCTGCCTGTGAGCGTCGGCACCTATGGTCCGTTGACTGCAGGCATCTACAGCGACAGGTTGAACGGCTCGGGCGCATCAGTGATCGGTGCATTTACCATCCCGGCCTGTCCGGGCTGAGGGCAATCCGTAGCTTCAACTCGTATTCAGAAGCCCCGATGTGGTGGTGCCGAGGAAGGGACTCGAACCCCTCGCCTCCCTATTCGGAACCTGGCTCCTGATCTCATTCTAGTGGTCTAGAGTGGCCTGCCATGACCCTCAATTGACCCCGTGAAGTGGTCAGAACGGTGGTCAGGCCCGGTAGCATCGGCTGGCATGTGGTCAGAGATTGATCCGCACGCCCGCCACGGTCTGACGCTCGCACTCGACCGACTGGAACAGGCCCGTCTGGCCGACAACGAGGTCGATTGGTTCGTTTCTGCCTCTGAGACGATCTTCTGGCTAATGCTCGCGGATGAACTCTGCTGGCAGCGACCAGGTTATGACGAGGAGACACGCGCGGATCCCCGAGGGTGCAAGCTTTCCGGGTTTCGCTATCTGTGGAACCTGATCAAGCACCATCCGATCATCGCGGTCACCGATTTCGTCCCCGGAACGGCATGGCCGATACGCTGGTCGGTGGTCTGGCAGGAGACGCACTGGAAGGCGCGTAAGGACCTGCCGGTGGTTGACGCGTGGTACACGAAGAGCAAACGGTACCCAGAACAGATCGCGGCGTATGACAAATGGCTCGCCGGACAGCTCGTGAAGGTGACCGTCCCCGCGGCCGCGAGCTTCTTCGATTGCCGTCCTTCGGCGTACCGCTGACACGTCCTTGCCGCGCGAGACGTCTTCAGAAAAAGACCCCGACGTGTGCGGCGTCAGGGGTCTCCTTCAGGAAGGGATATGAGTGTCAGATCGTTTCCCCGTTGCCCATCTTGCGCCGATCAGGAGCTTCCTGCCGAGAAGCAGGCGTCGGCGTGGCATCGTCGCAGTGCGCGTGAACCGCGGGCCGAGTCTCCTGAGCTGCAGCGACGCCATCACGTCCGCCGTCATCGCCGACGCCGCAGCCCGTCGGGAGCGCGACGAGGCGCGTCAGCGTCAGAGCGCGAAAGCGGCCGCGCAGCGCTGCGAAACCCGCAGAGAATCGCGCTCGTGGCGTTCCGGGGCACGTCGCGCGGGGAGGTGAGTGAGATAGCGACTCGACACCGTGAGCGATCACGGAAGATCGGGAGCCGGTCCCTCCAGGAAACGAAACCGCAACTCGGTTAGGACCTTATCGTCGACGGCGACTTCTATCCGATACATTCCAGGCATGTGGACTATCAGCCCCGTGAGGTTGACCGTGACGAGGCCGCTGATGTCCCATCCCTCGACGTACGCCACAGAGGGCTTGCTTAGATTCACGGGGAAACGCACCTCGGGTGCGATCGGTGCGCCGTCTGTGTCGAGCACTCGCAGCCTTGCGGTGTGATCGAGTTCTGCTTCGCTTGGTGACGCTAGGACACGGAAAGCGACCGCACCGATAAACGGGGCGGGGAAGGTGTCGCGCCAGGTTGTGTCCCAGCCACCGCCAAGCAGGTAGACGAGCCCTGCTCTTCCTTCGGCAGCGTTTGATAGCAGCGCCCAATCCAATTTCATGGCATCCCTATCCCGAAGTCGAACAAAGACTCCAACTCCTCACGAACCTCGCGCTTGATAACTGGATCTGCGATCGTTCCCAGGATGTCGACGACCCGGTCCTCGGAAACCGAGCGGACCTGGTGAATCATCAAGATGCTCTCTTCAGTGAGTCCCCCTACCGGAGGACTCAGTTTGATTTCGTGGGCACCTACATCACGGTCGGTGCCGGTAAACGGGCACACCACGATCATCCTAAGAATCTGGTAGCTGTCGTTTGAGACAACGAGCGCTGGCCGTTCGAAGGCCATCTCGTGCCCGATCTGTACTCCGAAATCGATCCGCAGCACTGTCCATTGAGTCGCCACGAGCCGTTGCCCTAAGAGGCCAGCAATTCAGCTGTGGCCGTCGGCTTGTGTGAGGACCTCTTGATCGGACGTCGCAGCGCCGTTTAGAAACGCTCTAACGTCGGCCACCCAAGCGGGATCGGCCGCCATCGCCGCGTACTCCGCAGCGAGGTTTCGGCGGGGGGCGCCAGCCACCGCAACGGTGGACTCTATCGACGTCGGCGGATCAGAGCCGTAGGTGATCGTGATCGTCATAATCCGTTCTCCTGAAGCTACCGCTACTCGGGTGACCGGGAGAATTCACGCTGCGGTACTGTGAACAACCTGCCAAAGCATCGTAACAGGCTACGAGCAGGTCTACTCCGTGGCGTCCGTGGTGGCCTGAGCCATTAGCTCGCTCATCTGCGCCGCAATGGGCACCGTCACGTCCGAGGCGGTGGTCATCGGGGGCGGGAACGGCGTCACCGCCGGCACCAGGCTGGCGGGCTGGGTTGTGAGCACCGCGGGGCTGGTCACCGTGATCGGCGGAAGGCTCGAGGGTTTCGCGCTCATCAGTGATGCCTCCCGAAGGCACCCGGATCCCCGAAGAGCTCGAAGCCCATCCGGCACCGCTCGTCCTCAGCGTGGATCAACTTGCGGCGAGCTCGGAAGTAGACGTGCCAATCGTCCGCATGCATCAGGGCGCTGGCCCGTCGGCGTTGCGCCTTGGTGCGCTGGGCCCGAAGCCGGGCCGTCCGCTCATCGGCCAGGAGACGCTTCGCACGACGGCGCGGCTCGGCGGCGCGGCCGCCCGCCGGACGGGGCGCGGCGGGCTGGTTGCGGGCGTTAGCGCGCGCGGCGGCGTCGCGAGCCAGAGGCGTCGCCCTGTCCCACCAGTGGCGCATCTCCGCGACGATCATGCGCCGGCCGTCGAGCTCCCAGCTGGTCCCGTTCCAAACTGGCGTGATCATCGGGCGCAGGCCGTGGTCGGGAAGAACACCCGACCCGTCTTCGGCTCGGACGGCCTCGTAAGGAAGGCTGGAACACAGGCATCACAGCGCCACTGGCCGTCGGAGGACCAGCGGGTCAGATCCTTCCGGTGACACTCATCACAGCTAAGCCCGTGCCGGCCGGGGGTGCGTAGACGCATAAGACGAAAGAGAGGCCGCCGCGTTGGATACCTCTTTCCCTCCTGGTCAGGGGACACCGATGTTGTGAAGGTCAACGCCGCTGTTCCCGGCCCATGTGTTGCAGGCCGGGCCGCTCGTGAGGCTCGTGAGGCATCGGACGAGATCGCCGCGAATCAAGCCGGCCACGATGCAGAAAGCGACGAGCAACAGGCAGAGATACCAGAACACGAAGATCGTGGCCCGCCGTACGTCGTGGCTCATTGGTTTGATTGTCGGGGTCATACAATCGGCAGCGGGTTGGTGCGAGCGAATACTTCCCCGACGCGGAGTCGACCACGGTCGTGCAGTACGTAAGCGACCACCCGGGGCGCCATCAGCCTACGGCCGTCTGGAACACCTGACCCGAGAAATCGCTCGGTGTCCAGTTCACGTCGAGCGCACCCGCTTTCGGCACCGCGTAATACACAGTCCCCGTTCCGTGTCCGCCCGCTACGAGGCTGTCGATGCTATCCGAGGAATGGCATGCGCCCGAGTTGACATCGAGAGCATCGCACTTCTGCCCGGTCGAGTCCACAACGCTCACTTCGGACAGCGGGAAGATCCACTCCGACGAAGATCCGTTCTTGATCGTGACGGTGATGGCGACGCATTGTCTGCCCGGGGGAAGCGTCTCGAATCCGTTCGGATCAACCGGGCTTGCCTTGAATGCGGCCACCGTCATTGACTCTCCGTTGGTATCGGTCATAGGGCGGCCGACGGCAACGGTAATCGTGCCGCCGGGAGTGGGAATAGACCCGGCCGGAGTGCCGCCGCTCACGTTGCAGGTGTCTGCAGTTAGCAGGAATACGCCCAGGGCGGCAACAGGTAGCGCGAGAGCACGAAGCTTCAAGCGGTCAGCCCGTGAGGCCTAGTGCACGGGTGGTGGTCGCATCGGCAGCCGTAAAAGCTCCCTGCGCGGTTTCCATGATGTTGAACACGGAGTTGTAGTTGAAGACCGAGTCGGTGTTGAGAGCTAGAGTGCCCTCTGCGTTTTCGAGAGACGCGTCCGCAGCGAGTTCTGCGGCGATGTCTGCGGCGATGGCCGGCAACCCCGTCGTATCGAGTGCCGAGATCGCGGCGTCGAAGCTCTGACCGTCGACCACTTCATGGTTGATGGCGTCCTTCTTCTGCTGAGTGCCGATGCCCCACTTGTTCTGCTTCTTAACGTCGATATTCATTGCGGCGTACTCGAATGTGTTGTACGCCGTGGAGTACCCGGTAGCGACGACATTGATGTCAGCGGTCGGAGCCGGCGTCGCTGCAGCAGACGGGGTTGCCGTCGGCACCGCAGTTGGAGAGGTGGTCCCAGTGGGCGATCCGCAGCCAGCCATGAGCCCAACACCCAGCACGCCGATGATGGTCAAGGGCAGGCGCCACAACGTGTTTCTCCGGAGCCTCACCGATGCGAACGATCGGCCCGGAACCTTTCTCACGGGAGCACTGGCGGCGGTATCGGCAGCTGTGCCGTGGCCTGAGCGAAGTCGAAACTGCATGACCTGCAGACCGTCAGCCCTTTCTTGACTTCGTTACCGCACCGAGGGCACTGACGGTGCTTCGGCCTGCTCATCAGCCACACGAGGCCGAGGACGACGAACCCGATGAACCAGAGGATCACGATGAACGTCACGCCAATGCCGGCCCCGATGGCGGTTCCCGCTTGGCACGCCGACAGGTTTGAGCCGGTCAGCCCGGGGCAGTTGTTGCTGACGCCGACGATCCCGCTGACGAGCCAAATGAGCGCAAGGAGGTTGAAGATCGCGAGCGCCCATGTCGCCTTTCGCCAGCGGGGGACGAATCGCCTCTTAGCTCTCGGCTGTACCGGTGTTTGGATGGCCATGGTCAGTTCCTCCCAAGCCCAAGTCGGAGACACTGACGCCCAGCACCTTCGCGAGCCGCTTCCTATTGCGGGAGTTGGGGCGCTTCTCGCCTTTCTCCCAAGTGACAGCGGTTCGCGTCGCCACTCTGCATCGAAAGGCGAGCGCCTCCTGCGTGAGGAGAAGCCGCTCTCGAAGCTCGCGGACTCGGTTAGCCGCCATCTGTACGGTACCGTACCATATCTCGCACTCGCAAGTTTGAAAGTGCATGCTCGAGCCGTTTCGTAACCGCATCCGCGCTGCAGACGATCCCTAACCCGACCATGGGTGCCAGGCGGGCACTCGCACCGCTTGGCCCCACTCCACGTTGCTCCCTGGTCCGGCGCTTTGTATCGTCCCGCCCATCCTGTTAGCGGAACGGAGGTACGGGTGTGACGTTCATCAACACGAAGGGCATGGCGTTCTTCGGACCAGGCTCGGAGTGGTTCTGGGCCGCGCTCCAATTCACGGCCCTCGCGATCACGTTCATCGCGATTTATCGCCAGCTGCGAATTGCCAGGAGCGCGAGCGCGTTCCGTCAGGTCGAGGAGTACAGGGCTCGCTTTGACGGCGAGCGGATGCGTCACGAAAGACTCGCCATCCTGGTCGCCATCCGCGATGGAAATAGGATCCCCGAGCCGGCTGGGGAAGCCGTCGGGAACTACTTTGAAATGTTGGCCATGCTTAGCCGGAACCGGCACTTGGACCGCAAGGTGCTCTGGGGCGCCATGGGCAACTCTGCTCAGATCTGGTGGACGGTCCTTGAACCGTTTGTCAAGAGCTCTCAAGCCGAATGGGGCGCCGACACATACGCGGACTTTGAGTGGCTCGCCGGAGCAATCACTGGGATGGATCGCCGAACGGGCGGAAAGTTCGCCTTCGACGCCGCATGGCTCGCCCAACACTTACCCAACTTGATTGAGATTAACCAAGAGGCCATCCGGGTCGAGCAGGCGCTCCGCAGCGTCGTCATCGCGTCACCGGACAGCCTCGGCGCGGTCCAACCTGCGGCTCCGGCTCCGGCTCCGGCTCGGGCTGCACCTTCCAGCCCGACGGCTGAAGACGAACGAGAGCATCAGTCCGACTGACGGTCCCGTGAAGGGACGCCGATCGCGATGGCGAATACCGTGCCTTCCTCTGGCACCGACGACTGGCACACCCCTGAGAGCCTCATAACGGCGGCTCAGGCAGCGCAACGTCGCGGTGGCACACCCACGACCCGCGGATCACCTCGCCCTCCGCCGTCCTCGCCCCGACACGGCCACAGGCTCCAAATGGGCTCCGCGGGCGCGTGGATTGACGCCGCCACCTTCACCCACTCGTCGGCGGGCGATTCGTGGGCGGGCAGCACATCATCGAAGCCGACCGCGGCGACGAACAAGCCCTCCCAGGCCCCCGCCTCGATGGCCTCGAGCTGCGCGTCCTCACCGGCGGTGAGCGCGTGCCGGTTCTGGCCTGCGGAACGCGCCGTGAGCGCGTCGTCCACCGCCCGCGCAGCCTCAGCAGTTGCTCGGGATAAAGAGCCCGGAGCCCATCCGGGGCGAGCCTAAGACGGTCCGCAGCCGCCGCGTCGTGGAACTGCCGGCGCTCGCCGTCGACGCCTTGCGGCAATGGCGCCTCGACGCCAAGGTGATCAGCCTGGACGGCAACGTCTTCACTCGACCCGATGGGCGCACCCTCGCCGTGTCCACGGTCTACAACCGCTGGCGCCGGATACTGGAACGCGCCGGCGTCCCGTTGGTGCGGCCGCACGATGCTCGCCACACCTGCGCGACCCTGATGCTCGGACAGGGCGTCCACCCGAAGCTCGTCTCCGAGATGCTCGGCCACGCCACGGTTGCAATCACCCTCGACCTGGTATAGCCATGCGACGGCGTCGATGCACCGCGAGGCGGCAAGCACCCTCGACGCCCTGCTCCGCGTCCTGAAGTGGTCAAGTCGGTGGTCAAACCCGACGCCGAAGCGCTGATTCCGAATACAGGAGAGTGGTGCCGAGGAAGGGACTCGAACCCTTACAAGGTTGCCCTCACTAGCCCCTCAAGCTAGCGTGTCTACCAATTCCACCACCTCGGCACGGCGGCCGGCACGCGCCCCGATGGGCGCACGCGGCTCGGTCATTCTACAGACGGATGCTCATGGCGACCCTGGTAACTGACGGGCGCCGACCCGGCCCCGCGCCAGGCCCATGCCACTACGGCGTCTGTGCCATGCTGCACACGGCAGCTCTGAGAGGATGGTCATGGAACGCCACTTCCGGAAGGTCTGGGGAACGGCTACGGATCGAGTGCGCGGGCTCGAGCGGCAGTTGCGCAATGCGAACGGCGGAAATCGCGCATATGTCTGGGGTCTGCCCGCCGCCGCCCTGCTCCTCTGCTTCACGATCCTGGTGGTCGCAGGCGCCCTGAGTGGGGCATCTCCCGCCGAGGTCCTGCCCATCGCCATCTTCGAGGGACTGGTGATCTCGGGGCTGTTCGTTGCGTGCATGCTGCCGCCGACGGGGACGGCGGATAACGACCAGGGCGACCGGGGACCCGGCCCGGACCCGTCCCCGAGTCCGCCACCCTCCGACCCCAGCGTCTGGGTTCGGCTCCTGGCCGATTCGAATATCCCCCGGCAGAGCGCGCACGACGTCAAGGAAGAGTCACCTGCGGAGCTCGCCGGCACGCGGCGCTGATCGCGTCGGGCGCGGCCCGCAGTAGCTCGGGTAGCTCCTGTAACCTCGCGGGTCGTAGTGCGACGGGGAATCAGCCGGCTGTTCTTTTCACTGGTCGTCGCGGTGACGATCGTGATCATCGTCGCCCTCTCGATTTCCGTGCTGATCGGGCTAGTGCGCGGACCGCACGAAGCGGCCCACGACCTCGAAACGACGATCGGCGGTTACTGGCCGCTGATCCTTGCGTGCATCGTGGTGCTGACCGCCGGCCTTGCCGTGGTGCCGCGCCCAGGCCCAACCACCTGAGGGCGACCGCACAACGTCACGACGTCGGCCGGCGCCGCCAGATCCTGAGCGTCGGCTGCTGTCCCGGGAACGGCTCGAGCGCCTGTACCTTGGACACCGAAACCGGCGTGAACGACTCGTTGAGACCGCGAACGCGGGCGGTTCGATGGCCGCCGTCCCCAATCACCGCAACGGTATTCCCGCTGTAGTAGGTCAGGCATTCGCCGAGACTCGAAAAGAGCGGCGGCCAGCAGAGCAGCAGTGCCCGATCGGGGTAGCGCGTCAGGATGGTGTGGTCTGCGGCGACGACCACGGTCCACGTGGGCGTGGTCGCGTGGTAGCGGTTTAGGCGCGCTCCGTCCGGTGGCGCCTGCTCGAACGCGAGGATGTCGACTCCGAGAGCGCGCAACCGGGACGCCCAGTACCCGGTACCGGCTCCCATTTCGACGAGCGGACCGAGGCGCGCGAGCGCTGCGAGGGATCGGTCATCGGGAAAGACGTACGAGTAGCGCTGCGCCAGAGTGGTGAGCGAGTCGTCGTCGCGCTCGGCGTCGCCGGCATCGATGAGCAGCTGGCGGAATCGATCGTGGACGTCCACCTGCCAATGGTCCTTCTTCGTAGCGACTGGTCCGCGTCTTGACCGAGCTCTGGCACGCCAATGCGCAGTACACCTGGACGTGGATGGCGCGTGCTATTTCCGCGCGCGAGAGGCGGTGTAGGACCAGCCGCACGTGAGGCACTTGGCGGTCGGACGCGCGCTCGCCCCGGCTTTCTCCGCACCTATGTGAGGGGGAAAGGTCAACGGAATGAACCGATCTCCGCCGCAAGCTTCGCAACGCAAAACCGGGATGTCGGGGATCCGCATGGGCACCGTCCCGATGGGCATCATCCCGCTCCCCAGCGTGGAATCTGCCATACCTTATCGGGGAGATCATGCTCGCCCGCATGGGGCGCCGTCCGTCCGGTCGCGTACACGCGGCGTCGCGGCGAGCCGGTCAGCCGCTCGGTGGTTTCCCCTGGCCAGCGGAACGCCAGAGCGCGAGGAGCTCCGGCTGGGAATGGACGCCGAACTTCTGGAAGATCGCGCTGAGGTGATTTCTGACGGTGCTCCGGCTCAGGTACATCTCGGTGGCGATGGTGGCCACACGGTCGCCCTGGACCAGGCGAGAGGCGATCTCCCACTGGCGCGGCGACAGCTCGGCCGTTGCTGGAACCCCGAGGGCGGCGGCCGTCTGCATCAAGGGAGCGAGGATGCCCGCGGCCTCGATCTGGGACGCGATGCGACGAAGATGCCCGGCGAGCTGGCTCGCGCCGCTGGGCTCTTGCGCCTCGGGCTCGGCAGCCGGAGCCACGATGAGCGAAAACGGTACTGTCCCATCGCCTTCCAGACGAGTGATCATCGCTCGAATCGCTCGCCGCCGGCGGTCCTGCTGAAGCCGAATTCGTACATCGGTCCTGGGGTCGGTGGTGGCCCGGGCGAAACCAAGAAGCAGGGCGGCAAGGTCGCCGGTGTGGGTGAGCTCGATGATGGAGCTTCCGAACAGCTCGGCCGGCGGCCGGCCAAGGACGGCACCCGCATTGCTGCTGATGTGCGCGATGCGCCAGTGGTCGTCGAGCGTGAGCTGAGCGCCCTCAAAATCGGGACCGGCCAGGCTCCAGGGCTCGGGAGCGGCGACCTCCTCCTGACCCGCAGTGTGGTCTGCGTCTGCGAGCTCGGACGCGATCCACAGCCCCAGATCGGGCCCCGTGCTGGAGCGGACCGCCCAGCCGGTCACCTCCAGTTCGACCATCGAACCGTCCGGTCGATGGAACCGGCGCCGGCCCTTGATGCCGTCGAGCATCCGCTCTCGCACCAGCCGGAACGTCTGCGCCGACTCGCGCGGCCGCTCGGTGACCGACAGGTAGTCGAGGCCGGCCGCCTTCTCCGGGGTTGTCCTGAGGAACGCAGCGGCGCGGTCCGATATCT
>Ga0210394_10009123_pt1 | contig 10049 bp, 7 predicted proteins | sample IncBWC12MmetaG_FD_160121 | JGI IMG/M metagenome (GOLD analysis project Ga0210394, IMG submission 160121) | Forest soil microbial communities from Barre Woods Harvard Forest LTER site, Petersham, Massachusetts, United States - Inc-BW-C-12-M | ecosystem: Environmental > Terrestrial > Soil >...
CCAGCCGCATGAAGATCTCCTCCAGGCGGTTCACCTTGTTGCGCATGCTGAGCACCTCGATACCGAGCGCCGACAGCCGCGCGAAGATGTCATTCAGGCTCTCGTCCTTCGAGACTTCGACCTCGAGCGTGTGGTCGTCCACCAGGGTGGTGAGGTAGCCCTCGAGGCGCGGCGCAGCGCTGAGTGCCGCGCGCAGGTTGAGCACGAAGGTCTCGACGTGGAGCCGGCGCAGCAGGCTCGACATGCGGTCGCGCTCGACGATGTGCCCGCCGTTGATGATCGCGATGTCGCGGCACAGCGTCTCGGCTTCCTCGAGATAGTGCGTGGTGAGGATGATGGTGGTGCCGCTGGCATTGATCTCGCGCAGGAAGTCCCACATCGAGCGGCGGATCTCGATGTCGACGCCCGCGGTCGGCTCGTCGAGGATCAGCAGCCGCGGCTCGTGCATCAGCGCGCGCGCGATCATCAGGCGGCGCTTCATGCCGCCGGAGAGCGCGCGCGACATGCCGCCGCGCTTGTCCCACAGCTGCAGCTGCTTCAGGTATTTCTCGGCACGCACCCGCGCCACCGCGCGCGGAATGCCGTAGAAGCCCGCCTGGTTCACGACGATCGTGAACGGCGACTCCCACATGTTGAAGTTGATCTCCTGCGGCACGATGCCGATGCAGGACTTGGCCGCCTCCAGCTCGCGATCGATGTCGTAGCCGAACACGCGCGCCTCGCCGGCGGTCTTGTTGACGAGCGAGGTGATGATGCCGATGAGCGTGGTCTTGCCGGCGCCATTGGGGCCGAGCAGCGCGAAGAAATCGCCGGCCTCGACGTCGAGGTCGATGCCCTTTAAGGCTTGCACCCCGTTCTTGTAGGTCTTGGTGAGTCCGCGGACGGAGAGAGCATTCATGGGCGCAGCAGGATCGGGTGTCGCGACGGCGGGCGCAAGTTAAGGACCCGCCGCGCTCATCGCACCGCGCAGTCTCGCGGCCGCGGTGCCTGCGCAACAATGCCTCCGCGGGGGTATTGACCGCACCGAGCCGGTGGGGCCCCGGGGCGGGACCTTGAGTGAGTCGGCGCGGCCCTTTAGCGCCGGGAATCGCGCGGTCGGTCTTTGCGCACCCGCACGCCCTTTACCGGCGTCCGGACGCGTGTCCGCCATACCTCGTAGGGATCCCAGCCGCCTTCGCGCTCGAGGGTGTCGCGGCGATTCACTGTCCCGGTGAATTCCTCGTTGGCCGCCGATGTTCCTGGGCGCTCAACGGGTAGTCCTTCCACTCCTTCTCGAATCATCTGCTTCACATCGCTCCTGTTATTGTCCTTATTCGCGTGCAGCCTTGTTCTTCTGCCTGTCGCGCCGTCCCTGATTGGCGACAGGTTGTCGAGTATAGACGTGTCTGTGACAAAAGCGACATCAGCTAAGTAGCTGATTATGTTAAAGAGAGGCGGCCTGGGGCCTACGGCCGAGCCTGAGCTTCAGGGCCCCTCAGTCGGCGAAGTACCGCGCCAGGTAGTCGTCGAACGTGCCCCGGTCGGTCCCTTCGATGTGCCGCTGGGCGGCGAGCGACTCCTGCGCCTCCTCGCCGAGCTCGGCCAGGCGCTCCTCGTTGGGGGGGTAGAGCTCGAGAAAGTACGCCTTGTGCGCAGCCGACATGCGCAGCGCGAGATCGAAGAACGACTCCCCGCCTTCGAGCTCGGCCATGAGACGGGCCGATGGCGTACGCGCAACGTCGGCCAGCTTGGCCGCCTGGGCGGCGAGCGCCTGTGCGTACGGCCGCTCCGCATCGCCGCGGTCGAGGATCTCGCACACCCCCGCCATCGAGTCGAGGAGCTCGGCCGCCCAGGCGCGCATCGGCACGCGGCGCCCGTCGCGGCTCAGCGTGAGGCCGGGCTCGCGGCCGCGGCGCGCCACGGTGAGGTGATTGTCATCGAGCGCGGCCTGCTCCGTGAGCCCGATCGGCGCGCTCTCCTTGAGGAGACACAGCGCCAGGAACGCCTCGAGGAAGCGCAGCTTGTTGCGGTTCACGCCGACGGGATCGAAGGCGCTGACATCGAGCGCCCGCACCTCGACGTACTCGACGCCGGCGCGCCTCAGGGCCTTGGTGGGCCGCTCGCCGGAGCGCGCCACGCGCTTCGGCCGGATGAAGCTGTAGTACTCGTTCTCGATCTGCAGGATGTTGGCGTTCAGCTGCCGCCATTCACCGTTCACCTTGACGCCGAGCGCCTCGTACGGCGGATGCGGGGTGGTGATCGCGCGCTGCAGGTCGCGCACGTAGTCCTGGAGGTTATTCACCGACACCGTGAGCCCCGCCTGGTTGCGGTTGCGGTAGCCGACGTCGCTCATGCGCAGACTCGTGGCGTAGGGCTCGAAGGCCGTGCCCATGCCGAACTCCGGCAGTTGCACGTCGCGCCCGCGCAGGAACGACTTGCACACCACCGGCGAGACGCCGAACAGGTACAGCACCAGCCAGCCGTGGCGGCGGTAGTTACGCAGCAGGTCGAAGTAGCTCGCCGAGATGAATTCGCTCCCCGCTGAGCGCTCAGCGCGCAACGCCGCGTACGCCTCCCAGAACGGCAGTGGGAACGAGTAGTTGAAATGCACGCCCGAGATCGCCTGCATCATGCGGCCGTAGCGCAGCCCCAGACCGTTGCGATACACGGTCTTCATACGCCCGACGTGCGAGCTGCCGTACTGCGCCAGCGGAATGTCGGCATCGCCGTCGATGGCGCACGGCATGCTGGTCGCCCACAGGAGCTCGTCCCCGAGGTGGCGGTACACGAACTGGTGCAGGTCGAGCAGGTACTGCAGCAGCTCCCAGCTGTGGGTGAACGCGGGCGTCACCAGCTCGATCAGCGACTCGGAAAAGTCGGTGGTGATGTGCTCGCTGGTGAGCGCCGAGCCGAGCGCCATGGGGTGCGGCGTGTGCGCGAGCCGGCCTTCCGGCGTGACGCGCAGCGACTCCTTCTCCACACCCTTGCGGCCGCCCTGCAGCACCTGCGGCTCGCCGCTGTTCACCAGGGACGCGAGCCGGCCCTCGAACACGCGGTCGATGGCAGCGCCGCTCATCGGTCACCAGCGCATGCGGCCGGTGAGCACCTCGAGCATCATCTGCAGGTCGCCGCGCAGGCTGTAGAAGGGGTGTGTGAAGGTCGCGGGGGTGTTCTTCTCGAAGCAGTAGTGCCCCAGCCACGCGAAGCCGTAGCCGGCCACCGGCACCGCCCACAGGAGCGCGAGGCGCCCGCTCGCAATCGCCGCCACCAGCAGCGCGAGTCCGAGGAGCGTCCCGCTCACGTGCAGCCGGCGCGACGTGCGGTTGGCGTGCTCACGGAGATAGAACGGGTAGAAGTCGCGAAAGCTCGCGTACCCAGGCGCGCCCGGCTTGTCGGCCGTGCTCATGTCGCGGACGGCTCGGCGAGCAGCGCACCCTGCCAGGCCCGGCGGTCGCGATAGGCACTCAGCCGCTCCTCCATCGCGCGGGTATCCCATTGCAGGTCGTGCGCCTTGTGGATCGCGATCTGCTGCTGGGTCACCGCGCCGGGGAAGTCGCCCCCCGCGGCATCCGCGGCCGCGAGCACCTCGAACATCTGCGGGTCGGACTGAATGCCGCCGGCGGCGAGCCTGCCGGCCACCTGCGCTGCGGTCGCCGGATCGCGCAGCGCCGTGAGCGGCGCGGCGGCAAGGAGCGCCGCCACGTGCTTGCGTACGTAGAAGCTATCGGTGGTCGCGGCGCGCTCCAGGAGCCCGCGCGCCTCGGTCACCTGGCTGTCGCTTGGGTTACCGGCGAGCAGCCCCACGGCGAGCAGCAGCTGTGCCGACGCATCGCCCCCCGCGGCGGCGTGCTTCAACCACGGCGCACCGTTTACCTGCGGGTGGCAGGCGGCCGTGGCGCGTAGCTGCGCGCCGAGCCAGTACTGCGCCTGCGGGTTGCCGTCGCGGGCCGAGAAAATCAGCAGCTCGTGCGCGCGCGCCGGCGCGATGCCGAGCTTGCTGTCCGCCGTCGCGGCGAGACCCACGAGATATTCGGCGCCCGGGTCGCCCGCCTCGGCGGCGGCGCGGGCGTCCTTGTAGGTGCCCCTCGTCCACAGCGCCTCGCCCCCCGCGATCGCGAAGGGCAGCCCCACTTCGAGCCGCGATTCGACGGCCGTGCCGCCCTGCATGGTGGGGCGGAAGCGCTCATGCAGCCACACCTCGACGGCCGCGGCGGCGAATTCCTGGTCCGGCGCACTCAGCAGGATCTCCGGGTCGCGTGCGCGGCCGTCGACGCCGATGGTGAGCCGGCCGATCACCACGCCGTTGCGCGGAGCGGATCCCGGCGGGGACGGGTACTCGGGCGTCACCGTCTGCAGCACCGCGGCGTTCACGCGCGCGGGGCAATCGAGCTCGGGCTCGACGATCCCGGCGGCGCGCAGTGCGTCGTGGCCGTAGTGCGCGAGCACCTGCGCCGCGGCCTCACGCTCCTTGTCGACGAGCGCACTCTTGAGCGCTGCGAGGCGACCGCCAACCAGCTCCTGACAGCCGTTGCCGGCGGCGGCCTCGAGCCAGCCGACCGCCGCGCCGACGTCCTTCGGCCCGCCCTGGCCCTTCAGCGCCATCATCCCGTAGTTGAACTGCGAGGAGCAGTCGCCGAGCTCGGCCATGGCGGCGAACTGGCCGCGCGCCGCCTCGTAGTGGCCGGCGTTGTAGTCGCTGAGCGCCGCGCTGAAGCCCGCGTGGGCGAGCGCCGCGGCGGTGAGCGCCGCCACGGCGAATAGAGCGCAGGCAGTTCTGGTTTTCATGGCTTCATGCTCCCCCCGGATCAACGCTCCACGATCGCCGTCACGCCCATGCCGCCGGCGGTGCACAGCGACATCAGCCCGCGCTTCGCGGCGGCGTTGCCGGCGAGGAGCTTGGTGAGCGTGGCGAGGATGCGCGTGCCGGTGGCAGCGAACGGGTGACCGAGCGCGACGCTGCCGCCCTTCACGTTCATCTTCGAGCGATCGATGCTGCCTAACGGGCCCGGCAGGCCGAGCGTATCGCGGCAGTACTCCGGCGTCTCCCAGGCCTTGAGCGTGCACAGCACCTGCGCGGCGAACGCCTCGTGGATCTCGTAGTAGTCGAAGTCCTGCAGCTTCAGTCCCGCATCCTTGAGCATGGCCGGCACCGCGTACGCGGGCGCCATCAGCAGGCCCTCCTTGCCGCTCACGTAGTCGACCGCCCACACCTTGCCGTAGGCGAGGTACGCCTGCACCGGCAGGTTGCGCCGCGCGGCCCACTCGGGCGTGGCGAGCAGCACCGCGCTCGCGCCGTCGGTGAGCGGCGTCGAATTGCCGGCGGTGAGCGTGCCGTCGGCGGCGAAGCTCGGCCGCAGTTTCGCCAGCTTCTCGACGCTGGTGTCGCCGCGCACGTTGTTGTCGGTCTTCAGGCCCTGGAACGGCACCACCAGGTCGTCGTAGAACCCCGCGCGCCACGCCGCCGCCGCCTTCACGTGACTCTCGTAGGCCAGCTGATCCTGCTCGGCGCGCGTGATCTGCCAGCGCTTCGCCATCAGCTCGGTGCTCTGTCCCATCGACAAGCCGGTGCGTGGCTCGATCACCGCGGGCAGCACCGGGCGGAAATGCCGCGGCCGCAGCCCGAAGAACGGCTTGGCGCGCTGCCAGGCATTGCGGCCGCGGTAGCTCGCGAGCAAGAGTTGTTGATAGGAGCGCGGGTAGACGATCGGCGCGTCGCTGATCGAGTCCGCGCCGCCGGCGAGACCCACCTCGATCTGCCCGAGCGCGATCTTGTTGCCCATGGCGATCGCCGCTTCGAGGCTGGTGCCGCAGGCGCGCTGCAGATCGAGGCCCGGCGTCTGCGGATCGAGCCCCACCGACAGCACGCACTCGCGCACCAGATTGTAGTCCTTGGAGTGCTTGATCACCGCACCCGCGGCGACGTCCCCGAGCCGCTCGCCCTGCAGCTTGTAGCGCTCGACCACGGCGCGGAATGCGGCCGTGAGCATGTCCTGGTTGCTGGACGTGGCGTAGTTGCCATAAGAGCGGGCGAAGGGGATGCGCACGCCACCGATGATGGCAACGCGCCTGGCTGCTGATCCGACGAGCATGGCAACCTCCGGGGCGGCGCGGCAGGTTAGAATGCCACGGACCGGAAGGCGTTGTCATTTCAGATCCCCATGGGCGAGCTCACCACCATCATGGCCCGCGACGGTCACGAGTTTCAGGCCTGGCTCGTGGCGGCCCCGGGACGCCCGCGCGGCGCGCTGGTCGTGCTGCAGGAGATCTTCGGCGTCAACGGCCACATCCGCGCGCTGACGGATGCGTTTGCCGCCGCCGGCTACACCGCGATCGCGCCGAGTCTGTTCGACCGGGTGCGCCGCGGCATCGAGCTCGGCTACTCGCGGGAGCACCGGCAGCAGGGCGCGGGCTACCGCGCGCAGATCCCCCCCGAGATGGCGCTCAAGGACATCGCGGCCGCGGCTGCGGTGGTGCGGCACTCGGGCCGCACCGGCGTGGTGGGTTACTGCTGGGGCGGCATGCTCGCCTACCTCGCGGCGTGTGAGCTGCCGCTCGCCGCCGCGGTCGTCTACTACGGCAAGGTCAGCGCGCATCTGGAGCGCAAGCCGCGCTGCCCGGTCATGTATCACTACGGGAGCGCGGACGAGAGTATTCCGCTCGCCGACGTCGAGCTCATCCGCGCGGCGCAGCCCGCGGCGCCGCTGTATGTGTACGCGGGCGCCGGGCACGGCTTCAGCTGTGAGCAGCGCGACAGCTACGACGCGGCGGCCGCCGCGCTGGCGCGCACGCGCACACTCGATTTCTTCGGTCGTTACATCGCCGGCACGGAGCCGGCCGGGAAACCGTCATGAAACTGCGAGATCCGGATCTGCTGCGTACCAAGTGCTTCATCGGCGGCAAGTGGGTGGATGCCGCGAGCGGCGCCACCCATGCGGTGCTGAACCCGGCGACCCGCGAGCCGATCGGCACGGTGCCGGACATGGGTGCCGCGGAGACCCGCCGCGCCATCGAGGCCGCGGCGCAGGCGTTCCCGGCGTGGGCGGCACATACCGCACGCGAGCGCGCCGTGATCCTGCGCCGCTGGTTCGATCTGATCATGGCCAACCAGGAGGATCTCGCCACGCTGATGACCGCCGAGCAGGGCAAGCCCCTCGCCGAGTCGAAGGGTGAGATCGCGTACGGCGCTGCCTTCATCGAGTGGTTTGCGGAGGAAGGCAAGCGGCTCTATGGCGACGTGATTCCGCCGCACCAGAGCGACAAGCGCATCCTGGTGCTGCGCCAGCCGATCGGCGTGGTGGCGGCGATTACACCGTGGAACTTCCCGGCGGCGATGATCACCCGCAAGGTGGGTCCGGCGCTCGCGGCCGGCTGCACCGTGGTGGTGAAGCCGGCGAGCCAGACGCCCTACTCGGCACTGGCACTGGCAGCACTCGCGCTACGCGCCGGCTTGCCGTCCGGCGTGCTCAACATCGTCACCGGCGAGGCGGGAGCGATCGGCGGCGAGATGACCTCCAACCCCACGGTGCGCAAGCTCAGCTTCACCGGCTCCACCGCCATCGGCAAGAAGCTGATGGCGCAGTGCTCGAGCACGGTCAAGAAACTGTCGCTCGAGCTCGGCGGCAATGCGCCGTTCATCGTCTTCGACGACGCCGATCTCGACGCCGCGGTGGCCGGTGCGATCGCCAGCAAGTACCGCAACACGGGTCAGACCTGCGTGTGCGCCAACCGGCTGCTGGTGCACGCGCCGGTGTACGAGGAGTTCACGCGCAAGCTGGTGCACGCGGTCGGCCAGCTGCGGGTCGGCGACGGCCTCAAGGGTCCCACCGATCAGGGTCCGCTGATCGACGCCAAGGCGCTCGCCAAGGTCGAGGAGCACGTCGCGGACGCCGTCGCCAAGGGCGCGCGCGTGGTACACGGCGGCAAGCGTCACGCGCTCGGCGGCACCTTCTACCAGCCGACCGTCATCACCGACGTCACCCCGCAGATGATGGTGGCGCGCGAGGAGACCTTCGGACCCGTGGCGCCGCTGTTCCGCTTCGCCACCGAGGCCGATGCGGTGCGCATGGCAAACGACACCGAGTTCGGCCTGGCGGCTTACATGTACACCCGCGACCTGTCGCGCTCGTGGCGCGTTGCCGAGGCGCTCGAGTACGGCATGGTGGGGCTCAACACCGGCATCTTCTCCACCGAGGTGGCGCCGTTCGGCGGCGTGAAGGAGTCCGGCATCGGCCGCGAAGGCTCGCGCTACGGCATCCTCGACTACACCGAGCTCAAGTTCGTGTGCGTCGGGTTGAGCTGAAACGCCCTCAAGTGCGCTACCTGAGCTCCCCCGACTTCCAGCACGACGGCGCCGAGCGCATCGGCATCCTGCTGGTCAACTCCGGCACACCCACGGCGCCGAGCGCGGCTGCGGTGCGGCGCTTCCTCAGAAGGTTCCTGTCCGATCCGCGCGTGGTCGAGCTGCCGCGCGCGCTGTGGCTGCCGCTGCTCTACGGGCTGATTCTGCCGCTGCGCCCGGCACGCATCGCGCGCAAGTACCGCCGCATATGGAGCGCCGCGGGCTCCCCGCTCCGCGACCTGTCCGAGCGGCTGCGTACCGAGCTGACCGCGGCGCTGGCGCGGCGCTTACTTGCGCCGCTGTCGGTAGAGCTGGCGATGCTCTACAGCCCCCCCGCGGTGCGCGAGGCGCTCGGCCGGCTGCGCGCTTCGGGCGCGCAGCGGGTTCTGGTGCTGCCGCTGTTCCCGCAGTACTGCGGCGCCACCACCGGCGCGGTCTACGACCAGGTGAATGCGGAGCTGCGCCGCTGGCGCTGGCTGCCGGAGCTGCGCTTCGTCGCCGAGTATCACGACCACCCCGGCTACATCGAAGCGCTGCGCGCCAGTGTCACCGAGCACTGGCAGCGCGAGGGCCGCACCTCGCACCTGCTCATGTCGTTCCACGGCATTCCGGAGCACTACTTCCACCGCGGCGACCCGTACTTCTGCAAGTGCCAGAAGACCGCACGGCTGCTGGCGGACGAGCTGCTGCTGCGCGAGTCCGAGTGGAGCGTGGCGTTCCAATCGCGCTTCGGTCCTTCCGGCTGGCTCAAGCCCTACACCCGCGAGGTGCTCAGCGCCATGCCGGCGCGTGGCGCACGCAGCGTGACGGTGGTGTGCCCGGGCTTTGCGGTCGACTGCCTGGAGACCCTCGAGGAGATCGACATCGAGAACCGCGCCAGCTTCATGCAGGCAGGCGGCGAGCGCTTCCAGTACGTGCCGGCGCTGAATGCGGGCGCCGCCCATGCCCGCTGCCTCGCCGACCTGATCGCCGAGCATTGCCAGGGCTGGACACACCTCGAGCACGGCCGGCTGCCGAGCGCAGCGCGTGGCGCATCGGCGTAGATGACGGAGGTCCTGCCGCTTCCGGGTCGCTTTCACGAGCTGAGCCTCGCGACCGACGATATCCGCGCCTCGGTCGATTTCTACGAGCGACTCGGCTTCTCGCACACGGCCACCACTGACACCTACGCCCACCCCTACGGGGTGCTGACCGACGGGCGGCTGTATCTAGGCCTGCATCAGCGGCGCGCCGCCTCGCCCACCGTCACCTTCGTGCGTGCCGGCATCGCCGCACGGCTGGATGAGTTCGCACGCCATGGGATCGAGCTCACGCTGTGCAACACGGGCGAGGACGTGTTCAACGAGATCGGCTTCGAGGGTCCGCACGGCGAGGCCGTGCGGGTGCTCGAGGCGCGCACCTTCTCGCCCGCCGAGCGCGCCGCCGGCGAGACCTCGCTGTGCGGCGACTTCGCGGAAGTGTCGCTCCCGGCGGCGGACTTCGTGGTGGCGCAGGCCTTCTGGGAATTGCTCGGCTTCGTCGCGACCGAGGAGGTGGAGCTGCCGTACGTGCATCTGCCGCTCACCAGCGATCACCTGGACATCGCCTTTCACCGCCCGCGCAGCTTCGATGCGCCGCTGCTCGTGTTCCGCGCCGCCGACATGCCGGAGCGCATCGCGCGCCTCGGCACGCTCGGCGTGGAGGTCGGCGAGCCGCTGCCGCGCGGCATCGCCCACGGCGACAATGCGCTCAT
>Ga0210394_10009124_pt1 | contig 10048 bp, 7 predicted proteins | sample IncBWC12MmetaG_FD_160121 | JGI IMG/M metagenome (GOLD analysis project Ga0210394, IMG submission 160121) | Forest soil microbial communities from Barre Woods Harvard Forest LTER site, Petersham, Massachusetts, United States - Inc-BW-C-12-M | ecosystem: Environmental > Terrestrial > Soil >...
AACTCTATAAGTGTATCGGTATTAGCTTTTATTCGTACGCCAGAAAATTTAGAAAAAGGATTATTTGCGATTTTTTTAGAAATAAATTCCGAGAAACACACTTTTTTATCCAATGAATGATCGACAAATATGATCTCGGCTCGCTCCATACTAATCGATTCTATTTGTGGTGAGATATCAAATATATCAGAACAACTATATCCAAGCACTAATATATTTTCATTTACTGATTTACTAAAGAACATATCAATAATACTTTTCTTATTTTGAGTTATAGTACGTTTTGCAACTTTGCCCAAGGTTATTGCCATCTCATCTTGATTTGAAACACACCCATGAATCTTTATAATACGACAGTGAGTCTTTTTATCCCAATCAATTGCACCAAATTCTTTCTCTGTTGTAAAGATGGAAAAATCAATATCCTTTTCAAGCCCTAAATTTTCTAGCGCTTTTTCTAAAAGTAAATCAAAATTTGTAGTTAATACTGTCTTAATTAAACCAGCCTTGATGAGTTCAGCAAGAAATTCGTGATTTAGATTTGGTTTACCTAGAGAAAACAAATCTAAGAGTGGAGTCACATCAGTTTCATCTGCTAATGTTTGAATAAATGATTCAAAGGGAAGTCCCGAATTAAGAATTATTTGCTGTTGGATAGGATTAATTCCGAGTGATAGAAGTATGGTTTGTAATAATGTATTAGCAAGAGGAAGTCCAGAATTAAATGAAATTCCTGCGCCACAAAAAACAGAGACGTTTCCATTACGGAATTTCTCTGTTAAAGACTGAATATTATTATCTAATATTTGCTTATCCAAATGTTATTACGTAATTCATTATTATTTACAACATAATTAATTCTGATTTTTATCGAGTTCGACTTTTTCTCCGAAGCGATTTATTCCTAAAAAAGATACAAGAATTTTATCTACTTCTGGTGAAGGTTGTGGACTATAACGGCGTAAAAGCCCCATCCTCTCTTCATCTGAAACTCCTGGCACCGACGTATATCCGCGAGGATAACCTGCAAGTTCTTCAAAATCTTCTATAGATCTATTAGTTAAGACAAGGTTTTCAATTGTAAATAACTGTGCAGCATCAATATGTCGGCCAAACACTTTATAACAATCAAGAACTATTTCCAGAACCAAGGCAAAGTAAGCTTTACATGAAGTTACTACATCTTCTTCAGGGATGAAGTCTATTCCTTTACTTTCAACCTTTCCAAAATATGCATATTGTATAAGCTTACCATCGGTATCTCTTTCCGACACACCACTTCTAATTAAATAGTGCCCCACTTTTTGTGACATATTTCGTGCCTCAAGAAAAAAGCGTGCTAAGGGGCTTTTCTTTAACTGGTCTTGATGCTTTGCATACCATAAATCAAAACCTTCTAAATCCGAAATAGAAGCTTGAAGTGTAAAAGTGATACTACGACTTGCTGATAAAAAAGCACTTAGTAAGAACTGTGCATCATCAAAAATCTGATGCTTATTGATAGATTCTTCAAGTTTAGAAAAGAAATATGCCGATTCTATTACCTTGCCTTCAACTATTCCAAAGTTCCTTGCCATATTTAACGATTACCTGAAATTGAAAAATTAGGGTGTAACATTTTTCGATACGCCTGCCTAACATTATCTAATCCAATACCTAATTCAGCAATGATTGTTTCGCTATATTGATCTGGATTTATCCAGTATTCAGCTTTCATATCACACCTGTTAGCTAATCTCTCATCAAAGTGTCTCATTGGAATTGCTGCAGCAGACCAATATTTGACAAGCAAGGCTTCCCGTTCCATATTTCTGGATGAGCCTTTTTGTAAATCTCTATAATACAAATATGTCTCGTCAAGCGCATTTGAAATTGCCCTAAGCGCAGTATCTTTCAACTCTCTCCTGTCTTTTGATAAAGTTGCTATCGGTCCCAAAATCTTAGTGATTCCATCCAGTATTTCTTTAAGCATCATAAAAAATATTTGTTATTTTTAATATGAATATACCTTTTTTTGCAGACATCGCGAAGACACTTTAAATGGCTAAGTATGCAATATATGTAGCATTTTAGTCAATTTGTTTCACAGCTGTGAAACATTTGGCGCCAACTGTGAAACATTAGTGAAACATTTTTGAGCGCAAACGAGCGGTATTGAGCAGAAATGAGTGATGGAGAGGGTGTTAGAAGCTAAAAAGCTCAATAGAATTCGTCTATTGAGCTTTTTATGAGGTCCCGGGCGGATTCGAACCGCCGTAGCAGCTTTTGCAGAGCTGAGCCTAGCCACTCGGCCACAGGACCATTTTAACAGGCGGTAAAGATACTAATTAAAAATAAATGGGAAAACATTAAAATAACATTTAAAAAGCAGCCTGGTTTTTTAGTTTTAGCCACAAATTAATAGAAAGACTTAGTTTATAAGCCAAATGCGAGCTTTTTACAATATAATCATGAATCCCATATTTTTTTGCCCTCAAAAATAACTCGGTTTGCTGGTCGTTAGTTATCATTATAAAATCAGTAGAAGAGTCATGTTCTCTCACCATTTCCATAACCTCAATGCCATTCATGGCATTTTCATTTTTACTGTCTAAATGATAATCAACTATAAATAATACAGGATTAAGATGCAACATATCTTTACAAGCTTCTCCGCTTTCAAAGTTAGAAATAATGAATCCTTCTTCCTTATAGAGTTTTTCAAGTTCTGCTTTTAACAGCATGCCTAAAACCTCACTATCCTCTATAACAAATATGTTTAGACTTTTATCCATTCGATAAACATAATTTTTGTTACATAAATATAACACATAATTATGATTTTAACAAGGGGTGGGGTGCAAATCTATTTATAATTGTTTTTTCTTTCTTCTTTTATCTCTTCAATAGCCAGCTGGCATGTTTTAACCAACTTTTTATTTAATATTTTTATTTTATTAATATCCTTAGCCTTTTTTCCTAAAGCTTCTATTTTATTTAATGTATCTAATAAGTCAATAAGTCCAAATACGGATATAGTAGATTTCATATTATGTGCTTGACTTTTAATGGTGAGAAAATCTGTATTATTTATAGCCTCATTAATAGTTTTTAAATTTTGAGGTACTTGTTTCAAGAAAATATCCATAATATTTCGTATTAAACCTTTTTTGCCACGCATAGATTTAATAAGAAAATTAAGATTAATTATTTTATTTTTTGAACCTTTATTATCTGTCAGTTTTATTGTGGAGTTAACGGCATTATAAATTTTTTCAAATAGTATGTCGGCTTCAATTGGTTTAGAAATAAAATCCGTCATGCCAGCTTGTAAACACTTTTCTCTTTCGCCAATAATGGCGTGGGCGGTCATAGCAATAATCGGAACATCATTTTTTAATTCATTTCTTATAATAGTGGTTGCTTCGTAGCCATTTATTTCCGGCATTTCAATATCCATTAACACTACATCATAAGCACCTCGTTTAATTTTTTCAATTACTTGTTTCCCATTTTCAACAACATCAATATTCTTTATATTATATTCAGAAAACAGACTTAAAACGAATTTGATATTTACCTGATTATCTTCGGCAAGTAAAATATTTAATTGTTCTATTTTTTGAACGCTAAATCCTTTATTATGTATTGGCTGACTAAGTCTAATATTTTTGGTTTTTTTAAATGGCAACGTAAATACAAATTCAGAGCCAAGTCCGACTTTGCTCTTTACTGTTATTTCTCCACCCTGCAATTCTACTAATTGTTTAGCGATACTTAAACCTAAACCTGTACCTCCATAGTTTCTGGTTGTACTTATTTCTGCCTGCCTGAACCTTTCAAAAATATTTTGCAATTCGTTTTTAGGTATACCAATGCCTGTATCTTTTACTAAAAATTCAAGTAAATAGGATTCCTTTCCTTCTTTTAAAACTTTAACAAACACCTCTACCTTCCCTTTTTTTGTAAACTTTATAGCATTATTAATCAGGTTAAGTAAAATTTGTGTAACCCTTGTTTGATCGCCTAAAACCGTAGAAGGTAAATTGGGTTTACTATTAAAAGACAATTTTATATTATTCTCTTTTGCTTTATTTGAAAAAATAACTTTAAGCGATGTGAAAATTTCTTTTATGCTAATTGGATAAGACTCAAATGATATTATGCCCGATTCAATTTTTGAATAATCCAGAATATCATTTACTATCCTCAGTAAATTTTCTCCTGAATTTTTAATGGTTTTTACATATTCGTGTTCTCGCAGAGGTAGATTTTTTTTAAGTAACAAATCTGTATAACCAATAATTGCGTTCATTGGTGTACGTATTTCGTGACTCATATTGGCCAGAAATGTATCTTTTAATAGATTAGCCTGTTCTGCAGATTCTTTAGCCTTTAGGGCCGAGTCTCTGATTTTTTTACTTTCGGTAATATTCTTTGACACACCTAAATAAGCAATTACATTGTTTTCTCTATCCCTTAAAGCAGACATGGATAATTCAACATTAAATCTAGATCCATCTCTATGGATACACGTCCATTCATTTGTATCAATTGCATTTATAACTCTAGACTTAACCCGGAGAACATCTGGGCCCGGCTCTACTTTAATATTTAATTCATCAGACAATATTTTGGCGTGCATCTGCAATTCACCTTTATCGAAAAAAATTGAAGGGTTCCTAATTCCTACAACCTCTTCGGCTTTATAACCAAACATATTTTCAGCTCCTTTATTAAAGCTTGTTATAATGCCATCACTTGCCCGAGTAGTAATTATGGAATAATCAGTTCCGTTTAAAATAATGTTTTGAAATTCGAGGAGTTGTGCAATCTGATCTTTTTGTTCTATTAACTTTTTTTCTTCCGCTATTTTTTCAGTAATGTCTTCTGAAATTCCTAATAGATAAATAGGGTTATCATTTTCATCAGTAATGGTAATTTTTTTTGTATGAAGTATTCGTTTGCCATTTTTTGTTTCAATAAATTCTTCCGGAATATTAAGAATTACTTTATCAGACAAGGTCTTACGATCTTTAGCAATAAAATAATCAGCTTGTTCCTTTGGAAAAAAATCATGGTCGTTTTTACCAATTAAATCAAGTTGCGAATAACCCAGCAAATCTTCTCCTGCTTTATTAAAAAGCACAAAGCGCAAATCTTTAGCATCTTTTACAAACACCATATTAGGTATATTTTCAAGAACTGATTCAAGAAATTTATTTGTATTTAACGATAATTGGCGTTTTTTTTCTTGTATAGTAATGTCATAAAAATTTGTAACAACAAATTTCTCCCTTTCTCCTTTTAATATTTGAGTAGTTGTAAGAGCCCAAGATAAGTCACCATTTTTTTTTCGCACCAAAAGCCTAGTGTCTTTTACAACCCCATGTTTTTTTAATTTTTCAAAAATCCGCTCGCGCGCAGCAGGGTTTATTATATTTAAATCAAGAGACGTTTTATTAATTATTTCATCTTTTGAGTAACCAAAAAATTCGACAAATGCATTGTTGACGTACTGAAACACTCCGGTTTCAGCGTTAGAAATGATCATCCCCGTAGGATTGTTTTCAAATGCTTGAAAAAATAATTCGTTAACGTCTTTCATGTTTCCCCTTTTTCAATCTACTTTTTTATCAAACGGTTTAAGCTATTTTCAATATATTTTTCAGATGTAATTAAAACCCTTTGTATACGACGTGCGTAATATATACTGTCCATCACCTCTTTGTTTTTTTCGTGTAACATAGCATAAGCTTCATCAACCTTTTGCTTTTGTTTTTCAATTATATTTTTCTGCCGATTAGTTATACGAAAACGCTTATATAAAAATAACGAAAACACCATTACAACCATTAAAACTCCGACAACAGAAGCAATTATTACTTGTTGTCTTTTCTTTTCTTCAGATGAAACGGCTTTTAGTTTTTCTTGCTCAGCTACGGATTTAATTTTTAATTCCGCTTCCTTTTTTTCAACTTCAAACTTAGTTTTCATATCACCTAATTGTTTGCTGTTATCGGCATTAAAAATACTGTCGATTAGTATTTTAAATTTTACGTGGTTTTCATACGCCTCTTTATACTTGCCTATTTTACTATACGCTGTAGCCAGATTTTCGTAGGCTAAACTCGCATTATCAATGTCATCAGTTTGTTTAGTTATTTGCAAGGCAGAATCACCATAACATATAGCTTGTTTATAGTTTGTTAATTTATTGTATAAATCACTTAAATTAACGTAACAAGTTCCTACACCTTGTTGATCATCAATTTCTTTTGATAATTGCAGAGCACTTAAATAATAGGTTAATGCTTCGGGATACTTAAATTGTTCTACATATATAATTCCAATGTTGCTATAACAACTCTCTATCGAACTTTTATCATTTATTTCTTTTGCTAATTTCAAAGATTTTAAATAATAATCTAATGCCTTTAAGATGCTATTTTGTTCGGAGTATATAAGCCCTATGTTACTATAGCATCTTGCAATGCCTTTTTTATCGTTAAGTTCTTCGGCAATTTTTAAATTTTTTAATCCATATTCTAATGCTTTAGCATAATCAGATTGGTTTTTATAAACAATGCCAATACTACCATAACAAGCTCCTACACCTTTTTTATTACCAGTTTCTTCGCAAACTTTTAGTGCTTTTAAAAAAAACTCCAATGATTTTGGATAGTTACCCTTTAATTCAAACGCCACGCCCATTGTATTGTAGGCTCCGGCACTTAACATTTTTCCTTTTTTTGAAGGAATTGAATTGGCTAGTTCAAGTTCTAGATTAGCTAATAAGATAGCCGTATCAGGATTATTATTTGTATAACTCCATGCAATAATATGTATGGCTTTTATGCGATCGGTATCGGACAGAGATTTGTTATTATAAACACTCCATAAAGAATCATGATTTTGAGAATAACTTACTAAACGAAGAAAAAAGAGGATAAAAACATATAGCAATCTTAATTCTTTCATCTTATTTTCTTAATCACTAAAACTACTCTATTAATGCGAAGGGATAGCTGAATCAAATGTTTCAGCACTGCTGTTCATCATATCCAACTCCCAACCCGCCGGAAAAGGTGCTTCAAGCAAAGAACCTTTTAAAAGATGCGGATACATCTGATCATATGTTTGTATTTGATTAGGGCTTACCCTACGATAAATGTGCGAACGATGTAGTTTATGTGGATGGTCTATACCAGCAGCAGACATTAGTTCTACGCAGGCTTTAACTGTTTGATGATGGAAGTTAGCTACACGAACGCGTTTATCTGCCACATTTAATCCTTTAAATAATTTTGGGTCTTGTGTAGCAACACCAGTTGGACATGTATTTGAGTTACACTCTAAAGCCTGTATACAACCGATAGATAGCATCATGGCACGTGCTGCATTACACATATCAGCCCCTAGGGCAAAATTCTTGACCAAATCGAAACCGGTGTGCACTTTACCCGATGCAATAATTTTTATATGTTTTTTTAAACCAAAACCATGCAAAGCATCAAAAACAAAAGCAAGCGCATCGCGCAAAGGCATGCCAACTGAGTTACTAAACTCAAGTGGTGCAGCACCGGTACCTCCTTCTCCTCCATCAACGGTAATAAAATCGGGCATAATGTTTGTTTTTAGCATAGCCTTACAAATGGCTATAAACTGTGATTTTTGTCCTACACATAATTTAAAGCCAATAGGTTTTCCTCCTGATAGTTCACGTAATTTTTTTACAAACTCTAATAAACCTATAGGGTTAGAAAATGCTGTATGGTATGGTGGTGATAACACATCTTTACCCATTTCTACCAAACGTATATCGGCAATTTCCTGTGTTACTTTAGCGGCAGGTAAAATTCCTCCATGGCCAGGCTTAGCACCTTGAGATAATTTTATCTCAATCATTTTTACATTAGGTACTACAGCTCGTTTAGCAAATTCATCGTAATGAAAACTTCCATCAGCATTTCGGCAACTAAAATATCCTGTACCTATTTGCCAAATAATATCGCCACCCGGAGATAAGTGATAAGGACTTAACCCCCCCTCACCTGTGTTGTGTGCAAAGCCACCTAACTTAGCACCACCATTAAGTGCCATAATAGCATTTTTACTAAGTGAGCCAAAGCTCATAGCAGATACATTGTAAATGCTTGCTGAATAAGGTTGTTTGCATTCGGGACCACCCACTGTTACACGTGGATTTTCATCAACTTTATCATGATGAAGTGGTGTAATGCTATGATTTAGCCACTCGTAACCCGGCTCATAAACATTTAATTGTGTGCCAAAAGGCATAGTATCATTTGTTTTTTTTGCGCGTTGGTAAACTACAGTTCTACTCAAACGATTAAATGGTGCTCCATCGGTATCGCTTTCTACAAAATACTGATATATTTTTGGGCGCAACCATTCGGCCACCCAACGGAAACGACCAACTACCGGAAAGTTGGCCATAAGCGAATGTTTTGGTTGTTCCATATCATAAACACCCAGTGCAATTATGGGTATTATAATAATATAGCTCCAAACAAAAGGATGCCATAAAAAATAGCTTATAATACCAGCTAGAGCTACCATAAAAATACTTGAGAGAATAAATAGATTACGCATACTTTATTTTTTTACTAAGATAATAAAGAATGTTAAATAAGCTATTTTGGTATACAAGTTGTTTGACTTTAGTAATATGAAAAAGATTCATAAACTATTGTTGGCATTTATACCATTTGTAACAAGCTGTACGGCATACCAAGTAATTGATTCAGGGTATGATAGTAATATTAATTTCTCACATTATAAATCTTTCGCCTGGATTCCTGTAAGTGATTCAACCAACACCCCATATGACAATAGTGAATTCAGAAACTCACTAATAAAAAAAATTACCCAGCAACTTATAAAACAAAAATATGTTGCAACAAACGATACCCCGGATTTTTATATAGAACTGATTGTTTCATATACTAATCAAATGCGCTTTGAAGATGTTCCTGTACCTCAATTTATTCCTTATTCTAATAATCAACCTATGAGGGGCAGCACATCATCATCAGCAAACCGGGGCAATACTAATTACCAGACAACAGCAAGCAATTATGTACCGACACCTCGTGTACATTTCGAATCGGCAGGGCCTACAAAATCCGAAATACCATGTAAGACGGTAGCAGTAGGTTATATGGAAGATTTTGTGACCATTAATATAATTGATAGCAAAACAAATGAAGTGATTTTATCAATTACATCAGAAGCCGATATTGATTGCGGCAATGAAATTCCTGATAGCTCAAAATCTATTGCCAAACATCTGGTTAAAAAACTCCTGCAAATGAGGAAAGAAAATTTTTATTCCAATTTATAAAATCAATATTACCTTATTAAAGTAACATATCCTTTGTATGTATTTGCCGGAAGGTTATTTCCTTTTGCATTTATTATGTAAAAATATACGCCATCAGGAACTGCCACTCCGTTTTTAGTTTTTCCATCCCATGAAATAGTAATGCTGCTAGACTCAAACATTTCTATACCCCATCTGTCATATATAATGCAGCTAAAATCAGAAATGCCGGCACCTGTAATAGCAAACACTTCATTAATTCCATCACCGTTAGGCGTAAATATATTAGGAATTATTATGGATGCTGTTGGCTCGTTTACAATAATTATTTGGCTATACGACTCTACACATAAGCCTACCGTCGCAGTTAGAGTAACTGTATACATTCCGACATTTGGATAAGAAGTATTTGGGTTTTGAAGTATAGATGTGCCTCCATTGCCAAAATTCCACGTATAACCTGTAGCACCAACACTATTATTAGTAAGCGCTACATTTAAAGGCGCTGTGCCACTACTTGGTGTAGCCGAAAAAGATGCAACTAATGGAATAACACTTACTGTTGTGCTGGCAGCTGCACTGGTGCACCCTGCTGTTGTGCCTGCTACTGTATACGTACCCGCATTATGCACATAAATAGAGGCTGAGTTACTTCCCGTAGACCAATGATACGTAGTTGCGCCTGATGCTGTAAGTAATAAAGAATCACCCGGGCAAATAGGA
>Ga0210394_10009125_pt1 | contig 10048 bp, 9 predicted proteins | sample IncBWC12MmetaG_FD_160121 | JGI IMG/M metagenome (GOLD analysis project Ga0210394, IMG submission 160121) | Forest soil microbial communities from Barre Woods Harvard Forest LTER site, Petersham, Massachusetts, United States - Inc-BW-C-12-M | ecosystem: Environmental > Terrestrial > Soil >...
TGCCTTGCGCACGCCATCGACCGTCTCGATGATATTGGCGTTCGGCTGTTTGAAGACGACAAGCAGCACGCCCTGTTTGCCGTAGTGCCAGGCCGAGATCTTGGTGTTCTCCGCGGCGTCGACGGCCCTGCCGATATCGCGCACTTTGATCGGCGAACCGTTGCGGTAGGCGAGAATGAGATCGTTGTAGGGGGCCGCGTGCAGCAATTGGTCATTATCGTAGATCGTAAAGCTCTGCGCCGGTCCGTCGAAATAGCCCTTCGGCGCATCGTTGGTCGCGGTCGACAACATGGCGCGAATGTCTTCCAGGCTGAGCCCCAACGAAGCGATCTTGGCCGGGTCCACTTGCACGCGTACCGATGGCTTCTGCTCGCCGTCGATATTGACCAGTGCGATGCCCGGTATTTGCGAGATCTGCTGCGCGAGAATGGTGTCGGTATAGTCGTCGACGACGGTCAAGGGATAGTCGTTCGATTGCACGAACAGATTCATGATCGGCGAATCCGCCGGATTGACCTTGCGGAACGTGGGCGGTGTCGGCAGATTTTTCGGCAGCACGCCCGACGATGCGTCGATCGCCGTCTGCACGTCCTGCGCGGCGCCGTCGATGCTGCGGTTGAGATCGAACTGCAGCACGATCGAGGTCGTACCAAGACCGCTCGACGAGGTCATCTGCGTAATGCCGGGAATCTGGGCAAATTGCCGCTCGAGCGGCGTCGCCACCGCGGACGCCATGGTCTCGGGGCTCGCGCCTGAGAATGACGCGGTGACCTGAATGGTCGGGAATTCGACCTCAGGCAGCGCGCCGACCGGCAGCAACGGATAAGCGATCACGCCCAGGATCACGATGCCCGCCATCAACAAATAAGTCGCGACCGGGCGGCGAATGAAGCGTTCGGAAATGTTCATCGCGGCGGCACCTCGCGATTGGCGGTGCGTTCCACTTGCTGCGGTTCAGCGGGCGGCGTGGACACGGCGACCTTGGCACCCGGCTTCAGCTTGAATTGCCCATCGAGGACGACACGCTCGCCGGCGGCGAGACCCTTGTTGATCACGGCTGTGCCATCCTGCACCGGGCCGACCGTCACGCGCCGGCGCTCCACGGTGGAATCGGGCTTGATCACATAGACGTAGAGCTCGTTCGGGCCGCGTTGCAGGACTTCGGCGGGAACGGTGACGGCATTGCGCCGATCCTCGATTTCCAGATGCGCATGCACGAACTCGCCGGGCCATAAGGCATCGTCTTCATTGGGGAAGACCGCCTTGAGGCGAATTGTGCCGGTTGCGGCATCGACCTGATTATCGATCAAGACGAGTTTGCCGTCGGCGACTTTGCTCTTCTCGTCGCGGCTGAAGGCCGACACCTGCAGCGCGCCCTCTTTCATGGCGGACGCGATGTCTTGCAGATAATCCTGCGGCAGCGAGAACAGGACCGCGATCGGATGGACCTGGGTGATGACGACAAGGCCGTTGGGATCGTTGGCGTGGACGATATTGCCGCGATCGATCAGCCGCATGCCGGTCCGCCCGTCGAGCGGCGAGGTAATCGACGTATAGCTGAGCTGAGTCTGCGCGTTCTCGATCGCGGCCTCATCACCGCGAATTGTCGCCTCTAATTGCGCGATCAATGCCTGCTGCGTATCGACACTCTGTCGCGTGGCGTAATCCTTGGCGACCAGAGACGTGTAGCGCTCAAGATCGAGCTTGGCATTGGCCAATTGCGCTTCGTCATGCGCCTTGGTCGCCTCGGCCTGATCGAGCTGCGCCTGGAATGGACGCGGGTCGATTTGCGCCAATTGGTCGCCCTGTTTGACGTCCTGGCCCTCCGTGAACTTGATCGCTTCGAGCTCACCGTCGACACGCACGTGAACGGTTACACGATTGAATGCGGTGACGGTGCCGAGCCCGGTGAGATAGACCGGAACGTCCTCGCGGCGCGCGCTCACCGCGGTGACCGGAATTGGCGGAGTGGTCACAGGCTTCGCCGACTGAGCCTGCTCGCGGCTCTGATAAATGAAGCCGGCTGTGCCGAGTGCTAGAACACCCGTCGTCAAAAGCCAGTATCGCGTCTGAATCATCGATGATCCCCCGACTGAAAATCAGGTGAATGGCCGCGTTGACTCCCAGCCAACGGTGCAGCGAGCGATGCAGGAAGAATGGAATTACGCTGAGGGGGGAGCGCGAGCCTGAAATGACGGCGCAAATTTTACCGCCACGCCGCGCGACGCGATCTGAATCAACCAGACATGCTGGATTGGCGTCGGGACGATGATGACCGGCGGCAGTGACGGCATCGCCGTCGCAACCAGCACCATGCTGGCGCAGATCGCGCAATAATCGTCAGACGCGGGATGATGGTCCTGGTTCACCGGTGCAGATACCGCGCCGGAAACGATTTGGGTTGCGCCGGCGGGCAGCGCCGGCAGCCCGAGGTCGTCCGGATGCATGTGCCCGAATGACAGGACGAATTGCAGCGCCAGCGCTGCAAGCGCGAGCCGAGCGCCGCTTCTTTTGTGGCGATTGACCCATCCCATCGCCACGATGATTAGCGTTATAATGTTACATTAGGCAAGCACGATGAATCCGCGCCAAAAAATCTCGTCAAATCAATCATGTGGTAGAAGGCGCGGACGCGCCGACCCCGGCGTGCGAAGCACAGTTTCCACTTTTTGGGACAACGCGGCAGTTGGAGTTGAAGGCTCGATCTAGCCCTTCTCGTCGCAGGCCCAGGCGCGGATGACGCAATCGTGGCCGCCATATTCGACGCAGCGGCGCACTGAGATGTTCTCAGCCTTGCCGAGATGGGAGTCGATGGCCCAGCCGAACGAGCCGCAGGGATTCTTGGCATCGACCGACATCGCGGCGCAGGCGCGATGCAAGGTGCCGACAATCCGGCATTTGCCGCTTGAGCATTTGCGCATCGCCGCGGTGCGCGCGCCGGCCTCTGTCGTATAATCGAAGCCATAACCGTAAGCGCCGCAGGCGCCGACCGCGAGCGCGCCGGCAGCGTCAGCGGCGCCGATCGCGCCTGTCAAAAAAGCAAGACTCATCGCCGCAACGGCGACGCTCCGCCCGATTTTCGGCATGTACTTCCCTTCCCCAAGGCCAGGCGAAAGCTAGCCGGGAAGGGTTTCGAGTTGGTGAATAAAGCAACGCCCGGTGCGGCTAGAGCGGAATTGTTTCAGATCGAATCAATCGTCGCTCTAGCATTTTGAGTGAGCATGATCTTTTCGGAAAACCGGTTTCCACTTTTCCGGATCATGCTCTAGGCGTCCGCGACCGCCCTAGTTTTTTCGAGCTCGGCCTTCACTGCTGCAAACGCTTCCGGCGTATCGACATCGGTGAGCGCCGCCGTACCGTCGACCGGCACTTCGGCGACAGCCTCGGCATAACGGCCGATCAGATAGCGGGCGCCGATATCGCCTTCGACCGTCATGAGGTCGGCAAAGAAGCGCCGCGACCACACCACGGGATTGCCGCGCTTGCCTTCGATCACCGGCACGGCGATGAGAGCGCCTTTGTCCGGATCGATGGCGCCGATCAGCCGGTCGATCAAGGCGGCATCGACCTGTGGCATGTCGCCGAGGCAGACGATGGTGCCGTCGATGTTCGGCTTGAGCGCGGCGATGCCGGCTTTCAGCGAGGTGCCGAGCCCGTCGGCAAAATGCGGATTGTGCACGAACTGAACCGGCAGGCCCGACAGCGCGGCTTCGACGCGTTCGCGCTGATGGCCGGTGACGACCAGCACCGGCCGCGCCCGCGAGGCGAGCGCCTGCTCGACCACCATGCGAATGAGCGGCTTGCCGTTGATTTCGGCGAGGAGCTTGTTGGGGCCGCCGAGCACGATGGCGGCAATCGCAAGACTGGAATCATGCCCGGAGGGTAGCGGCTCTTCGCGCGGCTGCGGCCGCGTCACGATTTCCATCAGCAAGCCGCCGACGCCGAGCCCGGTAATGTCCTCGCGCGGCACCGGCAGCCCGGCGAGAAGCCGCATCAGCACCCAATCAAAACCGTTTTCCTTCGGACTCCGCGCACAGCCCGGCGCACCGATCACCGGGCGGCCGGCGGCGGCGCCGATCATCATCAGATTGCCGGGATCGACCGGCATGCCGAAATGCTCGACCGTGCCGCCGATTTCCTCAAGCGCCGCCGGGATGACGTCGCGACGGTCGGCGATCGCCGAGGCGCCGAATACAATGGCGAGCTCGGCGCCCGCTTTGAGCACGTCGTCGAGCGCCTTGGCGAGCGCCGCGCGATCATGCGGTACGCGCCGTTCGGCGATGATCGTGGCGCCGGCAGGAGCCAGCCGTTCGGCCGTGATTTTCAGCGTCTTGTCGATCACCTTGGCGGCGAGCCCCGGCAGCAGCGTCGACACCACGCCGACCTTGCGAATGCGATAAGGCGCAACCCGCAACAGCGGCGCCTTGGCGCCGGCGACCGCTGCGTCGCGCGCCGATTTGGCGACGCCGAACGGAATGATTTTCACCGTCGCGACCATCTCGCCGGCCACCACCGGCTTATAGGCCGATAGCGTCGCGAAGGTGATCGCTTCGTCGACGCGGTTGAGCCGATCGACGGCGTCCTTGTCGATGACGAGCACGCCCGCGGATTGCGCGAACAGATTGGCGCGGCCGGTGAAAGCCCTGTCGACATGCACGCCCTGCCCGGCCACCGCGTTGGCGATATCGGCGGCGGCGACGTCCTCGGAGACGTCGTCGGCTTCGAGCCGCGCAACGACAATCTCCTTGATGCCGGCGCCCTCAAGCGCCGCAGCTTCGGCCGGACCGATCAGCGTGCCTTTCTTGAGCACCACCGTTCCCTGGCGGATCGTGTGCACGGCGGTGGCGCCGACGGCGTTCTTGGGCGCGACCGCACCGAATTTCATGACGCGGCCTTCGCGAGCGACGGAGGAATTGCGAGGGGGTCCGCCTCTTCGCGCAGCCGCTCGGTGATCTGCGCCATGATCGCGACCGCGATCTCGGCCGGCGACACCGCGCCGATATCGAGCCCGATCGGCGCGTGGATTCGCGCGACATTGGCGTCGGACGCGCCTTGCTGCTTGAGCCGTTCGACACGCCGGGCATGGGTTTTGCGCGAACCGAGTGCGCCGATATAGAAGCAATCGCGCGCCAGCGCGTGCAGCAGCGCCGGATCGTCGATCTTCGGATCATGTGTGAGCGCGACAAAAGCCGTGTAGCGATCGACATTGAGCGGCGGCAGCGCCACGTCCGGCCACTCGGCGACAACTTTCACGTCGGGAAAACGCTCCGGCGAAGCAAACGCCGTGCGCGGGTCGACGATGGTCACGTCGTAATTGAGGAGCTTGCCGATCGGCGCCAGCGCCTGGCTGATATGCACGGCGCCGGTGATCACAAGCTGCGGCTCAGGCACATGGACGGTGAGAAAGACGCGGCCCTCGGCCGTCTCTTCCATGCCGCTTTTGCCGGTGCGCAGATGCTCGGCGACGACCGCGCGCAGCGCATCCTTGGGCGCGTCGGCCGCCTTGACGAGGCGCTGCTGGCCGCTCTCGACATTGGTGACGACGACGGCGGCGCGGCGCGCGGCGCGCTCGGTGTTCAACGCAGTGAGGATGTCGAGCTTCATGGCGGTGAACTTACTCCACCTTCTCGACGAAAACCCTAATCCTGCCGCCGCACGACAGGCCGACCTTCCAGGCGGTCTCGTCGGCGACGCCGAATTCCAGCATTTTTGGCTGGCCGCTTTCGATCACATCAAGTGCCTCGGTGACCACGGCGCCTTCGACGCAGCCGCCCGACACCGAGCCGAGAAAATTGCCTTCATCGTCGATGACGAGGTTCGAGCCGACCGGGCGCGGCGCCGAGCCCCAGGTCTCGACTACGGTCGCGAGCGCCACATCGCGGCCCTTTTTGCGCCAGTCCTCGGCGGCTTTGAGGATGTCGTTGTCGTTCGAGAGCATGATCTGCCTCCGTTTCCACCGCTATATCCCATCGGACATAGCGTTATATACCACCGAATATAATGCCAATATAAGCCGTCAGGCCACCTTTTGCATCCACGCTTTGGGGTCTGCCGCCCGGCCACCCGCCTGCAGGTCGGCGACCAGGGCGGCGATGGATTCCAGGTTATGGATCGGGCGGAATTCATCGACATAGGGCAGCATCGTTTTGATGCCCCGCGCGCGCGCCTCGAAGCCCTCGAAGCGCAACAGCGGGTTGAGCCAGACCAAGCTCCGGCAGGAGCGGTGCAGCCGGTCAATTTCAAACGCAAGTGTGTCGTCGGCGTCGCGTTCGAGCCCGTCGGTGATCAGAAGCACAATGGCGCCCTGGGTGAGCACGCGCCGTGCCCATAGCTTGTTGAAGGCGTGCAACGACGAGGCAATGCGCGTACCGCCCGACCAGTCGGCGACGCAGGCCGAACAGGCGGCAAGCGCGTCGTCGGGATCGCGCTCGCGCAAGGCGCGCGTCACATTGGTGAGCCGCGTACCGAACAAAAACGTACTCACGCGCCGCCGCTTTTCCGTCAGCGCGTGCAGGAAATGCAGGAAGATACGGCTGTATTGGCTCATCGAGCCTGATATATCGAGCAGCGCCACGATCGGCGGCGGCTTCAATTTCGGGCCGATGAAGCGCAGATCGATGAAATCGCCGCCGCCTTTCATACTGGCGCGCAAAGTGCGGCGGATATCGATCAGATGGCCGCGCGCATGCGGCTTGAGCCGCCGCGTGCGCACTTGCGCGAACGGCATCACGAGCTTCTTCATCGCTTCTTTTGCCGCAGCGATTTCGGCTGAGGTCATCTGGGCGAAATCCTTGCGTTGCAGGATTTCGCGATCCGACACCGTCATGCGCGCATCGAGCTCGATCTCTTGTTCTTTCTTGAGCTTGTCGTCGAGGCCGGAGAACAGCGCCTCGTGCACGCGCGTGGCGCCGGCCTGCGGCGCATGCGGCTCGGTCGGCGGCGCCTGCGGCAGCATCATCGCCATCAGCTGATCGATATAGCCGCGGCGGCGGAAGAAGATGCGGAAGGCCTGGTCGAACAAAACCGAATGCTCGTGCCGTTTCACGAAGACCGCATGCAGCGTCCAGTAAAAGTCGTCGCGCGTGCCGACGCCGGCCGCCTTCACCGCTTCGAGCGCATCGAGCACCGCGCCCGGCCCGACAGGAATGCCGGCAGCGCGCAACGCGCGCGCGAAATAGACGATGTTCTCGGCGAGGCGGCCGTTGCTCTCTGCCATTCGGTATCCTTACCGCTCGTCCCCGCGAAGGCGGGGACCCAGACTGGATTCCCGCTTGCCCGGGAATGAGCGGAGCTAAATCACTCCGCCGCGCGCAACTCCGACTTCACGTCGTCGAGCAGCTCCTTGACCTTGGAACCTTCGAGCTTGGCGATGTCGTCCTGGTATTTCAGGAGCACGCCGAGCGTGTCGGACACGGTCGCCGGATCGAGCGCGACGACGTCGAGCTCGGACAAAGCCCCGGCCCAATCCAGCGTCTCGGCGACGCCGGGCGACTTGAACAGATCCTGCTTGCGTAGCGCCTGCACGAAAGCCACCACCTGCTCGGAGAGTTTTTTGCTCACCCCCGGAACCTTGGCGCGCACGATGGCGAGCTCGCGCTCGGCTGTCGGATAGCCGACCCAGTGATAGAGACAGCGGCGCTTGAGCGCGTCATGCACTTCACGAGTGCGGTTCGAGGTCATGACCACGATCGGCGGCTGCGCCGCTTTCACCGTGCCCATTTCCGGGATCGTGATCTGAAAGTCGGCGAGCACTTCGAGCAAGAAAGCTTCGAAGGCTTCATCGGTGCGGTCGATTTCATCGATCAGCAGCACCGGCGCGCCGGCGGTGTCAGGCTCGAGCGCCTGCAACAGCGGCCGCTTGATCAGAAACCGCTCCGAGAACACATCGTGTTCGAGGCGCGTGCGATCGTGATCGCCTTCGGCCTCGGCGACGCGGATGGCGATCATCTGCGCGGCGTAATTCCATTCATAGACCGCGGCCGCGACATCGAGGCCCTCGTAACATTGCAGCCGGATGAGGCGGCGCCCGAGCGTCGAGGCCAGCACCTTGGCGATCTCGGTCTTACCTACTCCCGCCTCGCCTTCGAGGAAAATCGGCCGGCCCATTTTCAGCGCCAGAAACAGCACCGTGCCGAGCGAACGGTCGGCCAGATATTCGCCCTCGGCGAGGAGATCGACAGTGGCGTCAATGGAAGCGGGCAGCGGGCGGGGCGACGTTGTCATCGAAGACGTTGGGATGGCGGCCTTGGTCATGCCAGCAATGTAGTCATCGCCGCAGGATTTGTCCCGTCGTCCGGGCCAATCCTGCGGATATAGCAAACAAGCATTTCTGCCGCTTTTGGCCTATTTCCCGATTGCTTCCGCCACCGCCCGGCGAGCGAGTACGCCGACCAGATGGGCGCGGTATTCGGCGCTGCCATGGATGTCCGAGTTCATGCCGTCGGCCGGAATGGTCATGCCTTCGAGCGATTTCGGCGAGAAGCGTTTCTTCAGCGCCTCCTCGAACGCGGTCACGCGGAACACGCCGTTGGAGCCGGCGCCGGTGACGGCGACGCGGATCTCGCTGCCGCGCTTGGCGACGAACACGCCGACCAGCGCGAAGCGCGACGCCTGATTGCGGAATTTCTGATAGGCCGCCTTCTTCGGGATCGGGAAGCTCACCTTGGTGATGATCTCGGTCGGCTCGAGCACGGTCGAGAACATGCCGGTGAAGAAATCGTCGGCCTTGATGCGGCGCTTGTTGGTGATGATGGTGGCGCCCAGACCGAGGCACGCGGCCGGATAATCGGCGTTCGGATCGTTATTGGCGACCGAGCCGCCGATGGTGCCGCGATGGCGCACCGCCGGATCGCCGATCATGCCGGCGAGCTTCGCCAGCACCGGCACCTCTTGCTGCACGACCGGCGAGGCGTTCACTTCGTAATGCCGGGTCATGGCGCCGACGGTCAGCGAGCGGCCGCTCAGCTCGATGCCGCTCAAGCCCTCGATCAGCGTCATATCAACGATCTGCGGCGGGCCGGCGAGACGCAGCTTCATCGTCGGCAGCAGCGTCTGGCCGCCGGCAAGAAGTTTCGCCTCCTCGTTCTTCGTCAATAGACCTGCCGCCTGCCGCACCGTCTGCGGCCGATGGAAAGTGAAAGCGTACATCGCAAGCCTCCGTTGATATCAAGCTCTCGCCGTCTCAAGCGAGAAGAATGTCCTCATGCCGCGTGCGGCATCTTGTTTAATTTCTGCAGCGCCGCCCACACCGTTTGCGGCGTGGCCGGCATGGCGAGCAGTTCGGTGCCGATGGCGTCGGTGATAGCGTTGATCACCGCGGCCGGCGCCGCGATCGCGCCAGCCTCGCCGCAGCCTTTGATGCCTAGCGGATTCGACGGGCATTTGGTCACGGTTGTATCGACCTTCAGCGACGGCAAATGATCGGCGCGCGGCATGCAATAGTCCATGAACGAGCCGGTCACGAGCTGGCCGTCCTTGTCGTAGATCGCGCCCTCGCACAAAGCCTGGCCGACGCCCTGTGCGATGCCGCCGTGGACCTGGCCCTCGACGATCATCGGATTGATGACGACGCCGAAATCGTCGACCGCAGTCCAGGCCACGATCTCGGTGGTGCCGGTGTCGGTATCGACCTCGACTTCGCAGATATGGCAGCCGGCCGGGAACGTGAAATTGGTCGGATCGTAGAACGCGCCCTCCTTCAGGCCGGGCTCAAGCTCCTGGCCGGAGAATTTGTGCGCGATATAGGCGTTGAGCGTGACGTCATTCCAGGCCGCGGTCTTGTCGGTACCGGCGACGCTGAACTTACCGTCCTTGAACTCGATGTCGCCTTCAGCGGCTTCGAGCATATAGGCGGCGACTTTCTTCGCCTTGGCTTCGACCTTGTCGAGCGCCTTGACCAGCGCTGACATGCCGACGGCGCCGGAGCGCGAGCCGTAGGTGCCCATGCCGAACTGCACTTTGTCGGTATCGCCGTGCACGACGGAGATATTGTCGATCGGAATGCCGAGCCGTTCCGAAACAACCTGGGCGAAGGTCGTCTCGTGCCCCT
>Ga0210394_10009127_pt1 | contig 10047 bp, 8 predicted proteins | sample IncBWC12MmetaG_FD_160121 | JGI IMG/M metagenome (GOLD analysis project Ga0210394, IMG submission 160121) | Forest soil microbial communities from Barre Woods Harvard Forest LTER site, Petersham, Massachusetts, United States - Inc-BW-C-12-M | ecosystem: Environmental > Terrestrial > Soil >...
GGGCGCCTTTTTGGCGCTCGCCGTAGGCAAATTTACTCACGCGTACATCGGATTCCTCGTAGTGTTGGCAGTGGCGGCAATCAAAGAGTTTATTTTCGACCCGCTCACTGAGACACCCGGCTTGTCCGGTGGCCTCAAGGGAGACGAAGAAGACTTCCTGTTTTGGCTAGTGGGCGCTGGCCTTGGGACGCTTGTGGCCGCGCTGTGAGTAATCCTAAGGGACGCTTCCCCAAACTAGAAGACTATTCCTGTAAAATATTGGGCTGTACTGCGCAAGCACGTCGTGGGCCCCTTAGACTTTGTCTCCGTCATTACAAAGCTGCCTATAAACGAAACGCTTATCGTACATCTGAAACTGTAAGAAAACGCCAACGTGCTAATTTGATGTGGGCGTATTACCGTCTTACCCCCGAAGAGTACGAGATAGTGTTGAAGTTTCAAGGAGGGGTCTGCGCCATAGCTAAAACACCTCCTAAAAGCAGGAGATTGGCCATAGACCATTCCCACAAAACGGGAGAACTTAGGGGATTACTGTCTCCGACAATGAACAAAGGCTTAGCTTATTTTAACCATGACCCAGTTCTTTTAAGGGCTGCTGCTGATTATCTTGAAAATCCACCATTGCCACAAGCTTTAGGTAAACGTGTTTTCGGTGTTTTGGGAAAAGCGCGTTGGAAGAAAAAAATGATTTACGGTTCTTTGGAGAACACAACGAATGCAAAGTAAACCGAAAGTAAAAATTCTCCTGCTCGATTGCGAGTCCGGAGGCGTCAATGCCTTGAAGTCAGACCTAGGCTTTCTCCTAGTGTTTGGATATAAATGGCTCGGCTCCAAAGAAACGCACGTCCTAACTGTAGACCAATTCCCGGGGTGGTTTAGCCGCTCTGGAAGCATCAACGACAAGCCTCTACTTAAAGCCGCGCTCAAAATCATGGAGGAAGCAGACCTGCTCGTCGGCCACTTCGCTAGTGTTTTCGACCGTCGTTTTATCCAAGGAAGGTGTGCGATTCACGGCTTAACACCGCCACCCCCCACCAAAATGAGAGATACCTGTTTTATAGCCAGAAGTGCATTTAATTTTTCCAGTAACCGCTTGGAAAATCTCTGCAACGTTCTCAAGCTCGACGTCAAGAAGTACCACAAGGATTGTCCCGACGAATGGCCTGGCTGGTGGTTTAGGGCGATGTCCGGAGACACCAAAGCTATTCATGCGATGGCAAAGTACTGCCGTCAAGATGTGGAAGCCTTGGAAGCTCTTTATATCGCGCTGCGCCCCTACGATAATCCACATCCCCGGTTGGTTGAGGACCGTACTAAGTGTGGCAGTTGTGGTGGCGACGTTCAGTATCGCGGTGTGGCCTACGTTGGACAGCACAAATATCGCCGCTTCATTTGCAAAAGCTGCGGCCACTGGGACCGCGAGCGAAAGGCTCTAAAGGATGTTATCGACGATTCAGAATAGGCTCTCGGAGTTCTTCTGGCGCGTTGCGGCTGGCACCGCCGTCTACGCAATAATCAAAGTGTGCCAAAGGATGTGGCCCTGATGCGCGTCGTAGACCCTGGACATCTTTACGAACTCGCAATACTGGACGGACCCTGTGACCACCCAAAATACCACCAACTCCAATTCGTTAAACGCGAGGGACCGGGCTATCCCGGAAACGTCGGCCACTACCACGGAACGACGATGCAGGAGGTCCTGCGCGCTTTGGTTCAGCGGGCCGAATACGTCAACAAGCAAATCCCTTGCGAAGAGACTACGGAGGTTGTTGAATATCTTAAAGTCTCGATATGGCTCTTAGAGAAGCGCGCAGCGAAGCGTCACGGCCGCTCAACGGACTTCTTCGTTGACGACGCGGTTTACGGTAAGTGTTGCGATAAGTGCGGCCACATGGGCTGCGAAGGAGGGTGCCATGAAACGCCTTAAAATCGGCCTCGACGTCGACGGAGTGCTCGCGGACTTCGCCGGACCCGCAATGGAAATTGCCCGCGAACTGTTCCCGGCTGCGGACATTCACAACCGCGTCTGGAACCTCGGTATGACAAACGAGCAGGCGGATGCCGTTATGGCTTACGTCGCCAAACAGAAAGACTTCTACTATAGTCTCCAGAAAATCCCCGGTGGCGAATACCTAGCTGAAGCGCAGAACAACCACCGCCTCTACTTCATAACCGCTCGCAATGGCACCGTTGGTATGCCCATCGAAGAGCAAACCGCGCATTGGCTACGTTGGAGCTTCAACATACACACGCCCACAGTCATAGTCACCGATAGTGGCAAGGAAAAATCCGCGTTATACACTATCTTAAAGCTCGATGCGTTCATAGATGATAAGGTCGACACCATCGAGCACATGCGCGCTAACGCCTGCAACTGCTATGTGTTTAACCAACCGTGGAACGTCGGACGCATCGACGAACCCCGCGTAACACTCGTGAACGACTACCTCAAGGATGTGGAGGCCAAACTTGGCGGGGATTAAATACGACGATGAGAAACTCCGAATGGACCTCATCCCTCAGGACGCGCTTCGCGACTTGGCTGAGGTCTACACGATGGGCGCAAAAAAGTACGCTGACGAAAACTGGCGCGAAGGTATTGCGTGGAAGCGCATCTATGGCGCTATGTTGCGCCACCTTAGTCTTTGGATACTTGGTAATGACCTTGACGACGAGTCTGGCCTTAACCATCTTGCACACGTCGCCTGGGGCGCGTTTACACTTCTTAATTACTCTCGAACGCATCGTGAACTCGACAACAGGCCCAATCGAAGTGGCAATCCTGGTGTGGATGCTACGCCTGGACCGGAGAAATCATGAACTTTATGCGGATTTTTTTCGCGCTCGCACTGACTACTATGAACGTCGCTACCGCCGAGCCCCCAACAAAAAACCCGCCGAAGTGTCCGGCGGGTCAGCTAACAACGAGCTTTTATTGCTTGGAGGGGAAATTGATGGCGAACGGGCAGAAGATGCGTTGCCTGGAGCCGACGGCGGCGTCGAACCTCCTCCCACTGGGGATGTGGCTCCGACTGACACACTCGACACCTAAAATGGATTACGTAGTCGTGGTGCGCATCACAGACCGCGGCCCCTTTATCAAGGGTCGCACGTTGGACGTAAGTCAGGGTGCAGCTCGGTTACTCCACATGGAGACGCAGGGTGTGGCTTGCCTTGAGGCTGAGGTACTACAACCGGGTCCTCAAGGCGCAAATCCTTAGCGTACATTAGCCAGCGGTAGAATGTCTTAAGCGCCCCTAGTGCGGTACGAACCGTGTTAGGGGCGCTTCCATTTGCGAGCCTCGCCTGCTTCCAATCTTCGACATCCGTAATTAGGACTTGTTCCGGGCGGCTGACGCGCGGGTGGTCGTAGAAGAACGCTTCGACGGCCTCGCAGGAGTTCCGGAAAGAGCTCTTTAGGTGCGTAGGATTAGCGGCCATCGTGGCTTCCCACTGACCAACGAGGCTTCGTACAGGCTCCCGCAGTGGCCTAAACGGAACGGGCCATCCTTCAAGTGGTTTCACTTCGCCTCCTGTTGCATCTGCTGTTGCCACTGCGTCGCCACACCCGGCTTACGCAAGTTCGCTCGTAACACCTTCGAGAGCTCTTGCCGTTCACTCTCCGTAGCCACTCTATAAGCTTCGAGGAGCGCCTTGTAGTTTCCGCTGCGCGCAACCTGCTCGGCCATAAATTCTATGTAAGGTTTTTGGGCGTTCTTCGTCGCCTCACGCACTTGCTTCATCGTCAGCGTGCCGCTCTGGAGCGCATCCAGTTGAAACTTCGTTAAATCCTCGAAGCGGCTGTTGCGGTAGGCGGCTTCAATCTTCTGCGTCGCCTGACGCGCTTCCTGCTGCTTAACTGTGTAGCGGATGCTTACGTTGTGCTCGGCGTCGCTTAAGGTGCGCTCCGCTGGGCTCATATCGAGGTCGCGTCTGCTCGGATTTAGACCGAGAATATTCGTGATGAACGCCGTCTGCGCGGGGAAGCCCTGTGAGGTCATACGTTGGTAGCCCGTCACGCCAAACGGAGTGGGCACGATTGCGTGGATGCCGCGTTCAATCGCGCCTCCGAAGCCCGTGCGTTCGCTGATAGCGCTCCCGGTGTAGCTGCGATTGCGCACAGCCTCCTCGGCCTTGCTGATAAAACCCGTTTGCCCACCCGTTGCGTAGCTGATTGGGTCGCTAAGAATCTGCGGAATATCACGCGAAGTATATAACGGCAGGTCTAACCGAATGGGTTTGCCGCGGCTATCGAGCTGGCCCGTTTGCGGATTCGTCAGGTCAGTAACGCTCGACGGCGCTTTCTTCGCCATCGTCGCCATAATCAGAGCCGCCACAGCTGCGCCGACGCCCGCCATCGTCACGACGTACATTAAATTCGGGTCCATCGTTGGAGCGCGCCGGTCGCGGATGGCGTCCTTAATTTCCTTCGCCTGTCCGTAGGCGGCGTTCTTCACAAGGTCAACCGTGCCCCCGCGCCATCCCGGAGACCGCCAAATAAGCATCGCGAGGCTGCGCGCACCGCGGCTTGCGTTGAGGTTGTCCCAGTTGAGCTCCCCGAGGATGTTATCAATCCGCCTGGTGGCGGATTGAAGGACCTCTTCACGGGTCTTCGTGCCCGCTTGTATCATGGGCGCATTCCGCTTGAGCTCAACGGAGATTTCCTTCGCAGTGGCGAAGAGCTTAACAGCGGGGATGTAGCGTTGGAAGAGCGGCGACGTAAACGATTCTATTGCGGCGAACGGCACCATCGCAGCGCTCTTAATGTAGCTTCGATTAAGCCACGACTGAATGAGCGACTGGCGCCACTTCGTCGCGTACATCGGGTTGACGTCCAAGCGCGCCCCCGACTCAACGAGGGCGTCGACGGTGTCTTCGATGTTCGGGATGACGCGGCTAAGGCGCTGGCCCATCGGAGACGCAAGGAAGTTGTTTTTATCGTAGTTGTATTTCTGCCACGCAACGAGCGTCTGACCGCCCGCTTCGCGCAGCGCCCGCCCATTCTTGTAGGCGGTGTACGGTAGCGCCAGTCCCTTAAGAGCCTCCGAAAAACCCTCGACAGCCTGCGAAACATCGTTGCGCATTACGCCCGAGTTGAACATCCGGTTGAGGCCCTGGGAGACGCCCAACGCGGCGCTCTTCGCCACAATCGATGCAAGGTGGAACGGCCCAAACAGTTCTACGGGTGTGTAGACGTTCTTAAAATTCAACAGGGCTTTGCCGACGACATTCTGGCGGACGAAGTCCGGCGCCAGCCACTTCTGAAGCATCTGGAGTTCGCCGCGCTCCATGTAGTGGGGTTCGCCTTTGGCGGTGACGGTGCCACCAGCTGCAGTTTGAACGGGAAACCACGTCGACACTATATTGTCCGGGACCTTGACGGGATTAGGCATCAATCCAGCCGCCTGGTAGCGTTGGGCGTCTTTGGCACCGCGAACGAGCCGTCCCTGCGCCCGTAGCTCTGGCAGGAGCTCTTTGTTCGCCCAAATAAACTGCGCCTGCCGCCCCAGGTCCAGGAGAGCCATCTCCACGAAGTTTGTCGTAGCGGGTACGCCGCCCGCACGCATGCCTTCTACGACTGTCTTGTAGAAGCGCTGACGTAGCATCCCTTTGTCGCCCTGAAGCACGGCGCGGTTTACCTCTTGCGCATGGCGCTCGAATAAGGGAGCGGCGTTGTTCGGGGCCTTCTTCCAGATGGTTCCGATGTGGTCCCGGTAGTAGCTTAGGTCCGGACGAAGCGTCCGCAGCTGAACGTACGAGCGGTCTTCGAGTTGGCGCAAGATGTCGTGCGCACCCTGAATGTCCGCTGTGGGCATCGGCTGTCCCGTCGACGCACGGACAAACAAATCGAGCTGCGTATTGGGTTGGACGTTCTGTGGGTCGCCTGTAGGCAGGTGGTTAATCGCTGCTATAGACTCATTAAACGCAATCCGTCCGAGGTCCTCCTGACGATGGAGCTCTCCGCGGAACTTAAACATCGCATTGCGGCTGGCTTCGGAGACGTTTGCGTAGGTGCCTTGGTCTAGCCACCGAGCCATCATCCCGTAGACGTCCTTGGCAGACGATACTCCATTTGACGCATACTTATTAATTTCGTTGACGATGTCGTGCACGAACGGCGGTACCGGGAACGCATTCAGCTCACCCGGCTTAGGTGCAACCTGTCCCGTCGACGCATAGTTAAGGGCGCTAATGCGTGCGGCCTCGCCCTTCCCGAGCTTCAGACCGTCGTGGAAGATGCGCATGGCGCCTGCGTAACGCTCCATAATTTGGTTGATTCCCTTAGCGGAGCCTGTTAGCGCGGCATGCGCAAAGTAGTCGCGGTCCTCGGACTGGTCGTTGAAGTACTCGTGAAGCTTCGTCGCCTCTGTCAGGGTGCGGGAGTTGACGTCTTCCCAGCCTGCGTTCGCCAGTTCCATGAGGTCTTCGGACTTGCCTTCGTGTGCGGTCTCGGCGGGGGTTAGAAATTCCTTCGGACGTGGTACGCGCTTAGCTTCTTCGTCAGCCGCCTTGAGCATGGACGTTGCGACTGTCGTTGCGTAGCCCGGTGTAATCTCCGCATCGCCAACAACTGACTCCGCTTGCTGAATGAACTTCTCTACGCGCCGTGCGGTCGACGTCTTTCCGAGGCCCTTCATCTGAAGGTTAGCTAAATGGACGCGCGCCTGCGAGAGCGACTCACGCAGTTCCGGAGTATCTACCGCAGCTTCCTTCGGCTTCTCGACCTGACGCACCTCGGTGCCGATGAGTTTGCCTGTTTCGTCGTAGCGCTTAACGGTGACGGGCTGCGTAGCTTTTGCCGCTGCCACCGGATGTAGCTCCTCCGGTTTAATCTCCGTAACTCGCTTCGCGAGTTTAGCCTCGACGAACGGCGCATTCAGCTGACTGTCACGTAGCGCCATCGTGCCGCCATCGCTGTGTTTGAAGTCGTGGACGCCTGTGCCGGGCGAAACTTCACCCCGGTACTGTAAGCCGTACTTCTCCGCGACTACTTCGGGCGTAAGCTTCTCCGCGGGCGCAGGCTGGTTTGCGGCAACGTGGTCACTAGGTAGTTTCCCACGCAGCGTAGCTGCGACGGTGCGACTATAGGAAGCCTCGTTATCCAGTTGCTTCAAGCGGCGCTGAATCGATAGGTCACTCGGTTTGGCGAACTTAGACGTCGACGGCCAGCCCATCACCTGCTGCCAGAACGCCAGCGGCGCATCCGTTCCCGGCAACTGGAACCGGTTATTCTCATCGATGAACGGACGAGCTTTACCGGCGCGGGCAAACGTAGCACGCGTTCCGGTCGCCGTCTGAATCGCCACAACGTGCTTGTAGGCGTCTTGGACGGTTGCTTCGTCCGGCATGGCGCCCATTGCGCGCATCGCATTAACTTTTTGGCTGAGAAGCTTCGACTGCTCCTCGACGAAGGTTTTAATTTTCGGAGTTTGCTCGGGGGGCTTAAGCGCCTTCCCGGATTCATCGCGGAGCCACTTAACGGACGTGGCGGTCTTGCCGCCGAGGATATGATTGTAGAGCTCGCGCATGCCGGGGTCTGAGAGCGCCAGCTGGAAATTGAAGCCGCTCCGAACGGGGTTGCCCTCGGCGTCCACAGCTGGTTCAATCGTCTGTTTGCCCGTGCGCGGGTCCACGGAGACCTGCTCGGCGCTGACGGTGCGTCCCGTCTGGCGGTCATGGAGGATTGCTTTAATTTCCTCCGTTGCGTCAGACGCAGCGACAACCCGGCGCGTCTCAGACGCGAGGGATTCTGCGTAGTTTGCGCGATGCTCCAGTGAGGCAATCAACTGCTCTTGCTCGGGGACTGGGCGCGTGGTTGCCGCCCGAACGCCTTGAACAAGTTCGTCGGAGCGTGTATTGTAATCGGCTTGACTAGGAGACTTCACCATCCGCGTAATAGAAGTGTGGACGTTCTCCCACGGCGTCGCCTGAGCCGTTGGCTCAGAGGGACCGAAGCGTCGGCCCGCTTCGGCCTTGGCGGCGAGATGGTCGTCGCGGCTCAGGCCCACGTCCTTAGCCTCAGCGGGTGTGAGCGCAGCTACCTTCGTAAGCTCCGCATCGTTGAGCGTTTTCGGACGCACACCTGCGTTAATCGCAGGGATAAGCTCCGCAGCCGGTCTTGGCGGTGGAGTAGTAGGGGTAACGGTTTTTATGGCCTCGGAAGGCCGCGGGGGAGGGGTGTCGTTCGATACACGCGACGTCGCCTCGCGTTGAAGCTTGAAAGCCGCTACCGCGGAGTCGACGCGGGCCCGCGCTTCAGGCGTTAGAGTTTCAACGGGTGTGGCAGCCGGAGGCGCTTGCGGACTGACCGGTAAAGGAGTACGTGGTCCAACTTCCGTAACGGGCCCCTGTGGCGTGCGTGGCTGCTCCGGAATCGCATCCATCACACCCGCTTTAGAAATTGGCGGCTGGCTCTGGAAGCGACGCCCCGTCGCGTATGCCATCAGCCCTGCGGAGAGCAGTCCGAGAGTGCTCTCAGTAGCCTCAGCACGGTCACGCGGTACACCACGGTTGATTGTCTCACCCAGGGTGGCAGCCGCGAAGCCGCCCCCTGTAGCACGGGCGACACCGGGGATAGCACCCATTGGCGCAGCGACAGCCATCGTCGCAAGATTCTCGGGCGTGGTCATCCCGGCTACGAACTTAGACGCCCCAGTGGTAATTGGATGCTCCGCTTGATATTTCGAACCCATCACACGCGTGGGGTCAATCGCCCCACGGGACTCACCGGGGAGCAAGCCTAGGGACTCCGCGCCCCCTCCGGGTTGAGTCACCATTGCTTTTAGGGAGTCCCAGACACCCTGCGGTTTAGCGGCACCGATACCAGTAGCTTGTCCGGCAGCTCTTGTGACACCTGGAAACGCAGTCTCTAGCGAGCTAGCGCCTGTTTGTGGGCCGCCCCCACGCGCCACCACAGGTTGAATCGCCGTCCACAGACGTCCAACTTTATCCATGTCGAAGTTGCCCTTAGCTTGTCCGGAACGAATAAGCTGCGTGGCGGTGTGAAGCTGTTGAAGCTCGTCCGGCTTGAGCTGGCCAAGGGCGTCTGTGAGTTCGTCGTTAGGCATCGTTTATTTCTGAAGAGAGTTGATGATAGCCTGCACGGCAGGTGAGTTCCCCGGATTGGGAGCCTGCACCTGGTTGCTTTGCGGAGCACCCATCACGGAGACCTTCGGAGCTGGCGCACCCGTACGCGGCGCACGGAAACTATCCGTCGTGGGGTCGTAGCCCTGCTGCTGGAGGTAGCCCATGAAGCCACCGGATTTGCGCTGGGTATCTTCGTCCATCTGAGAGTACTCGGAGATAGCCTGTTGGATGCGCCCCTTGTGGTTCTGCTCTTCTTGCTGGGCTTGCGAGGTAGCGGCGTCTAAGCTGAGCTTGCCGCCCGCCTGTTGGAAGATTTGTCCGGCGCGAGTGTCCGTGCGCTTCTCGCGGATAGCGGCCGTTCCCGGCCCCGAGAGCACATCCTTAATCTGCGTCTGATTACTCGTAAACCACTGGCTCGAACCCTGACGGTCAGCTGCCCCACCTGCGGAGACGCCCGCAGCCGCCTTCCGATGTTGCAGGAGAATGTCGTTAGCCTTATTCCAGTAGGCCTGCGGTCCACCCTTGTAGGCGCTGGGGTCATCACCTAGCATTCCCTGAATGATAGAACCTTCGACGCCTCCGCCAAGCATGGCGTTGAGTTTCTTAGAGTTCTGCTGTTTCTGAAACTCCTTGACGTCAATCTCCGGGTGTGGCTGATAAATCAGGTGCCCTTCGTCGTCGATGTCGGGGACGCCCACAACGGGGTTGCCCTTAGCATCTTGAATAATCTGCGGACCGTGTTGGCTCGTGGCGGCGCTCATTTGCGCACGGGCTTGCACACCCGACAAGCGCTGGTTGGCCGCATACTCCGTGGCGGCGTTGCGCCCCCCGTAGTACTGCGCCATCGCCCCTTCTCGGCCTATGTTGGCCGAGGCCTGCTGGAGCTTCGCGACTTCGCCCGCCATTTGCAAGGCCATCATCGTAGGCGCCATCTGTTGCATGCGGCGCGTGGGCCCAATC
>Ga0210394_10009128_pt1 | contig 10046 bp, 5 predicted proteins | sample IncBWC12MmetaG_FD_160121 | JGI IMG/M metagenome (GOLD analysis project Ga0210394, IMG submission 160121) | Forest soil microbial communities from Barre Woods Harvard Forest LTER site, Petersham, Massachusetts, United States - Inc-BW-C-12-M | ecosystem: Environmental > Terrestrial > Soil >...
CGCCCAGGTTGATGGTCAGCTTCTGTGTGACTTTAATGTCGTCCTGTGCAAAGAAACCCACGCGATAGGAAATCAGACCCACCAGGCCCGGCGGGAACTCATCTCGAAGGATTTGATAAGGCGCGCCCACCAGGAAGCTGGCGTAAGCGTTGCCTCCTTGCGTGCCGACCAAAGAGTCGGTGGAGAGATTCAGGAAGGTATACAGGCCGCGGCCGTACACCAGGTAGCCCGTGCTCCCCATCTCGTGCTGGTAATCGACTCCCACGTGAATGACGTGACGGCCCTTGATCCAAGTAACTTTGTCGGTGAAGTTCCAATTCGTCGTGTTGAGCTGCAGAGGAGTGAGCAGGCTGTCGCCGATGTCGAAGAGGCCGGCTACGTCCAGGTTCGACAATCCGGAAGTCTGGGGACTCACGTTCGCGCCGGGAATACCAAACTGCTGCGAGAGATTCTGGCCATAGTCCTCTTGCGTTAACGCTGTGGTCTGACGATTCAAGCCGACACGGACGTCGTTCAGCATAGTCGGGCTGATCTGATAGGTGTAACCTAGCCCCAAGTTTTGATTGCGCGCACGAGTGGCTCCGGCCCCCTCAATGGAACCGCCCAGAGTCGGCCCGAAGATGGAAGGCGCAAATGCGCCGGTATTCTGGAACGACTCGCGCGCAAAGAGATTGTTGTTTGTGGAGAATTGGTGGTCCACACGAATGTCAAAGGACTCCAGGTTCGAAGTGTCCATGCGAGTCACCGCGTAGTTGTTGAATGGCAGCGGATTTCCGCTGGCCTCGAACTGGTTCGGTAGTGGCAGCAGCTCGCTGATCTTGACGGCCGCGGGATCCTGCAGGCTGGCCGGAATAATGTTGTTCGAGAACGGAGTGCGCACGTAGGAGGGAGAGAACGGATCGTAAATAATGGGGTTCCCGGGTCCGGAGAAATTTCCGCCGCGCTGCCCGCTCAAAGGAACGCTCGTGACCATGGGCTGGGCGCTGTGAGTGACGGTGCCCTGGTAGTCGGCGAAGATGAAGGTCTTATCATGCCGGATTGGGCCGCCCGCCGATCCACCGAATTGGTTGTAGCGAAGCGCATTCTTAGGCTGGCCGGTTTGGTTGGAGAAGAAGTTGGCCGCGTCCAGCGCGTCGTTGCGAAAGAACTCAAACAACGATCCGTGCCAATTGTTTGTTCCGGACTTCGACTGCAGGTTGATCACGCCGCCTGCCACGTTACCGTATTCGGCGGAGTACGATCCGGCTTGCACCGAAAACTCGCGTACGTCATCCAAAGGAATATTGAAGTCGTTTCCGCGACCCTGTGCCGACGAAGTCGTCGAAATGCCATCCACCAGATACAGATTTGCCTTGGTCCGCTGCCCGTTGATATTCACCGGGTTCGGCGAACCTGATTCGCCCGGCGCACCGGGATTTACTCCCGCGCTCAGGTCGATGAGCTGCTGCCAGCTTCTGCCGTTCAAAGGAATCTCAGAGACCTGTTTACTGACAATGACCTGAGATACATCGGCGCTTTCAGTCGAAAGTAACTGTGTTCCGGAAGCCTCCACTTGGACCGACTCGGAAGCCGGGCCGACGTTCAGTGCAAAATCCACCCGCACGGTCTGATTGACTTCAAGCGTCACCGGTCCGAACACCTCGGTCTCAAAACCCGGCTTGGTCGCGCTCAAGGTGTAAGAACCGGGAATCAACGTGGGCGTGACAAAGAGCCCGTCGCTGTTCGACTCTGCGGCTACCTGCACACCACTGTCACTGGATCGAATGAGGATTTTAGCCCGTGGGACGATGGCGCTGGAAGGATCGCGCACCTCCCCTCGAAACACCCCTCCGGAAGTCTGCGCTTCAGCGACGCCAGCGATCAGCGCGCCCGTGACGAACAGTTTTCTTGCAATCGAAAGCCAACCGCTCACTGAAGGCCTCCCTTATCTCCGGCGTGGGTGCCACCGCCGGCGCCGTGGTTCTAGGGCATTCAACCCATCGGCTGAGCAGGGGTCTAGCTTTAATGTCAGAAATTCGCAAGCGCCAGTAGAGCTAAATCAGAGCGGGTTTACCGCTATAAAGAAGCAAGGGCGAACGGTCGATTCATACGTATAATGTCGTAGGGGAATACGGGGATAGTGCGGCCTATGTAGCTGGTTGTCAGGAAAGGATGAGGAATTGAAAGTCACGAACCTCACGGATTCCCGGATTCTGATCGTTGACGATCAAACCGACAACCTTCGAGTGCTAGCCACGGTGCTTGGATTTGCGGGTTACACCGCTGTTAATTGCCTAAATGACTCGCGCGATATTCTCCAGACATTTCATAAATTCCGGCCGGATTTAATCCTACTAGACTTACATATGCCTCACGTGGACGGCCTCGCCGCCATGGATCAATTGGCCACCGTGATCCCTGAGGACGATTATGTGCCGGTCCTGGTGCTCACCGGGGACGGCACCCCGGAGGCCAAGGAGAGGGCGCTTTCGCACGGCGCCCTTGACTATCTCTCCAAGCCTCTCAACCGGACAGAGGTGCAGCTCCGCGTTAAGAACTTGCTTCAGACCCGCCATCTCCATCTTCAGCTCAAGGCGCAAAATGCTTCGTTGGAGCAACAGGTGCAAGAGCGGACCGAGCTAGCTGACGAACTTGGTCGGACCAACCAAAAGTTGCGAGAGACACAGACGCACTTGATCCATTCCGAAAAAATGGCCGGGTTGGGCCAGCTTGTAGCGGGCATCGCTCACGAAATCAACAACCCGCTGGCGTTTGTGATCAACAACATTTTCATCGTGAAGGAAGGGTTGGAAAAGCTGGCGGCTGAAGGCGCCGAATTGCCGCCAGGAACATCAGCAAAGGTGAGCAAGATGCAGACCCAGATCGGTGGCGCGTACGAGGGCGCCATGCGGGTGAAGGAGTTGGTTACGAAGCTGCGAACTTTCTCCAGGCTGGATGAGGGCACAATCAAAACCATCAATATTCATGAGAGTATCGACTCCGTCCTTCTGTTCTTGCGACACAAGACGGAAGGCCGCATTGAAGTGGAGCGGAACTACGGTGAAGTCGAGACGCTCACCTGCTTGGCCGGTGAACTGAACCAAGTGATCATGAATATCATTGCCAATGCGATCGATGCCATTGACGCGAATGACGCGATCCATTCGAGCGACAGCCCCGGGCGCATTACCATCGCGACGGCCCAGCAGAACGGGCACTTTGTGATTCGCGTTCGCGATACCGGTAAAGGCATACCGGAGGAGATCCGCAACCGGATATTCGAGCCTTTCTTCACGACCAAACCGATCGGTCAGGGTACCGGCCTTGGGCTTGCCATTTCCTACGGGATCATGCAGGCGCATCAGGGCTCGATGGAATTTTCTAGCAGAGCCGGCGAGGGCACGGAGTTCATTTTGAAGATTCCTACTTCGCTGAGGACCCAAGCATGACGGAACGTCGCTATAAGCCGACAGTGCTCGTGGTGGACGATGAGCCGCAGATTCTGGAATCGATCCACGACTTGCTTGAAGATGACTTTGAAGTGGTGGTCACCACCGATGCGGCAGAGGCTATAGAATTTCTCAAGAATACGCAGATCGCGGTGATCCTGGCTGACCAGCGAATGCCGAAGCTCACTGGAGGTGAGTTCCTGGCAACAGCGCGCGAGATGTGCGATGCCACCCGGATTCTCATCACGGGTTACGTGGACATTGATGCCCTGATTCGAGCGGTCAACGATGGCCAAATCCACTCTTACGTTCCTAAGCCTTGGGAGCCCGCCAATCTCAAGGTGACTGTGCTAAAAGCCGCGGCCTATGCCGAGGAAATTAGCCAGCGGAAGAAGGCGGCGGAAATTGTTGCCGACCAGCAAAAGGCGCTCGCGCGTTCGGAAGCTGCGTACCGGCAGCAGACGAAAGTCCTGCGGTCGGTTCTTGACAGCATGAGTGAGGGCGTTCTGGTCACCGACGACAGCGGAAAAATGGTGCTGCTCAATCCGGCCGCGGAGCTGATGGTGGGCCGGGCCGCAACGGGTACGCACCAATCGCAATGGGTTGAGCGCTACGGAATCTACCTGCCCGGAACGGACACACCTTATCCGGCTGACAAATTGCCCTTGGCGAGAGCCATGCGCGGCGAAACGGCCGATGGGATTGAGCTCTACGTGCGAAACAGTATGAAGCCCGAGGGCATGTTTGTAAGTGTCAATGTGAGGCCCCTGAAAGACGATAACGGCGAAATTAAGGGAGGTGTGGCCGTAGTCCGCGACATTACGTTGACTAAGTCGACGGAGGACATATTGCGGCAAGCCAAGGAAGAGGCCGAGCGCGCCAACCGCGCCAAGAGCGAATTCCTTTCGCGTATGAGCCACGAGTTGCGCACTCCCCTCAATTCGATCCTCGGCTTTGCGCAACTTTTGGCTTTAGCGGACCTGGCCGTTCAGCACCAGAATCACGTGCAGCAGATTCTGAAGGGCGGATACCATCTGCTGGAGTTGATCAACGAAGTGTTGGATCTGGCCCGGATTGAAGCCGGCCGGCTCAGCATGTCACCAGAGCCGGTTCAAATCAAGGATGCGGCGAAAGAAGCCCTGGATCTGGTGCGCCCCATCGCGAGCCTACAGAATATGAAGCTCAGCGCGGACTTTTCTGTTTACGGAGACCGCTACGTTCAGGCCGATCGCCAGCGGTTGAAACAAGTATTGCTGAACCTTCTTTCCAACGCCATCAAGTTTAATCGAAGCAACGGCTTGATTGTATTGAGGTGCGAAGAGACGCAGAATCGGCGCCTGCGCTTCGAGGTCGCGGACACCGGCTCAGGTATCGACGAAGTAGGGTTGAAGAAGATCTTCACGCCTTTCGAGCGTTTGGGCGCCGACAGGAACGCCGTGGAGGGAACGGGATTGGGCCTGGCGCTATCCAAACGCATGATCGAGGCCATGGGCGGAACTATCGGCGTGGAGAGCACCGTGGGTGTCGGCAGTAGGTTCTACTTTGAATTGCCGTTGGTGGATGATCCCTTGACTCGGAAGGAAAGAGCAGAAGCTCCCGCAGTTGCGTCACCGCGCCACAACGCCACCCACAGGGGAACCGTGTTGTATATCGAGGATAATCTTGCGAACCTCCGGCTCATGCAGGAAATTCTGGCGCCCTACCCGGACGTGCGATTGCTAGAAGCAATGCACGGCAAACTGGGCTTGGATCTCGCTCACGCAAATACACCAGATTGGATTCTCCTGGACGTGCATCTGCCCGACATGTCGGGCGAAGAAGTGCTCCACAACCTCCAGCGGGACCCCCTCACCGAAGGGATTCCGGTGACCGTGCTCAGCGCGGATGCGACGCCCAGTCAGATCAATCGCCTCAAAGCAGCGGGCGCTCGTGATTACCTTACCAAGCCTCTGGATGTGAGACAAATGATCACGCTGCTGGAAGACACTCTGCGGAAGGAACAGCTGGAGAAGCAGCCGGACGAGAGCGCACGAACGCACTCGTTACAATCTCAACAATCGAGTCCACCCGTTGATTGGGCTCCGGAAGCCGTAACATTGAACGGACTGCCAGCAGAGCTGCTTGAGCAACTGCGCAGCGCCGTCCAGGACGGAGAGAAGGACCGGCTGGATGAACTTATCGCGGCCGTTGCGAATCAAGACTCGCGGTCCGCCGTCGCACTCAAGGAGCTTGCTGACAAATACGAGTACGACGCTCTGACCAACCTGTTGACGGAGGCTAGCAAGTAATGGAAGAACTCCGGCGACTCGCCGCGAGCACGGCTGCCGGGGCTGGCGCATCTCCGGCTCAGTCGGGCCCTGCCGAAGATGTGAAGCCCAAGGGCAACCTCATGGTGGTGGATGATCAGCCCGCCAATCTGAAGTTGCTAGAGGATCTGCTGACTCAGCAGGGCCACGCCGTACGATCGTTTCCTCGCGGGCGTCTTGCGCTGGAAGCAGCTGCCCGGCATATCCCGGATCTAATTCTTCTCGACATCAACATGCCGGAGATGGACGGTTTTGAGGTGTGCAAGCGGTTGAAGGCCGACGAGAAACTCTCTCACATTCCCGTGCTGTTCTTGAGCGCACTCAGTGAGACTCGTAATAAGGTGAATGCTTTTCGAGCGGGTGGCGTCGACTATATCACCAAGCCCTTTCAGTTAGAGGAAGTGCGGGCTCGCGTGGAGACGCACCTCCAGCTCCATCGAGCCCGCCAGGTAGAGCGCGAGCTTCTGGAGAGAACGCTCGGTGGCGCAGTCAAGGCGCTGTCCGACCTGGCCCACCTCACGTCGCCCACCTTGACCCAGCGGTCCAGCGCGCTGCGCAGCATGGTAGTCTACATGGCCGAGCAAATGCGGCTACCCGATCCCTGGCAGTATGAACTCGCCGCCATGTTGTGCCTCATTGGGTGCATTACTCTGCCCTCCGACGCCTTTGAACATGCGTATGTCGCTGAGAACGCTTCCTCCGAGGAACTGCACATGTACCGTGAGCACCCGGACGCCGGTTTCCGACTCCTCTCGCAGATTCCTCGCATGGAAAACGTGGCTGAGATGATTCGCCTGCAGCAGGTCGAGACTTCGAACTGGGCCAAGAACGACGTCGCGGAGCGGGGTTCGCTCATGTTGAAGACCGCACAGGAACTGGATCGCCGGACCCTGCGCGGGATTCCATTCCAGACTACTTGCGATCAGCTTCGCGCCGCGCCTGGAAAATATCCAACCGCAATACTGGATGCGCTGAAGGATTACTCTCCCTCCCGTGTTCATTTCGAAGTGAAACGCTTGCCGGCGCCGCAGCTGCTGCCTGGAATGATTTTGGAAGACGACGTCGTCACTGAGGACGGGAGCCTGACAGTTATTTCAAAGGGCACTACGCTTACCGTTACGCTGATTGAGCGGGTCCGAAATTTCGCTAAGACACGCGGCGTGCGTGATCCGATTCAGGTGCGTGCGCCGAAGGGCTCCTACGTGGACGAGCTGCAGCGCCTGCGCGGGTAGGAAAGGGCCATGGATCAAAGGGCGCGCACCAACGGCAAGCACCACATCATGGCAGTGGATGACCAGCCGGCCAACCTCAAACTTTTGGAAGATATGCTGACCCACCAGGGCCACATTGTGCGGTCCTTCCCGCGTGGGCGTCTAGCGCTGGAAGCCGCCGCCCGAAACCCTCCGGATTTGATTCTGCTCGACATCAACATGCCGGAGATGAGCGGTTTCGAGGTTTGCCAGCTGCTAAAGTCCGATGAAAAGCTGGCCGCGATTCCTGTCATTTTCTTAAGCGCCCTCAGCGAGGCTGGTGACAAGGTGCATGGCTTTGAGTGCGGTGGCGTCGACTATGTGACTAAGCCCTTCCAAGTGGAAGAGGTGCAGGCGCGCGTGCAGACGCAGCTGAAAATGCACCAGTTGCAGAAAGAATTGCAATTGCACGCCAACCACCTGGAAGAGCTGGTTGCGGCACGTACCCGCGAATTGGACGCGTCGCAGGCACGACTGCGAGTTCTCGATCGGGCGAAGAGCGATTTCTTGAAGCTGATCCATCATGAGTTGCGTTCGCCATTGAACGGAATACTGGGGGTCGGAGAACTCGCCTTGGACGGGCTGGGCGCGACGGACGACGGCACGGAATTGCGTGAGATGTTCGAGTTGTCCCGCCACAGGATGCTGGCGATTCTGGACGATGCGCTGCTGCTCACGGAAATTGAGGTGGCAAGCGATAGCTTCGCCTCCGAGGCGACCGATCTTGTTTCGACGCTTCAATCTGCGATCGAAGGCGCTGCGCCGTTCGCCCAATCTCGCGGGGTGGACATTGAACTGCAGCCAGGGGAGACCGGTTGCGTTGTAGCCAAGCGGGATTTGCTTCTTAAGGCGATGCAAACGCTGCTCGAAACCGCAGTGAAGTTTTCGAAACACGGCGACATCGTGCGGCTGCAATGCCAGGCCGGCCCGGATGCCATTCAAGTCCTGATTCGCGGCGCCGGCCGCATTCCGGAATCCGCGATCGCGAACTTCTTCCAGGTGTTCTCGATCGGCGACGCGATTACCCCTGGCGGAGATCTAGGGCTGGGGCCTCCGGTCGCACAGCGCATTCTCTTACTGTTCGGCGGCTCGATCACAGTGGAGAATCTGGCACCGTCGCGAATTCAGCTCACCGTCACTGTTCGACGAGCATCGTAGACCGAGGCAGTTGCTTTTTGCGGTACTATCCACACTATCCACTTGGACGTATTGTCGCTGCTAGGGTCGAATAGTCTGGAACATCGCAACATCTTTCGAGTCGAACTTTCGGTCGACGCATACGCTGACCTTAGCCCCAAGACATGTTTCCGACTCAAAGGCGAAGATCCACTTCCCCAGCTAACCAAGCCTGCTCAACACGCGACGAATGGCGAGTACGAGCCACCCGACGCCCTAAATGGGGCGGAGATTTCGCTAGCCCCTGACGAAACTAAACGACCAGGCTAGCATCTAACCGCCCAGAGGGAAATCGCGATGGAGAAAGCACGAACCATTAAACTATGCTTCCACCGGCGGGATGAAAGTCGGGAATGGACCACACTGGAACACTGCACGCTTGGCGAAGCGCGTGGTCTGGTGCTAAGTGCCCTTCAGAGTGCTGACGGACTTTACACGGAAGCAGACATCTGCATCGAAAGTGTGTACACCGAGACGATTCCCGGGTCCGCGGCTGAGATAGAGTTGGCGTCTGTGACCGAATCTCCGGGGCTCGGTCATGGACTAGCGACTTAAGCATGCGTCCGACACGTAGCTTGCTGAAGCTCCCTTTCACGCGATCGCCCGAGAAGAACTTCCGCAAAATCGATGTCCATTGAGATCTGTGGGCGTTGGCCACGATCTTGGGCCTCAATCTCTGGTTCAGCCAATCGCAGGAGAAGCTAGCGTAAAATAAACTGGTTGCTGTTGCCAGCCTTCAGCTACGGTTGGGATCCCTCCGGATGGACGCGAGATCCAAATTTCCGCCGGTGCCGCGAACGACTTTAAACAAGAATGGGGATGATATGACCGTTCTACGAAAGATCTTTGGGACAAGTGTTGCGATAGCAGTCGCTCTGACGATCAGCGCGCCGTCCTTGGCCATTGCACAAGCACCTGCGGCAGCGCCGGCCCAAGACGGCGGCAGCGCGCAAGGCGGCGGTCGCGGGGGCCGAGGCGCCGCTCCGCGGTACACCCCGGCACCCGGTGCGAAGGACCTGAAAGCAGTCCTTTTCAACTGGGCCTGGTATATGGGCATGCTGCGGAGCAGTGAGGAACGCGATTTGATGATGTCGCTCGAATATCAGGGCAAGGGCGCCATGCAGGTGGATGGGCAGCCCTGCAATGTGACGAAGTATCGAACCAGCATCAGCTACCAGACGTCGGGTGAACGGATACAGATCACCGGCACTCGGCCCAACGGCCAGAGTTGCTCCAATGTCGAAGTCCTCAGCGGAGCGTACGCTTGGAACGAAGACATTCCCGGCGCCGAACTCGTCGCGGGCAAAGGCAAAGCCACCCCGATGCCGGCAACGGTAGAGGAGCGGATGATTCGCCTGTGGGCAAGCCCGCAGGGTGCGTTCAAGGGCGCGATGGCGGGGATCAGTGATCCACCGGAAATGGCGCCCAGGCCGCAACGGGTTCCTGCTGACGTCTCGATGGCCGGGAAAACCTCCGTCGAGTGGGAAGGAAATAAGCCCGTCGTGACGTTCCCGATTCCGGGCGTTCCCCATGCAACCGCGACCGCCACGCTCGACGCCAAGTTCATGCCCGAACGCGTGGTGGTGAAAAATGGCGCGAACACTTACGAGTTCACTTACAGCGACTATAAAGATTGGAACAATCCGCTCAACCCGGCGGAGGCGTTTTACGCCGGCAAGATGACGGAACACAAAGACGGCGCCGTCGTCCGCGACATTACGACGACGGTGACGGAAACGGGACAGATGTATGTCGTGATGCCTGTTCCGGCAAGCGTCAAGGCGGCGATCAAGCCAACCAATCAGCCTCCCAACTGGACCCTGAATGTCGACGCAAAGCCGGCGACGCAGACGGAACCCGTCGCAACGCCGCGCCTAGCCAATGGC
>Ga0210394_10009133_pt1 | contig 10045 bp, 8 predicted proteins | sample IncBWC12MmetaG_FD_160121 | JGI IMG/M metagenome (GOLD analysis project Ga0210394, IMG submission 160121) | Forest soil microbial communities from Barre Woods Harvard Forest LTER site, Petersham, Massachusetts, United States - Inc-BW-C-12-M | ecosystem: Environmental > Terrestrial > Soil >...
CTTCCGAAACTTCGATATCGTCGAGATACCCGTTTGTTCCCGCAAAAATCACAAGTACCTGCTTCTCTACTGGCAAGGGCGTGAACTGGTCCTGTTTGAGCAACTGCACAAGCCGCTGGCCGCGCGCGAGCTGCGCTTGGGTGGCTTTGTCCAGTTCGGAACCAAACTGGGCGAAGGCGGCCAATTCTCGATATTGCGCCAGGTCTAGTCGCAGCGTTCCGGCTACTTGCCGCATGGCCTTAATCTGCGCGTTGCCACCCACGCGGCTCACCGATAATCCCACGTTGATAGCGGGGCGGATGCCGCTGTTGAAAAGATCGGCTTCCAGGTAAATCTGGCCGTCGGTGATCGAGATTACGTTGGTCGGAATATAAGCCGATACGTCGCCCGCCTGGGTTTCGATCACCGGCAAAGCGGTGAGCGAGCCGCCGCCTTTCTTATCGTTCAGTTTGGCGGCGCGTTCCAGCAGACGCGAATGCAGATAAAAAACATCTCCTGGAAAAGCTTCGCGTCCGGGCGGCCGTCGCAGCAGCAGCGAGATTTCACGATACGCCTGCGCGTGTTTCGAGAGATCGTCGTAGAAACACACTGCGTGCCGGCCGTCATCCCGGAAGAATTCGCCGATGGCGCAGGCCGCATAGGGAGCGATGTACTGCATGGTTGCGGGTTCGGTGGCGGAAGCGGCCACAACGATCGAGTAATCCATGGCGCCGGCGTCGGTTAGGATCTTTACGACCTGCGCGATCGTCGACCGCTTTTGCCCGATCGCGCAGTAGATGCAGATCATGTCGCCGCCCTTCTGGTTAATGATCGTGTCCAGAATGATGGCGGTCTTGCCCGTCTGCCGGTCGCCGATGATCAGTTCGCGTTGCCCTCGGCCAATCGGAATCATCGAGTCAATGGCTTTGATACCGGTTTGCAACGGCTCCCGAACGGGCTGGCGGTCTACAACGCCGGGCGCGATGCGTTCGATAGGAATGCGCTGGTCGGTGACGATAGGCCCTTTGCCGTCGAGCGGCACGCCCAGAGGATTCACGACGCGCCCGACGAGCGCGTCTCCAACCGGTGCAGACATGATCGAGCGCGTGCGCTTGACTGTGTCGCCCTCTTCGATGGCCGTGTATTCGCCCAGCAGCACCGTGCCGACCTGATCTTCCTCGAGGTTGAGCGCAATGCCGAAGACGTCGTGCGGGAACTCCAGCATCTCACCGGCCATCACCTTTTCCAGGCCGTGCACGCGCGCAATGCCGTCGCCCACGGAAATCACCGTGCCCACTTCATCCACGGCCACGGATTGATCGTAGTTCGCGATTTGTGCGCGAAGAATCTTTGTTATTTCGTCCGCTCTGATCGATGCCATGCCTGCATTGCTCCTGACTTCTTATTGAGACTCGAGCTTAACCCGCAGCCGTTCGAGCTGCGTACGCACGGAACCATCATAGATGGTTGACCCGACGCGCACCACCGCTCCCGCAATCAACGCGGGGTCCAGCTGATAATTCTCTTCCACGCGCCGGCCACTCAGCCGCTCGAGGACGGTTCGCAGCTGCTTCCTTTCGCGTTCGTTCAACTCGCGCGCGGTTGTGACGTCGGCGCGTGCCACTCCTTCCAAGTCGTCGATCCTCGCGTCGAAAGCTTGTTGAATTTCCGGGAGCAGCCCCACACGGCGCTGGTCAATCACCACAAAAAGGAAATTTCGTAACGTGCGGCTGGCGCTCATGCGCTCCACGAGCGCTTCCGCCACCGCGTGTTTATTCGCGCGCGAGACCGCAGGGCTGCCGAGCAGAACTCCGAGCTGCGGCGATTCTCGTAGCAGTGCAAGAAAATCGCGCAACTCCCGTCTGACCTGCTCGGCGGATTTTTGCGAAATAGCCACTTCCGCGAGCGCGTCTGCGTAGTGTTGCGCAATGGTCCTCATGACGCGGCCCTCTCCAGTTCGCCGACGAAAGAGCCAAACAGTGCCGACTCCGCCGCTTTATTCATCTGCTCCCGGATGAGCGCCGCCGCTCGCTCCGTCGCGAGTTTCGCGGCAATAGCGCGGATTTCCTGAGCTCCGGCGCGTTCGGACGCGGCGATCTCCGCTCGTGCCGCCTGCTGAATCTTCTCCACTTCAGATCTTGTGAGCTCTAGAATTCGCTCGCGATCCGCAACCGAGTCGCGTTGCCCGGCGCGCCGCTCTTCCTCGATTTCCCGATCGAAGGAGGCAAGTTTGTCGACCGTTTTCCGTAGTTCGCGCTCCGCCGCGGCGCGAGTCTGAGCTGCTTCTTCGATTGACCTGGCGATAGATTCTGCGCGGGCACTAAAATAAGGCGCGCCATACTTAACGATAACATAAGCGAGAGCGCCAAAAACCAGGAGAAAATTCAGCCAGCGGAAAACCGTGCCGATAGGTGTGTTGGCCGCGTCGGCCGCGCCTTCCTGGGCCAGAGCCGGAAGCGAAAACGTAACCAGCAAAGCAGCGCCAAGCATTGCTGATCCGATGGCTCGTAGACCGGCGCGCCCCAATGACCATTTGCCAGCCCAACGCGTCATCAAACCTCGCCTGCCGGGCGGGGATGCATTTGCCGTTGAGGTTCCAGAATGGTGCGAGCGATCTCTTCTGCAAGGTGGGCGCTGCTTACTTCCAGTTCCGCACGTGCAGCTTCGATCTCCGTCCGAATGCGTTTCTTGGCGCTTTGGACTTCTTCGTTAGCCAGCTGCCGCGCTTGCTGGATAACCTTGCTACGCTCCTCAAGCGCCACGCGGCGCGCTGCTTCCTGTTCTCGAAAAAGCTCCCCGCGGGCGTTGCGCAGCGCCTCCTGATAAGCGCGGCTCTTTTCCTGGGCGGTCTTACGGAATTCCTCGGCTTCGCGGCGCGAGCCTTCTATGCGCTTGCTCCGTTCCGCTACCACACGCTCGATCGGGCCAAAAAATGCCCACCGCATGAAGAGATAGAAGAGAAAAACGATGATGGCCGTGGGTGCCGCGGCGAGGAACAGATCACCCAGCTGTTTCAGAATTTCCATCGGAGCGTCCGGACCCTAACCCGCCTTCCCTGCCGGCATATTTTCCGTACACGAAAAACCGGGCAGAAGTCCGACCCGGTCACCTGGACACACGCGGACAAGGGAAAAATTTATAGCATCCACACTCGGTTCCGTCAACGTCCGTCGCATTTTTACGGCATGTCGATGCTTGCATTTCCAAACGGCCCGTTTGACCGAGCTTTGCAGCGGCGGCTATAATTCACAACGGCGCCGAAAATGTTGGGCTTCGGGCGAGTCCAAAAATGCCCCGCCCCCTGGCCGTCTTCGATGAAAAGCGATGGGGCGCCGATTCTGCCTGCCGCCACCCAAGCCACTCGAACGTGCAGTGACCTAGACAACCGGGGCGCGGGCCCTCAGGAGTGACAGATGCTGAAAGCGACGCAACTGCGTCCAGGAATGATTATCGTCCACGATGGCGACCTCTATTCGGTGCATAGCGTGGACCATCGCACGCCCGGCAATAAGCGCGGAGCCATGGCTACGCGCATGCGCAACCTGCGCAGCGGATCGACCATCGATTACCGCTTCCGCGCTGAGGACTTTGTGGAACGCGCGGTGCTCGATGAAATCGAATTCCAGTATCTCTATAGCGATGCCAATGGCTACAACTTCATGAATACGGAGACATTCGAGCAAATTCACGTTACTGGAGAAGTGCTCGGGGACGCAGTCTACTACTTCATTCCGAACTTGGTGCTGAAGCTCGAATTCCACGACGGGAAACCCATCGGGGCTCTTGTTCCCGATACCGTGGACATGACCGTGGTTGATACCGAGCCTACCGTGCAGAAAGCCACCGCCAGCGCCGTGATGAAGCCCGCAAAGCTGGAGACGGGCTTGACGATCCAGGTGCCGCCTTTCATCAACAATGGCGATAAAGTGAAGGTAAACACGGCGGAAGCCACCTATATCCAGCGTGCACAATAGCTTGAAGACATTGCCGCACTCGTCGTACTAACTCGTAACCGCTGCTTCTTTCGGTTTTCTGGAAACTCTGCGACCATTTCCGATCCGCCCAGAACCAGGGGGAAATCCCAGAATCGGTACGACTGGCTTTCCCGTCCCACTATCCGGCGAGTCCTTTAGCAGTTTTTCAAACTCATCCACCAAGGTTCCGTCCCACCACCCCCGCCGCACCTCATCGTGCAGGATTGCGACGGCACGTTCGGAAGAGAGCGCTTTGCGATAAGGGCGGTCCGTGGTCAGCGCGTCATAGATATCGACCGTCTGCAAGACACGCGCGGTCAGCGGAATCTGATCGCTTTTCAGGTGATCGGGATAGCCGCTGCCGTCCTGACGTTCGTGATGCGAGCGGATGATTGGCAAGACTTGCCGAAATGATTTCAGGGGCGCGCAAATGCGCTCTCCGATCACGGTATGCGTTTCCATGAGCTCGCGTTCGTGCGCGTCCAGAGAGCCCGGCTTGAGCAGCACGCGTTCTGGCACCGCGACCTTGCCGATGTCGTGAACCACGCCGCCCCGGCGCAAGGCAATGAGATCCTCCTGCGATAATTCCAACCGCTCTCCCAGCGCCACGGAGTACCGAGACAGCCGGTCGCAGTGCCCTTCCGTGTAGAGATCCTTCGCCTCAATGCTGGCCGCCAAAGTGAAGACAACGGTTTCCGCGCTCTCCAATTCGTCGGTGAAGCGCTTGATGCGCACCAGCGACTTTACCCGCGCCAGCAGCTCTTCTTTCCGTACTGGCTTGTTCAGGAAATCGTCCGCGCCCGCCTCAATTCCCTGGATACGATCCTCCACTCCTCCGAGGCCGGTGATCAGAACGATGGGTGTCAGGCGAGTCTCGGGCCGGTCTTTGGCCGCGCGGCAGACGGCAAACCCGGTTTGGCCGGGCATGACCACATCAATTAGGGCAAGGTCGATGGCTTCCTGCTCCAAGAGCTGCAGCGCCTGCTGGCCATCGGATACGGCGAACACGCGATAGCCGTGCCTGCGCAGCATCATCTCCAGCACTTCGCGAGCAGACTGGTTAACGTCGGCGATGAGTATGGTTCCCAGAGCGACAGTATTTGCAGACACGGCTTCCTCCCTTGATGCGACTTTGAGCTGCTCGAAGTCCCGCAAAGGACCGGGATCGGGATCTTCGGCGCGCGGGCGGGCGGAAGGGGAGAGCACAAACAAGTCCCCGCTCGACGGAAAATCAAAACTAAGAATTACAGGAAGGGAGAAGGCAATTTTCGCCGCAGCCTACCGCGCTGTCAAGCGAACTGTGGCGGCAGTTGCGCAGCTAGTTCTTAAACGGAGAAAAGACGCGGCGGAAGATCGCATCAACCTGGTGGAGCTGGCGCTCAAGGTCGAAAGCGCGGGCGAGCGCGGCAGCATCGAGAAATTTCGTGATGCGCGTGTCACGCGCCACGCGTTCGCGAAAACTGCTATCGGATTCCCACGCAGCCATGGCGTTTTCCTGCACCCACTTATATCCGTCATCGCGCGGTGCGCCCGCTTCCACCAGATCCAGCAGAAGTTGGCCGGAAAATACCAGGCCCTGCGTGAGATCCAGGTTGCGCCGCATGCGCTCCGGAAAGACGCGCAAGCCGGTGAGAATATCTGTCATGCGCGCGAGCATGTAATCGATCAGAATCGTCGAATCCGGCAGGATGATGCGTTCGACAGAACTGTGCGAAATATCCCGCTCGTGCCAGAGCGCGACATTCTCGAGCGCCGCCTGCGCATTCGCGCGGACCACCCGGGCCAAGCCCGAAATCTGCTCGCAGCTTACCGGATTGCGCTTGTGCGGCATGGCCGAGCTGCCGCGCTGTCCCGCAGCGAAAGGTTCTTCGGCTTCCCGCACTTCCGTGCGCTGCAAATGGCGAATCTCCACTGCGATTTTCTCGAGAGTGGCGGCTATGATCGCCAGCGCGGAAAGAAATTCCGCGTGACGATCGCGCTGGATCACCTGCGAAGCCACCTGCGCAGGCTCAAGGCCGAGCCGGCGGCAGATCGCCTCTTCCACTTCGACTCCTAGATGCGCGGCATTGCCGACCGCCCCCGAGATCTTGCCCACGGCCATTTGCCGCGAGGCGTGGCAGAAACGCTCCTGATTGCGCCGATTTTCGGCGAACCAATTGGCAATCTTGAGGCCGAAGGTAATCGGCTCGGCATGAATGCCATGGGTGCGGCCGATCTGGGGAGTGTGTTGAAACTCGTGCGCCCGTTTTTCGAGCACTTCGCCCAGGCGCTTGAGTCCCGCGTCTATCAGGTGGGAGGCTTCGCGAACCTGCAGCGCCTGCGCCGTATCCACCACGTCGTTTGAGGTCAGGCCATAGTGCAGCCACCGGGCCGCTTCCGGGTCGCCGATGGCTTCGCCGACAGCCAGGGTGAAGGCGATCACGTCGTGCCGCACGCGCGCCTCAATTTCCAGCACGCGCGCCGCATCCACGCGGGCACGTTCGCGAATGCGCGCCGCCGCTTCGCGCGGCACCACGCCGCGTTCGGCGAGCACATCGGTAGCGGCGATTTCAACCTCCAGCCAGCGCTCGAGCCGGCCTTGATCGGTCCAAATCGCGCCCATCTGGGGGCGAGTGTAGCGCGCAATCATACCGGCCCCCCCACCCCCCTTTTTGTGCAAGTGTTCATAATGCGAGGCTTAGACTGACACCATATTGGTGAAACAGCCCACCTCTCAGAGGCAGTAGCGACGAACACTTTGAGGAGAGAAGGTCCGGTCTCAGTGATCTCACCTGAGTAGACTCCTGCCGCAGAAGGGTAGCCTTGCCAGGCAAGAGGGTGTTTGCAGTTTGTTCGAAACAATTGGTTCTGTATTGCCCCATAGCTCTGGCTGGTAAATTTTTTCGGAGGCATCGATTTTAGGAGAGATCCCTCGCTTGCACCCCAGCGCACGCAAGAGCGGCGCGCTCTGGGGACCCTGCCGGTCAGGTTCGTCGCTCAGGATGACCATCCTGGCCGGATGATCAATTCTTCGCAAACGCACATATATTTTACCGCGAGGATCAAGTTGCTGCCCGCCTCTATAACTGAAGGGGGGCGAGAGGTTCGTGCTGGGAAGCGATCAGCAGCTCGCCGCGAAAAGCAAAGAGGCTGGGGCGGCGCCCGAGCGCCTCTTCGGCGCAGATGCGAGCCACGTCCGGGTTGTTGTTGTTTTCCGAAAGATGCGCCAACACCAAGTAACGCGGACATCCATCGAAACCCTCGGGATCAGCAAGAAAGGCGCTGACGGTCTCATTCGAAAGATGCCCGGTGCGGCTCATCACACGTTGTTTGACGTGCCAAGGATAGGGGCCGACCTTAAGCATCTCCACATCGTGATTCGACTCGAGCACCAGGGCATCGCAATCACGCAGGTGCTGTTTCACCAGTTCCGGCATATAGCCCAGATCGGTGACCACTGCGAGTTTCAAGCCTTCGGCGCGGAAGGTGAAGCCAAGCGGGTCGATGGCGTCGTGAGGAATACGAAAGGGCGCGACTTCAATATCGCCAACGCAGAATCCATGGCCGGCCTCGATGAATTGAACGCGCTCGAAGCGGCTCGCGTGACGTTCGGGAAGAAAGCGCACTGTTTCCGAATGCGTTTCGGCGGTGAGATAAACCGTGGTGCGCCAGTTGCCCAAGAGCGCTGCCAAGCCGCCGATGTGATCGGTGTGTTCGTGGGAGATGACGATTCCGTCGAGGCGATCAACTGAATGGGCAAGAGCGGCAAGGCGCCGCAGCGTTTCGCGCTTCCCCAGGCCCGCGTCCACCAGCAGGCGCGTCCGGGAAGTCTCAAGCAAAGTGCAATTCCCCGAACTGCCCGACGCGAGAATGCTCACGCGAAGGCTGATGGATTCTCCCCCAAATCTTTCACCCAGCACGCACGCTGGGGGTCCGCAATCTCGCGAAGCCGACATCCGGCTACGCGCGGAAGTAAAAAGCAAAAAATATCGTGACCGCACGCATCATCGCAAAAGCGCAGGGCACACGTCAACGAATTCGAGGAGTTTTGTGATCGGAAATATCAGCAGGCGAGCAGGTCGCGCTTTAGATGGAAACCGTCGAGGGGACCAACCACCGTGGCGGCAATTTTGCGAGGCTCGAAGAATCCGACTGCCGTTTGCTGTACGTCTTCTGCCGTAACTGCTTCGATCGAGGCGTGCAATTCTTCCACGGTGAAGAAGCGGCCAAAGTAGATTTCCTGGCGCGCCAGATTGGACATACGCGCTCCCGGCGATTCCAGGGAGAGCACGAGGGAACCTTTCAACTGATCCTTGGCGCGGCGGAGTTCTTCGGGAGCCACAGGTTCTTTTTTCAGGCGCGCAAATTCTCCGGCAATCGACCGCAGCACACGCTCCGTGGTGCTACGGCTTGTGCCAGCATAGACGGAAAGCATGCCCGCGTCAGAATAAGGATTGAGCTCGCTGAAAACGGCATAGGCCAGGCCCTGGCGCTCGCGAATGTTTTGAAACAAGCGCGAGGACATGCTGCCGCCCAGAATATTGTTCAGGACCGAAGCCGCATACCGGCCGGGATGCGTAAGAGGGTACGAGGGCACAGCGAGCGTGATGTGCGCCTGTTCGAGCGCGGGCTTATTGCGCGCAATCAGCCGTGCATGCGTATGGGGCACAGTGCGGCTGTTTGGCGTTGCCTGCGGTCTCCTTTTGATTCCGCCGAAGAATTTATCCGCGAGTTTCCGGAGAGCGTCGACGTGAATATTGCCGGCGGCGGTGATCACCGTATTGGCCGGCGTATACCAGCGCTCGAAGCAGTTCACGACGGATTTACGCGTAAATCCGCGAACGGTTCCGCGCGTGCCCAGGATGGGCGCTCCCAAAGGATGCCCGCGCCAAAAGCTCTGGGTGAGCACTTCGTGGGCCAACGCTTCGGGATTGTCATCCTCCATGCGAATCTCTTCCAGGATGACGTGCTTTTCCTTGACGATGTCTTCTTCGACGAAGGTAGGAGTCAGCACCAGGTCCGAGAGCACATCAAAAGCGATCGGCAAGTTTTCATCGAGGACCTTGGCATTGAAGCTGACCATCTCTTTCGAAGTGAAAGCGTCGAGCAATCCCCCGACGGAATCCATCTCGCGCGCAATCTGCTCGGCGCTTCGGCGAGAAGTACCTTTGAAGACCATGTGCTCGATGAAATGAGCGATGCCGTTCAGTCCTGAGGGTTCCCCGCGCGAACCGGCGCGCACCCAGATGCCGAGCGCGACCGAGCGCATGTGGGGCATGTGCTCGGCTACAAGCACCAGGCCATTCGGCAGCACTTCTCTTTCGATGGAAATTCCTACTTGCGTCATCGTTCTAGAAATGATCGCACAGTCATGCGCGAAAACCTATTCCGCTTTCGACTGGGCGAAAAGCCGTGGAGAATTTGGCATCGGGCGATCCGCACATTCGCACATGCTATGATGAAATTCAGAGACGTTACTCCCATGCCCGCCCCAAGAGAAAAGCCCGTTCAGGCGGATTTGTCATCCATCGATCTCGAGCGATCCGCATCTGCCAAGCGCGATCTGCTGGGACGATCGCGCGAGGATTTACGCGCGATTCTGACGGAAATTGGCGAACCCGCATATCGTGGCGCCCAACTCTATCACGCGCTTTATGTGGAGCGACGTTTCGATTTTTCCGCGATGAGCAACTTGCCCGCTGCACTTCAGGAGCGCCTGGCGCGTGAATTCCACATCAGCATTCCTGAAATCGCGCAACGCTTTCATTCGAACGACGGCTCGGTGCGCTACCTGCTGAATCTCGCCGATCCCATCGGCGCAGAGCAAGCGAAGAGATCCGCGGCGCGGGTGGAGGCTGTCTTTATGCCTTCGGAGGGCCGCCAGACAATTTGCATTTCGACGCAGGCAGGATGCGCGGTGGATTGCCACTTCTGCCTCACGGCGCAACTTGGGCTGGTGCGCAATCTCACTGCCGGCGAAATGCTGGCCCAGGTGCTTATCGCACTCGAGGATCATCGGGAATCTCCCGCTCCGCGAACCAACGTTGTGCTCATGGGACAGGGTGAACCGCTGCTCAACTACGAACCTGTAATGACGGCGCTGCGCATCATGC
>Ga0210394_10009134_pt1 | contig 10045 bp, 9 predicted proteins | sample IncBWC12MmetaG_FD_160121 | JGI IMG/M metagenome (GOLD analysis project Ga0210394, IMG submission 160121) | Forest soil microbial communities from Barre Woods Harvard Forest LTER site, Petersham, Massachusetts, United States - Inc-BW-C-12-M | ecosystem: Environmental > Terrestrial > Soil >...
CGCCGGACAGCTCGGCGCCCAGCGCGGCAGCCGATCTGCCTACCCCGAGGTCGGTGGCCAGCAGCACGTCCGGATCGCTCATCGCGCGCAGTCGGAGGTAGTCGGCCGTCCACGGCCCAACCCCAGGCAGCGCCAGCAACGCGGCACGCTCACGCTCGCGGTCGGCGCCCGGATCCAGGCTCAGCTCCCCCGATGCGTAGGCGTTCGCCAGCGCCGACAGCGTGCGCGCACGAGCGCGTGGCATCGGTAGCGACGCGGGGTCGACGTCGGCGAGCTGGGCCGCTGTCGGGAAGAGCCGGAAGCCGTCGAAAACCTGCGCCCCGTACGCCGCCGCGATGCGGCCCAGCAACGTCCGCGCCCCGGCGACGGAGATCTGCTGGCCGACCACGGCCCGGACCGCCATCTCGAACCCGTCGACCGCGCCCGGGGACCGCAACCCGGGCCGCTTGGCCACCAGCGGTCCCAGTACCGGATCGGCCCCGAGCTGGGCATCGACCGCGCACGGGTCGGCGTCCAGATCGAGTAGCCGGCGCACCCGGGACACCACCATCGCCAGGTCGCGCTGATCGGTCAGACTGAGCCGGCAGGTCACCGTGCCCCCGCCCGCACCGAGGCTGAACCGGGCCGGCCCACCCGGTGCCCCGACCACCCTCGAATAGCCGTCGGCGTCGGGGCGCTCCACCCCCGGGATCGCGCGCAGAGCCAGGAATTCCAGCGTCGCGCCGAGATCCATCGGCGCCCGGTACGGCAGCCTCAGCGAGATCGTCCCCGGTTCGGCCGTGGCCCTGGCACGGCGAGCAGAGCGCAGTGCGGTCGGGGTCGTGGCGAAGATCGCCCGGACGGTGTCGTTGAACTGGCGAACGCTCGCGAAACCCGCGGCGAACGCGACATCGGCCATCGGCAGCCGGGTCGTCTCGATCAGCACCCGAGCAGTCTGAGCCCGCTGGGCCCGAGCCAGGGCAAGTGGCCCGGCGCCGACCTCCGCGATCAACGCGCGGTCGACCTGCCGCTCGGAGTAGCCGAGCCGACGCGCCAGACCGGGCACGCCTTCACGATCGATCACCCCGTCGCCGATGAGCCGCAGCGCACGCCCGGCGAGATCGCCACGGACGTCCCATTCGGGTGAGCCGGGCGACGCGTCCGGGCGGCATCGCTTGCAGGCCCGATAACCCGCGCGCTGTGCCGCCGCGGCGCTGGCGTAGAACGTGACGTTCCGCCGCCGCGGTGTGACCGCCGGGCAGGACGGCCGGCAGTAGATCCAGGTGGTGCGTACCGCCGTGAAGAACCAGCCGTCGAATCGGACGTCGCGGCCTGCCACCGCGCGGTAGCACGTGTCGGCGTCAGGCAGGATCACCGCTCAAGTATGGCCGCCCACACGGCCACTCGTTAGCGGCTTTCAGACACCGCGCTCACGCATCGCGGCGGCGCATCAGCCAGGCGCCGAACGCGAGCGGGACGGCCCACCACAGGCAGTACACGCCGAACCCGACCCACGGCGTCAGGTAATTGCCGCTCTGGTGCACATAGGAGATCTGCTGACCGGCATTGCTGGTGAAGTAGCGCACCACCGCCGCGCCCCAGCCGCCGGGCAGCACATTGGTCAGTCCGGGCAGCACCAGCATCGCCGCGACCGCGGCCGTGACCGCACCGGCGGTCCGGCGCAGCAGGACACCCATCGCCATCCCGAACAGGCCGCTGGCCGCCACGTAGAGGCCGCCACCGATGACGGCACGCAGCACCCCGGGATCCCCGAGCGTGGCACCGATACCGCGCTGGGAGAACCACGGCTGGCCCGCGAAGAAGGCCACGAACGAGGTGAGCAGGCCAACGACAAAGGCGACCGCGGTGAACACGATCGCTTTGGCGGTCAGCAGTTGCAGCCGGCGAGGCACGGCGGTGAGCGTCGTCCGGATTCCTCCGGTCGAGTATTCGGCGCTGATCACCAGGGTGCCGAGAACGGCAATTGCGAGCTGGCCCAGCGCCAGGCCGGTCAGGCTCGTGGACACGGGGTCGAACTTGGCCCGCTCGGCCGACGACATCTGCGACCAGCCGTGGTTGGTGCCCCAGCAGGCGAGTACACCGAGACCGACGGTCGAGATGACCAGGGCCAGCAGCGTCCAGGCCGTGGAGCGAACCGAGAAGAGCTTGGTCCATTCCGAGCGCATTACCCGGGGCAGGGTGGCACCGGGTGCGTCGTCGGCCACCGGCCGTGTCAGCAACTGCGTGCTCATCGTGCCGCTCCTTCGCTGGTCCGGCTGGTGAATCCGCCAGGCGGCGAGGTCGAGCCCGGCGCCGGCGCGTGGTATTCGACGCTGTCACGGGTCAGTTCCATGAATGCTTCCTCCAGTGAGGCCTTCTCCTGGAACAGTTCGTAGATCGTGATCCGGTTCTGTGCGGCGAGCTCGCCGACCTGCTCACAGCTGGCGTCGCGCACTTCGAGATACCCGTCGACCGGCGCCGCCTGGATCCCACGAGCCTGGAACAGCTCGGCAAGGTCCCCTTGCTGTGGCGAGCGGACCCGGACGTGATTGGTGGACCCCCCGGCGATAAAGTCTGCGGTGCTGACGTCGGCGATGAGCCGGCCCCGCCCGATCACGACCAGGTGGTCAGCGGTCAGGGCCATCTCGCTCATCAGGTGGCTGGAGACGAACACCGTCCTGCCTTCAGCGGCAAGCGACTTCATGAACTGCCGGATCCATTGGATACCTTCGGGGTCGAGGCCATTGACCGGTTCGTCGAAGAGCAGCACCTGGGGATCGCCGAGCATCGCGGCGGCGATACCGAGCCGCTGCGACATGCCCAGCGAAAATCCCTTGATCCGCTTCTTGGCGACCGTCTGCAGGCCCACCAGATCCAGCACCTCATCAACCCGCCGCGGTGGGATCCCGTTGCTCTGGGCCAGCGACAGCAAGTAGCTGCGGGCACTGCGCCCGCCGTTCACATCCTTGGCGTCCAGCAGCGCACCGACCTCACGCATCGGGCTGCGGGCTTGCGTGTAGGGCCTGCCGTGCACCAGCGCGGTGCCGCTGGTCGGACGGTCGAGTCCGAGGATCATCCGCATCGTCGTGGACTTACCGGCACCGTTCGGGCCGAGAAATCCGGTTACCACTCCCGGCCCCACCTGAAACGACAGGTTGTCGACCGCCGTCGTGTCACCGAAGCGCTTCGTCAGGTCGCGAACCTCGATCATCACTGCCCTCTCGATCATCATTGTCCTCTCGACCGATCACAGCCGCATTCTGCTCAACAATAGACCCGCATTGTCCGGTTCTCGGATAAAACGCGCTACTCGGCCGTGCCGCCGGGCAGCGGCGGATCCAGGGGTGACGGATGGGACGGCTCGTAGACGCCCAGCTCACCGCCGCCGGGCAACGTGAGGTACGTGATCAAACCCCAGCGCTCGGTATGCAGCTGGGAACAGGTGACACCACAACCGCGCATCTCGGCGACGAACGCCCGGACGTCGTCACACATCAGAAATAGCTGGTGGGAGCTCTGCTGGGCCTGCTGGGCCTGCTGTAGCGACTGTGGCTGCTGTAGCGACTGCGGCTGCTGCGGATGTATCGCCAACTCGGCCGGCGGGAGCGCGAAAATCAACCAGTCATGCCCGGCGTCGACCGACGGATACTTCAGCACGTCACGGAAGAACGCCCGGTCCGCCACGGCGTCGGTGCTGTAAAGAATTACGTGCGCTCCGCGAATCACGTGCCGACTCTAGTTCCCTCCCCTGACGCGCGCCCCTTATCGGCGCCGACGTCATGGCTGCCGGTGGACGCGCAGCCCGCCGAACGCAACGGCGGTGATGATGCCGGCAAGCTCGTCCGCGGTGTGCCGGCTCCCCGGCTTGAGCCACTCCGTCAGCGAGTTCACCAAGCCGAACAGCAGGCGGGCCACCACCGCCGGGTCGACATCGCCGCTGAGATCGCCGTCGCGGACGGCCTGCTCGACGAGTTCGGCCACCAATCGGTCGATCCGGCGACGCCGGGTCAGAGCCTGCCGCTCGGTAGCGCTGTTGCCGCGCACCCGCAGCAGCAAGGTCACGTAAGGGAGCCGCTCGACCAGGACCTCGACGCTACGGCGCAGCAAGGATTCCAGCCGCTCGACCGCCGGACCCGGCGCGGCACGAACCTCTGCGGCGGCTTGCTCCAGCCCGGCGAGCGCGTGGTCGAGGGCCAGCCCCAGCAATGCCTCCTTGCCCTGGACGTGGTGGTAGATCGCCGACTTGCTGATCCCCAGTCGCCGGGACAGCTCCTCCATGCTGGTGCCGTCGAAGCCGCGCTCGTTGAAGACCTCGACCGCGATTGCCAGCACCGTGTCGAGGTCGTGCCCTGGGCGACCCCGCCTCGCTGACCCGGCGGGTGCCGGCAGGGCACGCCCGACGGCAGTCACGAGCCCGTCTCACCGGACGAGCGTGCCAACCGGACGTCCGGCCCGCCGCCGGTAAACCTCGGCGCGCGCTTGTCCAGGAACGCCTCCACCGCATCCCGGTGATCGGACGTCGCGCCCAGCGTGCTCTGATCGCGGCGCTCGGCGTCCAGCACGTCCGGCCACGCCGCGCCCCACGCCTGCCTGATCGACCGCTTGGCGGTCGCGTACGCCTCGGTCGGCCCGGCCGCGAGCCGGGCGGCGAGTTCGCGCGCCACGGTTGCCAGTTCACCGGCGGGCACGACCCGGCCGATCAGACCCCAGCTCAGCGCATCCTCGGCGGTGAACGGCTCCGCCAGCAGGATCAGTTCACTTGCCCGCGCGGTGCCGATCGCCCGCGACAGTGACGCCGACAGGCCGGAGTCCGGCGCCAGCCCGATGCTCGTGAACGCCGTGGTGAAGCGGGCGCCGGCCGCGGCCAGGCGCAGATCGCAGGCGAGCGCGATACCCAGACCCGCCCCGGCACAGGTCCCGTTGATCGCGGCCAGTACTGGTTTGGGCATGGAAGCCAGGGTGACGACGATCGGGTTGTAGTGCTCCGCGAGCGTCGCGAAAGGGTCTCCTGCGGGCTCGCGCAACGCCGCCGCGTGCTCGGCAAGATCCTGGCCGGCGGTGAACACCCGCCCGGTGCCGGTAAGCACGAGCGCGCGGACCTCGTCGTCGGCGGCGGCATGCTCAACCGCCCGCAGCAGTGCTCGCTTTGCCGCCACCCCGAGCGAGACGGTGGTCATCGTGACCGTCGCGACCGAGCCGGCGACCTCGTAGGCCACGGGTGAGCCCTGGCTAATCGTCACCCGAACAGGCTAACATCTATACCGAACGTTCGGTCAGGTAATCGGCAGGCGGAGTTGACGATGAAACCGAGCAGCAACGCAAAGGTCCACAGCTACGTCCAGGGCACCTGGATCCAGCCCGCCGCAGGCGGGGCTCCGATCTTCGACGCGGTCACCGGCGAGCAGCTCGCGACGATCTCCTCGACCGGCATCGACATGCGGGCCGCACTCGCCCATGGGCGGGACGCCGGTGGGCCGGCGTTGCGGCGGCTGACCTTTCACGAGCGGGCGGCGCTACTGAAGTCGGTCGGGCTGATGCTGCGCGAGCGCCGAGACGAGCTGTACGCCCTGTCCGCGCACACCGGCGCGACGCTGGCCGACGCCAAACTCGATGTCGACGGCGGGATCGGCGTGGTGCTGAGTTACGCCAGCATGGGCCGACGGGAACTGCCCGACGACACCCACCTACTGGACGGTGCCGTCGAACAACTCGGCAAGAAAGGGCAGTTCCTCGGCCAGCACGTCCTCACCCCTCGGCACGGGGTGGCCGTCCAGGTCAACGCCTTCAACTTTCCGGTGTGGGGCCCGCTGGAGAAGCTCGCACCGGCATTGCTGGCCGGGGTGCCAAGTCTGATCAAACCGGCAAGTTCCACGGCGTACCTGACCGCTCGAATCGTCGAACTCATCATCGATTCCGGCCTGCTGCCCGAGGGCGCCGTACAGCTGGTCTGCGGTGCCGTCGATGATCTCTTCGATCACCTCAATGATCAGGATTCGCTCTCCTTCACCGGATCGGCCGACACCGCACGGCTGCTGCGCGGCGACCCGACCGTGCTGGCCCGATCGGTCCGCTTCAACGCCGAGGCGGACTCGCTGAACTGCTCGATCCTCGGCCCGGACGCGGTCCCCGGCTCGCCGGAGTTCGACCTCTACGTCGGCCAGCTCGTCACCGAGATGACCATCAAGGCCGGGCAGAAGTGCACCGCGATCCGCCGTGCCCTGGTCCCGGCCCGGCTGCTCGACGCGGTGGCCGAGGCGGCAGCGGCCCGGCTGGCCGGGATCGTGATCGGCAACCCGGCCGACGAGTCGGTCCGGATGGGCGCGCTGGCCGGCCTCGGCCAGCGTGAGCAGGTACGCCACTCGATCGAGGCGCTGCGCGCGGCCGGAACGCCGGTGTTCGGCGACCCCGACCGGGTGACCGTCGTCGGCGCCGATGCCGAGCGCGGCGCGTTCATGTCCCCGGTGCTGCTTCGTGCCGAGGATGCCGAACGCGCCGAGCCGCACGAGGTCGAGGCCTTCGGACCGGTGAGCACCTTGATCGGTTATCGGGACGGCCGCCACGCGATCGCGCTTGCCGCTCGCGGCCGGGGCAGCCTGGTGGGATCGATCGTCACCGGCGACGCGGACTTCGCCCGCGAGGTCGTGTTCGGGCTGGCACCGTGGCACGGCCGGCTGCTCGTCCTGGACCGGGACGACGCACCCGAATCCACCGGCCACGGCTCACCGCTGCCGATGCTGCTGCACGGTGGGCCCGGCCGTGCCGGCGGCGGCGCGGAACTGGGCGGCATCCGCGCCGTCACCCATCACCTGCAGCAGACCGCGATCCAGGCCAGTCCACGAGTCCTCGCGAAGATCACGAACCGCTGGGTGCCGGGTAGCGCGCGCACGATCGACGGCACCCATCCGTTCCGGAAATCCCTGGCCGAGCTGCGGGTCGGCGACACGGTCGTGGCCGGGCCCCGGGTCGTGACGGCAGCGGACATCGCCCACTTCGCCGAGTTCACCGGCGACACCTTCTATGCCCACACCGACCCGCTGGCCGCGGCCGCGAACCCGTTCTTCGACGGCATCGTCGCGCACGGCTACCTGGTCGTCTCGCTGGCCGCGGGCCTGTTCGTCGATCCGGCACCGGGCCCGGTGCTGGCGAACTACGGCATCGACGACCTGCGGTTCCTCAAGCCGGTGTACCCCGACGACGAGCTGACGGTGACGCTGACCTGCAAGTCGATAGTGCCGCGCGGTGACAGCGAGCACGGCGAGGTCCGCTGGGACGCCGACGTCACCCGAGGCGGCGCGGGCCGCACTGCCGAATCAGTGGCGACCTACGACGTCCTGACGATGGTGGCGAAGGAATGGCCGCCGTCATGACCGCGCTCCAGCGGCACTTCGACCAGACGATCGCACGTCAGCAGCGGGTCGAGCCCCGGGACTGGATGCCCGACGGGTACCGGGCGACGATGATCCGCCAGATCGCGCAGCACGCGCATTCGGAGATCATCGGCATGCAGCCGGAGGGCAACTGGATCACCCGGGCACCGTCGCTGCGCCGCAAGGCAATCCTGCTGGCCAAGGTGCAGGACGAGGCCGGGCACGGCATGTATCTCTACTGCGCCGCCGAGACTCTCGGCGCCGACCGGGCCGAGCTGACCGGCAAGCTGATAGCTGGCCGGCAGAAATACTCCTCCATCTTCAACTACCCGACGCTGTCCTATGCCGATGTCGGCGTGATCGGCTGGCTGGTCGACGGTGCCGCGATCTGCAACCAGGTGCCGCTGTGCCGCAGCTCCTACGGTCCCTATGCCCGCGCGATGATCCGCATCTGTAAGGAGGAGTCGTTTCATCAGCGGCAGGGGTACGAGCTGCTGATGACGATGATGCGCGGCACCGGGGCGCAGCGGGCGATGGTGCAGGCCGCCGTGGACCGGTTCTGGTGGCCGTCGCTGATGATGTTCGGACCGCCCGACGCGGCGTCGGCCAATACCGAGCAGTCGATGGGCTGGGGCATCAAGCGGCACACCAACGACGAGCTCCGGCAGCGGTTCGTGGACATGTCGGTGCCGCAGGCCCAGAAATTGGGCGTTACCCTGCCCGACCCTGAGCTGGAGTGGAACGAGGCCCGTGGCCACTACGACTACGGCCCGGTCGACTGGGCGGAGCTGAACGCCGTGATCACGGGAAACGGGCCGTGCAATGCCGAACGGATCGCGCGCCGCAAGGCGGCCCACGAGGACGGCGCATGGGTCCGCGAGGCCGCCACCGCCCACGCCGGCAGGGTCTGCCTACCAGCGACCACACCGGCGGGAGGCGAGACGTGACGACGGCTGGGAGGGGCGGCGAAGCGAGCAGTTGGCCGCTGTTCGAGGTGTTCCTGCGCGGCAGGCGCGGGCTGAACCACGTGCACGTCGGGTCGCTGCACGCCGCCGACCCGCAGATGGCGCTGCACCACGCCCGCGACCTCTACACCCGCCGCAACGAGGGGGTCAGCATCTGGGTAGTGGCCAGCGCCGACATCACCGCGTCCAGCCCGGACGAGAAGGACCCGTTCTTCGCGCCGGCCGGCGACAAGGTCTACCGGCACCCCACTTTCTACGACATTCCCGACGACGTCCCGCACATGTGAGGCCGTCGATGACGGCACCGGCAACCGGCAGCGACGACGAGTTCGGCGCGTACCGCGGGCTGGCCGAGCCCACCGAGGACCACCGCTGGGCCTTCGGCACCGGCTTCACCGACCCGCTGGCCGGCGTCGACACAAGCGTGCCGGCCAGCATCGACCGCGAGGCGCTCGCGGCCTACTGCCTGATGCTCGGCGACGACGCCCTGATCTACAGCCACCGCTTGCAGCAGTGGATTACGCGGGCACCGGAGCTGGAGGAGGAGACCGCGCTCGCCAACATCGCGCTCGACCTGCTCGGCCAAGCCCGGATGCTGCTCACCCGGGCCGGCGCCGCCGACGGCACCGGCCGCGACGAGGACCAGTACGCCTTCTTCCGCGGCGAGGGCGAGTTCCGCAACGTCCGGCTGGTGGAGCGCCTCGACGCGGACTTCGCCGAGCTCGTCGGACGGCTGCTGATCTTCTCTGCGTTCCGGCTGGCCCTGTTCGACCGGCTGAGCGCATCGCGGGATCCGGTGCTGGCCGCGATCGCCGCCAAGGGCGTCAACGAGCTGACCTACCACCGCGATTACGCCGCGCGCTGGGTGGTCGCGCTGGGCGACGGCACCGACCTGTCGCACGGGCGGATGCAGGCGGGCCTGGACGTGTACTGGCCGCTGGTCGATGAGCTGTTCACCGCGCATCCGGCCGAAGCCGCGCTGCCCGGCGTCGCTGTTGACACGCCGGCACTGCGGACCGAAGTCGACGCGGTGCTCGGCACCGTGCTGGCGGCCGCGGGACTTGACCGCCCGGTCACGGTACCGATGGCGCGGATCGGCGGCGGGGCCGGACGCGACGGCCTGCACACCGAGGCCCTCGGCTACCTGCTCGCCGAACTGCAGAGCGTGGCCCGCGCCGACCCGGATGCGAGGTGGTAGCCGTGAGCACCGCTGAGCCACTGAACACCGCTGAGCCACTGAGCACCGCTGAGCCAGTGAGCACCGCGGTCGAGATCGCCGCGGCGGTGCCCGATCCCGAGCTGCCGATGGTGACCATTGCCGAGTTGGGCATCCTGCGCGGCGTCCGCCACGACGGCGCGGCCGTAACCGTAACGATCACCCCGACCTACTCGGGCTGCCCCGCGATGCGCGAGATCAGTTCCGAGCTGCGGCGATGCCTGGCACAGGGCGGTTACCCCGAGGTCGTCGTCCGGATCGAGCTGTCGCCGGCCTGGAGCAGCGACTGGATCACCCCGGCCGGGCGCCGAAAGCTTGTGGCCGCCGGCATCGCCGCGCCGAACACGGCCGGGCAGCGGCCACCCGGGCCGATCCCGCTGACGCTGATCGCGGCGCCGCGCGCCGTGACCTGCCCGCGGTGCGGATCCACCCGGACCAGCGAGACAGCTGCTTTCAGCGGCACCGCCTGCAAGGCGCTCTACCGGTGCCGGGCGTGCCAGGAACCGTTCGAATACGTC
>Ga0210394_10009135_pt1 | contig 10044 bp, 8 predicted proteins | sample IncBWC12MmetaG_FD_160121 | JGI IMG/M metagenome (GOLD analysis project Ga0210394, IMG submission 160121) | Forest soil microbial communities from Barre Woods Harvard Forest LTER site, Petersham, Massachusetts, United States - Inc-BW-C-12-M | ecosystem: Environmental > Terrestrial > Soil >...
ACCAGATCGACGATCTCGCCGCCAACCACCGCTGCCAATAGAAGAGAAAAATGCATTTGGGTTTGGTGGATTAATTATAGACGAACATTGTTCAGGGACCAGCACATGTACCGCATGCAGCAACGGGATTTCGCTGTAGGCAACGGAGTCAGTTTCGCTCTAGTTTTGATGAAAAGTCATTCTGAAGCCCGCGCTTTCACGAGCGGGGCGAGCAATCTTACGTGAACCATTTAAATTAAACCGACCGCTACCTCGCCGCAGATGTATTTTTGAGTCCTTTGCGATTCACAACAAACCACAAAGACACGAAATATCAAATTGCGGATGCGGTTCTTCAAGTGTCACCGCAACAATGGGGTTTTTCATGCTATTCTGCGCTCAACTTCCAATTCAGGACAACGCGTGCTCGCGGAACTGCGGCTCGAAAACTACGCGGTCATTGACAATCTGGCGGTTGAGTTCGCCGCTGGATTGAACCTGTTGACCGGCGAAACTGGGGCCGGAAAATCTATTCTGATTGATGCGCTCGCACTTCTCCTAGGCGAAAAAGCTTCAACTGACGTCATCCGCACCTCAGCCGAGCGCGCCGTATTGAGCGCCGTCTTTGAAGTCGACGAGCGTACAGAAAAGACAGTAGCCAAAATTCTGCAAGGCAACGGCATTGACCCAAACGACGAAGACGAATCCATCATTCTTCGGCGTGAAATTGCTGTTGGAGGCAAGGGGCGTGTCTTCGTCAACAATCAGCCGGCCACGGTCAGTGTGTTGCGCCAGCTTGCGCCGCATTTAGCCACTATTCACGCGCAAAACGAATCCTTGGTATCGTTCGACGCAGCTGCCCGACTGGATTTGCTCGATGCTTTCGCCGGAACGCAGCTTGACGCCATCAGCGAGGCCTTCACAAGCTGGAAGAATATTGCGCATCGCATCCAGGAACTGGAGCATGGCGAACAAGACCGCTTACGCCTGCTCGATCTGTGGACCTTCCAAAAAAAAGAAATAGCCGAGGCCAAGTTGCATCCAGGCGAAGACGAGCGGCTTGAAACCGAAAAACGAGTCCTGGCGAATGCGGAAAAGATCTACAGCGCAGCCATGAACGCCTTTGATCTGCTATACGAGGGCAGCGCCTCGACATCGTCTTCACTGCGCACCGCCCAAAAGCACGTCGAAGAACTATCGCGCTACGAGCCCAAGTTCAAGGATGCGCTTGCGGCCATCGATACCGCGCGCATCAGCGTAGAGGACGTCGGTGCTACTCTGCGCGATTATGCTGGCGGCATCCAGGCCTCGCCTGAACACCTGGCCGAGGTGGAAGATCGCCTGGCGTTACTGGATCGATTGAAGCGAAAATACGGTCCCACTCTCGAAGACGTGATTCATCACGGCGAAGATGTCAGCCGCAAGCTTTCCGAAATGGAGAACAAAGACGAGATCCTCGCCAAGCTTCGCGCGGAACAGGCGCAGGCAGCGGAACAATATCTTCGTGTCGCTCGCTCCATTTCAAGGAAACGTTACGAAGCCGCTAGCAAGCTGGAGAAGTCGGTGGAAGGAGAGATCAATGATCTGGCCATGAAATCTAAATTTCACATCGACATCAGTGGCGCCGAAGAAGAAACAAACTGGGCCGCATCCGGCTTCGACCAGGTTGCGTACATGATTTCCACCAACCCCGGAGAGCCGCTGCGACGACTGGAGCATATCGCCTCCGGGGGCGAGCTATCCCGCGTGATGCTCGCGCTCAAAGCCAGCGTGGAAGCCGGACAGCTGAAAAAGAGGACCGGTGCGCAGCGCACTCTAGTATTTGATGAAATCGATACCGGCATTGGAGGCCGTGCCGCCGAAGCCGTCGGCAAAAAACTGAAGGCGTTGTCGCGAGCCAATCAAGTGCTTTGCGTGACTCATCTGCCGCAAATCGCAACTTTCGCCGACCATCATTATTTGATTGAAAAGAAAACTTCCTCCGATCGCACTCGCACTTCCGTACGCCTCATCAGCGGCGACGAGCGGACCGAAGAAGTAGCCCGCATGCTCAGCGGAGCCAAGCTTACCGAAACGTCCCGCAAGCACGCAGAGCAGATGTTGAAAACCAACGCGTAAAAACCTGGTTGTACGTTTGTAAACTCCCACTGGCATTGCTAACTAACCGTTAAATTCACAGTCCATAAAGCGAAGGCCATTATTCGCAGTCGCGGGCGCAAACCGAACCAAATGCCCCAAATTGCGTATCTTTATAGTATGCGGATGCTTCTGGACATCTTCGCGCAAATCTTCCGCACCCTGTGGGCGCACAAGCTGCGCTCATTTCTCACCATGTTCGGCATCGCATGGGGAGTCGGATCTTTGCTCCTGCTGGTGGGGCTGGGGGAAGGTTTTCGTTCGGGCAACAAGCGCGAGATGGAGCAGTATGGCAAGGACATCATGTTCATCTTCCCCGGCCGGGCTCCCGTGGTAGCAGGCAATATGAGCTCTGCGCGCAGTTACCTGCTTACATTTCAGGACTATTTGGATATCAGGAAGGAAGCCCCGCACGTACGTAATGCTTCTCCCGTACTGGTTCGCCCGGATGTGCGAGCCGTCAGCGAGTTCGCCAGCGCGAATGGAGAAATTGCAGGGGTAGAACCGCAGTTCAGCGAGATTCGTTATCTCCCGATCAAGCAGGGGCGCTGGCTCAACGGGTTGGATGAGAATCAGAGGCGCAACGTTATCGTTCTGGGCGACGAACTGGTGAAGAACCTGTTCCCCGGACGCCCCGCCGTCGGCGCGAGCATTATCCTGAATGACATCACCTTTGAGGTCATTGGCACTGTGCAGCGCGTTGGGCGTGGCGACGATAACTCCACCAACATGCGCGGCTACATCCCTTACCGGGTCATGGCCACTTTTTTCCCGCTCAAGGGCGAGAATCACGAAAACTCCATCTCATTTATTAATTACCAGCCTCGCGTAACCGATGAGCATGTGCTTGCCCAGGACGAAGTTCGCAAGCTGGTTGCCCGCAATCATGGCTTTGATTATCAGGACAAGAACGCTTTCGAGGGGTGGGACACGATTCAAAACTCCAAGGCGGTTGGCCTGATCTTCGACGCCATGAACTTGTTTCTGGGCGCTGTGGGTTTGGTCACTCTTGCATTGGGCGCAATCGGCGTGATCAACATCATGCTGGTGACAGTTAGTGAGCGCACCCGTGAAATTGGATTGCATAAAGCTCTGGGCGCAACCAACCGCACCATTTTGCTGCAGTTTTTTCTCGAGGGAACGCTGCTCACCCTGTTCAGCGGATTCGTGGGAATGGGCTTCGCAGCTGCGCTGATGGCGGTTTTAGGTACGCAACAAGGGCCGGGAGGGTTTGATCCACCGAAGATTGTGCCGATGTCGGCTGTGCTGGCCATTGGCAGTTTGACACTCGCGGGCGTGGTTGCGGGGCTTTATCCCGCGCGCAAAGCCGCGATGCTGCAGCCTGTAGAAGCGCTGCGGCAGGAGTAAATATGTTCCGCGATTTATTTCATGAAGCCTATGGCGCCATGCGGCACAATCGTCGGCGCACCGCGCTCACTATGCTCGGCATGGCGTGGGGCATCGCCACGGTCGTTATGCTGCTGGCTTACGGCAACGGCTTTGGCCGCGCCTGCGAAAATATTTTTGCCAACTTCGGAACCAAGCTCATGATCCTGGTTCCAGGACGCACTTCCATGCAGGCGGGCGGGCAGAAGGCAGGCATGCAGGTCAGGTTCACCATGGACGATGTGGACACGCTCACCACCAATCTGCCGCAAATCACGCACATCACCCCAGAGGTAGAGAAGCAATCCAACATTCAATTCGACACGCGAACTTTCACCTTTCAAGTCACGGGAAATTATGCCAATGTCGACGCCGTCCGGGCACTCAAACTCGGCCAGGGACGCTTCTACAATAACCAGGACGAAATGCAACGCGCCCGGGTTGCCGTAATTGGCTCCGAAGCCAAAGAAAAACTTTTCTCTGGATTAAACGCAATCGGGGAGCACATCCGCATTGATGGCCTAAGCTTCGAAGTGGTCGGTGTCGTGAGTGCCAAAATGCAGGAAGCCGACGACGACATCAATCGCACCATTTACGTTCCGTTCACGACTATGAGTGACCTGAAGGACACTCACTATCTCGATTCCATCTGGTTCAATTATGAGACGACGGAGTACGAAAGATTAGAGAAGGCTGCTCGTGACGTGCTTGCAACTGAACACAAATTCGTCGCCACCGATCGTCGCGCAGTGCGCATATTCAATCTTATGGAGCAGGTTCACCAGTTCGAAGTCATCACTATTGGTCTGAAAATCCTGCTGGGATTCATCGGAACGCTGACGCTGGGCATTGGTGGGGTCGGACTGATGAACATCATGCTGGTATCAGTGACGCAGCGCACGCGCGAGATTGGAGTAGAGAAGGCTCTCGGTGCGCGGCGCGGCCATATTCTGGCGCAATTCCTCGCCGAAGCTCTCACTATTACCTTCATCGGCGGAGCGTTGGGGATCATGCTCGCCTACGCGGTCTCGCTCTCCGTTGGGAGACTCACCCTGTACAGTGCGATGGCTAAGAACGCGGAAGCCGGCGACATTCGTCTGGTCATCGCACCAGGCACGTTGCTCGTCGCCATCATTATTCTTACCGCGGTCGGAGTGATCAGCGGAATGATTCCAGCAGTCCGCGCCTCGCGCCTGGATCCGATCGAAGCCCTCCGATACGAGTAAACTGAAACACGATCAACCTGGCCAGTCCCACTTCGGGGCACTGAGTCGCGATGCGATAGTTCTCTCGATATGGCAGGTACCCAGCGGTAGTAATCTGGGAGCGTCTACGATGCACGCGGCGCTCCATTCCAGAAAAACGATCGCGACTTTGCTATTGGCTGTGCTGCTGGCCTCCCCATCTGTGTCCACCCGCGCAGTTGCAGGTAAAAGTGCTGACTCCTCTACCCTGCGTTGGGCAGAAGGTGAGCTGGGCTGTACTTTCAGCCGCGATGACGACGGTAAATACCGTTACGGTTTTTGGACCGCTGACTTTGGAATCGTGCTCGCCGTAGACTCACAGGAATTAGAGAAAGTGCGCCGGCGATCCGATTCGATATTCGCCTTGCAATTGACCGTTCACTATCGCGGCACAGATTCGCTCCGCATAACGCCAGGTCAGATCGCGCTGGAATTCGTAAAGCACTACCACGACCTGCACCGCGCGCTCGACCCTGACCGCGTTGCCGCCGAACAGCAAAATAATGTTAACGCGCTGGCCGGGCAGACGGACCGAGAACTTCGCAAACATCCGGAGAAGCAGCCAGAAAAAGAAGCAGCGCTGGCGGCTCATCAGAAAGATGCTGCGGAGATGATCGAATTTCTGAAAACTCGCACCCTGCGGGCGACGACGCTGGACCCAAACCATTCCGAAGCCAGCGGTTGGATCCTTTTCGGCACCAAGAGTAAGTGGATCGATAGCGTGCGCAAGCAGGAGGAATTCTTATTGCGAGTTCCCGTCGGGAACCAGGTGATCGAGTTCCCGTTCTCACTGCCGCCTAGCGAAGGAGATTTAATTCTGCGACGCCGCCCCGGGTAGCTGAAGCAGATTCCGACGAGCGACGACGCTCGCGTCTACACCGAGGAGGCTTGCGTCTACGTCGCGCTCACCCGCAGGACTTGTACAGTGACGTTATCGGGAGCGCCACGATCTTTTGTCATTTGAATTAACGCGCGGCAAGCTTCCGCCGGCTCGTTGCGGGCAATCACGGTGCGTATCTCGTTTTCACTAAGCACGCTCCACAATCCATCGGTGCAGAGGACCAGCACGTCGTCCTTTTGCAACTGAATGGGGTGTGAGGTTTCGGGCCACACTTCCGCGCCAGCCCCCAAAGCCGCGGTGAGGATGTGTCTCTGCGGATGGGTCTCAGCCTCTTCCGCGCTGATCAAGCCATTCTCGACCAGGCGGCCCACGTACGAGTGGTCGTGGGTCACGCGGGAAATGTTAGTTCCGCGGACCAGGTACAAACGGCTATCGCCCACGTGCGCGTAATAGAGAACGTTTCCCTGAACGGCAATCGCCGTAGCTGTTGTCCCCATACCTTGCAATTCCGGATTAGCCGCCGCATATTTCAGGATGCGCTCGTGCGCGATCTGAAATCCCACGGTAAGCAGGGACTGCACATCGTTGTCAGGAGCATTAGCAAAAGTTTCCTGGATGGATTCGACCGCGATGCGACTGGCTTCCTGCCCGCCTTCGTGGCCGCCCATACCGTCCGCCACAATCGCCAGTCTGCCTTTGCGAGCGAATTCCTCATCGCTGCTGGGCTCCCAGTACGCATACTGGTCTTCGTTATTTTCTCGCTGGCAGCCAATGTCACTAAGGCTCGCCAACTCAACTCCGGGCCGTATTCGCACCTACTGCGTCCCTTCCAACGCTGCGTCTGGTGAATGGGGATTATATCGAACCTTGCACGCTAGTTTGTCGAAACCGTGTTTTGTTACGCCATCGGGACAGTCGCTAACCGGGTGACATTTGTCATCGCAATCTGATGATGATCGGCACTGGTGCGTTTTCGTTGGTCACGCGATGATGACTTCGCTGATTGATTTGGATCCGTCACGCGAGGCAATTCTTTATGATGACCGCGGTGCAAGAACAATACCAAACCAGGCAGTCTGAAGTGAAGGATACAGTGATTGCCAGCCTGCATAAAGCCAGCAAGAGCTTCGGCGACGTTCACGCTTTGCGAGAAGTGGATTTCGCAGTCAAAGCAGGGGAACTGGTTGCGCTTCTCGGGCCGAACGGCGCCGGCAAAACCACCGCGGTAAAACTTTTTCTGGGATTGGCAAAACCGACCGCTGGCAGCGTGAACGTATTTGGTGGAAACCCCACAGAACCGGACGTTCGCATGCGCATTGGAGCCATGCTGCAAGTCGCCAAGGTACCGGAGACGCTTCGCGTCAGGGAGCACATTGACCTGTTCTCGTCCTACTATCCACGACCGTTGTCCATGGCTGAAACTCTGGCAATCGCAGGTCTGCAAGAGATCAAGAATCGGGAGTTCGGAGAGCTCTCGGGCGGGCAGAAACAACGTGTACTGTTTGCCCTCGCTCTCTGCGGTGATCCCGACATTTTGTTTCTTGATGAACCCACGGTCGGGCTCGACGTGGAATCCCGGCGATTGCTATGGGAAGAAATTCGCAAGCTGATCGCGCACGGCAAGACTGTTCTACTTACCACCCATTACCTCGAAGAAGCCGATGCTCTCGCCGACCGGGTCGTCGTCATCAATCGTGGGAAGATCATTGCGTCAGGAACTCCGGCCGAGATCAAAGCCGGCACTACGGGGTGTCGGATCCGATGCGTCAGCTCGCTGAATATTGAAACCGTTCGTGCTCTGCCTGGTGTGATCGAAGTCCGCAAGGATCGCGATCGGTTGGAAATCCACGCGGTCGAGGCCGAATCGATTTTGCGTGAGTTGTTTGTGCTCGACCCGAGACTTTCAGGATTGGACGTCACCAGCGCTGGGTTGGAAGAAGCGTTTCTCGCGCTAACTCAAGATCGCAACAACGCAGCACATATCTAAAGTGAGGTGATTTATGGCAACGGCTTCGACTACATTCGCACCAATCAATTTAGAGCGCCAATTGGGCAGAACTCTTGCGATTTATTTTAAAGAAGCGAAATACGAATTTCTCACCAGGCTGCGTCTGCGCGCTTATTCGCTTTCTACCATTTCCTTCCCGTTGATGTTCTATGTGCTGTTCGGCCTGGTCTTGAATTCGAAGGATGCCCCTGTAGGCGGGATTGGGATTGCAACTTACCTGATCCCCACCTACGCAACGTTCGGAGTCATGGGCGCATCGCTGTTTGGCACGGCCTCTGGATTAGCCGCGGAGCGCGGATTGGGATGGTTGCAGGTGAAACGCGCCAGTCCCATGCCGCCGTTCGCTTATTTCACGGCGAAGGTCGCAATAGGCATGATTTTCAGCGCCATCGTGGTGCTGCTCCTCCTGTTGCTCGGAATCACCTTTGGCGGAGTGCACATGCATGTGCTGGACGCAGCAAAGCTGGTCGCAATTCTCGTAGCTGGTTCGTTGCCCTTCTGCGCGATGGGCTTGGCAATGGGATATTTTGTCGGTCCAAACTCATCGGTCGCGATCATTAATCTAATTTATCTGCCGCTATCATTTTGTTCCGGGCTCTGGGTTCCAATCATGTTTTTGCCAAGGATGTTGCAGCATATCGCTCATTTTCTGCCGCCCTATCATCTGGCACAACTCGCGCTCGGAGTGGTGGGAGCGGGCCAACATGAATCGAATTGGACGCACTGGCAAGCGCTCATTGGCTTCTTCCTGATCTGCCTGGGCGTGGCCCGGCTTGGATTTCAACGCGACGAAGGCAAGATGTACGGCTAACGCGCCGCAACACCGATGCTGACGAGCATCCTCGAAAAGCTGTAGCCTAGAGCTGCATAAATGAGGCTTCTACCCAAGAATCGCGATCACGGCTGGGCTCCGTATACCTGGCTTTTTTATTTCTGTTTTTTTCTTCTCAATCCGATTCTGAATCACGCCGGGTGGAAGCAGTGGATTGCAACTGGATTAGGTACGATTGCCTTCCTGGTCGTCTATTTTAGTTTTTTCTGGATCAAGTGCCCGTGGAATCTGCTAAACATCGCAGCCTTCACCTTACTGGGCGCCGGTTTTGCGCCATTCAACGAGGGAGCCTGCACGTTTTTTGTTTTCGCCGCAGCCTTCAGTCCCTACGCGGTCGAAACCGAATCGTCCGCACTTAAGTTGCTCGCCGTCGTTTTGGCGGTGGCTACCGGCGAATGGTGGCTGCTGCATCTGTCTGGATGGTTCTTGTTCTATGGCGGCGGCCTCGCGATGGTAGTTGGTGTCGGGAATATTTTTTTCGCTCAGCGAGAACGTGCAAATAACCGGCTGCAGAAAGCTCAAGACGAAATTGAGCATCTGGCGAAAGTGGCGGAACGCGAACGCATCGCGCGTGACCTTCACGATGTGCTCGGCCACACTCTTTCAGTGATCATTTTGAAGTCGGAACTGGCGGGCAAACTAGTAGACCACGATCCGGCACGCGCGAAGGCAGAAATCGCTGACGTGGAACAGACTTCGCGCGACGCTTTGGCGGAGGTTCGCAGCACTATCCGCGGATATCGCGACCACAGTCTCGATGCCGAACTTAAGCAGGCGAAGGCGACCCTGGAAACTGCAGGAGTAACCGTGAAGTCTGAGTCGCAACAAGTTCGCCTCTCGCCGGCTCAGGAGAGCGTGGTTGCGCTCGTGGTGCGAGAGGCTGTGACCAATGTAGTGCGCCATGCGCGGGCCCGCAATTGCCAACTGCGACTGATGCCGCTAAACGGAAATTGCCATCTTGAAATTCAGGATGACGGACGCGGCGGCGGCGGAGAAGGCAACGGCCTGCGCGGCATGCGAGAACGCATTGAGGCACTGGGCGGGACTTTCGACCGCGACAATACCATCGGAACCAAGCTCAGCATTCAATTTCCTCTCACCAAAGAAAGCAGTTGATCATTGATCCCGGTTGCTAAAAACGCGCGCAAGTCGATTCGCGTGGTAATCGCAGAAGATCAGGGCATGGTCTTGGGCGCGCTGGCTGCGCTTCTCGAGATCGAAGGCGACATTTCCGTCGTGGCGCGCTCGCGCAACGGCAAAGAAGCCTTGGACGCGGTCCTGGAGCATAAGCCGGATGTCTTCATCACCGACATTGAAATGCCGGAGATGACGGGGCTCGACGTTGCCGCTGAACTGAAACGGCGCCGCGCCGGAACCCGCGTGATTATTCTGACCACCTTCGCCCGCGCCGGTTATCTGCGGCGGGCGCTGGAAGCAGGAGCTTCTGGATACTTGCTGAAAGATATGCGTTCCGAAGAACTCGCAGAGGCTGTGCGGCGAGTGCAACAGGGCTTGCGCGTGATCGATCCGGAACTAGCCACTGAAGCTTGGGCGGAACCGGATCCGTTGACCGATCGCGAGCGGCAAGTGCTTCGGTTGGCTCGCGACGGTGTGAGCA
>Ga0210394_10009136_pt1 | contig 10043 bp, 8 predicted proteins | sample IncBWC12MmetaG_FD_160121 | JGI IMG/M metagenome (GOLD analysis project Ga0210394, IMG submission 160121) | Forest soil microbial communities from Barre Woods Harvard Forest LTER site, Petersham, Massachusetts, United States - Inc-BW-C-12-M | ecosystem: Environmental > Terrestrial > Soil >...
GTTTGCCTGATACGCCCGCGGCACGGCACCGTCACGTAGAGGTTCTCTTGTTTGCTCCGCGAATGAAACTGCAGCCACCAGCCGCCATTCATCGCCAGCCGGCCCTCCGCGTTTGTTGCGGGCGGGCGGACCGGCGAAAAAGCAAGGTAAGCGCCTGAAATCATGTTGGACACAATGCGCATCACGCCCGCGTCTTCGGCCCAAGTCTTCGCGAGCGGCAGCGCCAGCTCATATGCCTCTTTGGCGCTCACCTCCCGAGGTCCCTCGAACTCCTCGATGCTGCGCTCGTGTGCGCGCTGCATCTTCGTTGCTTCCGGTTCGAAAATTGCCAGCACTTCCTTCACCAGCGCCGCGGCCCCTCGAAGCGCTTCGTGCAAGTCCGCTTCCGCGTAGTAGGTCCACTGCATCGGCAGCGGCCCAATTCCGAACAGTTGGAAAAGATTTATCGCCAGTTGAAAAGGACGATCCGGCGTCGGCGCGAATCGCGGTGAAGTCAACCCCACGCCCAGCCCCATCGTGAATTCCTTGCTGAACGCCTTCGGCTTCTTGTCGATGCCCAGCGTCGCCACCACGCCTTCTGCGATCTGTTTCTGGAGCATCTCCCCATCCAGCGCGTCGGGATATCTTGCGTAGTCTGGGAACTCCTCTTTCAGCCATTTGCGCACGACGCGCGTGAAATCCACGCGTACGGACTTCCCCATTTTGCCGGGATCGAACAGAACCTTGTGGGCCTCGTGGGTGGTCATCAGGTGTGGAACGCCTGCAAGCGAGACCTGCGCGCGAACCTTCGCTCCGATCTCCTCGACTAGCTCCACCCACGAGAGCACGGTCACGAATATTTCCTCTGGCGTGGCGCTTCCGGAATCATGCGCCTGAACGCTCATTAGGCTTTCTTGCAATTTGAAGTGGATGCCGGTCGTCTTGGCGATTTCGCCAAGCGTCTTCTCGATGGAGGGATCCTTTGCATCGTGTGCTTCAAAGATCAGAAGCGCCGAAAGATCAAATCTATGTTTTCTCTGAAAGGATTTGCCGTCGAGCAGCAGCAACTTTGCCGAACTACCCTCGCTCGCGCCTTTCCAGCGGAAGCCTTCTGCCGAAAGCAGGAAATGCAGGCTCTTGATCTGAGCGACTCCTAGATTCGTCAGTTCCTCGGCGATCTCGAGCGCGCCCCCAAATGGCGCTCCTTTGGTTCGCTCCGGCCGAAACGCTTGAACCGTTGTTCTCCCGCGCGCGGAACTCGCGATCAGGTTAACGTCAATCTCTGCGTGGTTGGTGTCGGCCGCGCCCTCACGCAACAGCCGCACGAATTGCCGGATTGCCGGAACAGGCTCATCCTGTTCGAGCGGAATCTTCGCAAAGGACTGGATCTGCATTCGTGCCGCCTCGGAAAGCGGGATACCTGCGCTTTTATTTTGTCGCAAGCCCCGGTCGAAAAAGCTAAGACTGCGGCCACGTTCGGCGTTCAAGATAATAAGCAGAAGGCTCCCCAACTCCCGCAAAGCTGCAACAAAGCGCTAAACATTTTAGAATTGGGCACTTACATAAAATAAGGAAGGGGTGTAGCTCATGAGCCCGATTCTCGCGGCTAATCCGCCTTCTCGAGCAGGAAAAGCGGGTCGCGATCACCCGGCTTTCCTTCATAAAAGGAAGTCGCACGTGCCCGGCGTAATCGACAGGTGTATATTTTTAACTTCGTCCTGTCGATTTGGCGCCGCTGAGTTCGACTTACATGCAGAGGCCGGAGCCGGGGCCCGAATGGCGGCCCTAATAGAGGGCTAGGCCGGAGATTTTGATCACGGAGAAAAGGAGCTGGGAATGAGCAAAGTGCGAGTGTTGGTGGGCACGCACAAAGGAGCGTTCGTGCTGACGTCGGATGGAAAGCGCGAAAAGTGGGACGTCAGCGGCCCGCATTTCGCCGGCTGGGAACTTTATCACCTCAAAGGATCGCCGGTAGATCCGAACCGGATCTACGCGTCACAAACGAGCGGATGGTTCGGGCAGATCATCCAGCGTTCCGACGATGGCGGCAAGACTTGGACTCAGCCAGGCACGCCGCCAGGCGAACAAAACACGCCGCAGGGCCCCCAGAAAGGCGAGAGCAACAAATTCGTCTACAAAACGTCCCCCGAAAATGGAGGCAAGCCGCTCACTACCCACCAGTGGTACGACGGGACGCAGCACCCCTGGGAGTTCAAGCGCGTCTGGCATATCGAGCCCTCGCTCACTGATGCCGACACGGTCTATGCCGGCGTTGAAGACGCGGCGATTTTCAAATCGACCAATGGCGGCAAAGGCTGGGAGGAAATGCCGGGACTACGCGGGCATGGCACGGGCCCGAAATGGCAGCCGGGCGCGGGCGGCATGTGCCTGCACAGCATCGTTCTCGATCCCAGCAATCCCAAGCGCGTGTACATCGCCATCTCGGCCGCGGGCGCGTTTCGCACCGATGACGGCGGCAAGAGCTGGAAGCCCATCAACAAGGGGCTGAAGTCCCAATACATCCCCGATCCAAACGCCGAAGTCGGCCACTGCGTTCACCACATCGCCGCGCATCCCTCGCGCCCCAACGTGCTCTTCATGCAGAAGCACTGGGACGTGATGCGCAGCGACGATGCGGGCGACTCCTGGCACGAAGTCAGCGGCAATTTGCCCACCGATTTCGGATTCGTCATCGACGTTCACGCGCACGAGCCCGAAACGATTTATGTCGTTCCGATCAAGAGCGATGGGGAACACTTTCCGCCCGAGGGTAAGTTGCGCGTCTACCGCAGCCGCAGCGGCGGAAACGACTGGGAGCCGCTCACCAAGGGCCTGCCGCAAAGCGATTGTTACGTGAATATACTGCGCGACGCCATGGCCGTCGATTCGCTGGACAAATGCGGCATATACTTTGGAACGACGGGCGGGCAGGTGTACGCCTCGCATGACGCGGGCGACAACTGGGCGCCCATAGTACAGAATCTTCCGGCGGTGTTTTCCGTGGAGGTACAGACGCTCCCATGATTCGCGTTGTATTGCCGCCACATCTGCGGACGCTGGCGCACGTCGGCATGGAAGTGAGCATCGACGTCCAGGGCGCGATCACGCAGCGCTCTGTGCTCGACGCGCTCGAAGCTTCCTATCCCATGCTGTGCGGCACCATCCGCGATCACGATACCAAGGAGCGCCGGCCGTTTCTGCGCTTTTTTGTCTGCGGCGAAGATTGGTCTCACGAATCGCCGGACCATCCGTTGCCGCAGGAAGTGGCGCGCGGCAAAGAGCCGTTTCTCGTCATCGGCGCCATCGCCGGCGGCTAGCAACCCAACTCGCATCGGGTTTTGCGGGTGCGGTTTTTGCTTTTAAATGTAGCGCCGGGCTTTAGCCCGGCATCTGTTCCAGAGCCTGCGCGGCCCCGGACTCGGAGTTCTCCGCCCAACTTGTCATTCTGAGCGTAGCGTCGCGACCTCTCTTCCGAAAATCTTTTTTTCGATTTTCGGTCGCGACGCGGAGTCGAAGCGCGTATTTTGCCGCCGATGCCTTCCGGCGAATCTCTCCGGAGATCACACTAAGCGCCCTCATAGCGGCATAATCACGGGTTCGTCGCGAGGAATCGCGTCCAGCGTCGCCTTGTCTATATTCAAATGCGCCATGACGAGCTCCGGCGGCGTGTGCGTGAGCCATTCGGAAAGCGAAAGGTCCTGGTAGAAACTGCTGCGGAACATCTCCAGAAACTTCAGATCCGTGTTGCCGGTGTTCTCGATGTAATGCGGCAAAGTTTGCTGCACGTAGCCGACGTCTCCGGCCTGAAAATCCATGGTCCGCGCGCGTCCTCCGGTGGCGAACACGGTCATTCGGCCTTGTCCGGCGAAATAGTATTGCCATTCGTCCGCGTTCTGATGCCAGTGCAATTCGCGGATGCCTCCCGGATGGACCGTCACGATAGCCGACGCAATCCTCTGGGATACCTTGAACTGGCTCGAATCCACCACGCGCACTTCGCCGCCCTTGGTGCGATTCGTGACCGGCATCTGCAGCGTGCGAAACGCGAAATCAGTTTTGGTCGGCCCCCGCGTTCCCGCTGCAGCTTTCTGATCCGCTTCCAGCGGGCCCGGAACTTCGCTCTGAAAAATGAACAGCTCCCTTGGGGGCAGCTTGTCGAAACCCTTTTGCGGAACGCCAAGACTTTTGGCCAGCACATCCTTGGGCGTGTGCGCCATCCAGTCAGACAGCAAAACGGTCGCATACTCCGAAAAATTTCCATCGTCGAAAACGAGCAGGAACTCCGCGCCATCCGGATTCAACCCCTGAATCGAGTGCGGGATTCCGGTGGGGAAGTACCAAAGATCGCTTTCCTTCACGTCCGCGACGAAGCTTCTGCCGTCGTTATCGATGGCCGTAATGCGCGCGCTGCCGTAGAGCATGTAGGCCCACTCCGCGGCAGTGTGCCAATGCAGCTCGCGAACTCCTCCCGCGGTGAGCCGCATATCCACGCCGGCCATGGTTGTGGAGACGGCCAGCTCGCGCACGGTGACTTCGCGCGACCATCCGCCCTGATGCAGCCGCTTATGCGCGATCGAGAATGGATACTTGAACGTCTGCACCCCGCCGGCATCGGTCGGCGGCGGATTGCGCGAATCCGCATTCTGCGCATCGAGCGGAGCGTTCTTGGGCCCGGGCTCGCTCGCGTCGCGCGCGGAGCCCGGCTTCGTGGCCCCATTCGATGATCGACCCTGCGCGAACACATTCCCCACGGCGCTTACCCCAGCCAGCGCACTCGCACCCGCCAGGGCGCCCGAGCTCACCTCCAGAAAATCCCGCCGCGAGAACTTCGAGTCACTCTGATCGTCAGCCATCAATTTCCCTCCTGCATGCATTGGCTCCTGGCGAATGATTCTACGCCAAGAGGGGACGAACTGCTGTCATCCCGAGGTCCGCTTTTCGCGCGAAAGTCATCCTCGCCGCGAGCGTCTACCAATCCTCGCGCCGAACGTCACCCGGCAAGGGGAGCGTCGGCGCGTCAACATACTCCCGGCCTGCGCTCCCTAAGCTGTCATCACGAGTCCGCCGAAGGAGGACGAGGGATCTGCTTTTGCTTTTCGGGTGCCCCACCCTGCTTGCCCTGAACTTTGAAGGGCTTGCACTGAGCTCCGAAGGGTCGTTTTTAAGGGTGGTCCGCGCGACGCACGAAATTGACAGCCCGCCACAAAAAGCGTAATCAAGAGGGGGCGTGTATCCGATTGGGATCATTCTGACGACATCGAGCAATTACTCATGAGGGTGTCTGCATATCTTCTGGGGAAAGGAAGGCCTAGGATGAAACGGTTTGTATTCGTTGTTGCGTCTTTCGTTCTCTTGGTCGCTTCAGCACCGCTATCGGCGCACCACGGCAACGCTGCATACGACGCGGCCAAAGAAGTCACCGTTATGGGAGTTGTCACGGAATGGATCGTAGCCAACCCGCATAGCCTTCTAAAATTTGACGTCACGGATGATAAAGGAAACGTCGTGCATTGGATCGTCGAAAGCGGCGCTGCAAGTGTGAACCAGGCCCGCGGCGTGCGTCTCACCAAAGGATTATTGAAGCCCGGAGACAAGGTCACTGTCACGATGATGGTAGCCAAGAATGGCCAACCTGTCGGGCGCATCCATCAACTGGTGCTGCCAGACGGCCGATTGATGGTTAACGATCTCCCGTAATCAGGCGTAAATACGGAGGCTCCCCAATGCAGAACTTCTTAGCGAGAGCCATGATAATGGTTCCGGTCTTGATGTTGTCATCGTTTGCGCTAGCCCAAGCGCCTCCGCAGTCAAGCGGAACGCCTTCGAAGTCGAGCGAGATAAAAGATCACAAGGGACTCCCCCCGATCTGCCAGGGAGAAGCCAATCGGTTCAACTGCGCCTCAGCTAAAGTCGAGGGCACGAAGGATGAACCCGCTGTCGATTCTTGGGGCCGGCCCGTAACTCCGCCTGCACACAGACAAAAATCAGCGCCAGCCCCTCGGCACGACATTTCCGGCACATGGCAGGTGGACGGGGCCGACGAGTTTGGATTCCGAATCATTGGCGTATTTGGAGCCGGGTCGATGCCGTCGGATGGGTATCCCGAGCATGAACCGCCCTACACGAAAGAGGGACTGGAAGCCTATCACCGCAATAAGCCGGTATTTGGAATGACCGCGGTGCCTGCGGCGCAAACAAACGACCCTCTCGACAAGTTTTGCGATCCGCCTGGCTTTCCCCGTGATGATCTTCATCGATTGGACTCAATAGAGCTGCTTCAAACGCCTCAACAGGTGGTCGTCTTGTATCCGCGTGACAAGCATTGGCGGGTAATCTGGGCCGATGGCCGGGAGCTTCCCAAAGACCCCGATCCCACATGGGACGGCTACTCGACGGGCAAGTGGGTGGACGATACGACTTTTGTTGTGCAGACAAATGGTACGGATGAGAGGACTTGGCTTGATAACGCCGGCCGCCCTCATAGCGACGCTCTGCGCGTCGAGGAGCGATTCCACCGCGTCGACCATGATCACATGCAGATGACTGTGACTCTTGATGATCCGAAGATGTACACCAAGCCCTGGGTGGCACTGGACAAACAGCCTCTCAAATTGATGGCGCCCGATTTCTCCTTGAACGAGACGCGTTGTTCGCCGTCAGAGCTCGCGAATTACGACAGCCTCGTCTCCACCCCCATCGTCAAGTAACCCTCGATAATTGCCTCTTCGGGTGCCCCACCCCTCGTTTTCAGGGGTGGGTCCTGCGTGTAGGGTGTCATTCTGAGCGAAGTGGCCGCGCCCCGGGCGCGAAACCGAGGTGGTGAAGCGCCCCGTGAAAAAGAAGTCGCGGCCGTTTTTTGGCCGCGCGGCCACGAAGTCGAAACGCGTATTTTGCCGCCGACGCCTTTCGGCGAATCTCTCTCCGGCTTTCGGGTGCCCACGCTTCCGAACGGTGGGTGGCCTCGTTTTGTGGGTCGCGGCTTTTTATGGTGAGCGCAGCGAATCCATAGCCGCGACAATTCCCTTCGGCCTCTTGGGGCTTTAGCCCTGACTCGCCACCGAAGCGAAACGCTGTCATCCCGAGTCCGCTTCTTCGCGTGAAAGTCATTCTCGCCGCGAACGTCTACCGTCCTCCGCGAAAAGGCTACCTACAGGATGCGCTTTTCGCGGCCAGCAGAGTCGAGCTTTGCGGCATTAAAGAAGTCATCAGGAGCTTTCGCGCGTCAAGAGGGGCGGACGAGGGATCTGCTTTTGCCTTTTCGCTCCCCGGCCCTTGGTCTCGACAATGCGTGACCGTCTTGGCACCTCGCATTTTCCTTGTGGGTCTCTTCTTTCGGTTTTAACGTAGCGCCGGGCTTCAGCCCGGCATCCGTTTCTTTTGCCCGTTCTGGGTACCGCACCCTCCTGCACTGAGCTGCGAAGGGTCGGTTTCAAGGGTGCGGCTGTTTTGTAGCTCAGGTCGTCCCGCGCCTTTAGCGGAGACCTGAGGGTTTTCCATCCCAGAAGAGTCCGCTTCTTCGAATGAGCGCGGCGGCATCACCGCAGCCACCGCCTTGCGCCTTGGCCGGTACTTCAAAAACAGCGCCGAGTTCTGGATGAACATGCAAAAGCGCTACGAACTCGAGGTTACCAAAGACGAAATAGCGGATAAGGACTTATCGGAAACCAGCCCGAGGATGCCCGGCCTTTTGACCGAGTTCCTTCAAAATCAGAGAGACTAAAAAATGCAAGCTCCAAGCATCGTCCTGAGAGAAGAATGCGGCAAGTATTCCCCGCCTAGCTCGCGCTTTTGCGTGCGAGCTGCGGCCAGCCGCTAATCGTTCGCACGTAGCAGTGTCGGTTTGTATGCTGGGACACTTTCACTGACAGAAGACGGACAATTAGAGTTGAGGAGGCGCCGGGGCTATTCTCGGCGCTGTGTCCCAAACTCCGGGCCAGCTAAGGACAAATGCTCCCATGACAAGGAATACTCCAAGACCGATCGTCACTCCAACGACCACATTCGAAAGTACGGGTAGGTCCAAAAAGAAATCGCGTACAGGGATAAGGTTGGAAACATACTTCGCAAGCTGGCCTTCAGTGAGTACGATCATGAAAACAAATAAGCTCAGCGGCACAATTGCTACGTAGACTAATCTTTTTCTGGCCTTCAGGCACGTGTCCCTGCCTCGGCCTGCATATTTTGTAAAGGTAAAGTAGGTGCCGAGTAGACCTCCGATGAATACGGAACCTCGGATGTAAACATGAAGTGTCGGAGAGGTCGTGATGTACGGCAGAAACGCCGTCTCAAGTATAACCAAGCCAATATTCACGAGACTCCGGTTTAAGCCGAGACTCTCGAAAAGCTTTTGAATGTCTTCGAGACTCACTTTGATGGTAGATACGCCGGAGCGCTGGTGGAAGCGAGAATTTCATTGCCCTGGAGAACGACCAAACGCTTTGAGGCCACTTCAAAATTGTTGGCAGCGATTTCCACATTAGTGGATAACCGATCAGCTGAAAGGCGAAAAGGAAGAGCGTTTTGCTTGCGCAGCGCGGCAAAGAATGCGTCGTTTTCCACGGTCTGCCAGCGGACGATTATGTCGGTCGGCGTCGGCTTAATCTCTGGAAGCCACATTTGTAATGGACCTGCCTTGGCACTGGTTCGAATTGAATAGGCGAGGCGATAAGGCCGTTCGTTTGCGGCTACGGTGGAGGTCACTTCGACGGCGATCTCTAGTGGCTTTCCCGATATGTCACCAACTGCGCCTTGTAGGATCGTTCGTATGGGGGGATGTTCAGAGGGGAAATCGGCCGGATCTCGATCTGTCACATAGGCGATCGGGCGATCTGTGAAAGCATCCGCGTTGGAGCCGCCATACCCTAGTTCGGTTGTTCGTGGCTCTGTAAGCGCCGGGGTATTCTTTCGACAATCAAAGGGCGGACAGCTGGTCCCGCTTCCGGAGCAAATCGGCAACTTCGTCTCGCAAAGTATGGGCTCTAACCTATCGCTTGGGTACTGCCATTCGACTTTTAGAGATAATTGGCCAGGCGTGTTCATGAGGCGATAATCTCTGCAATTATTGCCTCTATAAGATCGATAATCGAACCTATAGCCTCCCTGAGTCGCGGTGCCCGTCAGCGGAGATCCCCTCGGCACACACAAATTCTCCAAAGACACGGGTCGATCTGTCGCAGGAAGGGAGATCTGGCCTAGCGGGAATGAAGGCGCTTTAAGCACCGGCCAAGTAGCAAGCAGCAAAACGGCCTCAGAACAACTATGGCAGTGACCCTCACACCTGCCTTCCTCGCGTCAGATAAAGCCATCAAGTGGTCGCATCTTACACCGCGCCTCATTTGCAAGCCAAGAACTTGTTAGCTTGATAGTACCCGCCAGAATCAGTTAATTCGAAGAAACCGCCCCGCGGCCTACTGCTTTGGCTTGGGCGGGTCGTATCGCCGGTTGCTCACGCTCACCGGGTGCGTGTCACCGCGGTGGCATGTGTAGCAGGTTACCTCCTGGGTCCCCACGGGGAAGACGCCGGTGCCGGGAAAATTTGAGTTGATCTGCCGTACCAGCATGATCATCTTCCGCGCGATGTCCTTACGCGGGTTGATGTCTACCTCTTGCGTCCTTCCGCCGCCGTGACAGTAGTTGCAGTCCACGTTGAGGGCGTCGCGGAACTCGCCCATCAGCGAATCTGCGCCGTGCACGTGCGTGTCTGGGGGCAGCAGCTTTAAACTGACCCCTGGTCTCTGTTCTGGCGGTGGGTCGCCCAACGAGTTACCCCGGTTGTAGAATTTCCTTGGCGCCATTGTCTCTGGCTTTACACTTCCCCGATGGCATGTGATGCAATCCACTTCGTGATATCCCTCAGGAAAGACTCCTGCGCTGCTCGGGAAGCTCGTATCGATCAGACGTACCATTCCGATCATCTTGCGCGCCATTTCCTTCTTCGGATTGGTATCGGCCGCGAAATCGCCTTCCGCATGACAATAGGTGCACTGCACTCCCAGCGCCTCATTGAAGTTCTGCATGATGAAAGGAATATCGGAGTTCGGAGCGAGGAGTTTCAGGTTCTTCGG
>Ga0210394_10009137_pt1 | contig 10043 bp, 7 predicted proteins | sample IncBWC12MmetaG_FD_160121 | JGI IMG/M metagenome (GOLD analysis project Ga0210394, IMG submission 160121) | Forest soil microbial communities from Barre Woods Harvard Forest LTER site, Petersham, Massachusetts, United States - Inc-BW-C-12-M | ecosystem: Environmental > Terrestrial > Soil >...
TATCCAGTGCACGGGGCTTTGGGGCGTACGCGTCCTCCCTGAACAACAGTTCATCAGACGGCGTACCAGCTTCCAGTGGCAAAGGGCGCATCGTCGACATGCATGTGCACTTCGATCCGAAAAAACCAAATTACATTGAAGATTTCCTGAAGGTGTCGGAGCGACTGAACCTAACCGCCCTGATCTTAACTCCGTTTGAGAATCGAGTGGTTGTCGCCGAAGCGGCAAAACAGCATCCGACCAAGATCATCCCGTTTGGGTATGTGAATTTGGATGTTCCAGATGTGGTCCAGCAAGTTGAAGAATTGCACAGCATGGGATTTCGTGGGCTTGGCGAACTCGAGTTTGTGAAGAAACCATACATTGATCCGAGTTATTTCCCTGTTTACGAACGGGCCAACGAGTACGGGTGGGTAGTGCTGTTTCATACAGGCATAGTGTTGAGAGCAAAATTTAACGAACCCGAAGATGTGGCGTCCGGGCGAATGCGGCCGACTCATCTGGAAGAGATCGCACGTCGATTCCCGAAAATAACAGTGCTTGGAGCCCATTGCGGCAACCCGGAGTATCAATGGGCTGCCGAGATCGCGCGGTGGAATTCGAACGTGTTCTTTGACCTTAGCGGCTCGAGTTTGACGAAGATGCAGCGGCGGTTGGCAACGTTCCGGGAGATTTTCTGGTGGACCGGCGAAGGAGATTCTGTAGTGAAAACTCCGGACAACGATCCGAACGCGTTCGTGAAGCTTGTGTTCGGATCGGACACCAGTGTGGAAGGCATCGAGAACGTTGTAAAGCAATATCACGCGCTGTTTGATGCGTGTGAGGTTCCGGAGGCTACACGGAACCGGATTATGGGAGGAACCCTAATCAACTTGCTACGTTTGCCCGGTTAAGCAAAGACGTCCGGACTGTTTGTCCGATAGGCGCGTACCGCGGGTGGCCACCCGCCCACCCTGATTTGATTCCCGGCCGTGAACCTACTGATGCAATGAGAATCCAGACGGCAAAGCTGCCTCAAGATTGATTTGTTCTCCGGTGATGGGGTGTTGGAAATTCAGAAATTGGGCGTGCAGGAAATATCCTCCATCGCCCGGGAGGCCGGGGAGATTTTCAAGAGGCTGGCCGGTTGAGCCGTACAGAGGATCGCCTACCAGGGGATGGCCGATGGATGCCAGATGGATCCTGATTTGATGAGGGCGGCCCGAATTTAGGCTTACCTCAAATGTTGTGGTGCTTGTAGTGCGTGAGATCACCTTCGCCAATGACTTTGACGGTTTGCCACTTGGGTTGGCGGCCCACACGGAACCGATGAGCGGGTGCGGTAGGAGGCCAATGGGTGTGAGAATTTCGTAGGCGTCTTGCTGTGCAATGCCTTGAGCCAGCGCTCGGTAGATTTTTTGAATTCTAGGTGTGTTCCAGTTTGCGGACAGCTTAGAGGCCACCTGTGGTGTTTTGGCGAAGAGGACGATGCCGGTAGTAGCTCGGCCCAGCCGGTGGACAGGGTTTGCGTTCGGAGTTTGCTTTTGCACCAGCCGCAGGAGGGTGTTTTCCATAAAGCCGCCGCCCGGGAGAGTGGGCAGCCCGCTAGGTTTGTTGACGGCCAGCAGATGGGCGTCATCAAACAGGACTTCGAAGTGCTGAGAAGAGTCTGGTTCGATCCAGGGTGGACGGTTCCAGACAAGAGTTTGGCCTGAAGTGAGCGATTCGCTTCCGGCGGCGGTGATGCCGTTGACGGTGACTTCGCGGTTGTTCAGACTTTGTTGCCAGGCTTGTGGGGTTGAGTGTGAGTAAAGGCTTGCCAGGTGGGAGAGCAGGGTTCGCCCATGATATTCGCTGCTGATGATTGTGGTATAGGCATAGCCCCGGTTGAGCATGTTGTTTGAGTGTAAGCTATGGCATCTGCGGCAGGAGTTGCTGGGTTTCGAGCGTCACTATCGGCGTTCATCCGCGTTCATTGGGGGCGCCACTGGATTCGCCCTGGAAAGACTACGAGATGCGAAAGGGATTTACGAGAAAACCGCAAGCGGACTAGTTCGAGGGCATTGGGGGGTCTGGTAGTCTTACTTCGCGCTGTAGCCGCGAACTGGAAGCGACGGTGGCGGGATGAATGATCTCTACAGACAGGCCGTTTCGCTGTCGTTCTTCGCGAAAGGCGCTGCTGCAACCGTCGGAGTCCTCATCATCCACGCCGCGTTTCGCGTCCTCGAAAAAACGCTCCCCCGGCGCTTTGGACGGGCCGATGCGCGATATAAGGTTCGCAAGCTGATCGTCTTTTCCGGATACTTCTCGATCCTCCTTTTCCTCGCCTTCCTTTTTGAAGATCGCCTGGGCCGCCTCAGCTTTGCCTTTGGTATCGCCGGCGCGGGTGTGGCAATCGCGCTGCAGGACGTGCTGGCCAGCATTGCCGGCGCCTTCTCCATCGGTTTTTCAAAGCTGTATGCCGTGGGACACAGAGTTCAGATCGGCGATACTCGAGGCGACGTGATCGACATCGGGCTTCTGCGCACGACCTTGTTGGAAACGGGGAACTGGGTCAGCGGGGACTTGTACAACGGCCGCATCGTTCGCATCCCCAACAGCACCGTCTTGAGAGGGACCGTTTTCAACTATTCGCAAGGATTCCGGTTTATCTGGGATGAGATAAAAGTGCTGTTTACAACCACCAGCGATTGCCAGTTTGCCAGGGAGACGCTCTTGCGGGCAGCCAAAGAGGCGAGTGGCGAGTACCTAGTCGAGGCGCAGACCTCCTGGAAAGAAATAAGCGACAATTATCGAAGCGAGAACCCTCCTTTGGAACCTACCGTGGCACTAGTTGTAGTTGGCAGATCGTTGGAATTTACGGTCAGCTACGTGGTTGACTACGCGAAACGAACCGCCATGAAAGATCAGTTGTTCACGAAGATCGTTGAGCAAGTTTCGAAGAGCAACGGGCGGCTCGAATGGGCATCATCGGCAGTTATTCTCATGAGCCCGCCGGGCGCCGCCGGACACGAATCGAAGGCGCTCCTCCCGTCATCTTCGACTCTTGGTGCGGGTCACGCGGCGGATTCCCATTAGCGCCAGCCCACTCTTAGGCCACCCTGAAGGTTGGGCGTCGGCCTTGACACAGTTTTATGACCTTCTCATAGAAGCGCTCAAAACCCCATCCCGGTAAGTCTCGGGTCCCGTCATTGTTGCAAAAAAAACAAACCGAGTTCTGACTGGACAAAAGAGGGAACAGGAGCAGAGCCTTCCCGACCAGGAGGCTTTTCATGTTCAAACCTCTGTATCGCTGTCCACGCACCGTCGCACGTCACGAAAATGGTCCATTGCACGAATCGAGGCTTCGTTACCTGGAACACCTTGCCGCCCAGGGGGCTGCCCTTCACACAATCACGGCCGCAGCTGGAATGCACAGCGCGATCAAGTGGCTCATTGCGGCCTCCGTCGCCTTGGGATACGAACCAATTTTCCCTTTATGAACGAAGGGTCCAAACGCTCTTGCAAGCGATAATTCTTGCGCGCGGGCGGGGGCGGTCCAAAGTCAAAACCGGCTGGCTGATGGGCGGGGGGGTAGCCGAATTTTTCCCGAAAGGTACTACCCCGTCAAACGTTTGAGTCCGATGTTCTGGCGCCTGTAAGCTCACGGTCGCGAAATCGCCAATGAGTTGGCGCACGGGCTACTATCTTCGATTCGGGTGTGCGGGAAATGTGCGGGAACGCAGTACAAAACCAGCCTAAACCAGCCAAAAACTCAGATGCTAAATGCAATGTTTTCCTCATAACCCAAAGGTCGGTGGTTCAAATCCACCCCCCGCAACCATTTAGCAACTTCTCGGTACCCATTGGCTCCCGTTCGCTCCCGCGTTAGGCACCAATGACACCGCAACAAGTCTGACGGGGCAGAACGCTCCGAACTACCACACTGTTGGCGGCACGCTTGCCCTCCGACATGGCTTGCGTATAGACATTCATCGTGCTTTGGACATTTAGCGTTTTGTAGGCCGACTGCTCCGCCCGAAGGGCCACACAATCAGTGAAAATAAAACGATGTCTAGGACGGTGTTCTGCGATTCCGGGCCGACTGACTGTCAATCAGCCTTAGCAGCACTTTTCTCCCAAGACATCATCGAATCGTGTGTCGCCAGTGCGCAGGAACCATAATCTGGCAACGTTTAACCCCTTCAAAAGCTTGAGCGAGAATCTAGAGATTTCCGCTCACGCTGGCGTTCCACCTAACACTTGAATTTGGAGCCTGGCAGGCGGTGAATTCGGGTGGGGTTTTTAGCTCGGTTCTGGCTCTGCGCGCATTACTTCCTGGGATCGCCGACTAAACGGAAGGAATTCACCGTCGACCCCGGTGCTAAACGTCTGGACTTCAACGCACAGGTTGTTGCAGGAATTGTTTCCGGAGCGGTCCAATTTCCAATTTCTAAAAAAAGGGGAACGTCCCGTCTTTTCCCGCATTTCTTGGGCGGCGAGCCGTACTTACAACTTTTTGCAGAGTTGGAGTCGGCATCAACCAAGAATCGGTTTTCAAATCGATCGCCAAGTTCAAGTCGCTTTGCGTAGGAACCTGTGCTATGGAGGCATAGCCAACCAAATAGGGGTCCACGAAGCTGGAAGAAGACCAACAAAACCCCGACGGAATATTCGATTGGACGCCGGTCGCCGCTCGCTCAAGCAAAAGTAGGCTTGAGTCGCCTACTGCGCCACCAGATTCGCAACCGGCATCGCCGTCAGAATCGCATCGTAAACTTCGCTCGACCCGCCCACCGTTTCTCCGCAATACAGCGTCTATGAACGTCGCGTTGCGCTATAACAAGCGCCGGTTGTCGGAACAGGCAGCGGTGGGGCGTCGAACAACCATTGCCGGGCCGTTCATCGTCAACGGAGCGCCCCACCTTTGCAAAAAGCGCCAAAGGTTTGGGTCAAGCAAACAGCGTCAGCCCGGAAAACCTTCGCGAATGTCCTACTGTCCTTCCATCTACTGCGCCGATAGTGCCATGGTCCAGGAGCCAGTCACGGAGGGATTTGCCCCGTATACGCGGATGTAGTACGTTCCTGTCGTCGAAATGGTGGCTGTCCCCGTCGCGCCGGAGATTACCGGGTTCCCCGCGCATGACGTGTCCACGTCAAACTGGATGCCGCTACCGGCGGATAGAGTCAGCGTGAGTTGCGAGGTACCTTCCCACGTAACGGACAGCCATTCCGAATAGCCGACTACTAGGGCCTCCGTATAACCGGGGGTCGAAATACCGCTGGCCAGAGTGCCAAGACTGGCAGCGTTGCCACAACTAGCGTTCGCCGGTGGTGGCGGAGGAGGGGTAGAAGGCAGGTTGCAAGTAATGGTAGCCACCCCGCCGGTCCCGAAGCTGAGGGCCACCGTTCCCACAGTGCCGGAGACCGAGCACGCTAGACCACTCAGGCTGTTTAGCGATGACAGGCCTGCGGCGACCAACTGCCAATCCGCACCACAACCTTCCTGGGAGGGCTCGCAACTGGTGTTTGGAGTCGCCGTAGTCGCGCTCGTGGGCTCAAGCGCAAGCCAGTATGAACCGGCGTCGGTTACAGCATCGTTGACGTTATAGCTATTCGACGTGCTCCAGTTACCGCGATTATTGATTCCGACCGGCCCTTGTGGACCTTGCAGTCCTTGGGGTCCGGCCGGACCTTGCGCTCCGCTTGCACCTGTCGCTCCTTGCGGCCCTTGTGGTCCCTGCATCCCAATTGGTCCCGGAGGTCCTTGGGCTCCTTGCGGTCCTGCTGAAACCAAAACCAGATTCAACTGCGCCGAGTGGCTCGTGAGAATATTTTCTTTGCTGTCGAACGATGCCGAGATCGAACTTCCCGAGCTCGGCACCAGCGCAATGCCGTTGTTCGGCAGCGTCCCGTTCAACCACGCCTGTACCGTTGAAGTGAGATTCAGCGACAGGTATCCGGTCTTGCTCACCGGAACTGCACTCAGAATTTGGCTGCCCAGCGCCGGTGCCGTGTTGTAGGTGATCGTCCCCTCGGACCACGATCCACTCACCGCGTAGACATCCATGTTCCCGGAGGCAAGCACTGCGTCCACATAGAGCGTGACGTTCGCCGCTGAGACGTTGCTGCCGTTTACTCCGGAGGGCAGGTTGGCGAAGCTAAATTTCAGATACGTATTCGATCCCGAGCAGACGACCAGCGCGATGCTGGTGCCGAAGTTTGTCTTGGACGAAAGCGACGTGGTAAACGAGTCGTTTGTGAGCACAACCTGGGCGGCAGAAACCCCGCACAGAATACTGCACAGAAGAATCCATTGGACTACACGAGCAGTGCGTTTCATTGATCCCCCCATCGGGCAACTCGGCGCAAAATGCCTCAATGAGGGGGGGAGCGTCAAGAGTTCGGGTGTGGTTTGTTTGTTCCCGACTAACAAGCTGGTAATAAACATGTTATCTGGCGCTTGTTCCTGGGAAAATTGCCTCGACCTCGGAACCCCGCCCCCTCGTGCTAAACTGCCTGACGTTTCGGACTCGGGGTGACGCATGGGATCTCCGCCTACCCAATCGAGAATCCTTCAGTTTGGAACCTTTGTGGTGGACCTGGGAACGGGAGAAATCCACAAGGGCGGCGTGCGACAGAAGCTGACAGGCCAGCCGTTTCAGGTTTTATGTATCCTGCTCGAGCGTCCGCAACAGATCGTCACTCGCGAGGAATTCCAGCAGGGGATTTGGCCCAAAGATACCTTCGTCGATTACGACCTCGCGCTCCGCAAAGCAATCACACGCATTCGTGAAGTCCTCGGCGACTCGCCTGACTCTCCCCGTTTCATCGAGACGGTCCCTCGCAAGGGCTACCGTTTTATAGCCCCGGTCACTGGGAATGATGTTTTGAAAAGTATGCTGACAGAACCGGAGGCGGTCTCTGCGGAACTAGTTCCGGAACCAACAGTCGTTCTGGGTCATCGTCGGAATCTGCCGGTCTTCGTGATCATAACGGCGGTTCTGTTGCTCGCCACTGTGGGACTTCTTATTTTTCACGATGCGGCCGCCGACAAACCGTCGCCGACGATCCATTCCATTGTCGTACTTCCGTTGGAGAATCTTTCCGGAAATCCTGAGCAGCAATATCTTGCAGATGGAATCACCGACGCCCTGACCACCGATCTAGCTCAGATCGGGGACTTGCAAGTGATCTCCCGCACCTCCGCAGTGCAGGCCAAGTCCCGCAAATGGACGACCCCGGAAATCGGGCGCAGTCTAAGAGTGGATGCCGTCGTGGAGGGCACGATCTCGCACTCTCAGGACCGTGTCCGCATCACCGCCCAGTTGATTCTGGCCCGGAGCGACAAACATCTTTGGGCGCGCAGTTACGAACGGAATGTGAAGGACGTACTCGCCCTCCAGGACGAGATCTCCCGCGACATCGCTCAGGAGATTCAGTCGCAGATCAGACCGCGCGCAAGCGTCAGCATCAGTCCGCAATTTTCTATCAAGCCTGAGGCCTACGACGCTTACCTTCAGGGCCGCTATCACTGGAATGAGCGCACCCCCAAGGAGTTGTCCGTCGCCAGCGACTATTTTAATCAAGCCATCGTGTTGGATCCCAAATATCCCTTGAGCTACGTGGGACTAGCTGACTGCTACGCAATGCTGGCGACAACGAAAGGTGATCGCCCCAGGGACATGCTGGCTAAAGCCAAAGACGAATTGCTGAAAGCCCTCGCTCTTGACGACAAGAATGCCGAGGCACACACAACCCTTGGCTGGGTGAAAGAGTCGGAATGGGACTGGACCGGTAGCGAACAGGAATTTGTGCGTGCGATCCAGCTAAATCCGAGTTATGCCACTGCACACCATCGCTACGCGCAGCATCTTGCCGCGCAGGGAAAACTGCAACAGGCTCTGGCCGAAATTCGACGTGCGCAACAGTTGGACCCATTGTCGCCGGCGATTACGTCCAGTGTAGGTTGGATTTTACTGCGCAGTCGCCTCCCCGATCAGGCTATGCGGGAATGCCAGAAAGCGATTGATATGGACGCCGCATTTGCTCGCGGGCACCTCTGCCTGGGCGAGGTTTACGAGCAAAAGCAAATGCTGGAACAGGCGGCGAGCGAGTTTCTTGAGGGACGCATTTTGGCTGGCGATGACCCTCAAACGATTGCCGCTCTCAAGCACGCTCTTGCTTCGCGCGGGTACGCAGGATACTTCCACGAGCGGTTTCAACAGTTGACGGAAAAATCCAAAGGTTCCTATGTGTCGCCGTGGGATCTAGCCGAAATTCAAGTTCGTCTGGGGGCGACTGAGCAAGCGCTCCAATCCCTTAAAGCTGCTTATCTTGAGCGCTCGCCCGCGCTCGCCAACTTGCAAATTGAACCGCGATTCGATCCGCTGCGCTCCGATTCCAGGTTTCAGGAGATCGTTCGCCGAGTGGGACTGGCCACGCCAACTCTTTAGTGCTTTGAACTCAAGCCTCAAAGGCTTTGAAGAGAACTTGAGACTCAGTTGTGCTCGGAGGACCGCGAGGCAGCGCCGGTGGGCGATCCGAGACTCATGGATCAAGTGCTATGAAACGTCGCGACGCGTGAGAAAGTTGGTATTCCAACATTCCAACACGTCTTGAATCTTGCGACGGTTGAAATAAGGCGTGGGGTGACTTCCGGGGGGCGACGAGCAACCTCTGGTGGAAGCGGGCACGCAGACTCTCGAACCCTCACCAGGCCTTGTGTGTCAAAAATGGTGTGCAGTCTCCGGCTCTCCAGCTTTTGCACGAAATGGTCCATGTTTTGCAGCACAGGCACCAAGTGACACGGTACGGTTTCGTGGGGGACAATTACGTTGATTTGTGGGAACAACCTGCTGTACAGGCGACGAATCCAGCGGCAGTCCAGCTAGGCGAGCCCACGAGCGGCGAGTGGTACGATGCTGGCAAGACGCCGCCAACAGTTGCGGTTCCAATTAGAGGTGGCAGCGTTTGTGCGTGCGGCAAATAGAGGCATGAGAGCAATGCAAACTTGGGCCCCGTTAAAATCCGGAAAGATTCTTTTCCGAGCCGGTGTTGTCGTGCTAGGTGTGTTCGTTGCCGCAGCAATCGGATATAAGGTTGCGCTTCGAGGAAAACCCGTTCCTCCAATGCCGGTCGGTCGGCTATCACGACAAAATCCCGAGCATGGCGGCGAGCGCGCAGTCCTTGACACGATGTCATCGTCCTCTATCGAACGCAACCATGTGTTGGACGGGAGCTTTACAATTATTAGACTTACCGGAGAGATCGCTAAAGGTTGCAGAGATATTTTCGATTCTTCTTTTGTTCCCGGCTCTGGACCTATTGAGTTGGCTGATCCGGGTGAACTTTTCCAATTTTCCGATGCCCTTATTGAGGGAGCTCCTTTCCGTCGTTTAGAGTTCGCGGGAATGGCACCCAACAAATGCTTTATCTACTACCAGCATGGCGGAACTATGTATCCCCGCTTTTGTTTGGCGCTGATGGACAATTCGAATAGGAAGATGCTCTGGGTGGGAGTAGCCGCTAAGCATGCAGCAAATGTGCAAGAGCTTCGCAAAATGCTACTACGGGGAGATTTCGCGGATAACAACGGTCCCACGTGTTAAACGGCATTCTGATCGCGATTTCCGTCCCCTTTAAACGAGCCAGTCCGGGGCCGCATACGGTCCCGGAGCGAACCCCTGGTGTTCAACTGCCAATCACTTCCAAGGTCGTTTGACGGGAAAAGAGAAAGACATGGTCCCAGAGACACCCCCTCTGAAATCGTGTTGGATGTGGACTGGGATCGATGTCCATGCTGACCAGGCGCGGGGGGCGCTGAGTGGAGATGTGTGGATTTTGAGTTGGGGCGTATCCCTCTCTACTGCCGTGCATTTGGCGGTATTTTACGAAGTGCGTAATGCATCATCCCAAAGTGCAGGGCGCCCTTCGACGATCGAGCGAAAACAGAAGCTATACCGCGACTGTCCTTTCACTGTCCAATAAGGATTCTCTAGCGTTCCTTACAAGGCTTTTAGGTAGCCACCCGCGTCTTGTAAGTTGTTGTAATTCCTATTCTCGTCGGGCTCATAACCCAAAGG
>Ga0210394_10009139_pt1 | contig 10040 bp, 11 predicted proteins | sample IncBWC12MmetaG_FD_160121 | JGI IMG/M metagenome (GOLD analysis project Ga0210394, IMG submission 160121) | Forest soil microbial communities from Barre Woods Harvard Forest LTER site, Petersham, Massachusetts, United States - Inc-BW-C-12-M | ecosystem: Environmental > Terrestrial > Soil >...
GCGCAGCGCATCATTCCCGGCGCACCGCACGAAACCTTGCTGGTAATGGACGCCACTACAGGCCAGAACGGTTTGCAACAGGCGCGTCAGTTCACCGATGCAGCGGGTGTAACGGGAATCGTGCTCACCAAGCTCGATGGCACTGCCAAGGGTGGAGTGGTCGTAGCAATTTCCCGAGAGCTGGGCCTGCCGGTGCGCTACGTCGGCGTCGGCGAAAAGGCCGGGGATCTGCTGCCCTTCAGCGCAAAAGACTTTGTGGATTCATTGTTCGCCTAGGTTTGCACCACAGAGACAAGAGGCACAGAGAAGAACGCACCGATTTCAGCGCGGCCCGGCCGGAAACTAGCCTTGCTTTTCTCTGTGAGTTTGTGACTCTGTGGTGAAAAAATGCCCGATCACGACATTGACGAACGGTTTTTGAGTCGAGCACTAGATATGGCTCGGCAAGGCGTCGGTTTGACGTCGCCCAATCCGTGCGTCGGCGCCGTAATTGTGGACGCAAAGGGCATCATCATCGGCGCCGGCAGTCACACCTACGACGGCATGAAACATGCCGAAATTCTTGCTCTCGATCAAGCTGGAGAAAAGGCTCGCGGGGCAACTCTGTATATCAACCTCGAACCATGCTCTCATCAAGGCCGCACTGCGCCTTGCGCTGATGCGTTAATCGCTGCCGGAATCTCCCGCGTCGTCGCGTGCATGGAGGATCCGAATCCGCTGGTCAGCGGTCAGGGGTTTGCCAAGCTGCGCAACGCGGGAATCAATGTCTCTTTCGGCATTCTGGAAGAGCAAGCAAAAGCGCTGAATGAGTCTTTCGCCAAATATATTCGCAACCATACTCCGCTGGTCACGTTAAAGGCCGCGATGACGCTGGATGGAAAAATTGCGCCGCCTCCAATCCCTTCTTCCAATCATGCGGCTGATAAGTCAAATCGTGGGGGATGGATTACGGGCGAAACCGCGCGAGCCCACGTGCAGGAACTTCGTCATCAGAGTGACGCAATTCTCGTCGGAGTCGGGACTGTGATTGCCGATAATCCGCTGCTCACTGACCGCAGTGGCCGTTCTCGCCGCCGTCCGCTGCTGCGCGTGGTCCTCGATTCGCGGCTGCGCCTGCCTCTGGAGTCGCGCGTAGTCAGCAGCGCCCAGGACGATGTTCTAATCCTGTGCTCCTTCGCGGAGGAGAAAAAGAAAAAGCAATTACTGAAACGCGGCGTTCGTGTGGAGCAGCTGCCCAGGGCGAACGCGGATGGGCATCCTGACATGCCCGCCATTGTTCGTTTTCTCGGCCAAATGGAAATAACCGGGCTGATGATTGAAGGCGGCGCGTTGGTAAACTGGGCTGCATTTTCCGCTGCTATCGTGGACAAAGTTTTTTTCTATTACTCACCCAGAATTCTCGGAGGCATAGGCTCGATCCCGCTAGCCGGAGGCGCTGGATTCGCGAGTATCGGCGATGCCGCATGCGTGAAGTCCCTACGCCTGCATCGCTTCGGCGAAGATTTCGCCGTCGAGGGATATTTGAAAGATCCTTATGCAAGTTGAAGAGCACTGTCACCACAGAGGCACAGAGACACAGAGAAATTGAAATCTTGATCTTACTTTGGCATGGTTTCGATCTCTTGCCTTCTCTGTGTCTCTGTGTCTCTGGGGTGAATGAAGGAGGTTCCATGTTTACTGGCATTATTGAAGAAGTTGGACGCGTCACCGGTATCACTAACAAAAATGAAAATCGCCGGCTTACCGTCGCCGCTTCGCATCTGGTCAAGGAATTAAAGAAAGGGGACAGCATTGCGGTCAGCGGCGTTTGCCTCACCGCGGTAGAAATCACTCCCGCTTCGTTTGGTGCAGATCTGGCTGAAGAGACGTGGAATCGCACTTCGTTCTCCCGCATTAAACCGAGAGCGCTGGTCAATCTCGAACTCCCGATGCGCGCCGACGGACGTTTCGGTGGACACATCGTTCAGGGCCATGTCGATGGAACTGGCAAACTTATCGCACTCGATGAAATTCCTGGCGTCGACAATTATTGGCTGCGCGTCGAAATTCCGCCCGACTTGCTTCGCTACGTTATCTTCAAAGGATCGCTTTCGATTGAAGGCATCAGCCTAACCGTCGCGAAGATCGAAGGAACAGAGGTAACGGCGGCTATTATCCCGCACACCACCGAGATGACCAATCTGAAGTCTCTCCAGCCCGGAGACCCGGTAAATCTCGAAGTAGACGTGATCGCCAAATACGTCGAGAAAATGATGCGAGGTAACCCGTCTAAGGGTTCGATTACGATCGAACAACTGGTGGAGCAAGGATTTTAGAAAGAGACTGAAGCCTACTACACGTTCAAGACCAGCTCATCCAGTGTCAAGAACTCCTGGATGATGGGTTCGTCGCATTTCTCCATCTCAGGGTAGGTGCCAAAGAAGAGCACCTTGGCCTCGTGCAAAAATACGATCCGGTCCGCCAGTTTCTGAGCCAGTCGCATGTCGTGAGTAACAACCACGCTGGTCAGGTGTAATTGGGTCTTGAGCCGCTTGATCAAATCGCCCAGCAGTTGCGCCATTAGCGGATCGACCATAGTGGTGGGTTCGTCGTAGAGAACACATTCCGGTTGCGCGGCGAGGGCTCGCGCAATGGCAACCGAGCGCTTCATTCCGGTGGATAAATCCGAGGGAAGCTGGTCGCGCATTTCCTTCACTCCGACCATCTCCAAGAGTCCGTCGACGATTTGGAAGATTTGGTCCTCTTGAAGATCGCCGCGCTCACGTAGCGGGAAAGCCACATTCTCAAGCACAGTTAGCGAGTCAAATAGGGCGCCATTCTGGAACACCATAGTGACTTTCTTGCGAATACGCTGCAGGTCCGGCTCATCATAATCAGTGATGTCTTCGCGCGCCACGATGACCCGTCCCGCATCCGGTTTGAGGAAGCCCATAATGTGTTGCAGCGTCACCGATTTGCCCACACCGCTTCTTCCCAGAATGCACACGGTTTCGCCAGCCTGCACATCGAAGCTGACGTGGTCGAGCACGCGGTTCTCGCCAAAGGCCTTCGAGACCTCTTTGAATTCGATATAAGGTCCTTCTTGCCGGTTCTCGACTATGATTTCTGCTCTGATCGTAAGCATTCCATCGCCTACTTGCGATAGTAAACGAAGCTATGCAAGTTTTCCCGTTCTCACTGAGTGCTGCGTTCGCGGTGCGAACTTCGCGCCGTCTCCAGATCATCTGGGGAGTTCAGATTGCGGAACATTTCCAACGAGAAACCGCCGCGCACCAATTCTTCTTCGTCAATCACGCAAGTTTGAACTTTCGCGAATAGTGAATCGATCTTGTTTCTTCCTTTGCGCAATGAATCTTCAGCTACCGCAGCAAATGAACGCTGGTAAACCGCACACAGTGGCTGCAAGCCTCCGGCTGCACGCGGCAATGTAACCATCGCACCCGATTCCCGCGCGCGTGTTAGCAGGTACTGGAGAAAGTTTGCCTCCACAAAGGGCAGATCAACCGCCAGCATCACATTCAGCTCTGTGGGCGAAGTTGACAGGGCGGCGTGGATGCCACCCAATGGTCCCTGATCGCGATAGACATCTTCAACCACTCGCCCAAAGGCCGAGAATTTCCTGGCATCCCCGACAATCCTGACGTCATCAGTGACGGCACCGGCCAGCTTCAATGCGTGTGCGAGCAGCGTTTCGCCTCCTAACTGCAGAAAAGCTTTATCGGTCCCCATGCGAGAGCTTTTGCCGCCTGCCAGAATGAAAGCCGTAACGCCGATCGCATTGTTCACGCGCTGATCATACCTGTAATCGAACATCCGAAGAATTAGAGCAGCACCAGGGTGATTCCCTTATTGCCGCGACCGACATCGCTGTCGAGCACCAACTCCGGAAGTTTGGCGAAGATCAGCTTGCTGCGTTCATCGAAACTCGACCAGCTTTCTCCATTGACGAATGCCGCAATTTCGCCCTTTTCTTTTCGCTGTCGCAAGTAGCCCCGAATGGCAAAGCGCAGCACGCCGCCTGCGCCAGACGAGCCATAGCCATGAACCACTTTCAGCGCAGCGATCCCGTCTTTTCGCGCCCGCGTCAACGCTGCATCCAGCTTCTGGTAAGCCTGATCGCGGGTAGGAAATCCCTCTTCGAGATTGATGATCCGTATTCTCGATGACATGGCTTTCGCTCGTCGTTAACCCGCACAGTTCTGGCTGCCCAATTTCACCTTGTAGGCGCGGGCGTCCTCGCCCGTGCGGACCATGCAAACTCTTCGTCCCTTTGAGACACTGCTGATCCCGCACGAGCGTGGACGCTCGCGCCTACACGCACGGCAACAAATTACACGAAAGTAACCTACACAAAATCGCGCCGCCGTTAGATGATGTGTCTTGCGGCGATTGTATGCCGGAAGACCATCATGCCCCAGAAGTTATTGGATGTCCTTATGTTAGGCCGCTGCTCCCACGAGTTTTCCTGGCCCCGGCGAGGCGCTGACGGCCAGTTTTACCAGGTTTGCCTGCTTTGCGCCGTCGAGTACAGCTATGACTGGACGACCATGCGGCGTACCCAGCGCGTCGACCGCACCTCCGTCGCGGCCGAGGTGGAAGGCAGTACCACGCGCCGCAGCCGTGGCCGTACCCGCAAGCCTACGTGGGTGCCACGCGCGCGACGCCTGAAGATTGACACTCCGGTGCGTTACCGCGTTAAGAATCTGGGCAGTTGGTACGAAGGCACCATCGCCAACCTCAGCCAATCTGGCGTGCTGCTTCACGGCCCACAGCGCTTTCCTGATAACACGCTGGTGGAAATGGTTTTTGAGATGCCGGAAGAGATTTCCGGCCAGAAAAACAGCACCGTACTCTGCCAGGGTCGTATTACCCGGACCAAAGAAGATTCGGCGGAAAAACCTACGGCAGACAAAGTCGAAATGGCGAGGATCGCAGCCAGCATCCTCGATTACAAATTCCTGCACCAGAGTTAGTTTTGGCCCAACGTCTCCGCTGACATCAGTGGCGTGCGGTAACCAACAGGATTCTCACAATATTTTTCAGAAATTTACATTTACTATGCATCTAATTGTTCTAGATCCGACCTACAATCAGGAGTGATTTATGAAGGCGAGGCTGTCTCTCTACCTGAGCGCGTTTATTTTGCTCACCATCCTGGCGGTAACGCTCGGCTGCTCCAAGGCTCCGACGGACACGCAGATTGCTGCCGACATCCAGAACAAACTGAACACCGATTCCGGACTTCAGGGCAAGCAACTGATCGTGCAGGCGGATAAGGGAAGCGTCACGCTTTCCGGCGAAGTGGATAACAATGCCCAACGCGATGCGGCTGCCCGCTATGCCTCCAGTGAGCCGGGTGTGAAGCAAATCGTAAACAATTTGGAAGTGGCGCCGCCACCGCCGATGCAGGCTCAGATTCCGCCGACTCAGCAGCCCGTACCTGCTGCGACGGAAAAGCATCGCCGCAAGGAATCCAGGGCGAGAGAACATAATTCTGTTCCTGCCCCCGCGGAAATAGCGCAAATACCTCCCGCGCCGGCGGCGCTGACGCCTGCTCCCGCGGCGCCCGTAGCACCGCCTCCTCCACCGCCGCCGCAGAAGGTGACTATTCCTTCGGGGACAAGTTTGTCGGTGAGATTGGTGGACGCGATCGATTCAGAAACCGCGACCCAGGGTCAGACTTTTCACGCCACATTGAATTCTCCGCTTGCGGTCGATGGCGCCCTGGCCATTCCTACTGGATACAACGTCGAGGGCCATGTCGTGAGCGTGCAGAGTGCGGGCAAGTTTTCTGGACAATCCTTGCTGGTGCTGCAACTGGATCGCATCTCGGCAGCCGGAAATTTTTACAACATCCAAACCGATCAGTACAAGAAGCAGGGAAGCTCGCGGGGCAAAAACACCGCTGAGAAGGTGGGCGGCGGAGCGGGCATCGGAGCCATAATCGGCGCGCTCGCGGGTGGCGGCAAAGGCGCTGCCATTGGAGCGGTTGCCGGCGGCGGCTTAGGAGCCGGGGCGCAGGGCATCAGCCATAGCCAGCAAATTAAATTGGCCTCGGAGACGGTTTTGACCTTCACTCTGCAAGCGCCGTTGACGGTCATTCCGACCACGCAAGGACCCAATGCGGACCGTCCAACTTTGAAGGCGCAGCAGTAGATCGGGATTTAACCTAGAAAGGGCACTCGGAGATCGAGTGCCCTTTCTTGGGTCTAAAGGTAACTACAGACAAGTGATAGTAGCCGCGCGTCTTTCGCCCCTGCCGGGGCTTCTCCCTTCCTCTTGTTCCCTCCCACGGCTTGCCCAGCGCTGCATTCTTACGCCGCTTCGCGGCTTTTCCAAAGTCGCGGTTGAGAGGGTTCCCAAGCTGTCACATTCGTCACACTAATTCCCGCTGATTTCGTGGGGCCATGCCTTCTCACCAATCTTGCGGAGCTTTGCTCCGCTTGACGGGCGAGACGCCCGTCACCACACAGTCACACTGTGGGTGCGTCAGCTTGTCTGGTGGTGGATGTGGTGGGTGTTTTGGCCTGTTTTCAGGGCATAGGCCATATAGAAAACCACGGCGAGATTAATCAGCAGCAAAGATACGTGAAACAAATTTTGTCGGTGAATCACTTTGTAGATTTCAAACGGAAGATACAGGGCGCCGGAAACCAGGGCGATCCATTCGGCCCAGGCTCTGGCATACCAAAGTCCGTAGGCTTCTATGAAGCGCAGAACCGAATAAGAGAGGGCAGCGGCGGCGACTGTCCATATTTTTGCGATGGTGAGCGAGTCGGCCCAATCGAGGAAAACTTGCGCGAAGTGGTGATCGGGGCTGATATGCAAAAGCCTCAGCAAACCGTCGGCAATATCCCAGGGATCTTCGCGACGCATCATCAGCAGAATGCCAACTGCTGCCAGCAGCACGATCATTCCTTTCGTAAGCTCAAGCGTAGCGATCCCGCGAAGCACCTGCAGGTTCGTATCATGCTTGTCACACGCGCCTACGATTTTGGTGTGCACGATAGAGCTCATTAAAACATTATCTCCCGGGCTGCAGGCTCAATTGTTGGGCTGCGGTAAAAATCCCGTCCCGAATCAGCAATGTACTCACCAGCGAAGTAAGGCCGGAGGCCGCAAAAATCATAGCTAATACCACGAATTGATAGATCGCCGCATACACCGGCCGGGCTCCTGAGAGTAACATCCCGGCCATCAAACCGGGAATCCAAACGATCCCGAGGGAGCGCAGCGAGTCGATCGCGGGAATCAGGCTGGATTCGAATGCAGCTTGCACATATGGCGCGACGCTGTGTTTGGCGTCAGCTCCCAAGGATAGCGCGGTTTCGATTTCGCCCGCGTGGGCGAGAACATCGGCGCGAAAACGGTTGAGAGCCAATCCGTTGGTGTTCATAGCGTTGGTGATCAACATGCTCCCTACGGGGACCAACGAAGTGATAGCGGTGTCGATGACGCCAAGCCAGGTCATAATCGCGATGACTGATCCTGAACCGAACGCGATTGACCAGGCGGAGACGCGAAATGCGCCCGGCATGTCTTTGGCGCGGCGGGCGGAGGTTGCTCCGGCGGCAATAATCATTGCGGCGAGCAAGAAGATGCTGGTCCAACGGGGCGCACGCAGCAACAGTAGCAGAATCGATCCCACAGCAGTAATTTGGATGATGCCACGAAGCATCGCGACTATCGTTTCGCTCTCTAAATGAATGCCCCGCTTGTGAGCCAGCAGAACCACGACCATGGCGGCAATTGCCGCGACCAAGGCTTGCGCTAAAACTAGATACAACTGGTTGCTGAACAGCAGCTTAAGCATGCAACACCTCATTTATGGGACCATGGCGAGCCACGCGTCCAGATGCCAGCACTATGGCGCGGCCGGCAAGACGCGCGGCTTGAGCGGTGTCGTGGGTGACGAGGATGCAGGTTAATCCCTGGTCGCGGACAATCGTTTGGAGGGAAGATTCGACCTCACGTTTAGATGTTTCGTCAAGCGCCGAGGTAGGCTCGTCAAGCAATAAGACCAGCGGTGAGTTCGCCAGAGTGCGAGCGACAGAAACGCGCTGAGCTTCGCCTCCCGAGAGGTTGGCGACGTTGCGGCTGGCATAGCCCTTCAGGCCCACTCGGCCCAGCAGTTCTTCGACGGAATCTTTGGATAAAGATTCTCCGCGCTGCAGTGGGCCGAATTGGAGATTTTGCTCGACCGTGCCAGGGAAAAGATAGGGACGCTGGTTGACCATGCCCAGCTTGCGACGCAACTCACGGGGCGCAATCTGCCGGTAGTCGATGCCTTCGAGGTAGACGGTGCCGCTGGTGGGCTCATCCAGGCGGTTCAGCAGCCTGAGCAGAGAACTCTTTCCCGATCCGCTGGGGCCGACGATGGCGAGGACCTCTCCGGTACGCACTTCGAAATTAGCGTCTTCGACCAGAATTTTCTCATTGACCACACGGCCCAGATGTTCGCTTCGCAGAATGGGATCGGGGGTGGGCGAGCAGGTCACGGGAATGTTGTCAGGTACGTTCCTGCCTACGGCATATCGTAAAGATGCCTTTTTACTTTTCTCAGACTACGGGATGCTCGACTCCGTGAGCCGCTCGGCGGCTCACTCCGCTCAGAATGACAGTGCGAGAGCGCATTCATTGGCCTTGGGCGCGCACGGCGGAGCGCAACTCTTCTACGATTTCGTGGGCGGCCTTGCGGGCTTCATTCTGCTGCGTAACTTCGAATGAAATGGCGCCGACGCGAGCGTGGCCGCCGCCGCCGTAGCGCTCGCAAATCTTCGCCAGGTTCACAACCGGCTCGGACGGCGCCCACGGATTCGATCCCACGGAAACTTTCACCCGAAAGGTACTTTTGCTCAAGCCCACGCTGTAAATGGATTCAGGATGCAGATAGTAGGGGACGAATTTGTTGTAGCCCTCGAGTTCGTGGTCGGTGACGTCGAAGAAAATCGTGCCGTCTTTTGATTCGATGCGATCGCCGAGGATAGCCATGGATCGTTGATGCCGTTCGAGAAGCGGCGGCAAGAGCGATGCGACAAAAGGTTCTTCGATGATTTCCGCCAGAGACTTGGTCGCGAGCAGTGGAATGAGTTTAGGAACGAACCCGTGGGTCTGATTCGATTCGATGATCATGGTCAGTTTCATGGCTGGGGCTTGCATTTCAACCGCGGTGCGGGCGTCGGCGTACATCGCGCCATCAATGATGTCGGTCCAATGAACCAGGTCGGCTACAGGCTTGGGATCGAAGCCGAAGCGTTGCTCGGCAATGGTGGCGATGAAGCTGGTGCAGGATTTGAAGTCCGGATCGTAGAATTTGCGATTGCTTTGATCCTGTTCAAAGTGGGCTGCGTCGGCCGGGGATAAAAACGCGCTTTCATGATGGTCGAACCACCAGGTGATTTTGGGCGAGCTGGAATATTTAAAATCCACGATGGCGTTTTCGTCGCCGTCAAAATTCTTCTCGTCAAACAACGAACCGGCGCGGTGGAGCAAGCCGGAGAAAACGAACTCGACATCACTGCGAATGCGTTCGCGATAGAAGCGCGAGAAAAGCGCTGCTGATGACGCGCCGTCAAAACATTTGTCGTGATAGAACACCCGAACTCTCAAGCCTGTTTCCCCCTCCCGGGTTAGAATCAGACAGACTACCCCAAAGTGAGCGGAATCAAAAGTAAATAGGACCCCAATTTTGCGGGGCGGCGTGCAAGATAGGGAGGGGTTCGATAACGAACAGTGAAACCTCCCACTGGCGGGAGCGGGAGGTCTTACGGTGAAGATTAAATGGCGTTGGCTTGTTTCTCGGCCATATCGCCGATCACCGGCAGCTTCCACATTTGGCCCTGATTGGCTTTGATCAGCAGCATAACCCAGACGATCAGAAGTCCGACAGAAAGTGTTAACCAAAGCAGTAAAGCCACCAGATGTCCCAGAATCGGGATGAACGCCAGCACAGCAGAGATGATGATGAAAGCGATCCAGGCTACTACCGCGGCTACATGCAGAAAAATGTTCTGAAAGGCATGGAAGCGTACGAACCGGTT
>Ga0210394_10009140_pt1 | contig 10040 bp, 7 predicted proteins | sample IncBWC12MmetaG_FD_160121 | JGI IMG/M metagenome (GOLD analysis project Ga0210394, IMG submission 160121) | Forest soil microbial communities from Barre Woods Harvard Forest LTER site, Petersham, Massachusetts, United States - Inc-BW-C-12-M | ecosystem: Environmental > Terrestrial > Soil >...
GACCGGTGGCTGGGAACTCACTGCGCATATCTTGCTGTCCATGGCCGCCGCCGCTCTGCTCTTCGCCGCGGCGGTTACCGCGTTGTTGTTGGTGTTTCTCGATCGACGGCTGCGCACGCGGCGCCTCGCTGATCTGCCGAGCGCGCTGCCGCCGCTCGATGCCTTGGAGAAGGTCATGTTTCGGCTCATCGCGGCGGGCTTCGGGCTGCTGACGCTGGCGCTGCTGACGGGCTTCGTATTCGTCACCAATTTGTTCACGCAGAACTTGGTGCAAAAAACCGTCCTGTCGCTGATCGCGTGGCTGGTGTTCGGCGTGCTGCTCATCGGGCGTCGGCGTTTCGGATGGCGCGGCCGCTCGGCGGTACGCTGGACATTGTTCGGCTTCGGGATACTGGCTCTCGCATATTTCGGTGTGAAGTTCGTTCTCGAGTACGTGTTCGGGCGACATTGGGGCTAGGCTGAGGCCGCGACCGCCCCGGTCGCCGACTTATGGCACATCACACCCTCGTACTAATGTTCGTAGCGCTGGCGGGGTTGCTCATCCTCGCGGCGTTTTTCGCCGGCAGCGAAACGGCATTGATGAGCCTCAACCGTTATCGTCTACGGCATCGCGCCAATGAAGGGAGCCGAGGCGCGCGGCTGGCAGAGCGGCTGCTCGCGCGTCCCGACCGTCTGATCGGGTTGATCCTTTTGCTCAGCACCCTGGTCAATGTGGCGGCGCCGATTCTGGTGGGTTTCATCGCGCTACGCCTGGGCGGAGAGTTTCTGGTGGCTTTAGGGGCTGCGCTGCTGGCATTCGTGCTGCTGATTTTCTGCGAGGTTGCGCCCAAGACTTTCGGGGCTCTGTACCCGGAGCGTCTGGCGCTGCCCGCCGCGTACATCTACACGCCGCTGCTGTTTTTGCTTTATCCATTCGTCTGGCTCACGAATCTGTTTGCCAACGGGACTCTGCGGCTGTTTGGGGTATCGCGCCAGCAAGCCTCGAATTCATTGAGCAGCGAAGAATTGCGCACCGTCGTCGCCGAGGCGGGTGCGATGATTCCGCGCCGCCACCAACAAATGCTCGTCAGCATATTGGATCTCGAGGACGCCACCGTCGAGGACATCATGGTTCCGCGCAATGAGATCGTGGGCATCGATGTCGATGATGATTGGGATCGGGTGCTGGAGCAGCTGCGTCAGAGCCAACACACCCGACTGCCGGTCTATCAAGGAGAAATCGATCGCATCATCGGTGTGCTGCACATGAAGGCGGTCGTGCACGAACTGGCGCGCGGGCGACTGGACCGGGACGCGTTGGCCGCGGCCGCGGGCGCCCGCGAGGCATATTTCGTTCCTTCGGGTACTACTCTCAATACCCAATTGCTGAATTTTCAGCGCGACAAGCGCCGCATGGCCTTCGTCGTCGATGAATACGGTGATATTCAGGGACTGGTGACGCTCGAGGACATCCTCGAAGAGATCGTCGGGGAATTCACCACCGATCCTGCCACCATGATGCACAAGGACGTGCACGCCGAAACCGACGGCAGCTTCGTCGCCAATGCCTCGGCGACGATTCGCGCGCTCAATCGCTCGATGCGCTGGAACCTGCCGACCGATGGACCGAAAACTCTGAATGGATTGATCGTGGAATTCTTGGAGACCATCCCGGAGCCCGGAACCACATTGAAATTGGCGGACTACATGCTGGAGGTGCTGCAGACGGGCGAGAACGCCATAAAGACCGTGCGCATACGGCCGCCGCAAGCAACACCGCCGTAGTGCTCTATCGCCTCTGAAAAATCTCCAACGCTTGATTCAATCGCGTAACTCCGCGCACGCTCATTCCGTCGGGCGAACGCTTCGGTACGTTCGCCTCCGGAACGATCGCCAGCTTAAAGCCATGTTTCGCGGCCTCGCGCAAGCGCTCTTCGCCGAACGGCACCGGGCGAATTTCTCCCGCGAGACCCAATTCGCCAAAGGCGATGAGCGAATTGGACACCGGTGCATCCATCAGGCTGGAGCGCGCGGCCATGACGATGGCAAGATCCCCGGCCGTCTCTGCGAGGCGTACGCCGCCGACCACATTGGCGAATACATCGTGGCCTTGCAGCAGCAGTCCGGCGTGTCGGTGCGCGACCGCCAGCAGCATGGTCAAGCGATTGGCATCGATGCCCACGGCCACGCGACGCGGATTGGCGCTCAGGGCAATGTCGGCCAGGACCTGCACTTCGATGAGCAGCGAGCGAGTCCCTTCGCGCATGACGGTAATGACGCTGCCCGGCACCGGCTCCGCATGGCGCGACAGAAAAATCGCCGACGGGTTGGTAACCTCGCGCAGCCCCTGTTCGAGCATTGCGAAGACACCGATCTCATTGGCCGCGCCGAAGCGGTTTTTCACCGAGCGCAGCACGCGATAGCGGCTGCCGGTATCGCTCTCGAAATACAGCACGGTATCCACCATGTGTTCGAGCACTCGCGGGCCGGCGATTTGTCCTTCCTTCGTGACATGACCCACCAGCAGCACCGCCGTGCCGCTGAGCTTGGCAAATCGCACCAACTCCGCCGTGCACTCGCGCAGCTGCGAGACGGCGCCCGGCGCCGCCTCCACGCGCTCTGAATACATGGTCTGAATGGAGTCTACGATCAGGACATGCGCCGCGAGCCCGGATGCCGCTGCGACGATGTTTTCGACGCCGGTCTCGGCGATCAAGCGGGCGGTCGCAGCTTCCAGGCCCAACCGCCGCGCGCGCAGCGCGACCTGCTTCAACGATTCCTCGCCGGTGGCATACAGAACAGCACCCGAACCATTGAGCGCTGCGGCTGCCTGCAGCATCAGCGTCGACTTCCCGATCCCTGGGTCCCCGCCGATCAATGTCACCGAGCCGGGAACAAGCCCGCCGCCGAGGACTCGGTCAAGTTCCGTCGAGCCGGTCGGCAAGCGGGGCACCTCGACGATGGCCTCTGCGGCCAACGAAGATGAAAGATCGCCGCTCTTTGGCAGAGTGGCGCGCGGCGCGCGCGAATTACGGGCCAAAACCTCGGCAACGAGGGTATTCCACTCACCGCAGGCCGCGCATTGCCCCTGCCATTTTGGCGAAGAGGCTGCGCAGTTCTGGCAGATAAAGACCTCTTTTGACCTCGCCATGGGGTTCCCTTACGTCGATTTGTGACATCAGCAGCGGATATTGCAATCCTATCCCCTATACTGCCGGGCTTCGTGGCTCGGATTATGTCTATTGCATGCGCAAATTGGGGTTGATCGCGGCAATTGTGGGCTTTGGGATCCTGGCAGCGGGCCTTCTGCTCCGAGTGCTTAACAATAGTGTGAATTCCTGGCTGTGGCTGCCTGGTTCCTTGCTGTTGGCCGCCGGCAGCGTACTTTTCCTATGGTCGCGCTGGACGAAGCCTGCCGTGGCGCTGCAAATCCCCAAGTCGGCCGCTGTTGCCGGTGGCGATACTGCGCGCCTGCTCGATAACTTCGAACAGCGCTTCGCCGAGCTCAAGGGCCGTAAACCCAACGCCACGGTGCTCGGGGATCTGTATACCCTCGCCAGCCAGCTTGAACAAAGAGGTCGAACGCCGCAGGCCACGGCTGTTTACCGTCACTTGGCGCGCTTCGACAATACGTATCGGGATGTCTCCGCGCGCTTGCGCCGTCTCATGGACGCCGAACGCAATAAGCCCAAGGCGGCAACCAGCGCGAATGCGGTGCCGGTGCCGGCAGCCGCCGATTCAACCACGCCGAACCTGCGCGCCGCGCTTGACCGCAACGCGCCGCCCGCGGCGGATCGCGCCGAGGTGGCCGCCATCCCGGAGACCGAGCGGCTCGGCAGGTACCAGCTCGAGCGCGAGATCGGCCGCGGAGCGATGGGCGTCGTCTATCTCGGAAGGGACACTGCGATAAACCGTATGGTTGCGATCAAAGCCATCCCGCTTGCCAGCGAGTTCAGCGATGCCGAGCTGGTCGAGGCGCGATCGCGCTTCTTTCGCGAAGCTGAAACGGCGGGTCGACTCAATCATCCGAACATCGTGACCATCTACGATGTGGGTGAGGAGCGCGGGCTGGCATATATCGCCATGGAATACCTGAAGGGTCGGCATCTCAGCGACTACACAAAGTCCAATGCGCTGATGGAGCCGCGCAAGGTGCTGGATGTGATCGGGCGCACCGCCGATGCACTGGGATTCGCGCACAAACAGCAGGTAGTTCATCGCGATATCAAGCCTGCAAATCTTATGTACGATCCAAGCACCGACACGTTGAAAATCACCGATTTCGGGATCGCGCGCTTAAGTGGCGCCGGCTCCACGCGTACCGGAATTGTGCTCGGCACGCCCTCCTTTATGTCGCCCGAACAGCTCGAGGGACGAACTGTGACAGGTCACTCGGACTTGTTTTCCCTGGGTGTTAGCCTATTTCAATTGTTAACCGGCCAGCTTCCGTTCACTGCAGATTCGATGACCGGGCTCATGCAGCAGATCGCCGAAGCGCCGCATCCGCCGCTGCGCGCGTACCGACCGGATCTGCCCGCTTGCATCGAGAGCGTGATCGATCGTGCACTCGCCAAGAATCCTGAAGACCGGTACGACTCAGGCGCCCAGATGGCTGCAGCGTTGGAGGACTGTAAGTCACGGATTGCCAGCGGGTCGCCATGAACGGATTTAATTGCATGACACGAAAAGCGACAATGTCCCTATGAGTTTGAAGGGGAAAATCGCTAGCGTCGCGCTCACCGACACGGGCAAGGTCCGCGAACACAACGAGGACATGATCGGCAGCGAGGTCGACATCGGCTTGTTCGTGCTCGCCGATGGCATGGGCGGCTACAACGCCGGCGAAGTCGCAAGCGGCATCGCCGTGAAAACCATCATCAACCTGGTCCGCGACGCCTTCGTGAGGGAGGATTTGACCGTCCGCGACCAGGAGTCCGGCTTGACGCGGCCCAGTATCATTCTGCGTGACGCGATTCACAGGGCCAATAAGATCATTTACCACACGTCCAAGACCCAACCGCAGTGTGAGGGAATGGGTACCACGGTGGTTGCCTGCTTGTTCCACGACAACAAGGTATCCATCGCTCACGTGGGCGATTCAAGGGTTTACCGGCTGCGCGACAACCGGTTCGAACAGATGACCCTGGACCATTCGCTGCTGCAGGAGCTGGTCGATCGCGGTTTTTATTCCCAGCAGGAAGCGCAGCGGGCGACCAACAAGAATTATGTTACGCGGGCCCTTGGGGTGGAGCAGAATGTCGAGGTCGAGATCCACGAGCAGCCGGCACAAAAAAGCGACTACTACGTGCTGTGTTCGGATGGCCTTTCTGACATGATCGAGGACGAGGACATTCACTTAACAATCAGCACCTTTAGTGCTAATCTTGATACAGTTGCTAAACAGTTGATACAGCTGTCGAACGATAACGGCGGTCGGGATAATGTCTCGGTCATAATGGCGCACGTCGAGGAGCCGTTCCCGGCCCACCGGCGTATATTTGACAAAATCTTGGGATGGTTCGGCTAGCGAAATGGAGTCTGAATGGCACGCCTGATGCTCAGCTTGGACGGTCAAGTCCTTGCGGAATACAACATGAACAAAGAGCGCTACACGATCGGGCGCCTTCCTGACAACGACATTCGTATCGACAACCCCGCCGTAAGCGGTCACCACTCGCTCATCATCAATATTCTCAATGACTCCTTCCTGGAGGACTTGAACAGCACCAATGGCACGTACGTCAATGGCAAGCTGATCAAGAAACACGCCATGCAACACGGCGATGTCATCACCGTCGGGCACCACCAATTGCGCTTCGTCGACAGCCAAGATGGCGAGACCGAACAGGATGAGTTCGAAAAGACCATGGTCATCACCCCGAGCTCTCAGGGTGAGGACCGTATTCGCCGCGTCAGCGCCGCCGTGGATCAAGCGGCAAAAGCCATTGCATCCAAGCGCCCCGGCCCGGGCGTTCCGGAGAATGCGACCGCGCTGCCAAAAGCCAAACTGCAGGTCTTAAGCGGCGCCTTCGCCGGCCGTGAACTCGAATTGACCAAGGCTCTCACCACGCTCGGGCGTCCCGGCGTTCAGGTCGCCGCCATCACGCGGCGCTCCGAAGGCTATTTCATCGTGCACGTCGACAGCGGCAAGGAAAATGACTTTCCGCAGGTCAACGGCGTCCCGATCGGTCCGCAAGCGCGTCGTCTGAACGATAACGACGTTGTGCAGCTGGCCGGCGTGAAAATGGGATTCTTCGAGAACTAGTTTAAAGGCCTAACGCAGCGTCACCGCCACGCGTTGGCTGACGCCGCACAACAGTGTGTAGGGGATTGTCTCAGCCCAAAGGGCGATTTCCTCGACGGGCAATCCCTCACCCCACAGCACCACGGGGTCGCCAACTTTCGGTGGGCGTTGAAGATCGGTCACATCAATCGCGATCATGTCCATCGATACCCTTCCTGCGAGGCTGGCACGTTCGCCGTTCACCAGCACGGGCGCTCCCGATGACAGGCTGCGCGGGTATCCATCCCCATAGCCCACCGCCGCTATGCTCAACCGCGTGGGTCGCGTCGCGGTCCAGTCGCCGCCATAACCCACCTGCTCTCCCACCGCTACATCCTTGACCGCGATGATGCGCGACTGCAGCGTCATCACCGGCCGCAAGCCATGATCGGCGCCGGTCGACCCGGCAAACGGAGAGACGCCATACAACAGAAGACCGGGCCTGACCCAGTCGGCTTGCGATTCCGGAAAGCCCAGCAGTGCCGCCGAGCTTTCCACACTGCGCTCGCCCGGCAGCGTCCGGGTGGCCGCCGCGAACACCAGCAACTGCTCCGCGGTGGCAGGCAGCTCCGGCAAATCGGCACTGGCCAGGTGCGTACACAGGTTCACCGGGCCTTCAAGCGCCGACAGCGCGCTCAAGGCCGCGTGCGCGGCTTGAAACGCAGCGCCCTTGAAGCCCAGACGGTTCATGCCGCTGTCGAGCTTGAGCCACACTTTGAATCGCGCGCCAGCGGGCGCCGCACGCAGCAACTCGATCTGTTCGGGGCAGTGGACGAAGAGCTCGAAGCGGGCGCCCGCCGCGGCATCGAGCTGCTGGCGATCGAACACGCCTTCGAGCAAAACGATTGGCGATTTTATTCCCGCCGTGCGAAGTGCGAGGCCCTCATCGACTCGGGCCACGGCAAATGCATCGGCCGCATCGAGGGCCCGCGCAACGGTGATGAGCCCGTGTCCATAAGCATTGGCCTTTATGACCGCCATGACGCGCGACTTCGGCGCGCGCTGTTTGACGACTTGTAGATTGTGGCGGAGCGCGGTGCTGTCGATCGTCGCGCTTACCATCGGAGTCACGCGAGCCTCATCGAGGCATCACCGAAATACACCCTCGGCGTAGGATTCCGGCGCGTAGTTTTCGAACTTGGTGTACTGGCCCAAGAATGTGAGCTGCACATCGCCGGTCGGGCCATTGCGCTGCTTGGCAACGATGATATCGGCGATTCCCTTGCGCGTGGTGTTCGGCTCGTAAACTTCTTCGCGATAGATGAGAAGAATCAAGTCGCTGTCCTGTTCCAAACTACCCGAATTGTGGCTGACGATCCCGTCGGCCAGCCAACTGGCCGGACCCGGAACAGTCATGTCGAATACTTCCTCGGCGCCTTCGAGTCCAACGGCTACGACGCGATCCCAAAACAAATGCGAGCTTGCCCAAACTTTTAACGAGTCGCTATTAAGAAGCTCGGCGTATGAGTTTAACGTCGCTCGAGACGGTGAAAATTGGAAATGCGTTCTTCCGCCGTTTTGCGTACCACGCATCGACGCCATTTTGCCCATGCTTATGCCCTGGGCGCTCATCGTCGCTCGAATTTCCGCAAAAACTTCTTGCGGCAGCGTATCCACGTTTGGATTTGGGTGCAGCAATGCGATCTGCTCTGCCAGGCGCTTGGCCGGTGCTTCGCGCGGTCCGAATGCGCCAACTCTTTCCAGAAACAGAGCCTGCTGCTCGGAGCCGCTTACCAACACCGAGTAGACGTGTCTGCCAATCCTTTGCCGCACTTGGTGAGTGCGGGCCACGATGCCGAGGCGCAGCAGCAGTGCGGCAACGTCCTGTGCAAGCCTTTCACTGCAGGTAGTGAAATGAACCGCTGAACCGCCCCCCGGATGCGCCGTTCGAACACTGATACAACCATCGGTTGCCCACAAATGCCGCAGCAGCAATCCAATCTGCGCGTCGCTGAGCTGAAAAACAGCGGCCGGCAGATGCTTCTGGTACGAGCGCTGGCCATGTATTCCCAGTCTTTTCAGCCAGGCGCCGACCCCGGCGGGGTGCCAACGGTTTCCATTGCCCGAAATAAGAAGCTGATGCCAATTGCCACGGCCCGCATAACGCTTGACGCTGCTGCCAAGAGCAATGGCACACTCAGTCACCAATTTGCTGTTGGCCTCCGACCCGGTGGTGTAGCGCAGCGGCTGATTGTTGAGATAGCTGCCATCGCCCACCAATTGACCCAATAGACAAATCTTTGCGTCCGACCAAGACACCGGCTTTGCGATCGAGGGAAACTGACGGGCGATGGCCACGCGAGAACCTTGGGCTAACTCGCTAACCGTGCGCCATCCGTCTCCGGTGAATACCCGATGGTTAGCCGTCGCACGCAGCGAACGGCCGCTGGCGAGCGAAACGCGGAACACCTGACGCACACCCTTCGACCAAACAATGTCGCTTTGCGCCTTGATGATTTTCTGATCCGCACCCATCGCCCAGACTTCGGGCGTCTGCCCGACCAATTCGCGAATGGGAACCCGGCGTCCGTCCGCGAGCCACACAGGTGTTTCACCCGTCACGCATTCACGAAGATCCGACATCACCGGCTTCTTCTCGACGCGCTGTTCGACACCGCGATTCAGCTGCGATAGGGCAATGACAGGCACCTTTAATTCCTTGGCGAGCGCCTTGAGGGAGCGCGAGATCTCGGCAATCTCGGTTGCGCGATTTTCCTTGGTGCCGGCAACCTGCATCAATTGCAGATAATCCACCACGATGAGGTCCAAGCCGCGTTCGCGCTTCAAGCGGCGCGCGCGGGCGCGAATTTCCGTGGGTGTGAGCGCCGGCGTTTCATCGATGAAGATCTTCGCATTGCCCAGCTGCGTCATCGCCGAATCGATGCGCGGCCAGTCCTGTTCTTCCAGGCGCCCGGAGCGCAGATTGCTCTGATTGATGCGGCCCAAGGACGAAATCATGCGCAAAGTGAGTGATTCCGCCGACATCTCCATGCTGAAGATCGCCACCGACTTGTCCGAACCGAGCGCCGCATTTTCGGCGATGTTGACCGCCAGCGTGGTCTTGCCCATGGAAGGCCGGCCGGCGATGATGATGAGATCGCCTGGCTGCAGACCGGAAGTCATCTCATCCAGCTTCTTGTAGCCGGTGGCAACGCCCGTCATTTTGCCGTCCGAGTGATACAGCTCGTCGATGCGATTCACCACATCCGGCAGAATGCTTTTCACCGACCTGAATCCGGCCTTGCCGCGCGACCCGCGCTCGGCAATTTCGAACACCGCGCGTTCGGCCTCATCCACAATTTCGCGCGCTTCGCGGCCTTCGGGTTCCAAGGCCGTGCCGACGATCAGATTGCCCGCGGAAATGAGCTGCCGCAGCACCGAGCGCTCGCGCACGATGTCGGCGTAGGCACGAATGTTGGCGGTGGTGGGCGTGTCGCGCGCGAGTGAACCCAGGTAAGACAGGCCGCCGACTTGATCCAGCAGTCCCTGACCTTCCAAATGTCCGGACAGCGTGACAGCGTCGCAGGGCTGGCTGCGCTCGATCAAACCGGCGACGGCCGCGAAAACCAGGCGGTGATCGTTGCGGTAGAAATCCTCGGCGATGACGCGATCGGCGATTTGATCCCAGGCTGTGGAATCGAGCATCAATCCGCCGAGCACCGACTGCTCCGCCTCGATGGAATGCGGCGGCAGGCGCAATCCGTCGCCGGCACCCAGGGATCTATTTTCGACGCGAGCGGCCATGCGCAACCCTCAAGGGAGCGATCGCCGGCCGCTA
>Ga0210394_10009142_pt1 | contig 10040 bp, 12 predicted proteins | sample IncBWC12MmetaG_FD_160121 | JGI IMG/M metagenome (GOLD analysis project Ga0210394, IMG submission 160121) | Forest soil microbial communities from Barre Woods Harvard Forest LTER site, Petersham, Massachusetts, United States - Inc-BW-C-12-M | ecosystem: Environmental > Terrestrial > Soil >...
TTGTACGCAATGCTCGCGATTCTTTCCATTGTCGGGAAATTGGTGGAAAGGCCGAAGACCTCTGAAGGATGAGGGCGGGTGGCTGCACCTTGACGCGGGTTGCAATTGCGGGCCCGCGCAACAAGTCGCCCACTTCGCATCGCAGGGCCGAAAGGAACAAACACCGATGGCATGGTTCTACGAAATCCGCAGTTCGGACAACGCCGTGCTGAAACGCGATGGCGGCTTCGCTACCCAAGACGCTGCGAAGAACGCCGGACGCGCCGACGCGAAACAAATGAAAAGCTCCCGTCAGCCGGACAGGCCGGATGTTGGAGCCATCATGGTCGGCCAGAATACCGAAAAGCCCACGCGGTGTTGATTCCAGGCACGTACTTAGCGACGCTCCGCGCTTTCAACAAACTGGTGATTCTCGAAAGCCTAATTCAGCTTCCTGCGGCGCCGCCGAATCAGCGTTTTACAGCCGTTCAATCCGGCAGGTTTTTTGAAAGGCTACGCGCAGCTTGGTACACCGTCCGGACACTGACGCCTAGCTCGCGGGCGATCTCCGGCCCGGACGGCTCCGGAAGCGTCGCAGGCGGGCCATCTCTGCGGCATCTAACGAGCGAGCGACCCATCCTAACGTTACGTACGTACGTTACGTATGGGCATCAGTGATATATCCCGAATCCCTCCAGGGAAGGTGGGATTTCTGCGCCGCACTTCGGACAAGCGTTATCGCGAGCAGGACCCTTATAACTGCATTCACATTCAATATAGAACTCCTTGCGTATGATCTTGTGCGGAGATTTCGCTCGCTCTTTTGCTCGTTCTTGTTCGCAGATATCGCGCGACCGCCGGGGGCTAACGCTGCCCCATGCGGCCAGCGAGTCGGCCAGAAAATTGATTTGCCGCTGTCTATTTTCTTGGGAAATTTCGGATCGCGTACAACTCCCACAATCAACGAAAGGATGCCAGGACTGCTGCCTAGTTCATTTCTCCAGTACTGACCGGCCAAATCTAATGTTTTGAGTACATCTTCCTGAGTCTGCGCGCGGATTAGGTCTTCTCCGACGGTATCCCAAATTTGGCCGAACTGAAGTCTCAGGTTGTAGCTGCGGCCGCCAACTTCTGAAGCCCTTACCCGCCCAGGCCGTCCTACAGGTCTTTTTTGGGAAAACGTGTCAAGCCCTTTTTTAGCCTTGTTTGGCTTGTTTTTGGTGTTTTTGCGTTCAGCCATTTCTGCGGGACTCCGCAGGAAATCGAAAACAATTTTACGGAAGCTTCCGAGAAGAGTACCCGGATTATGCGGAAGCGACCAGAAGACTCTGCAGCTATACCGACCACCACTTCGGAAGTACTCATATAACAGGGCTTAGTATGACATCGAAGGAAGACTAATTCTGCGGAGATTACTAGAATGCCTGCCCTGAACAGTAAGCGGACGTTTCCTTGCCCCGTATGCACTGAGCGACGGGAAGTGCGGATCACCAAGAAGAAAAAGCCCTATATCACCTGCGATCCGTGCGGGATTCAGCTTTTCGTCAGAGGCCCGGCAGGAATCGCAGCTCTTGACCGACTGCTCGACCGCGCCGACCTCGAAGACGTTTGGACGACATTGGACAAGATGGAACGGCATTACTACCTGAAGTGCCCCGCCTGCGGCTGTCACTTCTGGATCGAAGCGGGCCTAGTCAAGACCAGCATATTTGATGGCAGCCTTCAGGGTTTCCGATGTCCCGCCAAAAATTGCCGAGAGGTCGTCCCGTGGAAAGCGAAGGAATGAAGATCACGGTATTAGGAGCCGCCCTTCTCGTGGCGGCAGTCATCGCGGCAATCCTGCTCATTCGCCATTTCGCAGGAAACAACAAGCCAAACTCGCCGACGGAATAGTGCCTTGCCGGAATTGGACCCAAAGGATCGCGGCTCTGCCCCGCCCTTGCAATCGACCGAAGGGACGGCTAAGGTTCTGGCTGCGACGCCGTTTCGACAGAAAGGCCGGAAGTACATGTCGAAGCGGTCAGGACAGAGGGGCCAAGTGTTTTTGCGAAACGAGAGATGGGTTGGGCGGTTTTACGTTGACGTGCCCGGAGACTCCAAGCGGAAGCGCCGGGCTTTTGTGTTGGGAATGAAGAAGGAGCTTAACCGTTCCGAAGCCAAGAACAAGCTCTTAGAAATCCTCACAGAAGAGGGCGTCAATACTCCGACTCATCTGGAACGCTCGCTAAGACCTCCCACAACGTTTGCTGACGTGGCAGATGCGTGGGAATTGAAGCGACTCCCACAGTTGAAGGAAAGCAGTAGGTACGCGGCACCAAAGCTCATCGCGAGGTATCTGCGACCACGATTCGGCCAGGTGGCTCTGGAAGAGATCAAGACCGGAGCCGTTAACGATTGGATTGTGGATTTACAGGCCAAAGGGCTAGAACCAAAAACAATTCACAACCTCTGGAAGCTCTTCCGGGCGGTTATGAATTGGCATTCGCAGCAAAACGATGAGCCGCCTCGGAAATGGTATCCCTCGCTACCCACGATCCCCGATATTGAGCAACGGTGGTTCACGCAAGAAGAGGTCGGTCGGATTGTGAACGCGGCGGAGGGCCAATACAGGGTCTTGTTTCACCTGGCCGGGGCGAGTGCGATGAGGGCGGGTGAACTCTTCGGGCTACATGTCGAGGACTTGGACGCGAATCGCGGATTGATCCGCGTCAGGCGCTCAGTGTGGCGCGGACAGGAAGTCTCGCCGAAAAGTCGGAAAGGCTACCGCGAAGTGTGGATTGATTCGGCCACAGTTCGGATGCTTCAAGCATATCTCGGGAGCCGCACGTCTGGCCGGGTGTTTCAAACCAGAAATGCAACCCCACTCACCGACCATGACGTGCTCAGAGATGCCCTTTATCCGATCTGCGACCGCCTGAAAATCCCGCGAGGCGGCATGCACGCATTTCGTCACGGTCGCGTGAGTCATATGCAGCAAAACCACGTCCCGCCGGACTTCACGAAGACTCAAGTCGGTCATTCGAGTCTGCGAACGACGAGCGGCTATACGCACTTTTCCGACGCGTTCAAAAGGGAGATTGTGGAGCAGCTAGCGCCCTCTTGGACTCACTCGGAGCAGTTGGACTCAGTTGCAGCAGAAGATAAGAGTTCGTAGTATGAAGAAGTTGCGGTACCCAAGAGAGCCAATTTCGATGGGCGTGTAGCTCAGTTGGCAGAGCACCTGCTTTGCAAGCAGGGGGTCAGGGGTTCGAATCCCCTCACGTCCACCAACTTCTTCTCTGATTGCAAAACACTTACAAGATTCATCTCTGTCCCAATCCCTCCGTTTTGGTTCCTACTGTGCACGAACTGTGCACGAATGGGCTATTGGACCGCGACTGTGCATACTGGAGCCGCAACCAGAGCGTTGGCGGCTACCGGTTCCATCTCGTTGGCTCGACGGTTGATTTTTTCAAGGGCCTCGCGCTTCATCTGCAACTTCATTTGCGAATACTTCTTGAAGACTTGCGCGTCGCTCTGGCGAAGCATCTGGGTTACCCACTCATCGGCTACTCCTCCTGCACTCAACCTTGTGGCATATGTGGATCGAAGGTCGTAAATCCGAAAGTAAGGAATCTTTGCCCGTCGAAGAGTTTTCCGCCAAACAGTTTTGAAAGTCGTCTGGTGTTTGGTCGGAATCCGGTGGCTCGGGAAGAGAAAAGGCCCGTCACCCGAAATTGCCATCTGGCTCTTGAACGCTTCAATGGCGAGTGAAGTGAGTGGGACCTCCGAGATGCCATTCGGAGTCTTCGAATCCGGTATCCAGACAACCGCGTTTTGCAGATCCACTTGGTCCTTCCTCATTGGAGTCAGTTCCCTGTAGATTCGCAATCCGGTTTCCGTGATGATTTGAATGACGTTCCGCAAATACTGCGGCCCGCTACATTCGATCTTCTTCTGCTCGGACCAGGCGACATAGTGGGGTCTGAACAGTCCCTTCACGGTAACCGGAAATTCAACCCCCGAACACGGATTTGCTGCTAGGAGTTTCTTGTGGACCGCCACGTTGAGCATACGCCGGAGAACTCTAAACTCCTGATGTATCGTGGTAGGCTTTATCGCTCCTAATAGCTTGTAACCGAGCTTGGCCTTAACTCGGACTCGCTGTCGAAGACGATCGCGAAGATACAAATCGATCGAATCCGCGGTGATGTCCACCAACCGGCTTGCACCAAACGCAGCCTTGAGATGTTGTGTGCACCGCTCGTTCGCTTCGTGCGTCTTCCCAGCGCGTACAGGCGGATTGGAATAGTTCTCCAAAAAGAAATCCGCCCATTGTCCGTAAGACAAGGTCTCCCCCTTTCGTACGACCTCAAGCAGATTATCGTCTCTCGCTTGAAGTCTTTCTCTCAACTTCCGGTTTGCTTCCTGCCAATCAGCGGTGAGGCTCGATTCTCTTCGGGCAATGCCCTTGCGATCCCGATAGCGAATCCACCAGATTGCGGTGCCAGCCCGCTGATATACAACTCCGTCGTACTTGCGTGCTCTAGGCATTCTCCATCTCCTGTTTGAAGGACGCGCGGAATGTTTCGAGATCCGATTTGAGGAACCGGATATTGCGACCCATTACGCGGAGATGGGGAATCTGCTTTCGCTCAACCCAAAGATATACCGTCTGTGGGCTGACGCCAAGATATTTGGCCGCTTCTCTGACTGTTAGAGGGCATTCTTCGAGAAGCATAGTGGTTTGTCCGTGAGGCTCAACGAAGCTCTGATGACTCATGGCATGTCACTCCGCTCATGACTAGATTCAATTCCAGGCGCTATTTCTGTCCTAGCACCGTCACCGCCCGCAGTCGCTGCTTGGCGTTGCAGATCGGCTTGGGCCTTGCTGACGGTGTGCCGGGCGTAGTATTTGGGAGATGGTTTGTCTTCACTGCGAAAGTCCGCAATCCTTTGAATGATCTCTTCTGGGTCGTCTCCACGGGCCAGGGCACGTTTGGCATAGGCCCAGTCATGCTCCGATTGGCTCAGTACGGCTCCTGAAACGCGGATCCCGCCGCGCGCTTCCTCGTTGCGGTGTCGCGGGGCTTCCTGTGAATCAACCGGAACCTTGAAATCTCGAAGGTGGTACGTCTGCGTTGAGTCCACCTTGGCCTGCACATAGAAATCTCGGTCGTATTTCTTGTTAGCAAAGCCGGGAAGTCGTAACACCCGCGTTGAATCCGTTGCTGCCGGGTCGCCGCCGAATTCCCTCACCATCGCATGCTGCAACGCCTCGGCTTCTTCGAGGGTCATCCCTTCGACTTTCCAGACCACTTGGAATTTGTCAGGCGATGTGTTCAGTATGTAGTTCGGCTGTGGCACCAGATCGGAATTCTTAATTTCATCTAGTGCAGCGGACCCGCCATGGTCTAGGTCAACGTAAACATGGCGAATTGTCTCGATGTCGCCTTTAGTCCGAGTCGAAGCGTCTTGCTTCAGCGGATTCATGCCGACATAAATGTCGGCCCCGTTTGCATTCTTATAGCGAAGCCATGCCTGAAATTCAGGGCTAGCGGCCTTCTGCGCAGTCGTAATCCGTTGAGTCGTCTCGCCTAGATTCCTGTTCAAGACGAGTACAGCGATCCGGTCGGAAGGCTTGAAGTTGTCACTGACGTATTCGGAAGCCGTTGGAGAGGCCTGCTTAGGCATGATGGTTTCGGTCATTGGTGTTCCTCACGCCTTTGGTAAATTGCACTGAATTCATATTCATCAGCGTCGGGGTCATAACAATGGATTGCGAGAACCTCGGAAACAAAGCGTCTGCCAGGGCGGCGTTCGAGATGCACCACGACATTAAGAGAGTCGCCGATATTGCTCTTGATCGCCCGATACGGTAGCTCAACCCCACTCTGGAGAACGCAACTTGTAAATCGGGCGAGACCTTGCCTCGCAGATGTTGCATGCACTGTCGAGAGACTGCCAGAGTGACCTGTATTGAGAAGCTGCAACAGATCGAAAGCCTCGCCTCCACGTATTTCACCAAGGATGATCCGGTCGGGGCGGTGGCGAAGGGCCGCTTTCAGTAGGTCGCGGATGCTTACTGCCGGAAGGCCGTTCTGCGGCTGCCGAGCCTCGAAACGAACGAGATTATCCTGGTCCATCTGGATTTCGGATGTGTCTTCGATTAAAAGAATTCTCTCGTCGGGTGGAATGAATTTCCCAAGGATATTTACGAGGGTCGTTTTACCTGTCCCGGTCCCACCCGTGATGAGAATGTTCTTCCGGGCCAGGACAAAACTCTCAAGCTGGTTTGCGAGTGATCTTTCAATCGTGCCCACTTTAATTAGGTCCTCGATCCCAAAGTGGCGGGAATTGAATTTACGAATGGTTAGCGTCACCCCGTTCAAACTGCACGGAGGAATTACAGCCGCGACGCGGCTGCCGTCAGGCAAGCGCGAGTCAAGAATCGGTTTAGACTCCGAAATATCGTCGCCTAAGCGGCGAGCGATATTCTTTACCGCAACCATCAAGGATTTCTCTCCAATGGAGAGCCCGTGGACTTCCTCGACGAAACCGGCCTTCTCGACGAACACACGGTCTGCGCCGTTCACCATAACTTCGCTGATTGAGTCATCCAGGATCAGATGCTCGATGGGTTTCAGGAATGGCAGGATCGTCTCGAATCCGTTCATCAGAGTTCTCCATCCGCGAGTTGCCGAAAATAAGATTTGTTCGGGTCGTTGAAGTATGGCTTCAGGTAGCAGAACATCGGCGGCAGAGGGTTTGTGCCGTCGTAAGCGATGGTCACGGATTGCGCATTGCGGAGTTCCGTGAAGGTCTTCATGTCGAATCGGAAATCGACCTGGGTGTTGTAGCTCTTTGAGGCCGTAATGTTGGACCTGTGCGAGAGCGCGTTTCCCGTGAGCAGGCTCACACGGGCGTCGTGCCCGCTCTCAGATAGGTTGTAATTAACCTTGAGCTTGTCTTCGCGTCCGCACAGCTCACTGGCGGTTTTGGCAGAGAAATCATCCGAGACTGCGAGAAATATCTTCGTGCGGAAAGTCTGCAAGAGTGTGCGCCACGTTTCGCCGGGCAGTGCCGACTTGAGAGAACTGATGCTCTGTGTAGCGACAATTGGAATGCACCTCGGCTGTCGGGAAAGGCTGAAGAACTTTTCGTCGCCTGTAGGCTCGCTTTCGCCGACTGTGGCGAAATGCTGATACTCATCGCACATGAATAACACTTCGCGGAAGTGACGTTGCTGGTTTGCTTCCATTTCCGGGACGCGGTTCAGCACGGCGCGTTCAAAGTCGAGTTTCATCATTACGCCGATGGCTTTTGCCAGACCCGCGTTCATGGCAATGGGAAAATTCAGAGCGCAAACCTTCCCGTTCTCGATGAGCCATTTGAACGAAGGCAATGGCTTGCCATACTTGAATTGGGCATTTGCCCGTGTGTCGTAGCACTGCGCTGGTGGGCAGAACGTCCGCTTCACGGATGGGCTGTCATCGAACAGCGAAAGGAATACTGAAATTCCTTCGACGATTGATGTACGCAGCTTCGGCTCAATCCGTCGCCAATCGTGGTTGAACCAACGCTTGACCGCTTCGAGCTGCTCTTTCTTCTCTTGTGAAACCGGCTTGCGCCCGGCTACGTTTTCCGCTTCCCATTGGATCGCCTTGTCTTTCAACACGGCAGCAAGGCCGGGCGTCAGAACCGCGACATAACTCTTCGATTCTTCGTCCAGGCGGAATTTGAACGCCTCAAGCTCGCGGGGATGCTTGAGATACTCTTCTTCCGAAACCAGCACGGAATCAGTCTCGGTCAGCCTGCGCTCTGCTTCATTGATTTTCTTTTCGAGCGTGGCGGGGTCTATCGCGCATTCATAGACATCGAACAAAGTGACGTAGTCGAACGCTACCTTGTGGAGAAGGATGATGAATTTGACCAAATTCGTATATGCCTGCTGCCAGAAGGGTTCCTTACCCCGCCCGAAGAGATTGTTCAGTAGCGATGCGATGTTGTATGCCAAAGCGTATGCGTCCAGGTCGTTGTGGAGCGGGTTGTAACGATATTCGGAATCGAGGCTGATTTCGATGTAGTCGTCACCCCTCCCGTGGTGCTCTAGGATTTCCTTAATCCTGTGGCAGAAGTCCCCCTTCACTTCGAGGACGAGGCCTCCGATCCTCTTCTCTTCATCTCCCGCCCGGTAACCGAGAATTTGGTCTGCAAATGGGTACATGCAGCAGCTTGTCTTTCCTGTGCCAATCGCGCCGAGGATTGCTACGCCGGTGAAGAGACCTCTTTCCGGGATCACAAGCCACTGCGGATTTTCTGCAGGTGTCTGCTTTCGGGGATTGTGAATCTCACCGACGACGAGGAATAAGTCATCCCTTTTGCGAGGGTCAGGAAAGAGAGGCAATCGGCCCGCGCGAATCCGGCGGCCTGCCTTGAGAGTGAAAATGTAAACGCCGGAGAGAATCATGGAATAGCCGATGTAAGGAGTCGAGAAGAGGAAGACCGTGTAGGAGTATTTTACGAAGTAGAAGATTGACGGCGACCGCAGAGCCATGACCTGCAGGAAGACATTTTCTTCGGGAAACGGTACCCGAAAATAGAGGGTCATACCTGTAGCCGCCGCCAGCAAGCAGGCGACGAAGTTTTTCGAGTTAAGGATTTTCTGCATCATTTTGCTGCCGCTCTTGCAACCGAGTTACCGTCTCTCCTGCCAGCGGTTTGTTGCTGCTTTCGCCAGTTCATGAACTGCTTGTCCTTGAACAGGAGAATCTTCAAAGCCGAATTCACGACATGATCCGGCGTGCTTTCGATGAACGTTGCGTACTTCTCAACTGTCGAGACGACAATATCCTCCAGCTCGTACTCCCTCTTAACGAGTTCCGGTCTTTTGTTGATGATCGACATATCCTTCCTCCTTGTGATTTATCTGCTGCTCTTGACGCGGGCAAAACACGTTGTAAAGGGAACGCACATTCCGTTCCCTGGGCTGGAGCGACCTCACGATTCTTTGGGCAGCCGAAGGCTCCCAAAAGTGGGGTCGCTCCAGCCCAACTCGGTGTTTTGCCCGCGTCCAAATTGATTGCCGCGCCATGCGCAACCTCTACGCTCACACTAACTTCCGTTCACCATCCGGGTGAACGGAACGGTGAACGGGGGGGTGAACACCGTCTTCCATGCACCGTTCACCGGCTCTACCTCTCACAGCAAGCGGACACATATGCCCTTTCACGAGAAAGGTGTCGAACAACACGGTTCTATCGGGAGTCAGTTGGGAGAATTCCCTCCGCAGATCGTGCTCTTTTAGCTCACCCGTGCGCCACGCTTCGTACAGGCTCTCAAAGCGGTCACCGTGAAACCGCCGCCGTGCATCGTTCAGGAATTCAAAATCATCGGTCACTGGCACTACATATTCGCGCTTGTCCCACTTACGTCGAACCTGGAAGTAGCGGAGAACTTCGCTAGGAACGTCGGATTCAAGGGGCCTCTTGACCAAGGCACGGAAGCGATTTTCCGCAGTTCGAAAATGGGTCTCCTTGCCTGCGATGTACAAGAAGCGAAAAGTGCTCAGCTGCCGGAATAAACCCAGATAGGCGTTGAGGTGACCCGTGAAACTAGAAGGCGTTTCGAATCCCGAATCCACAAAGCTCAGCGTGACCACAGGGGGAGTTCCTGGGAGAGGAGGGGCAAGAAAGAGCGGAAATTTGTCTACAAAATAACGAATCGTAGGACGGCTACCCGAAGCGCCTTCGTAAATCTTGGCCGGAAGGAGGTCCTTGGAAACCTGTAACTTCTCACAGAAAAAGCTCACCTTGTCTTGCTCAGTTTCAAAATAAGCGAGATCTTGATTAGCCAAAACGAAATCCAATAGCACGAGGCGCGTTCGAATGAATTCAAACGAATGCTGGCGGCGATTGCGGAGGTTGTCTTTTTCGATCTGCCCGTAAATGGTCCTGGAAAATAGGTGAAAAATAGGCCCTGCGCCCAAGTAGTCGCGCATCGTGGCGTGCCCGCGCTTCAGGAGTTTTTGGGCAAACGCATTTGATCGCTTCCCTCGCGTGGCCTGCGTGAAATTTAGGAAC
>Ga0210394_10009145_pt1 | contig 10039 bp, 9 predicted proteins | sample IncBWC12MmetaG_FD_160121 | JGI IMG/M metagenome (GOLD analysis project Ga0210394, IMG submission 160121) | Forest soil microbial communities from Barre Woods Harvard Forest LTER site, Petersham, Massachusetts, United States - Inc-BW-C-12-M | ecosystem: Environmental > Terrestrial > Soil >...
CAGCTTCGCATCGCCGGGATTTGGAACGCCGTCTCATCTGCTCGGTGAACAATTCCGTGTCGTGCTCGGCCTCGACCTCGTGCATGTGCCCTACGGCGGAAGCGGCCCGGCCATGATGTCGGCGGTCGCGGGCGACACGCCGATCGCCTTCGCCGCCTTGTCGGCCGCGGTGCCGCAGATCCAGGATGGCAAGCTGCGCGCGCTGGCGGTCATGAGCAAGAACCGCTCGCAGGCGCTGCCCGACCTGCCCACCATCGGAGAAGCCGGCTACCCCGAACTGGACGGCGACGCCTGGATCGGCGCGCTCGTTCCCACCGGCACGCCGAAGGAAATTGTTGCACTGCTTCAGCACGAAATCGTCGACATCCTGGCGTTACCGGATGTGAAGGAGCGACTGGCAACCCTTGGCCTCGATCCGGTCGGCGGCACGCCCGAGCAATTCACCACGCAAATGAAGCTCGAGATGGAGAAATGGGCCAAGGTAATCCAGGCGGCCAAGATCAAGGCGGAGTAGGCCGATCGGCCGTAGTGCCAATATCCCCTGCAGGGCCGCCAGAGCATGATCAGCACGGGAGATATCATGGTCAGACTCCGCGGAGAAAAACACGGCTCGAAATATCGTCCGGAGCAAGGTCTGGGCATTCGCGAGTCGCGTTGTTAGAATAGTCGTTAGGCCGTGGCTTGGCGCAATATCCCTTGGACCGCGACACGCTCTCCACGCGCGGATCGGCGAGAAATCCTGAGCTGAATTGCGGTTTGAATGGATCCGATTATCAATCTCGACTCGACGGCACTGCGCTACTTTCAGGTTGCTGCCGAATTCAAGTCGGTGAGGCGCGCGGCGGAAGCCTTGAACGTTTCGGCATCCGCACTCAGTCGGCAGATCGCCAGCCTGGAGCAGAGTTTGGATGTTACGCTGTTTGAGAGGCTCCCTCGTGGTCTCAGAATGACGAGCGCCGGCGAAATTTTGCTCTATCACGTCGCGCGCAGTTTCCAGGAGGTAAGTCGAGCATTCAGTCAGATCGATGCCCTGAAAGGCCTGCGCCGGGGCCTTATCAAGGTTGTCGCAGTCGAGAGCGCGGCCCGTGGCGTATTGGCGGCGGGTTTGTCAGCGTTCTGGAAAAAGCATCAAAATATCGAGGTTTCGGTCAAGGTCGTTGGAAACATCGAGGCCTTGAGGCTGCTGGAAGAAGGCGAGGCCGACCTCGGCCTTGCCTTCAGCGCACCGCGCGGGACAAGTCTACCGGTCTTGTCGGTTGCGACCCTGAAGCTCGGAGCAATCATGTCGACACGACATCCGCTGGCCGGGCGAAGTTCACTCCTCCTCCAGGACCTCTCCGGCTACCCGTTACTGCTATCCGACAGTTCGCTTTTGCTGAATGCGGCGCTGGGTGATGCGCTGGCGACCATACCGATATCAGTCAGGCTGGTGACGAATTCGATAACGGTCATGAGTATCCTTGCTGCCTCTGGTGATGGCATCGCCCTAAAAACCAGGGCCGGCATTGCCCCGGCGCTCGACAATGGCGAACTGCGCATGGTGCCGATCGCGGACCGGATTCTACCGCTGCAACATCTCGCGATCCTGACAAGGCGGGGACTGCCGCTGCCTGCCCTTGCCCATGCGCTCGCCCGGGACTTCAAGGAGATGCTCGATCCGCTAAACGAAGTTTCGTCCGAACAACAAGCGACGATCTCATTCGCGACCGGCGATTAACTCCAATCCGACCTTTCGAGCATCCTCCGCCAGCGACGCCCATCGATCAGAGACCAGCCGGCCGGCCCGGGTCAGGATCTCGCCGGCCACCATCGTTAAAACGACGTCCGAGCCACGCGCGGCATGAACGAGGTTTGTCGGTGCAGCCTCGGGCGTCATCGGCTGCGTATGGAGGCCGTCGAGCCGAACCAGGATCAAGTCGGCCGCCAAACCAGGCATGACTGCGCCCGCCGGGATGCCCAAGGCGGCAGCGCCGCATCGGGTCCCCATATTCAGGATCTCACGCGGCGGAAGAACGGCAGGGTCGCGAAGCACACCCTTTTGAAGCAGGGATGCGAATTTCATGACGTCGAACGGATCAAGGCGATTGTTGGCCTTCGCGCCGTCCGTAGCCAGCGTGATGTTGACACCGCGTCGGCGGAGATCTGCGATTGGCGCAATCCCGGATCCGAGCTTGAGATTGGCGTGTGGACAATGTGCCACGTGCGTGCCGGTTTCCGCCAGAAGGCGCCGATCATCATCATCGACCCAGACGCAATGCGCGAGCACCGTTCGGTTTCCGAGCACCTGCAGCGCAGCGAGTTGCCCGACCGGCGTCAGTCCGGTTCGGGATCTGGTGCGCTCGACCTGACGCTCGGTCTCGGCGCAGTGAAGATGCAAACCGGTTGCATATCGTCTGGCAAGTGCAACGCCCGCACGGATTTGCTCGTCACTGCAGCTCTCGAGATCATGCAGTCCAACGAAGGTCCGCACGCGATCATCGTCAGCCGCGGTCTCGCCCAGAAGGATTTCGGTCTGCGCCAAGGTGGGCGTGAACGGCTTTGTATCGGCGACATAAGGCGCGATGACGGCGCGGATGCCGATGTCGCGGGCGGCCCGATAGGCCGTCCGCGGAAACAGGCACATGTCCATCATGGCCGTTGTTCCGGACAGAAGAGCCTCGGCATAGGTCGCCAGCGCGCCGATATAAAGCTGCTCTTCCGTAAGCCGCGATTGTTCCGACTCGATCACGGCCAGCCATTCCTCGAGAGCGACACCTTCCGCCGACCCCCTGGTCAGGCTGGAATGGGAATGGGCGTGCGTATTGACGAAACCCGGGAGCAGCGCGCAGCCCTCCGCATCAATGACCTCGTCGGCATCGGACGAACGCTCGCCGGCGAGGACCGACGCGATGAGCCCGTTCCTGATCTCCACCTGGCCAACGAACGGCTGCCCGGAGGCAAGCTCCGTCACGATGAGCGCGTTCCGGATCACAATCGATCGAGACATCAGATGATCGCCCTCGCCTCTTGTCCGCGCGTAGCCCAGCGCTCCAGCCGCCCGAAGACAGCAAACGAGATCACTCCCAGTACCGCAAGGATTGTGATCGCAACGAAGAGCAGGTCTGTGCGCAGCTCCGTCGCCGAGGTAATGATGAGATACCCGAGCCCCCGGTCCGAGCTGTAGAACTCTGCGACGACGGCACCGACCAACGCGAGCGAAGCGGCGATCTTGAACCCGGCAAAGATGAACGGAAGCGCACTCGGAAGCTGCACCTTCAGGAAGACCTGCAGCGGCGTCGCGTTGATGGACCGCATGAACTCGATGACCCGGTAGTCGGCCGAGCGCAGGCCCCGGGTCGTGTTGGTGACGATTGGGAAGAACGAAATGATCGCGCAGATCACGATTTTCGGAATGATGCCGAACCCAAACCAGATCGTAAGCAGCGGCATGATCGCGATGATCGGAATCGCGTTCGATACGATGATGTAGGGCAACAGGCCGCGCTCGAGAAATCGGGAGTGAACGATGCCGCCCGAGAGACCGACGCCGAAGATAGCGGCGATCACAAAACCCGAAAGCGCTTCGAGGACGGTCATCCCGGTGTGATAACCGAGATTGCCGGTCCGCCCGAACCGCGCGGCGATATCCGACGGTGCCGGCAGCAGCCAGGGCGGCAGATCAAGCGCGCGTACGGCTCCTTGCCAAACGATCAGGAGCACGACCAGAATGATGGCCGGCGGCAGCGCTCGATCGAGCCAGCCCGGAAAGCGTAGCCGCCGCGTACCAGCGCTCATGCGCGTAAGGCCTCGCGGGCCGCCCGTACCCGGCTCAGAAACTCCGGCTGCTCGCGCAAGTCTTCGGTCCGAGGGCGCGGCAGATCAACCGGCAGGATCCTCGCGATACGTCCAGGATGCGGTGACATCACGACGACCCGATCGGCTAGATAGACCGCTTCCGAGATATTGTGGGTGACGAATAGAACGGTCTTGCGTTCCGCGCTCCAGATCCGGAGCAAATCGTCCTGTAGCTGGGTCTTCGTCAGTTCATCGAGCGCGCTAAACGGTTCGTCCATCAGGAGAATGGACGCATTCCAGGCCAGTGCCCTGACGATCGCGACGCGCTGCTTCATCCCGCCAGACAATTCATGCGGATAGGCGTCCTTGAATTTCAGAAGCCCGACCGAATCGAGCAGGGCCTCACAATGCGCCCGCCGCTGTTCGACAGGATAGCTGACCACCTCAAGCGGAAGCTGAACGTTCCCAATCGCGGTGCGCCAGGACAGCAGAGCCGGGTCCTGAAATACAAAGCCGAATTGGTTCGCCCGCCTTGCCGCGATCGCCGGGCCGCCGCGGACCGCCACCGTGCCCGAAGTGGGCTCGATCAGGTCGCTCACCAACCGCAACAGTGAACTCTTGCCGCATCCGGTCGGACCGAGGAACGCAACAAACTCCCCCTCCGCAATATCGAGATCAACATTCGATAATGCCTCGGTCTCGCCGCGCTCAGCCTGATATCGCAAGCCGACCCCGCGCAACCGGATGCACGGTTCGCTTGAGGCGCCGGCAGCCGTTGCGCTCTCGACGGCTGTGGGTGCTTGCCCGAGGTTCATGCAAAAGCCGGCGCTGGAGGATGACGGGGCATTTTACTGGGATAGCATGTCGTTCGAAAACAACCGACGGGCCGAAAGTTCATGGTCGACGAGACCCAGCTTCCGGGCGATGGCGATCGTGTGCTCCCAGCGGTCCCCGCTCTGCCAGCCGGGGCCGGGGGCGCCTTTGTCGTCACTTTGGAAATAAGGAAGGCTGCGATCGAGGACCTTGGCTTCACGCGCGGCATCGCTCTCGGATACCGCCCTGGCCAGGGCCGCAACGGCGGCGGCGGGGTCCTTCGTCGCGTCGCTTAGCCCGCGTGCCGTCGCCTTGAGGAAACCCTTCACGAGCGCGGGATTTTTGGCGATCAGGTCAGGATTCGAAACGATCATGAGGCCGTAGGCATCAACGCCGTGATCCGAAATCGCCATGACCGTGACCGGCAGGCCGGCACTTTCGGCTTCGATCGGCTCGTTCATCGAGAAGCCCATCATGGCATCCACCTGCTTCACCAGTAGTGGCTGCACCCCGAACCCGATATCGACCAGCGAAACCTTCTCCAACGGGATATCGTTCGCGGCGAGGAAAGCCCTCAAGCCCTGGAAGGTTGCGCTGCCTTTCTTCGAACCCAGCTTGACGCCTTGGGTAAGCTGGAGGGGATCGGTGACCGGCTTCGATCGAGGGCTCAGCACGACGATGGGGGTGCGCTGGTAATAGGCCGCGACGGCTGTCAGTGGCACGCGTTGCTCCGCCGCCTGGACCAGAACCAGCGCATCTGCGATACCGAATTCGACCGCTTTCGACCCGACCTGCTTGACGACATCGGACGAGCCCGATCCAGAAATGATATCGAGATCGATCCCCTCATCTTTGTAGTAGCCGCGTTCCCTGGCCAGGTAGAATGGCGCGTGCTGGCCGCCCCCCTTCCAATCGAGCCGGAGGCTCGCCTTGGCGGGCGATGCGGATTGAGCGATAGCCTGGCAGGAGCCGCAGGCGAGGACGGCGGCAATCACCAATCCGAGCCGGCGCGACCACGAATACATGACCTGTCTCCTTTCTGAAACGGCGGGATAAACAGCATGGCTAGCGCTTGTCCAGAAACAATTTGGCCCAGGCGGCGGCCTCGGACGGAACGATCGCGCGTTCCGCATCCGAGTTCAGCGGAGCCGTCGCGTCAAGCGCGAGCTTGGCAGACATTCCGTCGCGGGACGAGGGATCGAGGCGATTGCAGAAGACGTCCGGGACCATGAACATGTCGGTGTCCGCCTGGAAACGGGTAGCCACGGCCCAGAGCACCTCCTCCTCGTTGAAGACGTTCACGTCCTCATCGACCGCGATCACCAATTTCAGGTACGAATCGAGACCGAGAAGCAGCATGAGCGCGTGGCGGGCCTGGCCCTCCGCAGTCTTCTTGAATGACATATAGGCGTGAAAATGGGTGCCTGATTTCGGGAAGTTCAGCGCCTTGAGCCCCGGCACCATTTCCTTGAGGCGCATGAACGTGTGCGCCTCCTTGGCGGCACGGCCGAGAAGCAGATGTTCGATCGAGTAGCCCGGGATGATGTCGTGGAAGATCGGAGCCGCCCTGTGGGTGATTGCCTTGACGACAAAGACGTTCTTGGTCGAACGAAAGGTCGAGTAACCGGTATACTCGCCAAAAGGTCCTTCTTCCTCGTGCTGGCCGGCCAGAATCTCGCCCTCGATCACGATCTCTGCCTGCGCGGGCACCTCGACATCAATGGTCTTGCACTTGACCAGTTCGATGGGCTGCCCGAGCAGGGCGCCTGCAATCTCGAATTCGTCAATCTCCATCGCCACCTTGGCGGCTGCCGCTATATTGATCGCCGGGTGAACACCGATAACGATCGCGACTTCCAGGTTACGGCCACGTGCTTCGCAGCGTTGCAAATGTTCCCAGATATGCCCGCGTGAGTGCAGACTCGCCCCAAACTTTTTCGGGCGCTTGAGCTGGAGCCGCTGATAGCTGAGGTTACGAGTGCCGGTGTCGGGATCCTTGCACACAAGGATGCCGGATCCGATGTAGCGACCGGCATCCTTCTCGAAGTGACGACTGATAGGCAGCGTTGCGGCGTCGATCTCCGACCCGATCCGGACAACCTCCTGCACCGCCCCAACCTCAACGATCCTGGCAGGCAGGAGGTTGGCGAGGGCCTTCACCCAGGCCTCGTTAAACCCCCCTGGCTCGGCGCCGACCATACGAGCGATTCGGTCGCGGCAGGCGAACAGATTGGCCACGACCGGCATATCGAATCCGATCGGCCGCTCAATCCTGACGACTGGTGTTTGGCGACGACTTTCGAACTCGAGGACGAGAGCTGTCGGATGGTAGTCGATGTCAATAGGGTCAAAGATCCGAACGACATCCTCGGTCGGCAGGGAATCCAAATAGCTTCGGAGCGATTGTGATTCCGCGCCCGGTGGGCGCGTAGCGTGTTCGAGCATGGACAACATTTCTAACGCCACTTGCGGAACGCCAGCGGCTTTCCTGCTGGCTTAGCCAAAGCCGGCGCATCTAACAATTAGAGAGTTCTGAACGCTCCGTTGATCGAGACGCAACGCGGGAAATCGTTCGAACCTACAGAACAACCGGGCCCCAATTCGCATGTAGTTGATATTGATATGTAATTTCCAGAAGCGGTTGGCACGTGCACACCCATCCATCACACATTTCCGTGCCAGGCCGGGAAGGCCTGCTGGATTTTCAGCATCATCGCGTCGAGCACCAGACCGACGACCAGCATGGTCAGGATATAGGCGAACACCGTCGGGCTTTCGAAAAACCGCTGCGAATACATCAGCGTTGCGCCCATGCCGCCGCCACCACCGACCATCTCCGCGGTGAAGGTCGTGACCAGCGAGACCGGCAGCGCGACCCGAAGCGCCGCGAAGATCCGCGGCCACGCCGCGGGCAGCACGACACGGAACAATAAAGCAAGGTTCGATGTCCCCAGCGAATAGGCCGACCAGATCCAGACCCGATTGACCGCGGAAGCCGCAGCGTAGGTTCCGATCACGATCGGAAAAACGCAGGCAAAGGCGACCAGCAATATTTTGGAGATACTGTAGATGCCGAACCACAGGATGAAGATCGGCAGGAAAGCGATCTTCGGCGACGGAAACGCCAGCGCGATCACCGGATCGAACATCCAGTGAACCAGCCGGCTGCGCGCCATCGCAATGCCCAGCAGGACGCCGACGACGGTCGCGGCGAATAGCCCCGCAAACGCGCGGAACAGACTGGTGAGGAGATCGCTCGGCAGCGAGCCATCGGCGCACACCGTCCACCATTCCGCCAGCACCGTCGTGAACGCCGGCAAAAACAAGGGCGACGCCAGCCCTGCCCGCGCGACCGCCTCCCACAGCACGACGATGGTGAGGACTGAGATCACGGAGCGGATCTGCAACGCCCGCTTGTTGGCTGTGTTCTCCATCATCGGACCTTGCTCATGACGGCCTTGCTCATGACGCGACTTGCGAGACCGTCGACTCGTGCCAGCGCAGACATTTTCCGGTCAGAACCAGCAGCAGGCGGTCGGCCAGGAAGGCCACCACGACCACGCAGCCGATGGCGGCAAACATGTAATCGTAGGCGCCGTTCTCGCCGTACATGAAGATCAATTTTCCGATGCCGTTGGTCGCGGCGATCATTTCCGAAGAGATCGCCAGCACAAACGAGAATCCAAGCGCCACCCGCAGGCCGGTAAAAATGTCGGGAAGGGCGTGCGGCAGGAATACCCGCAGCAGCATCTCTCGCGGCCGCGTGCCGAGCGCTTCTGCGCCCCAGACCAGCACGCGCGGCGTCGAGGCGACCCCCTGGGACGTATTGACGACCATCGGCAGCAGGCAGGCGAGGAACACCGCGCAGACCGTCGTCGCGGTGCCGATTCCGAACCACAGAATGAGCAGGGGGATCAGCGCCGATTTCGGCAGTGAATACGTGCCGCCGACGATCGGCGCCGCATAGGCGCGAAACCTCTCGGAGCGCGCCATCATCAGGCCGAGCCATATGCCGGCCGCGGAGCCCAGAACGAGACCAATGGCTGCCCGCGCCAGCGTAACCAGAAGATTGTCCCTGATCTCCCGGCCCGCCAGAAGATCGTACATGGCGTAGCCCACCCGCACCGGCGACGGCAGGAAAGACGGGTCGACCAGTTTGGCGGCGCTGACCGCCTGCCAGATCAAACAAATCACAATCAGCGGGACAATCCGTCCCGCAGGTGACCAAAAAACCGAACGGCGATCAGACCTTTGCATTCAACTTTTCCGCGGCAAGCGCCTCGCGCCGGACCGAAATCCAGACCTCGTTGCGGGTCTTGTTGAAGGCATCCGAGGTGAACAGCTGCTCGCGCGGGATGGTTCGGTCGAGATCGATCTTGAACTCGTCGACGATCTGTCCCGGCCTGGCCGACATCACACAGATGCGATTGGAGAGATAGACCGCCTCGCTGACGTCATGCGTGATCATCAACACCGTTTTCCGCGTCTCGAGCCAGATCCGGAGCAATTCGTCCTGCATCACTTCGCGGGTCTGCGCGTCGAGCGCCCCGAAAGGCTCGTCAAGCAGAAGAATGGCGGGATCACAGGCCAGCGTGCGCGCAATGGCGACGCGCTGCTTCATGCCGCCGGACAGTTCACGGGGATACCGGTCCTCAAATCCCTTTAGTCCGATGACGCCGATCAGCCGGTCCGTTATGCGCGCGCGCTCGTCCGGTGGCAGCGGGCCCCGCTCCAACCCGTAAAGGATATTGTTGCGCACCGTAAGCCAGGGAAACAGCGCATATTCCTGAAAGACGACGCCGCGATCGGTGCCGGGACCCTCGATCGTCTTGCCGTCGACCAGAACCTTCCCGTCGGCCTTCAGAAAACCGCCCAGCACGTAAAGCAAGGTGCTCTTGCCGCAGCCGGAAGGTCCGACGATCGATACGAACTCTCCCTCCGCGATCGAAATGTCGACCGCTCTGAGCGCCAGTACCGGACTTTTATCGCCGGGATAGGATTTGGAAAGCCCCTGGATCTGAACTTTCGGGATTTCGGTTTGCGAATTCCCGGCCTTGTTGTCGGTCACAGCGCGCATGGTTTCGGCAGCAAACTGAGATTGAGATATTTGGACGCGTCGATGCTGCGGCCGATCAGTTTCTCTCCAAACATGGCATCGAGCGGCTTTTGGATGGTGGATGCTGAAACGCACCCGCCGGGATCGCGATAATAGTCGCGGTCGGTCGCGAAGTAGGAATTCAAGACTTCCTTGGGCGACTTCGTGAAGTCCGAAACGATCTGGATCGCCTGCTCGCGGTTGGCCCGATCATAATACCAGGCCAGACCATCGACATAATCGGCCAGGAAGCCGCGCACGGCGTCGGGATGATCTTTCAGGAAAGCGTTGGTCGTGACCTGAAAGATCACCGAGGACGGCCCGAAGGCATCGCCACCGGTGAACACCGGCCGCAAA
>Ga0210394_10009147_pt1 | contig 10037 bp, 8 predicted proteins | sample IncBWC12MmetaG_FD_160121 | JGI IMG/M metagenome (GOLD analysis project Ga0210394, IMG submission 160121) | Forest soil microbial communities from Barre Woods Harvard Forest LTER site, Petersham, Massachusetts, United States - Inc-BW-C-12-M | ecosystem: Environmental > Terrestrial > Soil >...
ACGACCCGAGGCTCAATAGTATCGGCTGCGCCGGGCACCTCTCGGAGATCGACGCAGAGGGGCCGGGCGGCGCGCAGGCTGATGCGTCGCACGATGATCCCGATCACCGCTGCATCGCGTTGGTGGGACCGATCCGGCGCCACGGAGATGCAACCTCGCCGGTCGTCCTTCCCGTTTCGAAGGCGCTTTAGGGCCTCGATGCAGGCGTCAACATCGCGCTGACCGCTTTGTGATCGGATATTGACCGCGATCCCAAGGCGGCGCCGCCCGTGGTCTCGATCTCGGCGACGATGCTGTTGCCGGGTCATGTCCATCGCCTCGGCCTCGAATTTCTAAAAAGAGCGCAAGTGGAGATCGGCGACCCAAGCGCCCACCCGGCGGCCGTTTCGCGTATGCGCGGCCGAAGCCACCGAAGACGGCGGAGCCGTGGTCGCTGACCGGCCTGCGCGCAGCGCTGATCAAGATCGGCGCCAGGGCGGTCAGCCATGGTCGCTAAGTCACATTCCAGATGGCCGAGGTCGCGGTGCCGCGGCAGATGTTCGCCGACATTCTGTCGCTGATCGCCCGACCGCGGGCGCCGCTCGCGCCAGCATGACCGGGAGAGCGGCGTCACATGCGACCAACGGCGACGGCAGAAGTGCGCCTTGATGAAGGCAACGCAGCGCGTTCTGGCTCAGCGAGGCCGAGCGTCTCGCGGTCTTGGCTGTCACCGGGGCGGCTGCCATCGAATTTCGTTGCCGCGGAGCTTCGAGCGACGGAAGATCACGCCCAGCAGATCAGGAATCCGGGGAATGTTGGGTGATCCCAAAGTCATCAATGCTGCGGTCGACCAGTACCGGGCGGTATCTGATCCCTTTCCTGACCACGCAGGGGTGGTGCGGTCCGGCTGGCATCGCCGTGCTGATGTGGGCTCTCTTTGGCGTCGGTGGTCGCGCGGCTGCCGACAAGCTCGTTGTGCCGGAAGCCGCCGAGCGCAGCCAGACCATCATCGTCACCTATGAGTTCGAGGTGCCGGCCACCGGGCGGGGCTTTCTCGACATCGAATGGAAGGACGCGGTTGGCCGCGTTGTCATACGGCAACACCTGCCCCTCGATCTTGCCAACGCGCCGAAAGTGGCCTTCTCGCTCGACCTCGGACGCGCCGTAACGACAAAGAACGAACTCGCCGTTCATCTCTCGCTCGATAGAGCGGAGCAAGCCGGCGCTCCCTTGCATTATGAAAATGCCGCAACCGGATCGTTCATCGCCTCTCCCACCGCTCGTCCGTGGTCGGATTATCAAATCATAATGTGGCAGCTTCAGACCGCGCCCGGCTACGCCGCTCTGAAAAGACTCGGCATCACCGCGGGAATGGTGGAGGTCGACCGCAACGATGCCTCGAGCATCCGCGTGACCGACAATCTCGATGCCCTGCTGAGCAACGATCTGCCGTGGTACGTCGAGAACATCGCGACCGATTTTTACTCGTCCTACCATCGGTGGTCTCGAGATCGTCCGGTCAATTGGCGCTTCCTCGAGACCAAACAACGCTATTGGGCAAATCCGGTCGACATCGCTGCTCTGTCGCGCGTGCCCAGCCTGTCCGACCCGGATTGGCTGAATGCGATCGAGGGGCGGCTGAGGCAAGACGTGCGCGAGCTCCGTCGCTACCGACCGCTCTACTACAATCTTGGCGACGAAACCGGCATTGCCGATCTCACCGCGGTCTGGGATTTCGACTTCTCCGATCCTTCCCTGGCGGCGTTTCGGCATTGGCTTCAGGAGCGCTATCGCACTATGGCGTCGCTCAACGAGGAATGGGGCACCGAGTTTACCGCGTGGAACCAGGTCATGCCGCTGACGACGCGGCAAATCATGCGACATGCCGACGATAATTTCGCGGCCTGGGCGGATTTCAAGGAATTTATGGACGCGGCGTTCGCGCGGGCCATCAAGACCGGAACCGACGCCGTGCACGCCGCGGATCCCCAAGCCCTATCAGCGATCGAGGGGGCCCAGATTCCCGGGTGGGGCGGCTACGACTATTCCCGCCTTTCGGACAGCGTCGACGTCATGGAACTTGGCGATTACGGCGACAATATCGAGATCGTTCGCTCGCTCAACCCAGCGCTCGTCATGCTGACGACCTCGTTCGGCCGAGGTCCGCGCGAGGCGCATCCCGTGTGGCGCGAATTGCTGCGTGGCACACGCGGACTGATTTTGTGGGATGAAAAGCGTGAGTTTGTCGGCTCGGACGACAGCGTGGGCGAAAGGGGGCGAGAGGCCGCTCCCTATTTTGCCGAGATTCGCGGCGGTCTCGGGGCGTTGTTGATCAACAGCCGCAGGCGCGTCGACCCTATAGGGGTGCTGTATTCGCCGGCGAGCCAGCGGGTGCAGTGGATGCTCGACAACAAGGCGGCTGGTGAGCAATGGACCCGGCGCAGCGCCAGCGACGAATACGGCGATGACGCGATTAGAATCGCCACGCGCAATTACGCGCGCGCAATCGAGCATATGGGCCTGCAGCACCGGTTCGTGTCGCCTGCGCAATTGACGACGGGTGCGCTGCGCAACGGTGCCTGCCGGATCCTGATTCTGCCGCACACGATTGCCCTATCGGCAGCCGAGGCGGGCGAGATGCGCAACTTCGTCGCCCGAGGCGGTATCATTGTCGCCGATGGCGAGCCCGGAATTTTCGACGAGCACGGCCGCAAGCTGTCAGTGTCGCCGCTGTCTGACGTTTTCTCCGGCTCGTCGAGGAACTCGCGCGATGGCCTTCCCCCTGGCAACGGGCATGCGATCATATTGTCGCTCCCGAACGGCCCGAGCCGCCCGGAGAGTCAGCGCTTGGCCGAAATCCTCGAAGCGGCCGGAATCAGGCCGGCCTTTGCCGTCGTCGGGACCGGCGGAGCAGCCATCGGCGATGTCGAGACCTATGTTTTCGAAAATGGCGGCGCGGTGATTCTTGCGATGCAACGCGATCTCGCCGCGACGCCGAGCGGTTCGGAATCTGACACGGCTAACCCGGAGGCGATTTCGGTGACCTTGCCGCACCGCTTCCACGTCTATGATCTGCGCGCACGGACGGTGCTTGGCGAGACCGATCGGTTGCAATTCGAACTCGGCCCGATCGAGCCCATTCTCTTGGCCCTATCCGACAAACCGTTGCCTGCTCCGGCCCTTTCCGGACCGCAGAGCGCTCACGTCGGTGAAAACGCCGAATTTGTCGTTCACTCCGGCCTCGACTCCACCGCGGCCCGCGCCGTCGTTCGCCTCGACGTCATCGATCCCGAAGGCAACCTGGTGCCGCATTATTCGGGCAATGTGATCGCCCTATCGGGAACCGGCTCGGTGCACTTGCCCTTTGCCGTCAACGATAAGACCGGAGTCTGGCAAATTCGCGCCACCGACGTCATAAGCGGCGAGACAGCGACCGCGGAATTATCGCTCGAACCGTGAAAGCGGTGGGTTGTAGGGGCCGCTGGTGACGATAGCGCCCTCGAGTATTTCGCCAAGCCAGGCCGAGCGAGCGTCGATATGCGCACCGTCGGCCGCGCTCTGATGTGATATAGGTCGCGCGCGATGGCTATCAAAACGCGATCCGCGCGCTACCGGGCGCCACCGCGATATCGCGGCGTCGATCCTCTATGGTCCGCTCTACCCGTTTTCGTTCCGGGTGCGCGGTGACATGATCGCCGCGGTGGGCACCCTCGTCAACAGCTGGGTCCATCGGCCAGGGCGCGGCGATTTCATCGCCAACATACTGGAATTCGCGTTCAATAACCTCGCCAGCGCGCGCAAGGATCGATTGCGGGACGATGAGCCCGACCGCCTTGGCAGTCTTCCGGTTGATCACCAGCTCGAATTTGGTCGGCGTCTGCACCGGCAGATCGCCGGGCCGGTCGCCCTCCAGGATACGATCCACATAGGAGGCCGCGCGTCGGTAAAGGCCCCATCTATCGGTGCCATAGGAAAACAGGCCGCCGTTCGCAGCCCAATCGCGATACGGATAGACCCCCGGCACGCGAAAGCGCTCCGCAAGGCCAATGATCTCGGCGAGGTGCCCGCCAGCGAAAGAGGGTTCCGGAGGTGCGGCGCGGAGCAAGCTTTCCATAGAGCCGGACAGTGTGGTTCTTGATCTCGTACGGCTTTCTAGCCCCGCCGACAATCTTCATCGCACTCTGCCTCCTCGGCCCGGCGGCGGCATTGGTCTGGCGGCGCACCGGCCTTGCTATCGCGCTCGTCTCGGGTTTCTGCCTTTTTGCCGCGGCGACGCCGGCCTTATCCTCTTATCTGATGCGGCATGTCGAAGCGGAGATACCGGAAAATGACGATTTGCGTGCGGCGCAGGCCATCGTCGTGCTCGGCGGCGATATCCGTGTCGCCAAAGACGCCGATAACGGCGACGAACTGGGCTCATTGTCGCTCGAGCGGGTGATTTATACCGTCGATGCCTATCGCCAGCTACAGAAACCCATAGCTGTCAGCGGCGGAATCATAAGCGAGGCGCACCAGAGCGTCGGCGCCCTGATGAAGGACATGCTCGAAACCAATTTCGGCATTCCCGTCACCTGGGACGAAGACAAGTCGGAAACAACTTGGGAAAATGCCGAGTTTACCGCGCGGCTATTGCTTCCGGCTGGGATCAAAACGGTCGTTGTGGTCACCCACTCCTCGGATCTGCCGCGCGCCCTGTGGTGCTTCGAGCGGGCCGGTCTGAAGGCGCTGCCGTGGCCCGCACCGCGCAGCGCGCCGAAATGGGACGAGATCGAGGACTTTTTGCCGAACCTCAATGCCCTGCTTAAAACATTTTACGCAGTGCACGAAATGATCGGCGGGGTTTACTACCGGCTGCGCTATGGATCACAGCAGGTAACCTGATGTCGCTCGGTGTTGCCGCTACATCGGCGGCTGTTCGACTGCCGGCCAGCTACGCCCTATAGTTTGAGACGACGGCATGCTGGCGCATATCAACTGGACCTGCCTGGATTGGGCAGAGGCGCCGCCCGGCATGCCGATCGTGCTCGATCCGTGCGACGTGTGTATGACCGACACTTTCACGCTGCCGGCGTGGCGTGGCGAGGGCATCCATGAGGCGGTGTTGCGCGAGATGCTGCGGAGGGCAGCGCGAGCCGGCAACCATCGCGCCTTCACGCTCGTCGATGTGGAAAACGCCCGGTCGCGAGGCGGCGTGCTGCGTGCCGGCTGGCAAACCTACGGCGTGGCCTTTTACATCAAGCCGCGCGGCAGCGAGCGCATCCTGCTGTTTCGCCTGCACGGCCGGCTCGACCCGATACTGCGCCCGGCAAGGGACAAACCGGAGGCGTCGCTGTAGGATATCGTTAATAAACTAGCACGGTTAATTTTAATTAATAGACAGATATGGTTAATTTTGGCCCTCGGCCGGACGAATATAGTTATCAGGCACTCTCGCGTCGCAAAGCTTGCTTCGAACCTCCGGTTTCGGTAGTCTGTGCGTCATAGTCCAAACCTGCAGCAGACGCCTGGAAAAGCCATGAAGAGTCCACCGAGCGAGAATGCGCCACCGACATCCCGTCGGCCCTCGTTCAGCTTGACGGCGAAGCCGGAGGCAGAAGCTGGCGGGGCGCAAGCGCCAGGCCGCGTTGCAGGCAAGGCGCGCCGCAACGTGCTGATCGGCGGCTCGGTGGCGATTCCGTTCATTACCACGATCGCCAGCCGGGCCGCCTTTGCCAAAAAGAGCGGCGGCACATCGCTTGCCGGATCGGGAGGCGGCGGAAAGAAGAAGACCGGCTCGCTGATGCCCGGCGGCGACACGGTCGCGATGTGGCAGCAGAATTATCCCAAGCTGATGCGGAATCACACCGTCGAGGCGCATGCCTTTCCGGCCACGGCCACCGGCAACGGGTATTTGGCCAACCCCGCCCTCTCCGCCGTCTTCACTTTGCCGGCGGCCCGCGTCAACGGCGTCGCTTTCGCCGCTCCCGATGCCGACCTTCACGCCGCCTTGCATGGGCGCGCTACCTGGGAAATTTCCGTTACTCACAAAGGCGAGACCGTGCGTCAGATGATGGACGGACGGTACTTCGCCGAGGCGACCGCGGCGGTTCTCAATGCCGCCGTCTACGGCGCAAAGAACTTCGGCATGACCGATGCGATGGTCATCGAACAGGTCAACCGCAGCCTTGCCAATCTGCAGAGCAAGGCCCGCGTGCTCGCCGAAGCGAGCCCAGATGGCGGCGCCAAGGAAATCCTCAGCCAGGTCGCGAAGCATATCGAGGGCGGCCCGACCCGCGGCGAGATCTATTATCTGGCGCGGCTCAATTCGCGGGGTACGGCCTGAGCGCAACGGAGCTTTGCTGGACCATTTCCGATCCGGCCGAGTTCTCCTGGCGTGTATGGGATGATGGGCTGGTGCTTTACGATGCCCGATCGGATGAGATCCACCGCTTCGACAGCTTGACCGGCCAAGTGTTCGAAGAATTGCGAGCGGGACCGCAGCCGGTGACCCAGTTGGTCAACGCGATGAGCGAGCGGCTGGGTGTACTTGCCGATGCCGAGCTCGGGCGCTTGGTTACGGAAATCCTCCGTATCCTGAATATCAGGAACATCGCCGCGCGGCTCGGATAAGCATTTAATGGCACGATTGTTTTCGGCGGGCGTGCGCGATATCCGCATGGGCTCGCTGACCATCCGGGTGCAAGCGGGATTGCCGGCGCTGCGTGATGCGCTGGAAATGCTCTATGCCGATTTTCCCAATGCCCCGTCGGACGCCGGCGGGTTTGCCGATTTTCATGTCCGGTTAGCCCGGGTCACTGGGTTGCGGGGCTGGCTGCTCCCGTGCGTCGCATTCGACCACGATTCTTTTGAGCCGTTTAGATCGATGCGGGCAGATCAGGCTTTGTTGCTGTTTGAAGGCGGGCTGAATTGGACGATCGCGGAAAACGCCAATTTCTTCATGGTGATTCATGCCGCAGCAGTCGAGCGCGACGGGCGCGCCGCGATTTTCCCCGCACCCTCGGGCGCGGGCAAGAGCACGCTCTGCGCCGCCCTGATCAGCCGCGGCTGGCGGCTGATGTCGGACGAGCTGGCGTTGGTTGCGCTCGATGACGGAATGGTCTCGGCATTGGCCCGACCGGTTAGCCTCAAGAACGAGGCGATCGACGCGATCCGCGAATTCGCTCCGGACAGTGTGTTTAGCGCACCTATTCGGAACACCGAAAAGGGGACGGTCGCTTTTCTCAAGCCGCCTGCGGAAAGCGTGGCGCGGATGAGTGAGCCGGCGGTTCCGGCCTGGATTGTCGTGCCGCGATATGTGCGTCACGCCCGAACGCTGCTCTCGCCGCGCGGCAAGGCGGAGACGTTTATGGCACTCCACGACAATGTCTACAACCAGTACCTGTTCGGTCGGGCGGGGTTCGAGGTGCTGGCCAATCTGGTCGACCGCTGCGACTGCTATGATTTTGTCTATAGCGACCTGGCGGACGCGGTCGAGACGTTCGCCGTGTTGGCAACCGGCCACGCTTGAGCGCACCGCCAACGAACAATGGAGCGAAACGCGCTCGACGCAATGCAGAGGGGCTTGCCGAACTGATGGAGGCGACATCGAAGGCGTTGCGGATCGTGCGGCCGTAGCCCGCGGGAAGGGCCCGTGATCGGTTCCGGCCCACAACGCATGTATCGCGCCGGCATCAGCGTCGAGCATGACGGGATGGTCGAGCGCACGACTCGCGGACTCGCATGGCAGCGCCCTCGTGCCGGATTGTATACCGGGAATGCCTGAGGGCGTACCGGGCCGCCGCACCGCGTATCGCGTCTCTTGCCGCCCGTCCTCGCCTGCTTGAGCCGATCCCGTTATGCTGCCTAGCGTCGTCTACGCCGTGCAGGTGTGTAGCCGACCGGAGCCGCGGCGGCAATGCAGGTGAAGAGTGTCCCGGCCAATCTTGGCCCGGCGGTGCCGGATACCCGGCAAAGCAAGCTGTCCTTGCGCGACGTGCTCGGCCGGCCCGAATTGCTGCCGACTCTGACTCCCGGACAGTGGGATGTCGTGCTGCGGCAGGCGCGCGCGGCCGCACTTGCCGCTCGCCTCTCCTACCTGATCGAGGAGCACGGTCGGCAGGAGGCAATCCCCGACCAGGTGCGTCGCCACCTCGACGCCGAGCGCCTGGTTGCGAGCAAGCTGGCTCGCGACGTCGAACGCGAACTGCAACACATCGTCGAGTTGCTGCGTCTGGCCGGGGTCTCGGTCGTCGTCCTAAAGGGCGCGGCTTACATCGCTGGCGACCTGCCTGCGGCGTGCGGTCGCGTCTTCACCGACATCGATATTCTCGTGCCGCGCGACAACCTCGATGTCGCGGAACAGCGGCTGGTCGCGGCCGGTTGGCTCGGCGAAGAGAAGGGCAGCTGGGATCAGCGGTTCTATCGGCGATGGATGCACCAGGTCCCGCCGATGGTGCACGCAGTGCGCGAAAGCGTCGTCGACCTCCATTTTGCAATCGTGCCGAGCAAGGCGCGCAACCCAGTCGCTTCCGATCCGCTATTCGACGCCGCGCAGGGTGCCGCCCGTGATCCGCAGATCAAGGTTCTGGCGCCCTGCGACATGATCCTCCACAGCGCCACGCATCTGTTCAATGAAGGCGAATTTAACCGCGCGCTACGCGACCTCGTCGATCTCGACCTGCTGTTGCGGCATTTCGCGGTGATTCCCGATTTCTGGACGAAGCTGGTGGAACGTGGTGGATCATTGGGCGTGGGCAGACCGCTCTATTATGCGCTGCGCTACACGAGCCGGTTCCTGTTCACCCCGGTCCCGTCCGCGACGTTGGACGCCGTCCGCCGCTTCGCGCCGATCGTGCCCGCGCTGATGGATGCACTCTTCGAACGCGCGTTGCGCCCGCCGCACCCGACGGCTCGCGATCGCCTCGCTGGGCTCAGCGTGTTGTTCCTGTATGTGCGCGGCCATTGGCTCCGACTGCCAATGCATCTGCTCGCGCCGCATTTGCTGCGAGCGTTTTTCGTGCGCAGGTTTGCCGGTCCGCGGGAGCGCGAAGATACCGGCTGATCCCCTCGGGACGCTACAAATCGGGGTGCCGTCGGCAATAGAGAGTGGCCTGCTCGAACGCCATAGCAACGCGCAACACGCCATGATCATCGAAGCGGCGACCGATGATCTGCAGGCCGATCGGCAATCCCTCGCGGCTGAACCCGCCATTGATCGAAGCGGCAGGCTGTTCGGACATGTTGAACGGAAAGCAGAATGGGTTGTGAGCGGTGCCACCGGGCGGCCAGGGCAGGTCGGCCGCATAAGGCAGGACCGCCATCGTCGGCGACAGCAGATACTCGCAGCGTTCGAACGGGGCCAGGGTTTGCCGCCTGATTGTCCCAATCGCGACCTGCGAGCGCATCAGTTCGACGACGTCGTCGGCGTTCCGGCGACGGCACCATTCGGCAATCACCGGCATGACGGCTTGCTGCTGCTCGATCGTCAAGCCGGCGAACATCAGGTAACTGCCGGCATGCACGCACCGATCGAAATCGGGTTCGGGGTCCTCGGCGAAAATCGGTGGGACCGGTTCGACAATCGCGCCGAGCCCGGCGAATACCTCGGCGGCTTCGCTCAGCATGGCCGCGACCTGGGGCTCGACCGACAGTCCAAACCCGATGTTATCGAGAACCCCGATGCGCCGCCCGCGAACGCCCGCTTCAACGCCGTCGCGATAATCGCGTTCGTCATAGGGCAATGCCGCGAAATCCCGATGATCTGGCCGGGTGATCACATTCATCATCAGTGCTGCATCGCGCACAGTTCGCGTCATCGGCCCGGCGACGAGCCACGGTGCCGGATTATTCAGCGGCACCCGTCCATAGCTCGGTTTCAACGCGAAGGCACCACAGAACGCCGCTGGAATACGAACCGACCCGCCGACATCTGTGCCGATCGCCAGCGGCCCCAAGCCGGCAGCCAACCCAGCACCGGCGCCGGAACTCGACCCGCCCGAGTTGCGCGACAGATCCCAAGGGTTGCGTGTCACGCCGTAGCGGCTGCTGACGCCGGAGGCGATCATGCCGAAATCGGGCAT
>Ga0210394_10009148_pt1 | contig 10037 bp, 20 predicted proteins | sample IncBWC12MmetaG_FD_160121 | JGI IMG/M metagenome (GOLD analysis project Ga0210394, IMG submission 160121) | Forest soil microbial communities from Barre Woods Harvard Forest LTER site, Petersham, Massachusetts, United States - Inc-BW-C-12-M | ecosystem: Environmental > Terrestrial > Soil >...
CAGACATAAAGCCATGTTGGCTTGCGGCTTAGGTGTCCATAAAATCCCTGTTCAACATAGCAGGTCCAGCCGCCCTCAAAATCTGCCGCTACCCAGCCGCCCGAGCGTGGTGGCTTATTGAGATTGAAGGCAGTCCAGGCGTGGCTATCGGCAGGATGCTCAAGGACTCCGCCCCACATACGAACAGCGGCAAGCGCCGCAGCAAAGCAACCATTATCATCACCTAGCTTGAATTGATGCGGCTTGCGAGTGGAACCGTGGAAGAACCGGCCCCAGCGTTTGCAATCGGGATGAGCAACCACTGGCCATGGGCCTTCATATTTGCGAGCGTCGCGCTCGATTGGCCACAAGTCCACATCCGGCAATCCGGCGTAGATGCCATCGGCTTCGACGAACAGTGCGGCAATCTTTTTCATGTTAACCCCGTGTATGTGCCTGTTTGTATTGGTTCACGGCTCGATCCGGGCGCCACGTCACACCGCGAATGATTTTCCCGATGTTTCGGTGGCTCACCCCGTAAATTGCTGCAATTTCTGGATACGTTAGGAACGGGCCTAGGGCGCGGATTTCCGAAACTTGCTCCTCATTAAGCTTGTAGCGGGGCTGGCCTTTCTTGGCATAATGCGTCCCATGGCGAATGCTATCGAAGGCGTTTTCCGACCGGGTTTTCCATGACAGATGGCGCGGGTTGACGCAGCCAAATTTGCCGCGGCCGCAGGAATGGCAGGCTTCGTGCCGCGGCGTCGGTGGCAAGCCGTGGGCTAGTTCGCACATCACTCGGTAGGCTTTGCGAATTTTCCTATTGCCGACGCCAAGGTGGCCGTAGCCATGGCTATCGCATGACCACGGCCAAGTCAGGCAATCGTCGCCTTGATGGCCAACGTGCGCCTTCAGCCAATCCAAAGCGTTGAGGCCGGTGGTAAAAGTCATTGCCGTACAGTTCCGTGCATACGACGCAGCAGGCGGCTAGTGTCACCATTAGCTGCCGCGTAGTAAAGTTCGCACGATAACAACTCAGCAGCTTCGACTTCGAACGCTGGCGCAATACCTCGATTCGCCTCAATCCACTTATCAAGATCGCGCTTTTGTTGTAGCAGCGCGCGGCCGGTAATTGTGCGTTGGTGCGTCATAGGCCCTTTACCTCAGTCAGTCGGCCCTTGGCATTCGGAATAATTCCCACCAAGTTAGACCCCAAAACTTACTCGGCTTTCCAAGCCAAGTTGCGCCGCACTCGCAGGTGCGCAAGCAAGGAACCATGATGTAAGGTCCGCGCGATGGCCATTTGTCCATTTCAATCTCCCGACATTGCAGAAGTATGTGCCCGTTTGTTCGGCGTTCGGATGCCCGAAAGCGTTTGATAATAGAATTGGTGTAGGAAGCCGAGCGGCGCTGCCTGCATCTGCCAAAGCCACAGGGCGCGGCCAGATCGACCATTGCCGTCCGTGAAGGGATGGAGCGCCTCGTAGTCGATGTGAGCTTGCCAAGGGTGATAAAGATCGGCGCCATCGGCCACGCGAGCCATGATGGTATCAAGCGCCGTCCTAATCTCAGTACCGCCGCGCGGCGCAATATGGTCGCCTACGCGCACGTCAAGACCGTGCTTATCGCGAAGCCGGTGTCCCGGCGCGATAACGGCCACAAACGCCTCAAGGTCCGCCGTCATGGGGAAGGTCAGATTGATGAAGATGACATGAGCATTCATTTCAGCCGCTGTCGGATCGCGGGCGATGCCCTCAATGCGATTGCTCTCGCGTACAAAATCTTCAAGGTTCCATGTAGCGAAGGCGTAGCCCATTTCAGTTGCCTGCTGTTCTGTCATTACTCGGGAGCCATGGTGCTCTCCTGTTCATTGTTGGGCCGGGCTTTCCTCTCAGGCTCGGCGAGAGAACTCCGCCTATGGGTACTCGCCCGTTTCGTCTGCCCCATGACCCGCTGCTCTCCCAGGGATCAACTCCGCTCCGAGAATCTACGACCGGCCAGCTTGTCGGAAGCACCTGTACCGGAAGAGACCAAATCTCCATGTTAATTCCGTATTAACCGCCGCTTCACTCGATTAGGTCAGTGACGGCGTTGGTGACCTCCAACGCGGAATCAATCTCGTGCGGCTCGCTCTTATATTCGGCAATCTTCTTGTCGCGCTGGTCCGGGTTATAGTTGCGCACGATCTTGACCTCGAAGGGGATGCCGGTTGACGTTTGGCCCGCTCCCTCCTTAAGCCCGCGATCCGTCATCTTCGACCAGGTGCCAAGATCAATCCCGGCGTACTCACGGCGACGCCAAATCCATTCGGCCAGAGATTTGGTCACAGCCTTGTCGCCGAGCGCGATGGTCGCGGTCGTCGCCAGATTGGTTTTGGCGATGGCGCAAAGGAGGCGGATATTCTCGCGGGAAAGATCGTCGCAGGATTGTGCCCACTCCTTGATCTTCTCCGCCGTTTGATCGCCGTAGATCGGCGTCTCGTGCGAGAGGTGAGCCGAAACGCCGCTAATGCGGGTCTGCAAGTCACCGATCTTTTCCTTGTTGCCTTTTACCCGCTTCATCGCTTCGATAATTTTCATTGTCGTTCCTCGGTTGTCGAAAGGGTCACCTACATGGGAAGCCTGGGGAGTTCCGCTTTGTCGTTCGGCTAAACTTGTCCCAGGTCGTTTTGGTCGCATCCTTCAACCATCATCCTAGCCACCTTGCCGGTTATGAACCTTCCAACCGTGAGGCTTTAGCCGTGCATCCTTGAGGGTTAGGTTTGCCCAATCCAAATGGGTGCCATGCTGGCTGTGATGCTGATATCCGTCAGCGCGGTTGAACGTCTCTGCGGTTTTTATCTCCTTGCATTGACCCGACCCCGGCTGGGGTTTCGCCTCGTCTCAGAGGCTCGTCAGGGGCCTTAAACTTCCGTGTTAACTTGTTGAATATCGGATTTCGACTTCGACTACCTTCTCACTCGGCAACCAAACCGCAGCAACCGCGAGCCATTTGTGGCCAAAGACCAGAAGCGGCTTGACCGCTAGGCCTTCGCCGTCGTGTCGGACTATCTTGCCGCGCTTAACCACAGCCCAACCTTTAATGATCTTCTGCTTGGTCATGTTTTTCCCGGCATACCTGTCGAATGTCGGCTCAGAACGGAATTTTATCGTTCATGTCACGATCAAGCGGTGGCATGGGATCGGGGTCGACATAGACCGGTTGCGGCATTGGCGTAGGTTGCTGCTGTCCGGGCATTGCCGCGGGCGCCGGTGGCTGCTTCACACGGATGGCCCACGTCGCTTCGCCCTTGAAGTCCACCATTTCCGCATACAAAGTGATTTGACGCCCGATCCATAGGTCGGTGTTGTTGCCGTACAACATGGCAATGCGCTTGCTGTTGGTGCGGTTGGCGATCAACGCCTTCTTGGCACCGACAAATTTGATGACAAGCTTGGCGCCTTTGTCAAACTCCTTGGCTTGGACGCTCGCCATGGCCAAAGTGAACTCGCGGCCTTGTAAGTCTGTAGCCTTGAGCGTTTCGCCGCCAAAGACTTCGTTAATGTCAGGCATGTTTCAGTTCCTTTTCAGGTTTGGTTAGTTTTTCACGTTGCTGTTTGATTGCATCGGCAAGCTGCCGCAAATTGCGCTCGTCATCGGCCATCTGCAGCATCGGCAATGTGGTTGGCGCAAAGCCAAACTCATGCAGTTTTGCCAGCTCCGCCAGCCAATGCTTGGCGTCGGATTCAAATGAGCCGACTTGCACATGGAGCGAAGCGCATAGATGGTGGACGGGGAACGTCATCCAAAAATTCCATTCTCGGCACTGTCAGCATAAAATTCCCGATCGCTCATCTGCGACTCGACAAAATGTGATGCCGTTACCGCGCTAGCCCTGGCACGGGCGGCTTCCATGGCCATGCCCTCGGCCAGATAGCGGGCCAGGCGTTCGGTGAAGAATTCATCCCTCGTCATGCCGCTGTCTCCAAAAGATAATCCAGCCCACCCAGGCAACCAATCCAACCATGATCAGCGCCAGAACTACGTCGCCCACGTCATCCTCGCAAAAAACCCGAACGCGGTGGCGATCAGCAGTAGGTCTATGGCGAACTCGAATGTCATGGCCTGAGTTGTCCTGCGCCGCGCAATCGGTTGATCTTGCCGAGGATAGCATTACGCGTGAATGGTGTTCCAAGAACATCCGAGCACTGTTGCGCGGTGTTGCCGTTGAACCACAGAGTTTTCAACCGCGCTACCGTATCATCTGTCCAGATACTTTCGGGATCAACCCATACTTTCTTTGGCTTTGATACACGTTCTTTCGGCAACGGTTGCGACAATGGCATTTGATCTACCACCCCGGCGCCATTGGTCTGCCTCGTATGCCGCAAAACCAAATCCGGCATGTGCCGCGTAACAAAACCCGGTGCAAAATTTCCAAAACCCTCGATGGCAAGTTGTTTGCTGATTTTTGTCCAGCTCATCCCGGTCGCACGCAATTCACGCGCACGATTGATTTTCGGCGTAAGATCGCGCCAGCGACCATGACCACTCTCAACGCCGGCTTTTCTGCATTCCAATTGGAGTCCATTTACCGGCAGCCCCGGCACTCGCCGCCGTGCCTCATTGATAGAAAATCCCTGCCGCACTATTTCAACGGCCTGTGCTATCTTTTGAGCCCGTTCGGCGCGTACGGCGGCTCTTAATTCTGCGGCTGTGGCGCGTACTTCCTCGCGTCGAATGCGCCGTTGTTCCTTGATCAAGGCAGTAGAGCCCACGGGCTCTAAAATCTGCCGAACGCGCTCGCGGGTTATCCCATACTTGTCACCAAGAGACTGCAAATTTTCTTCGCCTTTTTCATAAGCCGCAACCATAGCAAGATTGCGCTCAATGATGTCTTGCGACCGTTGTGCTCTCATTTCATATTTCTGCGGCGGGAGCGGCATTCCGCGGGTCAGAGATCGTACATATGTGATAGACAGATTATATTTTTCGGCAATTTCAGTGGTTTTCATACCGGCTGCACGGTCAACACGGATCAGTTCGAGGCGTTCAACGAACCAAGGTCGCGGGCCTGTAGGGGGGCCTGGACGACTAGCCTGCGACTCAGGCCGCGCCAGTCGCTGAAAAATTTTATCCAGAATGCTCATAACACCTATAAATGCACAACGCATCCCATCCGTCAAGATGCTTGACGCATTTATTTTTCTGTGCATACTCCCGGCATGATTTCACGCACAATTGCCAAGACCCGCGAGAAGCTCGGCGAAAGCCAGGCCGAGTTCGCCAAGCATTTTGGTGTTAATCAAAGCACAATACAGCGGTGGGAAAACGACAAATACGAGATTCCAGCCCGCACGGCCAAACTGATCGAGATCGTAATTTTCCAGCTTGGATTATCGGCGCCCAAACGCGACCAGCAGCGGAGAGCGCAATGACCCGCGGCGTCCACACCGGCAACGGCCGGGACTGGCCGGCCGAGCGCATTGAGAAGTTGCGCGGACTGGCGGCGGCTGGACTATCAGCCCGCCAGATGGCCGACAAGATGGGCATGACCCGCAACAGCGTACTGGGCAAATGCTTTCGCCTCGACATCCCAATCCAGCGGCAGCCCAAAAAGGTGAGGAAAGTCCGGTCTCGCCCAAAGGTTGCAACAAATGACGGATTTCGGCCGACCTATGCCGCGTCGCGCAGCGGCAGGAAGTCCTACCATCCGGCTAGCCGTGGCCTTGGGTTGGCCGTCCGTGAGCCCGCTGTCCACCTAGCCCCCGGCATGATTGACTTACCAGCGGAGCCCACAGCCGCAACAGCGGTCACTATCATGGGGTTGACCGACACAACTTGCCGCTGGCCATTGGGCGAACCTACCGTGAACATGCTGTATTGCGGCGCAGCAACGGAATTCGGCTCGTATTGCCCATTTCACAGCCGCAAAGCGTACAAAATGCGGGGAGAACCGGATGACCGGCCACTGCCTTGAGCTTCATTGGGTGCCGTCGCTTGAGGACAGGCATTATGGGCGCGAGCTCGGCCTGACCGAGGCCGACATTTTGGGCATGGCCGAGGATATGCGTTGCTGGGCGTATGCGAATGCCAATCGGCAGGTAGCGCGTAAATCCAGTTGGAGCATGGCGTTTCGCGGCTGGATGAGACGCGAAGCTGCCAAACAAGGAAAAGCACGCAATGGCGCAGGAAATCCAACGATGGACGCCTTCGACCGAATTATCGATCACGCAGCAGGCGGCGGCATCGAAGCTGGCGATAGCGCAAAGGATATCACCCCAGCAGGCGGCGGAATTCGGCAAGAAGCTGGTGGGGCAGTGGCCGCACGCGAATCCGCCGAATCCTGGGGCTTATTCGCTGTCGATCGCAAAGACCCTTGAGAAGTATCCTCTTGGCGTGGTCGAGGAATGCTGCGATCCGCAGCAGGGATTGGCGACTACCCGAGAATTTCCGCCCACGGTAATGGCGATCACTGAGTGGTGCGACCGGCGCGTCAAGCGCCACCAGGGTGCGATCATTCACGGCAATATCGAAACCGCGGCTGTACGTGAAGAACAACAGTTTCCGCTCGAGCACCGGGCGACCATGCTGCAGCGGCTGTCGAAACTGATGCACGGCTTATTCGATAAAGTTGCGCAGGCGCCCCAATGAACTACGGCAAGCCAACCACCGACCGCGAGCGTTATGAGCAGGCGTGCCACACCTATCTGCGTTTTGTGTTCAACGGGGCACCGTACAGCTACATCCGGGCCGCAGCGGTAGAGGTGTTCAAGTGGACGTTGTATCCGCAGCCGCAGCGGCGCGATGACGATACGGTGCATTAAATGCAAAAACACCAGGAGAGTTAGATGAAAAAGCCAAAACAGAAATCTCCGTTGGAAAATCCTACCGTATATATTGAGCATTGCACCTTCGATGGCAGCATGGGCGAGCGGATGCCCACCGTGAAGGCTCTTGCTGATGCGCTCGCCGAAAACGCCAAAGCGATTGGGGTTCTGGCTAGGACGATTGAGGGGCCTAAGACGCTTTTGCATGTAGGCCCAAAATCACCGACTGAATAATGATGGAATATCCCCTGACCCCGCTGCCGAACTATGCGGCATTTCTCAAGTTCATGCGGGTGCGCATGGACGAGCTCGGCATGACGCAGCGGATCATGGACCATGTGGCGGGTTGGGCGGACGGGTCGACCGGGCAGTTCGAGTCCGGCAAGAAGCATATGGGACCTGGCAGTTTCTTCATTGCGCTCAATGCGTTGGGCTGCGAGATGGTGGCGCAGCCGAACCCGCAATTGACCGCCAGAATACTCAATTCGCATATGTTTCGGCCGCGGCGGGGCAAGAGCAGCCCGGTACTGCGGGGTCGGCTTCGCACCTTCACGTTTCTATCCGAGGACTTGCAGATCAACGGCCGCAAAGGCGGTCTTACACGGGCGGCAAATCAAACACCGGAACAGCGCAAAAAAAGCGCTCGACATGCGGCATTGATCCGCTGGGCGGGCGCGAAAGAGGTGGCCAAAAATGATCGAGCTTAAGCGTCAATCCCCCGAGGTCTATTTTGCCGCGCATTCGATTGCGGCGATCGGTCCTGCCGAAATCGCCTTCCTCAAGGACGCGGCGATGCGGTCGCTGCGGCAGCGGTGCCGGATTTGCCTGCATGTCGACGAGCAAGCCGAGCTGCACGAGACGGTGCTGGTATACATGCGGGACACGTTCAACCGGCCGAACCGGCATCCGATGGCGGAATCGTTTCACATCATCGAGGGAAAAGCAGATGTGCTGTTTTTTACCGAGAGCGGCCAGGTCGACAAACTCGTGCGCATGGGCGATTGCGCGTCCGGGCTGCCGTTCATCTGCCAGTTTCCGGCGATGGTTTACCACACCATGATCGTGCGGTCGCATTGGCTGGCGCTGCACGAGACCTGCCGCGGGCCGTTTGTGCGCGGCACCACCACGCAGTATGCGCCGTGGGCGCCGCGGGAGACGGACGCGGTGGATATCGAGGATTTTCTAGCCAAGTTGGAGGTGTACTGCAAATGACCTTTATAGCAGCCGCGAACGAAAAACCTTGGAAAGAGACTGGTTGGTTTCTTAGTACTCCTGAGCCGGTTGGTGTTTTTCCAGACGGGCGCCTTTTGTATGCGCGAGGCACAGACACCTACGAATTTCGCCAGATCGAAGAGCCCGACGGTTCAATGTATTGGGAGCAGCGAATTCAAGGAACAGGCACGATGCCTTATCGAAAACTGATTGCAAAACCGCCTCCTTGGAAAACTCGTACCTCATGGCTGACAGGCCGACGCTGGCAAGAGCGTTCTTGGTGGGTTGGTGATGAATACAAACGCAATCAATGCCGTGCAGATGAGAATTCACCAATCGAAGAATGGGTTTCGGATCAGTACCACATATGACTGACAACAAAGAGCTTTACGGAAAGTCGCCTTTAATGACGATATTACCGGACTTAAAAGTCTTCAACGCTTTGCCGGCAAAGGAGCGTGCGGCAATCTTACGCGAATTTGTTGAGAAAGAAATGCTTCTTAGGCAGGTTGAAATTTGGCTGTTTTCAGAATGACCCAGCAATTGCCGGAATATTTTTTCTATGCGGTTATCGCGGCTGGGATGCTCGGCGGAGTTATATCGTGGCTGCTTTCCCGATGACCCGCACCCTCATCATCGGCGCCACCGGCGGCATCGGCCGCGAGGTTGTGGCCACGTTAGCCGCACGTGGTGATGCGGTTACACCGGTAAGTCGGGAGAATATCGGCCGCTATCCAGAAACCATTGACTACATTGTATTTTTGCAGCGCAATCGGGAATCCGAGAATGCCTGGATGCACGAATTCAACATCAGCCTGGACCTGACCAAGCGGATCGTGGAGCTGATGGCCTGCCGCTTTGTTGGGCCCGACAAGGCGATTGTGATCGTGAGCTCGGTCAATGCCCGGCTGGTGAACGAGCGGCTGCCGATCGGCTATCACATGGCCAAGGCGGCGCTCGAGCAGATGGCGCGGTATTGGGCGGTGACGCTGGGGCCGCAGGGCATCCGCTGCAACTGCGTGGCGCCGGGGACGGTGCACAAGGGGGGCCCGGACTGGCCCAACAAGACGTTTCATGAGCGGATCACGCCATTGCGGCGTATGGGCAGCGCACGCGAGGTTGCCGCCGTAATCGCGTTCCTGGCCTCGCCCATGAGTTCTTTTGTGACCGGGCAGGTAATCACGGTTGACGGCGGCGTGAGCCTACAGTGGCAGGAGAGCTTGGCTGCGGGGCAGTTTAATGGGTGACCCTTACACGTTCCCGCAATGCATTCACGCCTTCCGAGCTGGGCTGCATCGGCTCAACGTCGACCCGGCTAAAATGACAATTACTCTGCCGTTTGATAACTGGTGGGCGCTCCAAAACGCGATTGAGCGTCAATTTGGCAATCAAATGGTTTTTGACGGCTGCGGCAAACTCGAAAACGTATTTCACTACATGGGGATCAGGTTCAAATATGACCTACCACAAGCGCACCACATGCCGTCTGTGTGACAGCACACAGCTCCGTAACGCGCTGCACTATCCGCCGCAGCCGCTGGCGGACAATTACCAGCGCGATCCTGCTCAATGGCAGGTCGACCACGGCATGTGGCAGATTTACCCCCTCGACCTGTACCTGTGTGGGAACTGCGGCTGTGCGCAGCTGCTGGACGTGGTGTCCGCGGACGAGATTTACCCACAATACACCTACGAGACCGGCTCGAGTCCGGCATTGGTGGAGCATTTTCGGCAGTATGCAATCGAGGTTTACAATAGGATAAACCCACGGTTTGGCAGCCTTGTCGTCGACATTGGCTCAAATGATGGAACATTGTTGGAGAATTTTAAGAGCCTCGATTTCACAGAGCTTGTGGTTGGCGTCGACCCCGCACCAATTAAACCTCTAGGAATCCTCACTTATCCAAAGTTTTTTGATACCGAAGTAGCGAGCGTCATTCAACAACGCCACGGGCCGGCCTCGATCATCACAGCCAACAACGTCTACGCCAACATTGATGACCTGCGCACATTCACCGAGAACGTCCGCAACCTGTT
>Ga0210394_10009149_pt1 | contig 10037 bp, 8 predicted proteins | sample IncBWC12MmetaG_FD_160121 | JGI IMG/M metagenome (GOLD analysis project Ga0210394, IMG submission 160121) | Forest soil microbial communities from Barre Woods Harvard Forest LTER site, Petersham, Massachusetts, United States - Inc-BW-C-12-M | ecosystem: Environmental > Terrestrial > Soil >...
CCGAAATCCTGGCGTGCTATCGCGGTGACAACCTGGTCGGACTCGCACCGCTCTACCGCAGGCTCGTCATACGCGGCGGCCTCATGCTGGCACGCTCGGTGCAGGTGATGGGGCTCTCGTGGCGTGACCCGGAGCCGCTCATCTCGGTGTACCTCGATGTGATAGCCCCTGCGGAGGACCTCGGCGCAGTGCGGCAGGCCTGCCTGGGGGTCCTGCTGGACGAACCCGCGTGGACGGAAGTCGTGATTGGACTCACGGCCGCCGGGGAGCAGTGGCGCGACGCGTTCACGCGTGGGGCGCCTTCCACGGGACACTATGTCCGCCAGCTCGACCGGTCGGTCAGCTACCAGGCCGATCTGGCTGGTGGCTTTGGCGCGTATCTCAAGGATCTCGGTCAGTCGACCCGCCGCAGTGTCTGGAACTTGCGCCGGCGTCTCGACGCGCACAAAGTCAGTCTCGAGTCTGTTGCTCAAGGCGAGATTGACGGTGGATTCAGCGACCTCAACCGGCTGCACGACCTGCGGTGGCAGAGGCCGGCGTTCACGGGGAAACGCCTGCTGTTCCACACCAGTCTCGCTCGACGGCTGGCCAGCCGCGGCGAACTGGCACTCTCGCGCCTGCGGGTCGACGGCGAGGTGGTGTCAGTGCTCTACGACATCCGCAAGGGAGCCCGCCAATACAACATCAAGATGGGTTTCGACCCGGCTTTCAGCAGTCGTGTCTCGCTCGGCCTGTTGCACCTCGGGTACGCGATGGAAGCCGCGGCGGACCAGCGGGTGGCTGTGTATGACTTTCTGGCCGGTCCGGGCCAGAAGAGCGACTACAAGCGCAACCTGAGCCAGGGGCACCGCGATCTGAGCTGTGTGCAGATGGTCCGAGGGCATCTGCTGCCGTCGGTGTACCGGTGGCGCGATCGGGCTCGCTAAGGCACTGCCGAGCCCACCAGCCCCTTGAGCCAGCGAATTTCCGGAGAGGTTGCAAACGCCTGAGCGAACATCGCCATCGATCCGAGCCGACGGCGGCGAAGACGCAGCGCATAACCAATGGTGGCCAGATTCTCGGCGATCAGATGGTTGAGTTGCCGGTGTGCAGAACGCTCCTTCCAGCGATTCTTCTCACGCTGCAACACGGTTATCCGGTGACGGGCGTTGCGGGCTGCCGGCCCGTAAGAAAGGCTGCCTGGAGTGATTCGATACGAATGACCGATGCGGCTCGAATACAGCGCGCTGCAGAAATGGCCGAGCCGGAACCACAGGTCGCGATCCTCGGAGTAAACCAGAGAGTCGTCGAAGGGACCAATCTCGGTCAGCAGGTGCTTGCGCAGGACCACGCCGGAGGTGCCGATGAAGTTCTCGTAGAGCAGGCCACGCGCGAGCTGCGCCTGCGGCAGCACGCACCAGCCGTCCTCGATGGCAACACAGCCGAGCGTGCCGAATACCGGATAGCCCGCCATCGCCGAGGGCGTGATGACCGTGCCGTCGGCATCGATGCGCTCAAAATCCGCAAAGGCGAATCCCGCCTGCGGGTGACGATCCAGCGCGGTCACCGCCGCGGAAAGCTTCCAGGTTTTCATCAGATCGTCGGAGTCCAGGAACGCAACATAGGGGGCTTTGGCGCGCGCAATGCCGACGTTTCGCGGTCGCGACGGGCCACCACTCGGACGCAATCGCACCACCGCCACGCGCGGATCGCCGATAGCGTCAACGATCTGGGGCGTTCTATCGGTTGAGCCGTCATCGACAACGATCACTTCGATATCGCGCAAGTCAGACGCCAGCGCCGATCGCACCGCCGCTTCGACGTACCTTTCGGCGTTGTAAGCAGCCATCACCACACTGGTGCGCACGATCTCAGTCATCGGTTCCGATCCTCGCCCTCGGCACCGAAGGAGAACAGCGATGCCAGCGCGGCCACGAGCCAGCGCGCCCTGCTCGAAACCCCATAGGCACGCAGGAACCATAGTGTCGCGACCCAGCGCTGCCGCCGCTTGCGTGCCTCATAGCCGATGCCCGAGTAGTTGTCGGCAAGCAGACGGCCGAGTTGTCGCCGCGCCTCCTTGTCGCGCCAGCGAGCCCTTTCGCGCTGCAGAACTCTGATTCGTGACATTGCATTGCGGATCGGGGGTCCGTGCATGATGCTCTTGGAATGCACCCGATAGGAATGGCCAACCCGCGAGGAGTACAGGGCATCGCAGCTGCGCGCCAGTCGGAACCACAGATCGCGGTCGTTGGAATTCGCGAGAGTCTCATCGAAGGCACCGGCCTCGCGCGCAAGCTTCGTGCGGATCACCACGCCGGAGGTGCCGATGAAGTTCTCATATAACAGTGCGTGCGACAGCAGGCGCTGCGGTACCAGACGCCATTTGTCCGTGATGACCGTCAGTTGGAGCGCACCGAACTTCGGGAAGGCGTGCATCACGGAGGTCTCGTACACGTTGCCATCCGGGTCGATCTTCTCGAAGTCACCGAAGGCAAAACCCGCCGACGGGCAGTGATCGAGAGCCGCGACACTCGATGCCAGCTTGTCGGGCTTGAGCAGATCATCGGCATCGAGCAGCGCCACGAACGGAGCCCGGGCGCGCTCGATGCCGACGTTCCGGGGTCGCGAGGGTCCGCCACTCGGCCGAATCTGAATCAGGCTGACGCGGGGGTCGTCAATGGCAGTGGCTTCTGCGGCCGACCGGTCGGTGGATCCGTCATCGATGACCAGCACTTCAACGTCGGGGAACGACGGCTGCAGCGCCGAACGGATGGCTGCGCTGATGAAGGTCTCGGCGTTGTGCATCGGTATGACGACCGACACGCGCGGCGCACGAAGGTTCTTCGGCGTGTTCACTCAGCGTCGCGGCCGCCAGCCCTCAGTGAAAATCCGCGCCAGTCGTTCGACCACCATGCTGCGGTCATAGGTGGCCTGCGCCTTCTCGCGGGCGGCGGCGCCGAGCGCCTCGGCGGCACGCGGGTCGCGCAGCAAGCGCACGCATTCGTCAGCCAGCTCCGCCGCGCTGTCGCGCAGGGCAATTTCCCGGCCATCCTGAAGGCCGAGCCCCTCCGCCCCCAGGTGCGTGGAAACGATCGCCTTGGCGTGGGCCGCGGCCTCGATGATCTTTACCCGCGTCCCCGCACCGTACTGGATTGGGCAGCAGATAACGCGCGCCCGTCGGTACCACGGGTCCAGATCGTCGACGAAGCCGGCGAAAGTTACGCTCGGATCGCGTGGCGGGTAAGACGCGGTCAGTTCGGGATGGTTTCCAATGATGACCAGGCGAGCCTCCGGTATCCGCCCGTGAACACTCGGCCAGATCCTCTGCACCAGTGCGTCGGCGGCCTGCGCGTTAGGTCGGTAACCCATGCTGCCTACGAACAGTACCAGAGGTTCCGACACTTCCTGGGCCGTAACTGCGGGAAATCTGACGCTGTTCACAACGGTTCGTACCCGGTCCGGGCCCACGAGGCGCGCCAGATAGCGGCGATCTTTTTCCGAACACACGAAGGTCGCCGTCGCCAGCCGAATGGCCTGGATCTCCGCGAGCATGAGTCTGGGGATCTGCAAGAGCATCAGGCGCTCCATCGGCCAGCCAGGATGATGCAGCAGGCGGCGGAAGGATGAGACATGCTCGATATCGTCCATGTCGAAGAACAAGGGAGTGTCGTACAGCTTTGGGGATAGCCTCATCAGCACGGACATCGAGGACAGCCGATGCGCAAGGACGAGCGTGGGACGTGCATCCAACGCGGTGCTCACCGCCTGCAGGGCTGCATTGGTGTTTGCCGGCCGGGCGATTGGTTGCGCGTTGAAGTCGAACACACCCCGGCCCAGACGCTGCCACAACGTCGATGGCTCTTCTTCCCGGACCGCTGGGGCAAGGCGCAACGACACCGCCGGTGACCAGACGCGCCGCAGCCGCTCTTCGTGCGCTCTGAGCTCATCCGGCGGGCAGGCTTGGCTGGCCGGGACGAGGAACAGGCAGTCAACGCGCTTGGCGACCCGGGCGAGTGCCTCGATCTGGGTGCCGAGGCGCTGGTAAACCCCCTGCACCCTCTGGGGGCTGAACGGAAACAGACGTGACACCACGAGCGCGGTCGTCATCCGCCGTCACCAGTCAACTCGGCCAGGTGCTCACCGTCTGATGAGGTCGGCGCGAGCCGTAGCACGTATGGCGGATGGCTTGGCCGCAGCAGCGGCAACTCCACATGATCCATCATCGGAGCCTCGAATTCGCGACGACTCGCACTGCGCTTCGCCGTGGTACCGCCGGCGAATCGTGCCGTGCTTCAAGCCTCCAGGAGGCCGTCCCGGCTATCATAGCGAAGTCACGATACTATAAAGGCCGAAGACCGGGCCCCATCGATGTCCTGGCGCGAGCCGGTCGGCTCACCAGGGATTTGGCATGGCATGAGTCAGGTAGACGCGCAGTGGGCGAATGGGTTTCTGAAATCTGGCACTCCCGGGAAATTCTCTACTTCCTGGCGTGGCGTGATGTGAAGGTGCGCTACAAGCAGGCGGCACTGGGTGTCGCCTGGGCGGTACTGCAACCTCTTTTCACCATGATTACCTTTGCCTTCTTCTTCGGGAAGTTGGCGGGCATTCCGAGCGATGGGGTGCCGTACCCGCTGTTCTCGTACTCGGCATTGCTGCTGTGGACGTACTTCGCCGTCACGCTTTCGCAGGTGGGCAACAGTCTGATCGCCAACTCCAGTCTGATCACCAAGATCTACTTTCCGCGTGTGCTGCTGCCGGCGGCCGCCGCCTTTGGAGGTCTGCTCGACCTGCTCGTCGGTTCCGTGTTCCTGGTCGTGATGCTGCTGTACTACCACGTCACTCCGCGCTGGACAGTGCTGCTGACGCCGATTTTTGTCGGTCAGACGGTGCTGTTGGTCATGGGTGTCGGCATGCTGCTTGCCGCCCTGAACGTGCGCTACCGTGACGTCAAGTACACCATCCCGTTCCTCACCCAGATCGGCCTGTTCGTGACGCCTATTATCTACCCGGTGACCTTTCTGCCGCATCGTTTCCAGGGCTGGCTCGCCTTGAATCCCATGACCGGTGTGATCGAGGGGTTCCGCGCCTGCTTGTTCGGCGGCCGCGTCGAATGGGATGTATTGGGTTGTTCCTGGATCGTGACGTTGTTGCTGCTGCTCATTGGCAGCTGGCACTTCAGAAGCACCGAGCGAATCTTCGCCGACGTTGTCTGATGCCAAGACCCACAAGTCATGACTGAGTCCATCACCGTCGAAGGCCTCTCCAAGCGCTACGAGCTCGGAGCCTTGCAGCAGGAAACCCAGCTGCGTGATCAGCTCGTGCGCCTGTTGCGGGCGCCCTTCGGCGGGCGAGCACCGAAGGAAGTCCTGTGGGCCCTGCGCGATGTCTCCTTCACGGTGCAGCAGGGAGAGGTCGTCGGCATCATCGGCCGCAACGGTGCCGGCAAGAGCACGCTCCTCAAGATACTCTCGAAGATCACTTCTCCCACCTCCGGCACGGTACGGGCGCGGGGACGCGTTGCTGCGCTGCTGGAAGTCGGCGCCGGGTTCCACGAGGAACTGACCGGGCGCGAGAACATCTTTCTCAACGGTTCCATCATGGGGATGAAGAAGAAGGAGGTCCATGCCAAGCTGGAGGCGATCGTCGAGTTCTCGGGCATGGCGCGTTTCATCGACACACCCATCAAGCGCTACTCGAGCGGTATGCGCTCGCGGCTCGGCTTCGCGGTGGCCGCGCACCTCGAGCCGGACGTGCTCATCGTCGATGAGGTGCTGGCGGTCGGCGATGCGGCATTCCAGAAGAAGTGTATCAGCGCCATGCACGATCTGCGTGGTGGGGGACGGACCGTGCTGTTCGTATCACACAACATGGCGGCGGTTGAGAATCTGTGCTCGCGCGGCCTGTGGATCGCAGAGGGCAGAGTCAAGCTCGACGGACCGATGCGTGAGGTGATCGAGGCCTACATGGGATCGTTTGCTTCAGCCGACAGCGCTGCTAGCGCGCTGACCGCGGTAGACGGCCGCCGTGGGAGCGGCGAGATCCGCTTTACCCGGATCGAGTTCCGATCGACCGACGGGGAGCTGCAGACCGTCACGCGCTGCGGCAAGAGTCTGGTGATCCGCCTGCATTACCGGGCGAATGAGCCGATCGAGCGGCCGGCCTTCACGCTCAGAATGTTTACCGAGCTCGGCATGCTGGTGACCGACACCGGCACCTGGCTTCACGGGCTGGACATTCCGCTGGTGCCGGCGGGAGAGGGCTATCTCGACCTCGAGATCGATTCCCTCAACCTGATGCCGGGACGCTACTACTTCTCTCTGAAGCTGGACTCGTGCGTCGAGACGCGCGTGTACGACGCCCTGGAGCATGCCATTTACCTCGATGTCGAGGAGGCTCCCATTTACGGGCAGAGCCGCCGCATCGACAGCCGCTTTGGGCTGGTGTTCTTCCCGCAGCGCTGGCACCTCGATGGCATTGGCAGGGCGGCCCTGGAGGTGAACCCGGCCGCCAATGGATGAGTGGCTGTGCCTGGCGCGTGACCCCGGTGTCCTCAATCCGTGATATGTCTCACGTAGTCGCCGGGAATTGCCTTTACACTAGCGTGTAAAGTCCGGCGTCTCGCTCTGCCGGTTCTGACCCAGGCCCCTATGCGCATCCGCGTTCTCGGACAAAACGTGCCCGCTTCCCTCGCCGTACTTGCGCTCATCGAGGTCGGCCTGGCGTTCCTCGCGCTGTACGCGGCGGTCCTGATCCGGTTTCAGACCCCAGTCGGCCACTTGCCGAACCTGGAGCGGGAGCTGGGCCCGCTGTGGCCACGCGGGCTGGTTTTCAGCGGGATCGTGGCCGTCTGCCTGCTCGCCTTCGGCCTGTACAGCTCGCGCCAGCGCGCGCAGATCGGGGGGATTTTTCTGCGCCTGGTGGTGGCGCTGGTGGTGGCCTCGTGCGCCGTCGCGGCGGTCTTCTACCTGATCCCGAGCCTGCACCTGTGGCGCGGCGTGGCAGCCCTCGCCGTGGTCGGGACCGGTGGCGCAGTGCTCATCTCGCGCCTGGTGTTTGCGCGCGCCGTCGGCCAGGAGATTTTCAAGCGGCGCGTACTGGTCTACGGCGCCGGCACCGCCGCCTCTGCGGTCGCCAATCTACGGCGCTCGGCGGACCGCCGCGGCTTCCTGCTGGCCGGCTTCGTGTGCCCGCCGGACGAGGAGCCGGCGGTTCCCGCCGAGCGGCTGCTCGATGTGAGCGGCGGCCTGCGCGAGCTGTGCGAGCGGCTCAACGTCAGCGAGGTGGTGGTGGCGATGGATGATCGGCGCCGCGGCTTTCCGATCCGCGAGCTGCTCGAGTGCCGCCTCGCGGGGGTCGACGTCACGGAGCTGCTCTCCTTTCTCGAGCGCGAGACCGGGCGCGTGCGTATCGACGTGTTGAATCCGAGCTGGATGATCTTCGGCCACGGGTTCCGGCGCGATCCGCTACGGCTGTTCTCTTCGCGCACCGTGGATCTGCTCGCGAGCCTCGCGGTGCTGGCGGTGTCGCTGCCGGCGATGCTGCTGACCCTGATCGCGATCAAGATCGAGGACGGCTGGCGCGCGCCCGCACTCTACACCCAGAGCCGTGTGGGCCTCGGCGGGCGCATCTTCAAGGTGCTGAAGTTCCGCAGCATGCGCCTGGACGCGGAGCTCAACGGCGCGCAATGGGCGCAGCGCCAGGATCCACGTGTCACGCGCGTGGGCGCGATCATCAGGAAACTGCGGGTCGATGAGCTGCCGCAGGTGATCAACGTGCTGCGCGGCCACATGAGCTTCGTCGGCCCGCGCCCCGAGCGCCCGGAGTTCGTGGCGCAGCTGGCAGACAAGATTCCCTACTATGTGCAGCGTCACTGCCTGAAACCCGGCATTACCGGCTGGGCGCAGCTGTGCTATCCGTACGGCTCATCCGAACAGGATGCGCTCGAGAAGCTGCAGTACGACTTGTACTACATCAAGAACAATAGCCTGCTGTTTGATCTGGCCATTCTGGTCCAGACCGCCGAAGTGGTTCTGCTCGGCAAGGGAGCGCGCTGATGGCCGCCGCGATGCAGCGTCGGAAACTGCTGATCCTCGAGAACGATCGCGCCCTGCGGCGTGAGCTGGAAGCGGTGTTCTCCGATCTGGACGTGACCGCGTGTGAGACCTCCGATCAGACGCTCGCCATCGTGCGTCGCACCGAACCGGATGCGGTGCTGTTCGATCTGGGCACGGCGAGCGAGCCGGCCGTGGCCGCACAGAGCCTGGAGCTGCTGCGCCAGATCCTCAACATCAGTCCCGACACCAAGATCATCGCCATGACCGAGCACGACGCGCGCGAGCTGTCGGTGGCCGCGGTCGGCCTCGGCGCGACCGATTTCTACCACAAGCCACTCGATGCCGGCGTGCTCTCGATCGTCGTACGCCGCGCGCTGCGCATCCGCGAGCTCGAGGAGGAGAACTGGCGGCTGCGCGAGCGCACCGGCGCGATGGCGCTCGAAGGCATCGTGGGGGTGAGCGACGCCATGCGCAGTGTGTGCCGCGCGATCGAGAAGGTCGCTCCGACCAACGCCACGGTGCTGCTGCTCGGGGACAGCGGCACCGGCAAGGAGGTGCTGGCGCGCAATCTGCACCGCCTCTCGGGCCGCGCCCACAAGCCCTTCGTCGCCATCAACTGCGCAGCGATTCCCGAAACGCTGCTCGAGAGCGAGCTGTTCGGCTACGAGAAGGGCGCCTTCACCGGCGCCGCCAAACGCACCGCCGGCAAGCTCGAGTCCGCCGAGGGCGGCACGGTGTTCCTCGATGAGATCGGCGAGATGCCCGCCTCACTGCAGGCCAAGCTCCTGCGCGTGGTGCAGGAGCGTACCGTCGAGCGCGTCGGCGGGCGTGTGCCGGTGACGCTGGACTTTCGTTTGGTGTGCGCCACCAACCGCAACCTCGAAACGCTGATCGGCAGCGGCGGCTTCCGCGACGACCTGTTCTACCGCATCAGTGAGGTGACCGTCCGCGTGCCGCCGCTGCGCGAGCGCCAGGGCGACAGCATGCTGCTCGCGCAATTCATTTTGCAGCAGATCTCGGAGCGCTTCGGCAAACCCACGCGCGGACTGGCACCGGATGCAATCCGTGCGATCCAGGCGTATCGCTGGCCGGGGAACGTGCGGGAGCTGGAGAACCGCATCAAGGGTGCGGTCATCATGGCCGAGGGCGCGGTCGTCACGGCGGCGGACCTGGGCCTGGAAGACCCGGGCGATGAGCCCGAGTACCTGAATCTGCGTGTCGCGCGGCAGCGGGCCGAGGCGCAGGCCGTCAGGCAGTCACTCGCCGTCGCCCGCGGGAACCTGTCGCGCGCGGCGGAGCTGCTCGGGGTGACCCGTCCGACGCTCTATGACCTGCTCGGCAAGCACAGCATCGATGCCACGCAGTTCGGGCGCCATGCGCTGCCTCCCGCGGCCGGAACTCCCGAGCTGCCGGCCAAGGACAACACCGGCAGCGGCGATTAGCGCTGCTTGAATTCCTCCGGCGTCAGCGGGACTAACGGCGACGGCGCGAGCGCGCGAGGTTGCGGCTCGGGCACAGGCGTCGCATCCCCGCTGGGGTCGCCAGTGTCATCAGTAGTGTCGTCATCCTGGTTGGGATGGGGGTTGACGAAGTTGGCGCTGGCATCGAAAGACCCGGTGCCGCGAGCCGGCTGAGCCGGCACCGGGCGGCTCAGGCAAAGGACCGCTATCGCGAGGCAGGCGGCGAAAGCGATCAAGCCGAGCTTCTTCTTCTTGTTCATCGTGCCACTGCTGCGCTGCAAGCATCGTGCCGCTGCCGGTCTCACGATGGTTTGCCAACGACTTGCACGGCGCCGGTGACTTAATGCGCCTCTGCGCGGGCTCGAGGATGTAAATTCCTGGCGACTCTTCGGCGCCGCTGCGATCGTCGCGCGCTCGCCGACACTCGGGGGCCGCAGCTATCGCGCTGCCGGCGCGTCGCGAACGCCAGTTGCCGCAGCGCCGATTAGCGCTGCTTGAATTCCTCCGGCGTCAGCTGGTGCCGCGCGAGGAGCTTGTAGAAATC
>Ga0210394_10009152_pt1 | contig 10033 bp, 12 predicted proteins | sample IncBWC12MmetaG_FD_160121 | JGI IMG/M metagenome (GOLD analysis project Ga0210394, IMG submission 160121) | Forest soil microbial communities from Barre Woods Harvard Forest LTER site, Petersham, Massachusetts, United States - Inc-BW-C-12-M | ecosystem: Environmental > Terrestrial > Soil >...
GTGTCGATGACGACCACTGGCAGCAGCCCGGCGATCTGTTCCGGAAAATGAATGCCGCGCAGAAGCAGGCGTTGTTCGAGAATACGGCGCGCCAGGTCGGGCAGGCTTCCCTGCCCATTCAGCAGCGCCATGTCGCCAACTGCGCCAAGGCCGACCCGGCCTATGGCAAGGGTGTCGCTGACGCGCTGGTCAGTCTCGCGGCTGGCAAGCTCTAGCCCTTAACAAGACTGAATTCGCTTCCTTTGAGTTCGACGCCCGCGCCACATCCGCGCGAGCGTCGGCGATGCGCGCAGCCCGGCGACGGTTGCGCATCTTGCCGCCTGGAAAGCGCTAGTTCCGCTGCGCGGTCCAGTACCCTGCGCAGCGCGCACTTCCCGAATAGCCGCTCCAGGTGCCTCGGCCGGAGCTACTGGCGAGCCTGCCTGACCCGACCGCGTGTTTGTCCTGGACGGTCACGGAAGCGCGAACCGCACCCGAGCGCGCCACATAGCCTCTGAACCTCACCAGATTCGGATTTGTGACGACACCATCGCTGATGTTGACGGAAAAATCATAGCTCGGATCGCACGCGCCTCTCTGCGTCACGAAACGAAGGTCCCATGACCCGTCATAGACCGAGCCAGCCTGCGCGACCGAGGTCAAGCCAACAAGGCAGAGCGCGGCCGCCGTATAGAGCAAGGAAATCTTCATCCTCAAATCTCCGAAACGTTATCAGCGTTGCCAAGCATATATGGAAGAGAGGCTGCGAACGCCCGTTCAAGGCCGCTTCAATCTTTTGCGATCGAATATTATTTTCCTGTGATGCCGAAAATTGGAAATTCTCGATTGCCGAACGGGCGTTACCCTCGGCGGGGTCGCGGTCAGTCGACCTTTCTGCGCTGCGATGCCGGCAGGGGCTGCACCGCAAGTCTGTCTAAAAATGAGCCTGTCTGAAAGTGAGTCTGTCTGAAAGTGAAGCGGCGGCCGAACGCGCGGCGATGGCTGAAGCCTTCGTCAGTGTGACAGGAGGGATTCGCGCTCGCTGAAGATAGGGATGGCGGGCTTGGTGCGCCGGCCCCACCGCTGCGCCAGGGCCGCGCAGACCATCAATTGAATTTGATGGAAAACCAGGAGGGGGAGGACGGCCGCCCCCACGGTATGCGAGGCGAAGATCACTTTCGCCATGGTGATGCCTTGTGACAAACTCTTCTTCGAGCCGCAAAAGACGATAGTCACGCGGTCCGCGCGATCGAAGCCCAGCCATTTGCTGACCAGGAAGGTGCTGATCAGCGCGGCGGCCAGAAGGACGCCGTCGGCGACCAGCAGACCGGCCAGCGCCGAAGGCGGCACCTGGCGCCACAGGCCCTCGCCGACTGCCGCGCTGAAGGCCGAATAGACGATGAGGAGGATCGAGCCCCGGTCGACCATGCCGACGATGTTCTCGTTACGCTCGAGCCATCCGCCGATCCACGGCCGCAGAAGCTGTCCGCACACGAGGGGAACGAATAGCTGCAGCAGGATTTCGCCGATGGTGATCCAGGGTGAACTCGATCCGACATGGCTCGAAAGCGTGAGACTCACTATTGCCGGCGTGAAGAAGATGCCGATGATGCTCGAGGCGGAGGCGCTGCAGACCGCCGCCGGGACGTTGCCCTTCGCGATGGAGGTAAAGGCGATGGAGGACTGGACCGTCGACGGCAGCGCGCAGAGAAACAGGATGCCGGCGTAGAGTGTCGGCGTTACGAGCGGCGACAGCAGCGGTTTGAGTGCGAGGCCCAGCAGCGGAAACAGGACGAACGTTGTCAGCAGGACCAGGGCATGCAGGCGCCAGTGACTTGCTCCGGCGATCACGGCCTGGCGCGACAGCTTTGCTCCATGCAGGAAAAACAGAAGGGCGATGGCGACGTTGGTGAGATGATCCACGGCCTCCAGCGCTTCGCCGCGGCAGGGCAGGAGGCTCGCCAGGATGAGCGTCCCAATCAGCGCCAGGGTGAAGTTGTCGGGCAAGAACCTGGGTCGGGATATGGCAGAGATCCGATTCATTCGGGCAATCCCCAAAGCTCATCGTGTTTCCCGGGAAATGTTTCTCGGGAAAACCGACTGTGCTCACTCCCCGCCGCGCGTCTTCGAAGAGTTCTCCGGCACCTGAAACAAGCCCCAATGAGAGCAGCTGATCCACTTGTGGGGATCGAAGGTGGGCGCAGAGCGCGATGCGACTACTGGCGTTGATGGCATGGTCGTCTCCTTTGTCGTGCTGATATTGCTCAGATAGAGTGCGAGCAGGCCGTCGCCATTAAAACCTCGTTTAGAGCTTTCAAAAATGCGGCAGCCGCGTTTGGCGGGCGCGTCGAAGGGCTGATGGACGTGCCGGATCAAGAGCCCCATCTGGCGCAGGTGGCTTTGGTCGGCGCCCTGGCGCAAAGCGCGGGACGTCGATGCCGCGGTTGCCAATGCAGCGTGATTTTCGAATACGCCGTCGTTATTCGTCGGAGGTTTCCGTCAACGTGATTGCCGCCCCCGTCAGGGTCGCTCCGATGCCGAAGCCTGCCGCGCATGTGCCCACGAAGATCAGCCTTAGGGTGTCCGGAGTCCGGCTGTAGCCGATCAAGGTCGTGACGCCCAACGCGGTGAGATGAGTTTCGAGGAACGCAAAGCCAAGGCCGAGCGCGACACCCATCGCCGCGTGGCTGGCAAGCGCCAGCAACAGCGAAGGCTTGATCAATGCGGAGCGTCTCTTGGCAGGCACGGTTCTCAATCTCCGGCTTATTCTGGATCGCTGAGCTCAGGTGCGAGCAGAGCACGCGCTTGAGCTAGCATTGCTCAAGAATGGCTCCGGCAATGCCGGAGCCATTCTTTACCTGGCGCAGATCAATGACCAGCTATCCCGGAGGCCATCGCGCCGTTGGCATAGTCGGACAAGTCTGTTTGCGTGGGCACGTCAGCCGGTACAGCATAAGCATTGCTGTTCCGCACCTGCTCGCTGATTACCCCGCGGTTTTTGGCTCGCATATGGTGGTGTTCAGAAGCGGCGGCCGCTTGCGCGGTTAGTGCAGCTACCAGCGGAATAAAAAGAATGGTGAGGAATTTCCTCTGCATGGTCATCTCCATTGTTGGTTGCCAAAGATCGTGGCTACTTTTTTGCGTCCACGATCGTGGTTTAGTCGGTCGCGTGCCGGCGACGCGGCTCTGCCGATTAAGGCCTGCCGCGCCGTGGTCGCTCGCCGAAAGGGTCAGTTGAAGGTGTTTCTGCGATCGAAGTCAGCCGAGGTATTCCCGGGGGTGACGTCGCTGCTCCTGTCGAAGCCGTAGGCGTTGTAAACCGATCGTGGTAGCCGCTGAGCGTAACCGTAGCGGGTGTGGTCAACTCGCTGCTTTGCCATCGCTGGCGTTGCGACCATCAGCAAAGCTGCAGCCGCTCCGATCAATCCGAATTTAATCATGACACTGTTCTCCTTTTTTCTGTGAAGGACGATGTCAGCAACCGCTGCAAGCGATGGGCTTGCGCCATTTTTCGAGATGCTGATGTCCTGTGCAGCTGACATAGGGCTGCATTTCGCCGCCGCGACTAAATTGCTTGTTAGCTGTTTCAAGCGGGCGTGAGTGACGTGTGATGAGGGGGATTGGCCCCGCGACTTCCGGCAACCGCGCGAGGCGTCCGGCTTGGCCGAGGGCACCGGCCCGCTGCGGCCCGTGCAAGCGCCCCTCGTGCTTGATAGTGTCCGGGGGATCGGCTAACGAGAAAAAGTGGAAACATTGTCCAGCAGTGAACAGGACCAATGGACCGCTTCACCAGCCTCACCGCGTTCGTTCGGGTCGCCGAGAATGGCGGGTTTTCGGCTGCCGGCCGCAAGCTCAACATGTCGACGACGATGGTGAGCAGCCACGTGCAGGCCTTGGAGGAGCGGCTTGGCGTGCGGCTGCTCAACCGCACGACGCGCAAGGTCAGCCTGACCGAGGTCGGCCAGGAGTACTATCAGCGCGCCTTGCAGATCCTGACCGAGCTCGAACAGGCGGACGATATCGCGAACTCCCTGCAGTCGACGCCGCGCGGCATGCTTCGTGTCCACACTGTGGTTCACATGGTGCCGTTGGCGGCGCAGGTGGTCGCCGAGTTTCTTTCGAGTTATCCGGAGGTCAAGGTCGATCTCCAGGTTGGCCAAGTGCATGTCGACTTGATCGGCGACGGCTTTGATTTGGCGCTCAGCATGGCGCCGCCGCCGGATTCAAGCCTGATCGTCCGCAATCTGGCAACCGGGGGACACGTCCTGTGCTGTTCGCCCGGATATCTCGAAAAGCACGGCGAACCTCGGCAATTGTCCGATCTCGCGAACCACAATTGCATCCGCAACACCCTGTATCCTTTCGGCGACGAGTGGCACTTCACCGATCGCAAAGGCGCGCCTTTGTCGGTGCGGGTGGCAGGCACTTTGCTGACGAACAGTGGGGAAACCGTGCGTATCGGCGCGCTGCAGGGGGTGGGGATTTGCCTTGCGGTCGGATTTTTGGTGCAGGATGATCTCGAAGCGGGCCACCTCGTTCGTCTGCTGCCCGAATATCGGCCGGCCGAATTTTCGATGAATGCCATCTATCCGCATAAGCATCATCTGTCGGTGAAAGTGAGAACCCTCATCGACATGCTCGTGCATCGCGGTGCGGAACAGCAGAAGTTGATTAATCCGAATTTCTGACGGCATCGCGCAAAATGCGGTTGCTCATGTGCGCCGCCCGAAAAACCCTGTCCGCTCCGGGCACAAGCCGATGGCCGCTTTCGAACAAGTGAGAGATGGTCCCGTCAACCTCGGAAGGGCGAAACAACCGCCCCCTCTCTGACGGAAGCGTGCGCCGGACCGACGTAGGCTGGATCCGCTTTGGACGCGTGCTCAAGAGCACCAAGCGCTGCCGCTATAAAAGCGAAAATTCCGACCCAGGTCCCGATGATGCGGCTCTTGCTCATGTTCGTTTTCTCCATTCGCCCGCCAACGACAACTTAACTCGGCATCCAGGGAATCATTAATGCTGAAATACGAGACAATGTGTTTTGTGGAAGCGAACAATCGTGAATGGCGGCAATGCGCCGCTCCTCGCGAAGCTGTGATTTGCGATTGTTCGGTCTGGTGAAAAACAGCGTTTGGCGTTTCGATGCTAAATCATCCGTTGCTTCTGGCCTATGTTGTTTGGTGGGAGGAGAGATCGAGGCCAGATCGGGACCGCTCGATAAGCGCCGATCGCAGGAAGAAGGAATGCAAGGATGAGAAATCAACGCATCGTGTACGACATGGCCGACCGGGCCGGCTACATGGCCGGACAGGCGGAAGCGGTATCGGTTCGATCGGGCGTACGGGCGCCGGCGCTCACGTCAAGAAAATTTCTCGCTTCCTCGATTCGGCCCAAAAATTCGGATCAGCCGGCAGCGAGCGGGCCAATTGCACCCGGCGTGAACAATATCGCCGAGCTCAAGATTCAAGTCGACGGGCTCCCGGTCCTGTTTCGCTTTCCCCTTGACGATGGCCCGACGGAAGGGGCGTCGGGCGTTGCCGGCAGTCGTGCCAAAATCTATTCGAGGCTTTCGGTGGCGCTCGGCAAGATCGTCGATCAGATCCGCAGGTCGGCCAGGCGGGGGGACGGCTCGCCGTCAAATCCGGCGCTGACAATCGTGGAGGTGGGTTCGAATGCAGAGCCTGTGACCGAGCCGGCTGTTGCGCAGACGGCGCTGCGGGTCGGGCCCTTGAATCTTGATCTGCTCGATCGGACCGCCAAACGCGGCGACCGCCGGATCGATCTGCGGCCGCGCGAATTTCAACTGCTGCGATACATGATGGAGCGAAGCGGCAAGCTGCTGACGCGGGCGGAGCTTTTTCGGGACGTCTGGCACTATAAATTCGTTCCGCAAACCAATCTCGTCGACGTTCAGCTGGGACGGCTGAGGCACAAGGTTGACGGGCCGAACGAGCCGGCGATGATTCGCAACGTTCGTGGCGCCGGCTTCGTTATTGACGCTTGTCCGCTATCGCAGAATTAGCCGACAAGACCGGCGAGCGGCGGCATAGGCCATTGTGGCCGGCCGCGCCCGCTGAATTCTTCTGCGGCGAGCGCATCGGGCCAGTTGTTTCTCCGCGGGAGCGGGTATAATTTCGCCCGGATGTTCGCGATCCGATACAGATTGGGTTTTGCTACTTCCCTGGCGGCGCTTTGCCTCTGTGGACAAGCCGCCCATGCGCAGTCCGTGCCCTATTGGACGTCAGGCTGGCCATCGGCCTTCGGCTCTGGCTTCACTGCAGCGCAGGGTTCGAACAGCTATTTTGCCCTGTCGGATAGCAGCCTGTTGGGTGGCAGCCTTGCGGGCCTCGACGGCAGCGGCGCCACGGGCGGCGGCTTTTCCTCGCGCTTCGATCTGCCGAACGGCTGGTTTGTCGGCAGCGAACGCGGCGCAACGGCATTGAACGGGTTTGGCGGCGCGTGGAACAATATGCCCTCGCTCTCCTATGAGGGCACGCAATTCGGCTACAACTTCAAGAACGCCGAGGTGCCGGTCTCGGTCTATGCCGGCTTCGGCACCTTGAAATACAACAGCGGCTTCAATACGCCCTTGCCCGGCTTCGATTCCACGTCGTCGCCGAATTCACCCGGCTACAGCGCGCATGTCGGCGTCGAATTCCGCCCCACCTCGAATCTCAGCCTGTCGGTCGGGGCAAGCTTCGCTCAACAACCGCAGGACACCGGCATCAATTCGCTGGTCGCCTCGCCGTTTGCCTACGGCCGGCACTGAGGCGGCGGTTAGGGAGCAGGCCATCGCAAGGTCAGAGCCGAGGTTCGAATCTCGACGGAACGCAAATACAAAAAAGCCCCGGTGCTGTTTTCAACAGCCCCGAGGCCTTTTTGCTTAAAGCGCCCTTTTGCTCAAAGTGCCATTGAACGGCTAGTTGGCCGGCCTGAAGTCCGGATCCAAACCGCCCGGCCGTGAATGGTCAATGGCGCCTTCCGAGACCCAGCCGTTGTAGACTTCCGGAGCGAGCTGCTCCTGATTACCGACGCCGGCGGGCGCCTGATTATAGGATCCCCGGAAGCTGCTCGTCCGGTGGTGGGCCGGAGCAGGGGTGCTGCTTCCATCGGTTTGCGTTCCGTAGACGGAAGCGTCCTGGGCAAACGCCGGTGAACTGAGTGCCGCCGTGGCGGTCACCAGGGCGACTGCGATCAATCGGGTATTCATCTGTTTCTTTCTCCATGTTCCGCAGCACGAGTTGCTCCTCTTATGCTGCGCAACATGGACTTAACCCATTACTGGAGACATGCGCTTTACGAATATCATTTTATGGCATCAAGCTCGCGTGTGTCTCTTTTGACTCTGATTTTGCTGGATTACCGGCTTCAAACCTCACTCATTCGCACCGGATGCTTCACGAAAAGGAACGGCTCCGTGATGCTGAACAGGCCTTCGTATGCATTGAGCGCATGCAACCGGCGTGTGAGCTATGCGGATTTGAGTATTCTAAAATGAACCCCCGGGCATCGGGAGCACGCACCTTGCGCCGCGAATTCGGCCAACGATCGCGTGCATTTGTTAAGTCAAATTCCGCGCTACCCTCGAATCTCAGCCGGTCGGTCGGGGCGAGTTTTGCTAAGCAGCCGCAAGGCTACGGCACCGGCATCAATTCGCTCGTCGCCTCGCCGTTTGCCAGCATGATCCGGAAAAGTGGACACCGGTTTTCCGAGAAGATCATGCTCAAACAAAAAGTTAGAGCGAGATGACGATTCAACGACAAGTCATCTCGCTCTAGAGGGCGTATTTCGTCCAGCCCGACTTTGCAGGGATGCGGCTGGCTTAAGGCCGAAGCTGCAGCCCCAACGCGCTCGCCAGCTCCTTCAACTGGTCCGGATTCCCGCAATCGTCGAGGATGTCTTTGAACCGGTCGCGCGTTTGATCCGAAAGCACCCAGCCCAAGGGCGGCGTGATGCCCGGCGTTCCTTTCGTAGACACCTGGCACATCGCCAAATGCGCGAAGTGAGGCGGGCTTTCGATCTTCGTGCTTCCGGTCACCTCGGCCACATTCACTGGGAGCTGATTTTGCGCGGCTTGTTGCACGTTGCGTTTCCCCTCGCAGACCGATGAAGCAAGCTCTTCGGCTGCAATCGTGCCATGGGCTTCGCGCACCGACATGATGCCGACCAGCGGTGCGCTCAATTCGTTTGCCGAAGGCAAGACATAGCCTTCCCCCTCGTTCTTGTTTCCGAAAACGGCGTCTTTAAATTCGAGATAGTTGGCGGGATCCGCTGGATCGGACTTGACCTTCTCCGGCTCGAAGCTTGAGACGACGCAATCATTTCCTTGCGTATCGACCCGCACAAGTGTGCGGTCACTCTGCAAGGTCGGGTCACTGCTGATCTGCAGGATGACCAGCTTCACTTTGCTTTGGTGTTTGAGGTGTTCTGGACCAACGGCGTCATTAATGGCCTTGATCGCCTTGTTGGCGAGTTCGAGCGCTGTTTCGGCGCCGTAGTTCTCGAAGTACCCGCCGTCGATGACATAGCCTCTGTTATGTTCGGTTTTCGTGGCGCTGGAAAGATTTCCGGCCGGCGAGATGTAAGTGAACCGCGCACTATTGTGGGCTGCTGTGCTCAGACGAAGATCGGAGTTGAGAACCTGCAACGCATCATAACTGTCGAAGACGACACCGCGCTCAATCTTGATGTGGCTGGTAATGATGCGGCGTCCCGTCTCCTGATGCGTGGCATTCAGCAGTAACGCCGGCCGCCAGGATTTCATCCTGGTAACCTCGGCCATGGTCGGAAAAAAGCTGAGGAAACGATGCGACACCAGGCCGTGGTCATCCGCGGGCGTGCGGCTGGCGGCTTCGAAACCCAGCTCGAGCGCCTGGCCGCGGTCGATCTGTCCGAAGTCGGGCAGCAGATTGGCGGGTCCGTCAATGAAGACCATGCTGGCGAGACCCGGCGCGAGGAAATCGCTCTGCAGATACTTGGTTGGGCTGATGCCTGCGCCGGTTACCTCATGGTCATGCACTGCCGCAGCGTAGGCCGCCGCGCCGACGCTTCCGCCGGATACGCCGCTGATGGCGAACAGCAGATTGCGCAGCGGGGCCTCGGTGGCGGTGTCGTCTGACGGTGCGCCGGCAGCCGCGCTCCATCGAAGCGTCTCGAGCCTCTCCAGAATGGTCGCCGTCCAATAGGCCGCCCGGATACCGCCTCCGGCCGTTGCGACGATCAGCATCGGCACCGGTTCGTTGGGATGAACGGCGTGATAGACGGGCTCGACCTGCGCGTACCAGGCGAGCGCGGCCTCCGAAACCGACGGCCGCTTGTCCGGCTTTTCGATCGCGGCCCACTTGGCGGCCGCTATCGGGGTGCATTCGCTACCCTCACACAGCCGCACGCGATGAAAGGGATGCGACAGCGAAGCCAGAAAAGCCGGAACCACGAGAAAGCAGATGAGCACCGCCCAAACGGTGGACCGCTGGACGTCGAACTCCGCTTGCAGCGCGTGCTTCGTCAACTGGGTTGCGAGGAGTTCGAAGAAATTGATCACCGCCAGAATAGCCCCGAAGGAGAAACAGGCGATGGTAAGAGAGCCAAAGATTTGCCCGACGCGCATCGGCCAGATCCAGATCGCCGTGGCCGCAACGAGCATCGTCAACACGAGCCCGAGCGTGAGGCCGACGGTAAGCCGCCATTCGTTGGCCTGATCCTGCGTGCGAACTTCATCCGAGGCGTTGCTGTCCAGTGGAGCCTTTCTGCGCAGAACACTGATCAGGACAAGAAAGAACAGGGCAGAGCCCGTGATGCACAGCGCCGCCAGCGACAGGCCGGCCTGCTCCTTGTTCGACACGGCAAACAGCAGGCCGCCCAGGAGCAGCAACTCGACCGCTCCGACGCCATACATCAATTTCCGGGCGGACGGTCGTTCGCCCGCAGGATAGCGTTCGGAAACATAGCCCTTGTCCAGCAACCAGGCGAAGATGGTCGCGAGCACAATGGCAACGGGCGCGGCCACCACAAGCCACCGCCCTTGCACGCCTTGCAAATCAGGCTGTTTCCAAGCGGC
>Ga0210394_10009153_pt1 | contig 10033 bp, 9 predicted proteins | sample IncBWC12MmetaG_FD_160121 | JGI IMG/M metagenome (GOLD analysis project Ga0210394, IMG submission 160121) | Forest soil microbial communities from Barre Woods Harvard Forest LTER site, Petersham, Massachusetts, United States - Inc-BW-C-12-M | ecosystem: Environmental > Terrestrial > Soil >...
ACCTTCGGCGATGTTTGGAATATCGCGCGTGATTTCCTCAGGACCCAGCTTGGTGTCGCGAGCGTCGACTTCAAACTCCTCAATGTGAATCGAGGTGTAGTAATCTTCCTTCACCAGCTTCTCGGATACGACGATCGCGTCTTCGAAGTTGTAGCCGCGCCAAGGCATGAATGCGACGAGAACGTTGCGGCCCAGTGCGAGCTCGCCCAGTTCGGTGCAAGGACCGTCCGCGAGAACATCGCCCTTTTTGACCTTCATTCCCTGCATGACAATCGGCTTCTGATTGATGCAGGTGTTCTGATTGGAGCGCTTGAACTTCGTCATCGTATAGATGTCGGCGCCCACCTCGCGAGAAAGCTGCCCTTCCTGGACGTTGCCTTCCACACGAACGATGATGCGCTCGCTATCCACCGAATCCACGATACCGCTGCGCTTGCAAAGAACCACCGCGCCCGAATCGCGCGCCGTGACCCGCTCCATGCCGGTACCGACATAAGGAGAATCGGCGCGCAGCAGCGGAACGGCCTGCCGCTGCATGTTCGATCCCATCAACGCGCGGTTCGCGTCGTCGTTTTCGAGGAACGGAATCAGGCTGGCCGCCACCGACACGAGCTGTTTCGGACTGACGTCCATGTACTCGATCTCGCCGACGTGCTTCAGCACGAAGTTGCCTGCCTGGCGGGCGTTCACCAGTTCCGCTGTAATGTGGCCCTTGTCATCCATCGCGACGTTGGCCTGCGCGATGATGTACTTGTCTTCTTCCCACGCCGACAGATAGTCGCAATGGGCTTCGTATTCGAGCGTGCCCTTCTTGCCGCCCGCCGCCTTGATGGCTTTCTGCAATTCAGGATGCAGCAGCACCTGGCCGACCTTCAGATCGGTGTCGCCAGGATTCATGATCTGCACTTCGTCCACCACGTGGCCGTCTTTCACGCGACGATACGGGCTTTCGATAAAGCCGTATTCGTTGATCCGCGCAAAGCACGACAGCGAACTGATCAGTCCGATGTTCGGACCTTCCGGCGTCTCAATCGGGCAGATGCGCCCGTAATGCGTCGGATGCACGTCGCGCACTTCAAATCCGGCGCGCTCGCGCGATAGGCCCCCCGGTCCAAGAGCGGAAAGACGCCGCTTGTGCGTGATTTCCGACAACGGATTCGTCTGATCCATGAACTGCGACAGCTGCGACGATCCGAAAAACTCGCGAATCGCGGCCATCACCGGCTTCGCGTTCACCAGGTCGTGCGGCATCGCCGTCGACATTTCCTGGTAGACGCTCATCTTTTCTTTAATCGCGCGCTCCATGCGGACCAGGCCGATGCGAAACTGGTTTTCGAGCAGCTCGCCCACCGCGCGAACGCGGCGGTTGCCCAGGTGATCGATGTCGTCCACCGCGCCAATGCCCTTGCGCAGTTTTAGCAAGTACTTAATGGTCCCGATGAAATCGTCGTGATCCAGGACGCGCCGGTCCATCGGATTCTTGTCCGCGGGCCACGATTCCGGAGCGTAATCCGCCTTCTCGTGCAGCTTGATGTTGAACTTCATGCGGCCCACGCGAGAGAAATCGTACTTGCGCGGGTCGAAGAACATGCCTTGATAAAGCTGCGTCGCGGTATCGACGGTCGGAGGATCGCCGGGCCGCAGTTTGCGGTAGATTTCGAGCAGCGCGTCGTTCTGCGCCTTCACGCCGTCCTTCTTAAGCGTCATCGAAATGACGTTGCCCACGTCGTCGAGTTCGGGGAAGAACATGTCGAACGTGGTGATTCCGGAATCCATCAGCTTGGAAATGATCGGCGCCGTCAATTCATGGTTGGCCTCGATCAGCACCTCGCCTGTGTCCATGTCCACCACGTCGGCAGCGACGTACGCGCCTTCCAGATCGTTGGCCGACACCTCTACCTGCTCGATCTTGGACTTCTGAATTTCCTTGAAGACGCTGTTGGTGATTTTGCGGCCTTGCGTGACCACCGTGTCGCCGCCCTTCGAGTTGATGGCGAAGGAGAGCTTGTGGCCGATAATTCCGTCCTTGGGCTTGCCGTCGCGATCGACCAGCCGCCAGAACAGTTTTTTGTCCTTGATGACGATGTCGTTGGTCTTGTAGAACGCCCGCAGGATCTCCGCGTCGGTCTTCAGACCCAGCGCGCGCAGAAACACCGTGCCGTAGAACTTGCGCTTACGGTCGATGCGGACGTGCAAAAGATTTTTTACGTCGTATTCAAACTCGACCCAGCTCCCACGATAAGGAATGATCTTGCCCAGGTAATAACCTTGCGCCTGCTGCCGTTCGAAAAACACGCCGGGCGACCGGTGCAACTGCGAAACAATGACGCGCTCCGTGCCGTTGATGATGAACGTGCCGTTCTCCGTCATCAGTGGAATTTCGCCGAAGAAAACTTCCTGTTCCTTGATGTCGCGGATCGTTTTGACCCCGGTTTCCGGGTCCTTATCGAAAACCGTCAGCCGGATGGTGACCTTCAGCGGCGCAGCGTAAGTCATGCCACGCTCTTCGCACTCGGTCACGTCGTACTTGAGCTGCAAACCGACGGGATCGCCGCAGCGGTTGCAGAAAGTAACAATATTTTTATTGAACGTTCCGCAGCGATGGCACAGCACATCGCCCAAGTGGAACGGATCCGTCTTAATGGTCGCGCCGCACGCTGGGTTGCGGCAGGTGGAGCGCAGATGATGGAGGCCCTTCAGGTTGCCGCACTTGCATTCCCAGTTGCCGATGGCGTAATCGACGAATTCGAGCTGGCTCAATCCCCGAAAATCGGAGATCGGAAAAACGCTTTTGAAAACGCTCTCCAGACCAGTGTCGTCGCGTTCACTGGGCAGCAGGTCCATTTGCAGGAACCGCTCGTAGGATTTTTTCTGAACCTCGATCAGGTTAGGGATCGGGATGGTAGTTTTAATCTTCGAAAAATCGACTCGCTCGCGGTAAGAGACATGTTCCGGGGTTTGCATGATCCAAAGTCCTCAGTTCCGATCGGACGCCGGCAGGCGGTCAGGATGCCGCCGGTAAATCAAAACAAAAAGGCCCGACAGTGTGAATACACTTCGGGCGAGGGTTGTGCGCGCAGGACAAAGCCTAGCGGTAGTTCAGACGAACTGCCGAGCAGATCGCGGAGTTCCAAATTTACCTTTGCCAGTTACGGTGTCCTTCTCCAGTTACTCAAAGAATAACAAACGCCGTTTCAGTCTGTCAAACGGCGTTCCCACGCGGCGGACGAGAGAATTCCCCGCCCCGCCGCGCAAGTGGCTAAATTTGGCTTGCGCTGCGCGCAAAAATCTCTCTATTTCACTTCGACGGAGGCGCCCGCGTCGACGAACTTTTTCTTGATCGTCTCCGCTTCATCCTTGGTCACGCCCTCTTTTACGGTCTTAGGCGCGCCGTCCACGAGGTCCTTGGCTTCTTTCAAGCCGAGGCTGGTGACTTCGCGTACAGCCTTGATAACGTTGATCTTGTTGGCGCCCGCGGCGGTCAGAACCACCGTGAACTCGGTTTTCTCTTCCACCGGGGCCGCTGCCGCAGCGCCGCCGCCCGCCGCCGGTGCCGCTACAGCCGCTGCCGCCGCTGAAACGCCCAGCTTTTCCTCCAGCAACTTCACCAGGCTCGATGCCTCGAGGAGCGTCAGCCCTTGAATCTGTTCCGCAATCGCGTTGATGTCTGCCATTTCCCTTATCCTTTACTGGTTAGCTCGAAAACTTGTTTTCTTTCACACCCTGGTCGATAACCACCGCCAGGTTCCTGCCCACTCCGCCGACCGCAGTAACCAGCCTTTGAGCCGGCGCCTGAATCAGATACAGCAGCTTCGCGTAAATTTCTTCCTTCGGAGGCAGGCTGGCCAGCGCCTGGATGCCGGTGACGTCCACCACCCGGCCCTCCACCATCCCGGCCTTGAACGTAAAGCTCGGGTTGGCCTTGGCATACACGGTGAGGGCCTTGGCCAGCGCCACCGGATCGCCCGATGTATACGCGATGGAGCACATGCCCTTCAGATCCTTCAACAGGTCGCCCACAGGAATCCCCTCGGCAGCCTTCTCGCCGATGCGATTCTTGATCACTTTATAGCTCGCGCCCGCGCCGCGAATAGTCTTGCGCAGCTCAAAATCCTGAGCCACCGTCAGTTTTTCGAAGCCGGTCAGGAACACGTTTTGCGCCTTGGCCAGCTTCTCGCGCAACGCTTCCATGTCCTTCTGTTTTTCAGGTTTCTTTTTCATGATGAGGACCTTATAACCTATACAGCCTTCGCGTTAAACGGGGCCACATCCAGCGGCACGCCCGGCCCCATGGTCGAACAGACCGTGACGCTCTTCACGTACTTGCCCTTGGCCGCCGACGGCTTCGCTTTAATCACCGCATTGAGCAGCGTAGTGGCGTTTTCGACGAGCTTGGTCGAATCGAAACTCACCTTGCCGAAAGGAACGTGAATCACGCCCGTCTTGTCGACCCGGAACTCCACTTTACCGGCCTTCACTTCGCGCACCGCATTGGCGACATCGGTGGTGACCGTTCCAGTCTTCGGATTCGGCATCAGCCCGCGCGGACCGAGCACTTTACCCAGCTTACCGACGCCTCGCATCATGTCCGGCGTGGCGATCACGGCGTCGAAATCGGTCCAGTTCTCGTTCTGGATCTTGGCGACCATGTCGTCGCCACCCACCAGGTCTGCCCCGGCATCCAACGCTTCCTTGAGCTTGTCGCCCGAAGCGATCACCAGTACTTTCTTCGACTTACCGAGTCCATTCGGCAGCACCACAGTGCCGCGCACCATCTGGTCGGCATGCTTCGGATCGACGCCGAGCCTCAAATGCAGCTCGACGGTTTCGTCGAATTTGGCGAACTTGATTTTCTTGACGAGAGGAACGGCGTCGTCGAGAGTGTACGGCTTCGTCTCGACCTGTTTTAACGCAGCAGAATACTTCTTACCTGATTTGCAGCTCATGTTGTGTATGGTCCAAACGGCCCGAGTCACACTTGTGCACCCGATGCCTCCCAAGGGAATACGAATCTATAAGGTAACAAACCTGTGAGAACTACGCAAGTGGGGTACCACTTACTTACCGACAGCCTCGCGGCATTTCTCGAACAACTGGAGCAGCGTGTCCACCTGCTCTTCCGGAGTCTTCGGCGACTTCCCGCCGAATCCCGCTCCTGACGACGTCTTCCCCATGCCGGTGGTGGTCGCGATAAATCGCATCAGTTCGAGTGCGACCTCGTCCTTCGTGGCACCGGTGCGCGGGGGGATTTCTTTTTCGTCCGACATATAATTTCTAAGGGTACTCGATTCCCGCCTCCATGCCAACCGACGCCCGCCGTCTGATTCGCAAAATGCGCGGCGGCGCGCAGGCCCATCTCATCGAAGCATCGGACGGCCACGCCTACGTGGTGAAGTTCCTCAACAACCCGCAACACCGGCGGATTCTGGTGAACGAATGGATCGCGTCGACGTTTCTGAACTACCTGGGAATCGCCACGCCCGCCTCGGCGATCGTGCGCCTGTCGGAAGATTTCCTCGCCGCGAATCCCGAGGTTCATCTTCAACTAGGCACGCGCCGCGAAATTCCTCAAGCCGGCTGGCATTTCGGCTCGCGCTATCCCGGCAACCCGGCGAGCATCATGGTCTACGATTTCCTGCCCGATACCATTCTTGAACAAATCGAAAATCTGCCCGATTTTCTCGGTGCGTTGGCGTTCGATAAATGGATGGGCAACGCCGACGCGCGCCAGTCGATCTTTTTTCGCGCCAGGTTAAAAGAATGGATTCCCGAGTCGCACGCCCTGAAGATGGGCTATGTAGCGCAGATGATCGACAACGGTTTCGTCTTCGGCGGCCCGCACTGGCAGTTCAACGATTCCGCGATCCAGGGCCTCTATTTCCGCCCGCACGTCTACAAAAATGTCCTAGGCCTAGCCGATTTCGAACCCTGGCTCTCCCGCATCGTGAATTTCCCGGACGAGATCGTCGACCAGGCAGTAAAATCCATCCCTCCCGCGTGGCTGGCGGGCGATGAGGAAGCCTTCGAAGTCCTGCTAGCCCGACTGCTAAAGCGGCGCGCACGGGCGCCGGATCTCGTCGAGGACACCCGCGGAGGCCTGGGAAATCAGTTCCCGAAGTGGCGCTAGCAGCCCTTGATAAGTGTTAAGCTACAGGTTACAGCAGCAGTGAAAATACGAAGCTTCGCACACGGAGGGCTGAAACGCCTCTACGCGGAAGGCAGCATAAAAGGCGTACCGCCCGACACGGTCGAAAAGTTGCGCAAGATGATCGCTTATCTCGAAAACATCGAAGACGCTGACGAATTGCGCCTGCTGACGGCCTGGAAAGTTCACACATTGACTGGCGACCGCCGAGGCGTATGGAGCCTGAGCGTTACCGGCAACCGCCGCCTGACGTTCCGTATCGACACCGAACGCGAAATTCGCGATCTGAATTTGGAGGATTACCACTAACCATGCCGATGAAAAACCCACCTCACCCCGGAGACTTCATCCGAACGGAGATCATTGAACCCGCAGGGTTATCCGTGACGGATGCTGCCAGGGCGCTCGATGTTTCCCGTCCCGCGCTGTCGAGTCTGTTGAACAGCAGAGCCGGCCTTTCCGGAGAAATGGCGCTACGGATAGAGAAGGCTTTCGGCGTCAAGATGGACACGCTGATGCGGATGCAATCCGCCTACGACATCGCCCGCACCCGCCAGCGCGAGAAAGAAATTCGAGTCCGCCGCATTCTCCGGACAGCCGGCGATGCATCAACGCGAATTTAGGGTGCCTATTTTTCGTTCCTTTTCCAGCGCTTACCGTTTTCACCCGCCCCGGCCCGCAATTCCCTGCTCTATCCTTCAATCGAGAGGTTGGCGCACCGATCGGCGTCCAGCCCGCCGGAGCGTGAGCGTTCTAGACTACCTCATCGACCGACGCCAAATGGTCGGGCGCGAGCGCGAGCGATACAGCGCCCCAGGCCCGTCTGGGTTATCAAAAGGGAGGAGGCGCGCCTCCAATTATGAAACTCGAATATAGGTAACCGTATGATGCGCCAGCAGCCTGCCATCGGCGCTGACGCACTCGGCCGTTCCGTAAATCAACTGCCGCCCGAACTTCAGCACTTTGGCCGAGCACCGGAAGCTCTCCCGCTTCGCGCCGCCCAGGAAATTTGTCTTCGGAAACTCGGTCGGAAACTCGGAAACTCGGGGGAAACTCGGGAGGAAACTCGAGCGGGGAGACTCGGGGAGACTCGGGGGGAGACTCGGGGACTCGGGACAGTACACTCAAACACAAATTCCGGAGGCGCGAACAAAAATGGGAATTGAGTGTACTGTCCCGGAATTTCCCCGGAATTTCCCCGGAATTTCCAGAAAATTTCCAGAAGATAATTGATCGGGCTGGTGTCCGCAATGACCAACTGCACCCGTCAAAAACCCAAGCGCTGAAGCGTAGCGACTTCACGGCGCAGATCTTCAATGGTGTAATTCATCCACACCTCATGGGCCTTCAGAAAACCATCCAGCTCATAGCGGGTTTCAAACCCCAGCAACCGCCGTAACTCTGCCTTCGTGATTCGACCGGCCTTGTATTCTTGCAGACCGAAACCTTCGAGCGCGCGGCGAGAGAGACTCTCACTCGCAGAGCCGCCAAGCCGTTCCGCGATGTCGTCGGGAATATGGACCGTAAGTTCCATCTCCTTCACACTACCAAAATCCCGATGGACGATTGACTGGCGCGGTATTGTAAGGGTATACGCAATTATGGGAGTCACTCTCACGCAAACCCGGTCGGCTGAATTTCGCGAGGCGCTGGAAAACCGCGTCCTGGTGGCCGATGGAGCCATGGGGACCATGCTGTACTCCAAGGGCGTCTTCATCAACCGCTGCTACGACGAGTTGAATCTCTCGCTCCCCGCGCTGGTTCGCGACGTTCATCAGGAGTACATCAAGGCCGGCTCGGAAATTCTCGGCACCAATACCTTTGGCGCGAATCGCAAGCGCCTGGCGGCTTACGGATTCGGCGAAAAGGTCCGCCTCATCAACCAGGCGGGCGTGCGGATCGCTCGCGAGGCGGCTCGTGAACAGGCGTTCGTGGCCGGCACGGTCGGACCGCTCGGCATCCGTCTCGAACCTCTCGGACCCACCAGTTTTGAAGAAGCGCGAGCCATTTTTCGCGAACAGATTGAAGCGCTGGTCGAGGCAGGGGTCGACCTGCTGATTCTTGAAACCTTCCGCGATTCCAACGAGATCCGCGAAGCTATCTTCGCCGCGCGCGAGGCCGCGGGTGACGATATCGCGATCATTGCGCAGGTCAGCATCGAGGACGATTGCCGGCTGCGCGACGGCACAACGACCGAGGATTTTACTCGCCGCCTCGATGAGTGGCCAGTTGACGTGATCGGCGTCAACTGTTCTTCCGGGCCCAAGGTGATGCTGGAGGCGATCGAAAAAATGCTCGCCTTCACGAAAAAACCTCTCAGTGCGATGCCCAACGCCGGGCTGCCCGCGACCATCGAAGGCCGCAACATTTATCTATGCTCGCCCGAATACATGGCGCAATACGCGCGCCGCTTCCTGATGGCGGGCGTGCGGATCGTCGGCGGCTGCTGCGGCACCACGGCCGCGCACATCAAGGAAATTCGCAGCGAGGCGCGCAGCTTGCAACCGGCCATTCGCAAGCTCGATGTCACGGTAGAAGAGCCGGCCACTCGCGCCAAGTCGCTCGAAAAGATTCCGGTTTCCGAAAAAAGCGTGCTGGGCGGAAAACTCGCCGCCCGGAAATTCGTCGCGTTCGTCGAAATCCTGCCTCCACGCGGCATCGACGCCTCGAAGGAGATCGACGGCGCGAAGCTTTGCAAAACCGCCGGCATCGATTGCATCAACGTGCCGGACGGCCCCCGCGCCAGCGCCCGCATGAGCGCGCAGGTCACCTGCCAGTTGATCCAGCGCCACGCCGAAATCGAAGCCGTGCTTCATTTCTGCTGCCGCGACCGCAATATCCTCAGCATTCAAAGCGAACTGCTGGGCGCACACGCGATGGGCGTAAGAAATCTGATCTGCATCACCGGCGACCCGCCACGCATGGGCACTTATCCGGACGCCACCGCCGTGTTCGACGTCGACGCCATCGGGCTTACGAACATCGCCAACAATCTGAATCACGGTCTGGATCTGGGCGGCAACCCGATGGGGTCGCAGACCGGTCTGCTGATCGGGGTCGGTGCGAATCCGGGTGCTCTTAATATGGATGAGGAGCTGAAGCGCTTCGATTGGAAAGTTCGCGCCGGAGCCGAATACATCGTCACACAGCCTGTGTTCGATCTCGACCTTCTTGAAGCGTTCATGAAGCGCACCGAACAGTACAAGCTGCCGTTGATTGCGGGCATCTGGCCGCTCACCAGTTTCCGCAACGCCGAGTTCATGGTGAATGAGCTGCGCGTGCCCGTTCCGGAGGAATATATGGACCGTATGCGCGCCGCGGAAAGCGCGGAGGCCGCGCGCGCCGAAGGAATCGCCATCGCCCGGCAGATGGTGGAACGCGTCCGTCCGATGGTCGCGGGCGTGCAGTTGAGCGCGCCTTTCGGTCGCTATCAAATGGCGATCGAAGTAGCGGAGGCGATCGGGCCGCGGGAGTAGTGCCACATTTCACAGGCTGAAGCCTGTGCCACCTTGCGTGCCACATTTCACAGGCTGAAGCCTGTGCCACCTTGTGTGCACATTTCACAGGCTGAAGCCTGTGCCACCTTGTGTGCCACATTTCACAGGCTGAAGCCTGTGCCACCTTGTGTGCCACATTTCACAGGCTGAGGCCTGTGCCACCTTGTGTGCCACATTTCACGGGCTGAAGCCTGTGCCACCGGTGGCACAGACTTTAGTCTGTGAGCGACCAGCCGGCCGAAACCGCTACACTGATTCGGTGGCAACCGATCTCATCGAGATTGACGCCGAGCGTCCTTCTGAATCCGCCATTGAGCGCGCCGCCGCCGCGGTGCGCCGCGGGGAAGTGGTGGCTATCCCTACCGATGCGCTCTATACGCTGGTGGCCGAT
>Ga0210394_10009154_pt1 | contig 10033 bp, 8 predicted proteins | sample IncBWC12MmetaG_FD_160121 | JGI IMG/M metagenome (GOLD analysis project Ga0210394, IMG submission 160121) | Forest soil microbial communities from Barre Woods Harvard Forest LTER site, Petersham, Massachusetts, United States - Inc-BW-C-12-M | ecosystem: Environmental > Terrestrial > Soil >...
GGATCGGGTCCTGCGCCCCGCGGTCCTCGAGCTGTCCAACGGTGGGGACGAGTTTCGCGGCGTCCTGTACGCCGGCCTGATGTTGACCAGCCACGGAATCCGTACTGTCGAGTTCAACGCGCGCTTCGGCGACCCCGAGGCGCAGGTCGTGCTTCCCCGGCTGCAAACCGACTTCGTGGCCATGGCGCTCGCTGCCGCGAAGGGCACGCTGGCGGACTTTCCAGACCTCCGATGGAGCCCGCAGCCGTGCGTCGGAGTCGTCGTCGCGTCCGGCCATTACCCCGACGACGCGGCGATGAAGACGGGGTTGCCGATTCGCGGCCTGGCCGAGATGCCGCCTGGCGTGCTCATCTTCCACGCGGGCACGCGCTTTGAGCCAGGTCGAGGCCTGGTGACCAGCGGCGGCCGGGTGGTGACATCGGTCGCGCTTGGAGAAACGGTCGCCCTGGCCCGGGAGAAGGCGCTGGCCGGTGCCCGCCGGGTACGATTCGAGGGGGCTTTCTTCAGATCCGACATCGCAGGGGAGGCCGTTAGTTGAGCCCAGTCGTCGGCGTCATCCTCGGCTCCAAGTCCGACCTGCCGCTGATGGAAGCGTGCGTGAAGGTCCTCGACGAGCTTGGGATCGAGCACGAGGTCAAGGTCTGTTCGGCGCACCGCAATCCGCGAGGCGTGATGGAGTGGGCGTCTTCGGCACGTGAGCGCGGCCTCAAAGTGGTGATCGCCGCTGCGGGCGGCGCGGCCCACCTGCCCGGCGTCGTGGCGGCCTGGACCGACCTGCCGGTGATCGGCGTCCCTGTGCCCACCCAGCACCTGGGCGGAGTCGATTCGCTCTACTCCATCGTGCAGATGCCCGCAGGCATCCCGGTCGCGACCGTCGCCATCGGCGAGGCGGGCGCCAAGAACGCGGCTTGGCTGGCGGCGCGGATCCTTGGTCTCAATGACGACGCGATCGAGCGACGCCACGCCGAAAAGCGCGCGGCACTGGCCGGATAGATGGCGAAGAAGAAGGCGCGCGTCCGCCTCGTCGACACCACGTTCCGCGACGCGCAGCAATCGCTCCTCGGCGGCAACCTGCGCAGCGACGAGATCATCCCCATCGCCGCGAAGATGGACAAGATCGGGTTTGTCGCGATGGAAGCGTTCGGCGGCGCCACCTTCGAGACGCAGCTGCGCGCCCGCGAGGACCCGTGGGAGTTCCTGCGCAAGCTGCGCAAGGTCACGCCGAACACGCCGATCCAGGCGTTGATCCGCGGGCAGAACCTCGTCTCGAAGCGCAACTTCGCCGACGACGTGGTGCAGCTCTTCGTCAAGCACGCGGTCAAATGCGGTGTGGACGTGTTTCGGGTCTTCGATCCTCTGAACGACCTGCGCAACATGGAAGCGGCCATCGGAGCGGCCCTCAAGGCCAAGAAGAAGGTGCAGGGCGCGCTCAGCTATGCGATCTCACCCGCCCACAACATCGAGCTGTGGGGGTCCCTGGCCAAAGGACTCGCCGACATGGGCTGCGAGGACATCGTCATCAAGGACACCTCTGGGCTGCTGAGCCCGCAGGCGACCTGGGAGCTTGTGACCGCCCTCAAGAGCGTGGTTCAGCTCCCGATCGATGTGCATTCGCACTGCTCGAGCGGAATGGCGCCGATGGCGTACATGGCCGCGGTCGAAGCCGGCGCCGAGATCCTGGACGTAGCGATCTCACCCCTGGCGTGGGGCGCCTCGCAGCCGGCGGCCGAGAGCGTGGTCGCCGCCCTGCACGGAGGCGAGTACGACACCGGTCTAGACCTCGACACGATGTGGGACGTCCAGCACGACGTCGAGGAACTGAAGCGGCGGCACCTCGAGCACCTCAGCCCGTTTGCCGACCGGGTGGACGCCAGCATCCTCCGCTACCAGATGCCAGGCCAGATGCTCGAGGACATCTATCACCAGCTCGCCGCCCACAAAGCAGGGGGGCGCCTTTCCGAGGTCATGGAGGAGGCCAACCGCGTGCGGCGCGAGCTCGGGTATCCACCGCTGGTGGCGCCAGTGCGCCAGGTCATCGCGACCCAGGCGGTGTACAACGTGATCGGTGGCGAGCGTTACGCCACCGTGACGCAGGAACTCAAGGATTACCTGCAGGGGTTGTATGGCCGGCCGCCTGTGCCTGCCGACCACGAGCTCCGCAGGCTTGTGCTCGGTCGCGAGGAGCCGATCACCATCCGGCCCGCGGACCTGCTGGAGCCCCAGGTGGAGAACAGCCGCCGCCAGGTCAAGAAGATGGGTTTCGAGCCGACCGACGACAACGTCCTCATCCATCTCATGTTCCCGAGCCTTGCACCTGAATACCTGAGCGGACCGCCCGCGCCAGCGTCGCAAAAAGCACCGCCGGAATCGGTGGCTCAGGCCGCGGCGCCGACCGATCCCGCGCCCGTTTCCTCCGACGCAGCGGATCCTCCGCCGGCCCCGGCCGTCTCGACCGCCGAGTTCGAAGTGGAGGTGGAGGGCGAGACATTCAAGGTGCGCGTCACGGGCGCGGGCATGACCGTCATGTCTGCCTCCGGCGGGGCGGCGCCGGCGGCGCCACCGCCGCGGACGGGGGAAGGGACCGTGATCGCCCCGATGCAGGGATTGATCGTCAAGATCCCGGTCAAAGCGGGCGACGATGTGAAGCTCGGCGACGTGGTCGCGGTGCTCGAGGCGATGAAGATGCAGAACGACATCGTCACGACCGTCGCCGGTCGTGTCAGCCAGGTCTACGTCAAGGAGGGCGAGGTCGTCAGCCCCAACCAACCCCTGCTCGCAGTTGGCTGATCCGTGAAGAAGAAACTCTTTAACAAAGTTCTGGTCGCGAACCGCGGCGAGATAGCGATCCGCGTCATGAGGGCGTGCCGCGAGCTCGGCATCGCAACCGTGGCGGTCTATTCCGATGCCGACCGCAATGCGATCCACGTGCGCTACGCGGACGAGGCACATCACATCGGCGGCGCGGCGGCCACCGACTCCTACCTCCAGCTCGAGCGGATCGTCAAGGTCGCGCACGACTGCGGCGCGGACGCGATTCACCCGGGCTACGGGTTTCTCTCCGAAAAGTCTGCGTTCCCGGATGCGTGTGAGGCGGCGGGCATTCGTTTCATCGGCCCGCCGGGCGCCGCCATGCGGGCGCTCAGCTCAAAGGTGGCGGCGCGCCAGCTCGCCGTGGCTCACGGGGTGCCGGTCACCCCGGGTAGCGGCCCCGTCGATGCATCCAGCGCCCAGGCCGCCGCGCAGGCGATCGGCTTCCCGGTGATGGTCAAGCCATCGGGCGGCGGAGGCGGCATCGGCATGAAGGTGGTGGAGTCAGAGAAGGATCTCGTCTCGACGATCGAGAGCAGCGCCCAGGCTGCACGCTCTGCGTTCGGCGACCCGACGGTCTACCTGGAGCGGTACATCCGCAAGCCGCGCCATATCGAGATCCAGGTCATTTGCGACAGCCACGGCAACGCTGTCCACCTGGGCGAGCGCGAATGCTCGATCCAGCGACGTCATCAAAAGATCATGGAAGAGACGCCGTCGCCCGCGGTGAACGCGGAGCTGCGAGCCGCCATGGGCGAGGCCGCGATCCGCGCCGCCCGCGCCGCGGGATACGTCAATGCGGGAACAGTCGAGTTCATCTTCAACGACGGGGATTTCTACTTTCTCGAGGTCAACGCCCGTCTCCAGGTCGAGCACCCGATCACGGAGGCGGTCACCGGCATAGACCTCGTCAAGGAGCAGATCCGCGTCGCCGCCGGCCTGGAGCTCAGCTTCGGACAGAGCGACGTGACGTGGAGGGGCCACGCGATCGAGATGCGCATTAACGCCGAGGACCCCGTGCGGAAATTCCTCCCGAATCCCAAGCGGATCAGCCGCTGGGTGGCGCCGGCTGGCCCTGGCGTCCGAGTCGATTCAGGTTTCGGTCCGGGTTCGGACGTGCCGCCCAACTATGACTCGCTGGTCGCCAAGCTCATCGTGCATGGCGCCGACCGCGCGGAGGCCATAGCGCGGGCCGGTCGCGCCCTCCGCGAGTTCGTCGTCGTGGGCCCGGCGACGACGATCAGCTACCATCGCGCGATCCTCGAGAGCCCTGATTTCCGCTCGGGCAACCTGAGCACGCGCTTCATCGAAGACCATCCGGACCTCGTCGAACAGGCCCGCAAGCTGGCGGGCGACGTGTCACCGTTCGACTACGGGCCGGATCCGCGGCACGTCGCGGCGGCCGCCGCCGCGGTAGCCGTGGTGGTGAGCAGATAGCGAAGCTCGGCCACCCGAAAGGCGGACGGCCGTTCGAGGTTGCCTCGAGTGCCGTCGTGGGGCGCTCCGGTCCGTTTGCACTCAGAGAAGATGTCATCAGGTTTCCGGACGGCGCGGAAGCTGTCTACACCGTGCTCGCCAACCCGGACTCGGCCTTCGTCGTGCCGTACTTCGACAATGGCGACACCGTGTTGGTCCGCCAGTGGCGGCATGCCTGGGACGAGTCCTCGTGGGAGGTGCCGGCGGGCACATTCAACGCGGGCGAGGATCCGCTGGAGTGCGCGCGGCGAGAGCTGGGGGAGGAGACCGGGCTGCTCGCCGCCCGGTACACGTCGTTGGGCACCGTCCACGGCGCCGCATTTCTCACGGGCCGGGCGCACATGTTCCTCGCCGAATCGATCACTGAGGCGGAGCGCAATCCCGAGACCTACGAGCAGGACATGGAAGTGCTTCGTCTACCGTTCAAGGAAGCGTTCGAAGCCGCGATGAGCGGCGAGATCGCGCACTCCGGCTCGGTCACCGCGTTGAGCCGCACGGCTCGAGCGCTGAAGCTGATCTAGCTCGGGCTCGCGGTCGGGCTTGCAGCCGGGCTCGGAGCCGGGCTCGGACTAGGAGAGGCGGGAGCCGGCGAAACCGTCACCCCGCCGTTCTTGTGATCCGCGCTGCTCTTCGCCACAGGCCCCAAGAGCTGGAGGTCGTATTCGGCCGCGATGTTGTGGCCGAGGAAGTCGCGCAGCGTGGTGAGGACCACCAGCTTGTACTGAGCCCCCGGCTTAAGGTTCAGGCCGCTGATCGTCACCATCCGAGTCGAGTATGTGATGGTGGCGTCGAGCGGAGTGCCTTTGGAGTCGAGCACTTGCACGGCCTCCGCCACTGTGCCGGGATCGAGATCGCTGTCGAATGTGACCTGGATGCTGTCCGCCGCCACGACCACCCCGACCACTTCGGCGCCCTTGCCCAGGTCGCGGTGCGCGCCGGCGGTCGCCTGGTCGATGAGGAATAGCCCGGTCGCCGGGTCGCGGACGACGGTAAGCGTCTCCTCGTAATCGGCGACGTCGAGCTTGCCGTGCGTCAGCACAAGCCGGACGACAAAGGTCGTGGTGTCGGGCTGTGTGCCGGTGACCTCCTGGGTCAGGACATAGAACCGCGAGAAGGATGGGTCGCCGTTGATCAGGAGGTTGAGGCCGCCGCTCGCGTACGCAAGCTTCCCGCTGCTGTCGAGCAGGGCGCCGGCCTGGTCGGCCTGGCCCTTCTGACGCGCTTGCATGAACGAGTTGACGACGGCCGCCGCCTGGTCCAGCACGCTCGGCAGCGGGGGCAGCGCCGGAGCCGTCGCCGTCCAGAGGACGCCACCCCTGAAGAATGTGAACGCGGTGGCGTTCGGCGCCCACATCGGGAGGCGGTAGGTTCCGCTGGCCAGCTTCGTCAGGTTTGAGCCGTCCGGATGAGCCTGGTAGAGGTCGGTTTCGCTTCCCAGCAGGATCGCGTTCTGGCTCGACCAGCCCGCGTCGCCGGCCGGCACGGTGCCGACGCTGTTGCCCTTGACGTCTGAGATCGCGATGTTGCCGCCAGGGCCCGAGTACATGACCTGGGATCCGTCAGGCGACCAACCGAAGAACGTGGCGTTCGCCTGTCCGAGCTGCGTGCTCTTGGCGGAGGCGAGGTCAAGCAGCAAGAGGTTCTGGTCCTGGGTGTAAATCGCGTGGGTGCCGTCAGGCGCCAGCGAGAGAGTCCTGACCGCGCCGGTGGTTGGAGTGGGGGCGAGGCGCTGCGGACCGCCGCCCGCTTGTGTGTAGACGCCGTCCGCGGCAGCCCACACCAGCTTGTCGTTCGCCCAGCCCACCAGGGTGGGAACCGGCGCCACAGCCAGGTCTGCGGTGGTACCGGTCGCGAATGTGAGAACTTCGATCTTGCCACCGCGGATGTAGGCGAGCCGGTCGCCGGCGGGCGCGATCGCGGGAGACGAGACGCCATCGGGGGCGACGACGCTGACGCCGCCGCCTTTCGCGGGCACTGCGTCGAGCGCCCCCTTCGAGTCGACGAAGTAGACGGTCGACGAGTCGGCCGACCATTGAACGGACGAGACGGCCAGGTTTCCTCCAAGCGGTGCGAGTTGGTGCTCGCCCGTGAGCAGTGACGACGGTGTGGCCGGGGCGCGCGGCGTCGGCGAAGGCGAAGGAGTCGGAGGGGCGGGCGGCTGCGTGACGAACGTGATCGTCTGGGCCGTGGTCAAGGGCTGACCGGCGGCGGTCTTTGCGCCGGAGCCGATGGTGACCTGGTACTGGGTGTTCGGCGCAAGGATGCCGCTGGTCGGCTGCACGGCGAGCGTGTTTGACGACCATGAGTAAGTCACGTTCGTGGCGGGAGTGATCTGCACCGCCGCCTCGGTCGAGGAGTGATCCATCGGCTGGTTGAAGTTGACGAGGATTGCCTGCTGCAGCGCGACGGCGCGGCCGCCGTCAATCGGGCTCTGCACCACGACCTGCTGAAAAACGCCAGGCTGCTGCATGGAGTTCAAGACGACGATGCCCGCGATCAACACGAGCCCGGCGGTCGCGCCGACCCACGCCAATCCCGGCGGCGCGAAAATTCGTCGCCACAGCGACGGCCGGCCTTCGCCCATCTCCCAGGCCTGCTGCATGAGCTGCCGCCGCAGGCCGGACCGAAACGCGTCGTCCAGAGGAGGCTCTGCGCGACGGGTCGCGGTCAGCAGGCCCGCCAGGCGTCGCAGCTCCTCGTCCTGCAGGACGTCGTCGAGCTCCGGATCGTGGCGCCCGTTCATTCGACCGGCCTCAACGAGTCGGCCTCATCGCGGAGCCGCGTGACTCCTCGGTGGATGAGGAGCTTCACCGCCCCGGGCGACTTTCCCATGGCGACGGCGATGTCCTCGATCTTCATGTCCTCCTGGAACTTGAGCACCAGGGCGGTGCGCTGCTGGTGGGGCAGCGACTCGACCAATCCCCAGATGCGGCGCAGCTCGTCTCGGTGAGCCGCAAGGTCCTCGAGGGCCGGACCGGCCACCGACAGGTCGTGGAAATCGTCGAGAGGCTGCGCCGGGCGCATGGTCCGGTAGCGGTCCGCGATCGCGTTGACTGCGATCTGGTACAGCCAGGCAGCAAAGGGCCGGCCCGTGTCCTGGTATCGGGGCATGGCCTTCAGAGCCTTCATGAAGATCTCGGAAGTGACGTCCTCTGCCGCTGTTTGTTCTCTCACTCTTGAATACACGAACCTGTAGATCTGCTGAAAATGCCGGTCATAGAGCGCCCCGAACTGGCGGGGATCCCGCCTGGCTTGCTCGACGAGCTCACGCTCGTCGTCGCGCGGCGTTTCGCTCACTGGCCGTTCAGCCTGCGCCCGTTCAAACGGGTGCCTTTGCGAGGTGGTTACGAGCTTTGGCCATAAAGGGCTTGATTATCGAGCCGGAGACCGGAGCGGGCCGGCGAACAGGCCATTCCCACAGCATCTTGGGCCACTGAACTTGGCGCCTACAAGATCTGCTCCACGGCTCCGCCCGTATAATCGTCGCGTCCCCCCGGTGATCATTGGGAGCCGGCGATTTTCTTGATCGAGCGATACTCTCCGCCTGCGATTCGGGCGGTCTGGTCCGACCAGCACCGCCTCGAGCTGTGGCTCCGCATCGAGATTCTCGCGTGCGAGGCCTGGGCGACCCTTGGCCGGATTCCGTCCTCGGCCCTCCCGAAGATCCGCCAGGCCACCTTCGACGTCGAAAAGATCGCCGAGGTGGAGGGTCGCGTCGGTCACGACGTGATCGCTTTTCTCACGGTTGTCAACGAATCGATCGGCCAGCCTGAGGCTCGCTACGTCCACATGGGAATGACGAGCCAGGACCTGAACGACACGGCGACGGCCGTGCAGCTGGTCGAGTCGGCGCGGCTCATCGCCGCCGACCTTGCCTTGGTGCGCGAGGCAGCGGCCGAGCTTGCCATCCGACACCGCCGCACGCTGATGGCCGGGCGCACCCACGGCGTGGTCGCCGAGCCCATCACGTTCGGATTCAAGGTGGCCGGCTGGGTCGCGGAGCTCGATCGCGCGCAGGACCGCCTGACGCGTGCCGCCGACGAGGTTGCCGTCGGGCGTGTGAGCGGCGCTGTCGGCACTCACGCCACCATCGACCCGAAAGTTGAGGAGTACGTCTGCGCAGAGCTTGGCCTTCGTCCCGATCCGGTCTCCACGCAGGTCGTCGCGCGCGACCGGCACTCGAGCTTCATGTCATCTCTCGCGCTGGTGGCGGGCACGCTGGAGCGGATCGCAACGGAAATCCGTCACCTGCAGCGGACCGAGGTCGGCGAGGCGTTCGAGCCCTTCGGCAAGGAGCAAAAGGGCAGCTCGGCGATGCCCCACAAGCGCAACCCGGTGCTCACCGAGCGGGTGTGCGGGCTGGCGCGGGTGGTGCGCGGGCACCTTGTGACCGCGCTCGAGAACACACCCCTGTGGCACGAGCGCGATATCAGTCATTCTTCGGCCGAGCGGATCATCTTCCCCGATGCGTGCGCCCTGGTGGACTACATGTCACAGGAGATGACCAAGGTCTTGCGCGGGCTGGAGGTGCGCACGGACAGGATGCTGCGCAACCTTGATGTCGGTGGCGGGGTCGTGTTCTCGCAGCGGGTGCTGCTGGCGCTCGTGGACAGCGGAATGTCGCGCGAGGACGCGTATCTCATCGTTCAGAAGGCGGCCATGCGAGCGATGGACGGAGAGGGCGCCGGCTTTCGCAAGCTGTTGGAGAAAGATAGTGAAGTGATGTCGCGGATAGGCTCGAAGCTCGATGAGGCGTTCGATCCCTGGGCCGGACTGGAGCACACGGACCTGGCGTACGAGCGGCTGGGGCTGGGAGTGAAGACGAAATGATCGCTGGGCCTGCGGTGCTGGATACGGACCTTCCGCTCAAGCTCTTCTCGCGGGGCAAGGTGCGCGACACCTACGAGCTGGGCCCCGACCAGCTGCTCATGGTCGCGACCGACCGCATCTCGGCTTTCGACCACAACATGCCCAACGGCATCCCGGACCGCGGTAAGGTCCTGACGCAGCTGTCGATTTTCTGGTTCTCGCAAACCGACACGTTCCAGGAGAACCACCTCATCTCGGGAATGGTTCCCGACCTGCCGGCGGCGCTGAGAGATCATCGCGACAGCCTCGCCGGCCGGTTCATGATCGTCCGCAAAGCCAAGCGCATAGATTTCGAGTGCGTGGTCCGCGGATATCTCGCGGGAAGCGCATGGAAGGAGTACCAGGACTCGCACACGCTGGCGGGCGAGGAGATGCCCCCGGGCCTGCGGCAGAGCGAGCGCCTCGCCTATCCGATCTTCTCGCCGGCGACGAAGGCCGAGACCGGTCACGACGAGAACATCAGCTTTCAGCAGCTGAAGAAAGAGCTCGGAGACGAGCTCGCCACCAAGCTGCGCGACGCGAGCCTGGAGCTCTACAAGTTCGCTTCCGAGCTCGCCAGCCGGCGCGGACTGATCCTCGCCGACACGAAGTTTGAGTTCGGCCTTCTGGATGACGATCTCATCCTGATCGACGAGGCGCTCACTCCCGACAGCTCGCGATTCTGGGATTCCGCGACCTACCAGGTCGGATCATCGCCGGACTCCTACGACAAGCAGTTCGTGCGCGACTGGCTCACGGCGGCCGGTTGGGACAAGGAATCGGACCCGCCGCGATTGCCTGACGAGGTGGTCGCCCAGACTCGAGAGAGGTATCTGACCGCGTACCAGCGCCTGGTCGGCAAGCCCTTGTTTCCGCCGAAACCCAGGTACGAGCGTTGATC
>Ga0210394_10009157_pt1 | contig 10031 bp, 11 predicted proteins | sample IncBWC12MmetaG_FD_160121 | JGI IMG/M metagenome (GOLD analysis project Ga0210394, IMG submission 160121) | Forest soil microbial communities from Barre Woods Harvard Forest LTER site, Petersham, Massachusetts, United States - Inc-BW-C-12-M | ecosystem: Environmental > Terrestrial > Soil >...
GGAGAAGGGCAAGGCGAAAACGGAGCACTACGATTTTCACCCGTTGATGACGCAGGTCTGGGAGGCCTGGAGCACGCTGAACCCGGACAATGCCGCGCGGTTTTATTCCAAGGACGCCGAACGCACTTTTTTCGACCTGACGCCGATGAAGTACACCGGCTGGACGGAATATGCGGCGGGCGTGAAAAAAGTGTTCGCAGATTATGCCAGCGCCAAGTTCACGCTCACCGGGACGTCGCACGTCGCGCAGCGGCCAACCGTCGCCTGGGCCACGGCCACCGGCCATGGAGCGCTGACCAAGAAGACCGGCGCCAAAGAAGATCTGGATTTCCGCTGGACCGTTCTGTGGGAAAAATCGGGCGACGACTGGCTGATCGTCCACGAACATGTTTCGGTGCCCATGGCGGCGCCAAGGCCCGCGGTGGTTCCTCCGGTGACGGGGGCAAAACCGGCAACCGCGCCGAAGAAGTAATCGTTTAAGGGTTCGTGTGGGGCGGGCTATCAAGCCGGCAGCCTGCTTCCAGCAGGCTTGCTCGTCGCTGAACCAAAGCCGCCCAGAGGGCGGCTGCCGGCACAAATGCCCGCCCCACGTTTTGGAGCCGCGATGCGTAAGCATGCGGACAGATGGAAAATTTCTCGTTACCGCGTCGCCGCGACTGCTTTATCCAACTCGACCTTCAATATCGGATTCTTCGGAAACTCCTCGGTTAACTCCGTCAACACCGGGATCGCTTCCGCCGGCCGATGCTCGCGCAGATAGAGCGCGGCCAGCAGCGCCATGGCGTCCACCCGGTTCATCCGGCCGTGATCGCCCACTTCCTTCAACGTCCGCATCCCTCGCTGTTTGTCGCCATGAAAGCCGGCCAGGAATCCGAGCATCTTCCATTGAAACGGCAGACTGCCGACAATGTAGTCGTTCACGCCCTGGGTCAGCTCTGCGTCGACAAACGTCGGATCGAGCTCGGTCAGCCGCGCGTGCGCTTTTCGCGCCGCCGTGGCATCCTTCAGCGCGTCCCTCCAGGCCTTCTTGACCACAAACGAGTAGTTCGCGCGCAGCCCGTAGCTCACGCCGATGGAATACAATGCGCTCTCGTCGTTGGGATCCGCCGCCAGCTTTTCCTGGCTCAAATTCATCGCATGATTCAGCGCGTCGTAGAACTGCTTCTGTTGCCCCGCGGTCAACACCAGTTTCGGTTGATGGACGAACTGCGTGCCGCCGACAAACTCGCTCGAAAGCATCCCGGCGCGATACATTTCCTTCCACAAAACCGTCTGCGCGATGTGATTGAAGGCGTCGGGCGAGGACGGATTCAGCTCCGCCTGCGCGGAAAAAGCCGTTAGCGCGTCGTCGTATTCAAGATTGTAGAAATGCTCGAATCCTGGTTGCGCAACCACTGTCTCATGCAGCGAGCCCGCAAAGGCGGCCGCATGGAACAAAACTATCCCAACAGTTTTCTTAAAGCCCATTGTGCGTGTTCGGCGACGATCTTATCCGGAGACGAAGCCAATCCCTCCAAGGGCTCTCGAAAACGATCGAGCCCCAAATTACCCATCGCGATCGCCGCGTTCCGCAGCACGCCTGAATGCCTGGTCCTCGCTATCGGGCTATCTACAAAAATCTGATTAAACTCACCACCCGAAAGTTTCACCAAATGTTCCATGCCGGGCAGCGGGCGCGCGGCAAACGCCGGCTCTTCGGTAAGCGGCGCGCGGCTGTTCCACGGGCAAACCTCCTGACAGATGTCGCATCCGAAAATGTGCGCGCCCATCCCGTCGCGGTGCTCCTCCGGAATTGAGCCGCGCAATTCGATGGTGAAGTACGAAATGCAGCGCCGCGAATCGAGCGTCCATTCATCGCCATCGGGCACGATTGCTTTTGTAGGACAAGCATCGATGCAGCGCGTGCAGGAGCCGCAGCGGTCGGGCGGCGGACAATCCGGCTCCAGCTCCAGAGACGTCACCATCTCGCCCAGGAAAAACCATGAACCCAGAGGCTCGTGAATCAGGCAGGTGTTTTTCCCAATCCACCCGAGTCCCGCCTGCCGCGCGTAACTTCGTTCCAGCAACGGCGCCGTGTCGACGCAGATTTTATATTCGAATGGACCGGTTTCGCGCTCCAACAACTCCGCCAGCTTGTGGAGTCCCGCACGCATCACGCGATGATAATCCTCGCCCCATGCATATCGCGAGATTCCTTCGTCGGGTCCTGGAGTGTTGTAAAGCTTTCCCACGCAGACGATCGACCGCGCGCTTTCCACCAGATTCCGCGGATCCGCGCGAACGTCGGCTCGCCGGTCGGTGAGATAGCGCATCTCGCCGGCGAAGCCTTTTTCCGCCCAATCGCGATAGCGCGCGAAATCGCCCGCCGGCTCGGCCGCAGCCACACCCGCGAGTTCGAAGCCGCACTCGCGCGCCAGCTTTTTCACGATTTCGCCAGTCATGCTGTCATGGTAACCTGAGCCACTACAGCCCTTCAGCCGAGCAGGGAGCCGCGCAGTGTCCGAGAAATAGCGCAGAAACGCACCAAAGTCGCGGCCGGCACCCGATTGGAAGGCGTACTGCCCTTCTTACGGGTACCGGAACTTCCTCCGGCGACGCGCGGCCAAAAACCTGGTTGCAATCGAGGCAATTGCTTGTATACTGTCCAAAGTCGGTAAACATTCCCTCGGAGGGCTATTTGAAAAACCTTAACCTGATTCTTGAAGTCGTGCTGCTTTCCGCTTCAATCGCCAGTGCGTCATCGATTCTAACCTACACTGAGTCCGTTGTTGGTAGCGGCAGCTTTAATGGAACGGCGTTCTCAGGCCAAACTGTGACGATTAGTGAGACCGCTAACACCTCGGGTATTGCATTATTTGGCGGCGGAGTCTACGACCTTCCGGGTACGGTGAGCGTGAACGTTCCAGGCATCGGGACGGGGACTTTCACCGACTCGATGTTCGTATTCTCCAACCAGAACGCGGCGGATGGTGGGTTTTTCGACAGTACGCGGGGAATAAATTTGGCGTTCAACGACAATGCGGCCTTTGCGACTTATGCTTTGGCGACTGCGATCGGCCCATTGAGCGGCACCTCGTTCGTGGATACCACGGACACCTACGCGACCACCCTCGGAAACTTCTCGTTCAGCTCAGCGGCCTCGACCGCGACATTCACGGCAGCCGGCAGTGCCGTCCCCGAACCGGGAACGATGGGCTTGTTAGGAATTGGCTTGGCCGCGGTGGTCGCGGGTCGGCGCTTACTCGCACGCTAAGGCTGCGCGAGGACCCTCGGCTAACTTCAAAGGGTCGGGAATTGTCAGGCGGCTCGTTTGAGTGTCGATAATGTGACACGGAACCACTGGACTAATACCTGTTATGGCCGCCTAATGAAAAATTCCCATTCCGTCGATAAGAATACTTGATGCCAAACTGGCCAGATGATCTTTCGAGCTGCACCCTTGAGGAGATCTTCACCTCGGAAATTGATAACCGCGCCTGGTACAAGGAACTGCGGCTTCAAAACACCGCCCTCGTTAATAATCGTCTGGCGAAGAATATCAGCCAGGACGAATACGCCCTCACTCGCCGGCAAACTACGGAATTAGCGGCGGAATGCAAGCGTCGCGGGGCCATCCTGGTCCGGGAAATCACCCGCCGCGTCGCCCGCTAGGGACCTGAGTTCAGATGGTCCTGGTGGCGCGGACTTTAGTCTGCAGCGTCGGCTTCAGCCGGCGTCTTGGTGTTTTTTCTCATTAGATGGGACATCGGCTGAATGCTGCAAGCTAAAGCTCGCGCCACATCGCAAATTCAGGACACTCGGGTGCTTTAGCCGGCTGTCACTTTCGCCATAAGTTCCCGTACCGTGGCACGCTCGAAATCATCGCGCGCCGCCTCATGCCACAAGCCGTTTTTCAAGAACTTGACGAACACGCCAGAACGCTCCGTTTCCTCAGTGAACAGGTCTTTCGGCCCCGGGGAGATGGATATCCGACGTTCGGGATGGTCCCTGTCGCCCGGGCTCCACGCGCGGAACGAACCGGTAACGACAAACCGACTGAGGCACATTAAGTACGCCCTCGATTCTCTACTTAGGTTATAAGGCTTCAACCCGAATTGTAAAGATTTGTCGTGCAAAAAGCGCATGCCATTTGGCTTATTTTAATGAAATCCTGCTGTGCTACGCTCATCCCGTGGCCCCTTTTTTGGTTCGCGCCGTAAACACCGCCACCGATTCAGAAAACCGAATCCATGACGACTCCGTTGCTTCAGAGTACGGGTTTCGCGGCGGCCTCGTTCCCGGCGTAACTGTCTATGGATACATGGCTTCCGCAGTGGTTGAATATTTCGGTCCTAAATGGCTGGCACAAGGCGCGATGGACGTTCGATTCTTCGAACCCGTCTATGAAGGCGAACAAGTGGCGGTATCGATCACGGAGCCGGAGCAGGGGCGAATCAAAGTCGAAACCGGGCGAGCGTCGGCTACGGCCTGGATCGGGGACGCGATCGCCGACGACGGGATTCCCGGCAAGCATCCAATGCCGGATCGAGTGCCGGCATCGCGCGAGGTGTTCGTCCCTGGCGCACTCCTCGGAGCCCTCGAAAAAACGCTGGATCTGTCGCAGCCCGGCGTGAGCGCGCCTCTCGACGCCTGGATCGGAGAGGAGCGCTACGCTCATCCCGCCATCCTGCTCGCACTGGCCAATGAGATCCTGGTGCGCAACTTTATCCTCGGTCCCTGGATTCATTCATCGAGCGAAATCCGCAACTTAGCGTGCGCGCGCGACGGCGAGCGCTTAGAGGTGCGCGGTAAAATCGTGGATGCTTATGAGCGAAAAGGACACGAGTTCGTTGTGCTGGACGTCGCGATTCTGAATGGCGAGCGTCCGTTGAGCCGCATCCGCCACACCGCCATCTGGAAGCCCAGAAAGTGACCGGCCTCCGCTTCACCTGCCAGCGAGGCTGCATCAACTGTTGCGATCAGGAAGGGTTCGTCTATCTGACGGAAGACGACCTGAGGCGAGCCGCGAAATTCATGAACATGACGCCGCGCGCGTTCGAGAAAAAGTACGTGTACCGCACGCGCCATCAGATGCGATTTCGCAAGCCTCGCGAAAAACAGTGTCCTTTTTTGCTGGCGCATAGCTGCAGCCTGCATCCGGCCAAGCCCACGCAATGCAGAACGTTCCCTTTCTGGCCGGAACTGGTCGAAAATCGCGCCGAGTGGAATCGCACCGGTGAGTATTGTCCGGGCATCGGCAAAGGTCCGCTCATCCAGATCGGCACCGCGATGGAAATGGCGGAAGAGCACCGGCGGGCGTATCCCAGCGACTACCCAGCGGTCGCTTCCCAGTAGGAATTTGTGGCGCAAGCTAAAGCTCGCGCTACCAGGAACCGCCATATCACCTCTGACTCAGCCCCCCATCCACAGCGATCATTTGCCCGGTCACAAAATTCGTGGCGGTCAGAAAATACATCACCGCGTCGGCAATCTCTTCCGGCGTTCCAGCGCGACCGGCCGGCGTCGCGGCAATTAGTCTCTTAACCCGCTCGTCTTCGAAACCGAACGGAATCACCCCCGGTGCAACCGTGTTCACCGAAATTTTCGGAGCCCAGGCCTTCGCGAGCGCCCGGGTCAACATGACCACTCCCGCCTTCGATGCACAGTAATGCGCGTGATGCGCCCAGGGCTTGATGGCGCCCAGCGAGCTGATATTGACGATCTTGCCGCCATCGCCGGCGATCATGTGTTTCGCCGCCTGCTGGCAGCAGAAGAATGTGGCTTTCAGGTTGATGTCGTGGATGAAATCCCAATCCGCTTCCGTCACTTCCAGGGGATCGATGCGAGTGAATCGCGCCGCGTTATTCACCAGTCCGTCGATGCGTCCGCAATCGCGCGAAATCCGGTCAAATAAGGTCTCAATCTCGCCGATTTTGGCCAGATTCGCGGCATATAAAGGCGCGTCGCCGCACTCCTTCGCGGTTTTTCGCGCTTCTTCTTCCGATTCGTTATAGTGAATCACGACGCGCGCGCCTTCTTGCGCGAGGCGCAACGCGATCACGCGCCCGATGCGCTTGGCGGCGCCGGTCACAACGATCACGCGATTATTTAAAGCGGACACTTCACTATCTTAGACCGTCGGATCATCGTGAACGTCGATATCGTCCGGGTCGACGCCAGAAAGCGCAGGTTCCGGCAGCCTGCCGGTCCAATTTGCCCAAGCCCAGAAAACGGCCGTGCTCGAACTGAAAACGCCGGCCCAAGCCCCAATGACGCGCGGACTTACATGCGTCGACGCCAGGCCGGCGACGGCCATGGAGAGCATCATGGTCATCCAGTTCCAGCTTTCGATGGTGGCGAACACCCGCCCTCGGAATTCATCGGAAACATGTCGCAGTTGCTGGGTGACGTTCAACACGCTGCTGACGGCGACGGCCGCTCGTGACAAGCCGATGAAAAACAATGCCCATCCGAAGGTCTTCGCCTGGCTGAACAGCACGTACGATCCTCCGTGAATCACATAGCTGATCGAAATGAGGCGCTTGTAGTTCTCGAAGCTGACCGTCTTTCCGATGCGATGCGCGACTAATGCGCCGATGATCAGTCCGATGCCCGCCGAGCCCCAGATAATGCCGATTCCGGTCGGCCCGCGATGAAAGACGACCTCGCCAAAGACGCTGAACAGTATCTGCGCCGCGCCTCCGCCCGTTGCCCAACCGACGGCAACTAAACCGATTCCCAGGATCAGGGGCGAGGACTTCATGTACCGCAGTCCCTCAGTATATTCGTGCCACGGCCGCAGCACCACCATGTCGGATCGCTGCGCGCGAAATCCGCTTTCGACATGGAGCCGCGAGATGCACCACGCGGAGAACAGGAAAGAAAACGCGTTGAACAGGAATGCCAGCTTATAGCCGAACTGCGAGACCGAAGTGCCTCCCAAAAACGAACCCAAGGTAAGCGTGGTCCATTGCGTTAACTGCGTCAACGAGTTGGCGGAATGAAGCTCATCCTTGGTGGCAATTGTAGGCAGGATGGATGCTCGTCCGCTCGAAAAAAATGGCGACGCGAACATCAGCGCGCCGCTCAGGACGTATAAGAGCCATGTGCGTCCCTGCGGGATTCCATAAATGAAAGCGATGGCGATGCTTGCGCGCGCCAAGTCGCTGATAATCATGATGCGTTTTCGATCCATACGATCGAGAAGCACGCCCGCGATGGGTCCGGCCAGCACGGCGCAGATCGCGCGCGATAACAGAATTCCCGCAACGACCAAGCCAGAGCCGGTGTTCGCCAGCGCGAGCGCGAACACGGCGACATTGTTATAGTGATCGCCGACTTCGCTGACCACTTGTCCCGTCCAAGTGAAGCGATAATTGCGATTACCGCGCAGGAGCTCGGTGAAACCGCTCAACTCACCGTTTCCTCTCGAACGGTTACGGAGTTGAGGAAATCGTGGTCGATTTCGTAGCCGAAGCCCGGGCCGGTGGGCCCGGCGATGGTGCCTTGCGGCGACACTTCGACGGCTGGTGAAATGACGTCGCGGGTCCAGTAACGCTTGCTGGCGGAAACATCGCCGGGGAGGATGAAATTCGGCAACGTCGATAGAGCGATATTGTGTGCGCGGCCGATGCCGGATTCGAGCATGCCTCCGCACCACACGGGAATTCCGTGGGCCTGTGCGACGTCATGCACGCGCTTGGCTTCGCGGAATCCGCCAACGCGGCCGAGTTTGATGTTGATGATGCCGCAGGCCTTCATGCGGATGGCCTGTTCGGCCTGGTGGGCGCTGCGGATGCATTCGTCGAGGCAGATCGGCGTTTTGAGCTGCGCCTGCAACGCGACGTGATCGATGATTTCGTCGTGGGCGAGCGGCTGCTCGATCATCATGAGGTTGAATTCGTCGAGTTTCTTCAGACGATCGGCGTCTGCCAGCGTGTAGGCGGAATTGGCATCGGCCATGAGGCGAATGTTGGGGAACGCGGCGCGCACTTCGCGAATCACATCCACATCCCAGCCGGGCTTGATCTTCATTTTGATGCGCTGATACCCGGCGTTCACTTCGGTTTCGATTTTTTTAATCAACTGCGGGACGGAATCCTGAATGCCGATGGAAACGCCGCAGCCGATCTCGGTGCGCGCTCCGGCGCCGATCTGTTTAGTCAGGGAAACAGCATTGCGGCGAGCTTCGAGATCCCAGACGGCGGTTTCGAGTCCGCCGCGAGCCATCAGGTGGCCGCGAATGTGCGATGTTCTGGAGGCCGTTTCCTCGGCACTGGCCAATTCATACTTAAGGACCCGCGGCGCGACGTAATCGCGGACGATGAGCCAGGCGGATTCGGTCCACTCTTCGTTATAGAAAGGATTCTCGCCCGCGGTGACCTCGCCCCATCCGGAAACGCCGTCGGCGACGACTTCGACCAGCACGATTTGACGTTCAAAGGTGCGGCCGAAGCTGGTTTCGAAAAAATGCACCAGAGGCATACGGATCTGGCGCAGAGTGACTCGCTCTATTTTGATTCCCATTTTTATTCCTGTGACGAGAAGAGATACGTACCGCTCTCCGCCGACCGTTCGAATCCGGTTACGGCTAGATTTTTGGCGAAGTTTTCGAGGAACTGATCGGCCACACGCTGCTGAATGTCGCGGGCGCGGGCGTAATCGTTCGCTTTGATGGTGTAGATGTCGTTGGTGATGGAGATGCGCGCCACAACCTCTTTGCGAGGCATCTCGCGTCCAGCGAGTAGTGAAATGACGCGATCGCTTTCGAGCCACCATTCGGCGGTGCAGCGATCCGTCGGCAGGCCTGCGTTTAAGGGGCTCGACGTGGTTCCGTATTGATTCAGAACAAAGCGGCGCACGATCGCGCCGAGGCGCTCGATGTTGAAGAACGCGTTCTTGATTTCGAGCGGATCGAACGTCCATTCGATGAGATCGAGTCCCTGGCGCAGGGCGTCATCACGCTGCGCGAGTTTCAGTTTGCGGCCAAGCCCCGCGTCGCGATATTCCTTCATGACGCCGAGCATGTGGCTGTGCAGATAACTCTTCGCGGGCGGCTTGATACCGGGGATGGCGATGCAAAATCCGACCATGCGGTCACCGTCGTAGGCGCCGAAGGAATGGCCGCCGATTTTGCCGGCGGTGACGAACAGGCGCACGGGGAGCAGGTCCGCGTCGTCAAATCCCCAGATGGCTTTTTGGAGTTTCACCGCGTCGGCGAATTCGGGATTCGTTTTTAGGTGGCGGATTTCGATCATAGCTTCTTGGCTGCCTGCCACAGAGCTTCCATTTCTTCGATAGTTGCGTCCTGGAGAGGTTTTCCGAGGCCTTGTTCGACGTGTGAGAAGCGGCTGCGGAATTTGGCATTGGTGCGGCGCAGGGCCTGCTCGGGATCGACGTTTAAGAAACGTGCGATGTTGACGATGACGAAGAGCATGTCGCCCAATTCGTCTTCTTTTTCATCCTGTGATGCCGCGGATTTCAGCTCGATGAGTTCCTCGTTTAATTTGTCAAAAACCTGTTCGACATTTTCCCAATCGAAACCGGCGGTGGCGGCGCGGGAGGCGATCTGCTGGGCTTCGACCAATGCGGGTAGGGTGCGCGGAACGCCTGCCAACAGGCCCTGCGAACGGGGTTTTTCAGTTTTCTTGATCTCGTCCCATTTACGTTTGACATCGTCAGCGGTGTTGGCCGAGCCGTCACCGAAGACGTGTGGATGGCGGCGAATCAGTTTGCTGTTGATCGCTTCGAGCGAATCGCCGATATCGAAGCGGCCTTCTTCCGATGCCATTTGCGCGAAGAATACCGATTGGAGCAGCAGGTCGCCGAGCTCTTCGGCGAGTCCGTCCCAGTCGCGCCTGTCGATGGCGTCCATTACTTCGTAGGTTTCTTCCAGGAGATAGGGCTTGATGGTGTCGAAGTTTTGGTCGCGATCCCAGGGGCAGCCAGCGGGGGCGCGCAATTGCGCCATGATCTCGACAAGGCGGGAAAAGGCTTCTCCGGGGGACAATTTAGGCTCGGATGTTGGCACGGGAAATTTCAGATTAGCATGA
>Ga0210394_10009163_pt1 | contig 10028 bp, 8 predicted proteins | sample IncBWC12MmetaG_FD_160121 | JGI IMG/M metagenome (GOLD analysis project Ga0210394, IMG submission 160121) | Forest soil microbial communities from Barre Woods Harvard Forest LTER site, Petersham, Massachusetts, United States - Inc-BW-C-12-M | ecosystem: Environmental > Terrestrial > Soil >...
CCTGCGCGTCCAGCCGCGCCTCATCCGCAAAGTCTCGAACGCCGACGGCATCACGCTCTGGGAAGATCCCCCCGAAGTGAAGGAAGTCCTGAGCCAGCAGACCGCGCGCACCATGATGACGTTTCTACAGGCCGTCACGGCTCATGGAACCGGTGCCGCGGCCGCGCAATTGAAGCATCCTCTCGGCGGAAAAACCGGCACCACCAGCGACTACACCGATGCCTGGTTCCTCGGCTTCTCGCCGTCCGTCACCTGCGGCGTGTGGGTCGGCTTCGACAGTCGCGAGTCCCTCGGAGAAAAAGAGACCGGCGCCCGCGCCGCTCTCCCCATCTGGATGACGATCATGAAGCAGGCCATCGCCGGCAAGGACAACGAGCACTTCCTCGGCGATGGCAGCGTCGAAAAGAGACCGCTGCTGCAGGCGAGCTTGACTGTCCCACCGAGGCCGGGATCACCGGTACCGAAGAGCCTGTCCACGCCAACCGCTCCCCTCAAGCCCAGGATGGTCGGCGCACCGTATCCCGCCGCGCCAAGGGTTTCATCCAATCCGAAATTTGCCGGAGCGCCCTTTCCCACCGCGCCGCCAAATCACAAGCTTGTTGGGGCACCGTATCCCGCAACGCCAACGCGCGGCGCAGCGAAGCCTCTCACCACAAAAAAGGAAGTGGCAAAGCCTACTAGCCAATAAAGCTCCGTACCCTGTTCTTGCGCCTCCTTGTCGGCGCGAAGACGGGACACGGAATGATTGCGTCCGATCAAGAATTCTTATGTGGCTACGGAAGGATGTGGTTGATTGTGACCTTGAACGCCGGATTCAGACAGTGAGTCGAAAATAGCGCTTCGCCCGGGCCACATCCTTGAGTATCTGCGCCTTCAGCGCCTCGGGCGAGGGCCACTGAATTTCCGGCCTCAGCCTCTTCAGAAACTCCAACTCCAGCGGCACGGTCTCGTCCATGTCGACAGGCTCAAAATCCAGGATGTGCGTCTCGACGCTGAACCCCGCGCCTTCAAACGTGGGCCGATTGCCCACATTCGTCACGGCCTGAAAGCATCGCTCACCAATGCGTAGCCGTGTCACGTAAACCCCCAACGCCGGCAGCAGCCCGTCATACGCCGCCAGGTTTACCGTGGGCACCAGCAGCTTGCTTCCCACGCCGCGATCTCGCTTCTGCGTCGATCGCACCGCGAACGGACGCCCCAGCATCCATCGTGCGCGCTTCATGTCGCCGGCGGCCACCAGCGCGCGCGTCGCGGAGCTCGACACTTCAAGCCCATGCCCGCGCACCGCCTCGTGCACCGTGACCCCGAACCCAAATTCGACGCCAAACGCCGTCAGCTCGCACACGCCCGCCTCGGCCCGATGCCCAAATCGAAAATTCCCGCCCTCGTGCAGACCGCAGACATGCAGCGCGTTCATCAGCACTCGCTGCACAAACTCGCACGCAGATAGGCGCGCCAGCGCCTCATCAAAGCGCAGCACCACAATCGCATCCAAGCCCTCGGCCGCCAGCAGGCTCAGCCGATGCTCCATGGGCGTCAGCAGCCCTGGCGCATCATCGGGCCGCAGAAACTTGTCGGGATGCGGATCGAACGTCACCGCCACGGCCTTCATCGCTCGCCGCCGCGCTTCGTCCACCACCGCGCCAAGAATCTGTTGATGGCCGCGGTGCACCCCGTCGAAATTTCCAATCGCCGCCACTGACGGACCAAGATTCGCGGGTATCTCTTCAATCCCCCGACACACAGAGCTCATGTACACGGCCATCATGCCGGTCTACCCGCAACGCCACCAACCCCGCCCTCAAGCCCAGCCGCATCCGCCAACCTCACCGGAACCTCAAGCCCGTCGTAGCTCATTGCCACTCCCACCGGGAGGAGGCGGTTGGTCTCCTCGTGTCCTAGCTCGTGCGCAATGTGGGTCAGCCACGTTCGCCGCGCCCCAATGCGCCTGGCCCACGCTATCGCCTGCTCCACCGTGGCGTGGCTGGGGTGCGGCTTGTGCCGCAGCGCCGGAAGCACCAGCGTCTCCAGACCCTCCAACAGCGCAAAGCTCGACTCAGGAATGGTGCTCACATCGGTGAGATACGCCATGTCGCCAAAGCGGAACCCCGACACTTCCATCTCCCCGTGAAGCACCGGCACGCGCAAAAACTCCGCCTCGTGGATCCGCGTTCGATCGCTCAGCGGCTTCATCTCCACCTGCGCTCGAGTGGCATACGTGGCCGCCGGCGCCAGGGTGTAGTCGTAGATGCGCTCCAACACGGCGGCCGTCTCCGCTGACGCATAGAGCGGTATCGGCCCGCCGTTGCGAAACGACACAAAGCTCAACGGCCGCAGATCGTCCATCCCGAAGATATGATCGGCGTGCGAGTGGGTATAGAAGACAGCGTCCACGTGGGTGAGATGCGTGCGCAGCGCCTGCTCGCGAAAATCCGGGCCGGTGTCGATCACCACCACCCGCTCGGGTCCGCCCGCACTCCACCGCAGCACGACAGACGGACGCAGCCGCCGATCGTGCGGATCGGCTGAAGTGCACACCGCGCAGCCGCACCCCAGGGTGGGCACCCCCATTGAGGTTCCCGTCCCAAGAAAGGTGAGCCTTCCTTCCATCGCTTATTGCGTCGCCCTCAGCGCTTGCCGGGTGCGGGCGGCGGTGTGGGCGGAACGCCCGGCATGGAAATCATGTTGGTCAACTCAAGGAACGCCATGCGCGCTTCAAATAGCACCGCCTGCAGCATGCGGTCTTCAGTAGCGGTAAGGTTGGCCTTGGTTTTCTCCGCCAGCACTCCAAGCAGATCGATGGTCTGCTTGGCGCCCAGAATGTCCACCCGAGGCCGCTGACCTTCTTGCGCTCCCGCTCCCATCTGGATCATGGCCGACAGATAAAACTGCTGCACCAGCTGCTCAAACGTCACCGGCGGCTGCGGCCCCGCGGCGGGGTTCTGTGCGCGCACCAGGTCTTCGAGCCGCTGCGATGAAGCATCGTAGGCCGACTTCTGCTCCCGGCTCTCCGCGGCCGTCGGTGGTGGCGGCATCTCTGCATACGGCCCCGCTTCGTCCTCCGCCGCACCTGGTTCGCTTGTCACCAGCTGCGGGCCACGCGAAGGCTCGGGCGCCGGTGCAGCCGCAGCCTCTTCCACCGCCGTCGCCGGCGCATGCGACTCCGTCCGGCCCGTTTCCCGCTCTTCTTCCTCAGCCTTATACTTGCGGCGATCGATCACTTCGAATTTCGGCGTATCGCTCATGGTCTCCGATCCTGCTTCTCCCGTCCCTGCGCTTCTTCCAATCCATTCAAAACGCCGGCGGTCCGCTCAGCAACTGCGCAGTTCCCGCCGCCTCGCCCACCCCGTAGCTCAGAGGCTCGTTCTTCACCTCGGCCTCGCCCCGCACCATGCCCAGCGCAAATCTCCGGGGGCCTGCGGACAGCGGCAGCTCGACCGCGCTGGTCACCTGACCCATCGCCGCGGCATTCAGCTTCAACTCTGCCCCAGTGGCCGGCAGCGAGCCGTTCGGCCCAGGCGCCAACTCCAGAGCCCGCAAATGCTTGTGCACATTGCCCCGCGAGCGAATCCGCTCCACAATCTCCTGGCCCAGGTAGCAGCCCTTTTCAAAATGCAGGGCGCGCATCTGCGATGTCTCCTGCGGCAGATCGCGCTCCATCATGTCGACCCCGTAGGCTGGAATGCCCTCGGTCACCCGCATTGCCTCAACCGCCTCGGTCCCTACCGGAACCGCTCCCCCGGTAATGAAGAACTTCCACATCTTGGCCATCGAGCGCGTCGACGTCCAAATCACGTAGTGCTGGCTAACCGGGCCGAAGCCCCGGCGAACCCGCAGGCTCATCCCGTTGAACTCCGCCCGAGCATGCGTCATGGGCTCGGCAAGCACGGGAAGCCCCAGCCGCGCAAGCACTTCACCCGCCTTGGGTCCAGTAAGCCCCAGCGCCGTTTCGCCTTCCCGCATCGACAGTTCCACATCGTCCATGATGATGAAACGCTCAAGGTGCGTCAGGAGCCGGTCCAGCTGGTCCGCTGCAATTTCCAGTTCCAGCGTTTCCCCTTTTCTCCACACCGTCAGGTCGCCCTGGATGCGCCCCTGCGCGTTCAGCACCAGGTTCCAAGCCCCGGCATTGCCCGCCAGATCGTTTACGGTGTTGGTGACCATACCGCTCAGCCAGCGGAAGCGGTCTTCGCCCTTCACCTTCACCCGCCGCAACCAGCCCAGGTCGTGCACCCCTGCCCCATACACCATCGCCTCTATTTCCACCGATCGCGCGTCCAACTCTCTAGGGGTAATTACCCCGCGATAAACTGACGTCTCCGGCTGGATTTCTCCTGATGCAAGCCACGCTGTGAGCGGAGTGGCGATGGGGGAAGCGGCGAGGGCGATGTCGGACATGGGATGGCTGGGTGGCTGGGAAGCGGTTATTTCCGCGTCAGTCCCGGTCTACCACATCCTAATTATAGCCTCCGGAGCGGCTCCGGAGACACCGGCGCGTGATACCAAAGAGTAGCGAGTTTAACGTAGAAATCGCGCCTGCAGCAAAGCAATATCGATTACAGCAAAGGAATACCGAGTGCATTCTAAGTATTTTGGAGATCCGATGATCACGCAGTTCAAATTGGCTTGCGGCATGCCGGGCGCCGTGGCTCGCGCGACGGTTGCCGCGGCGGTCCTGGCAATCGCCCTGACGTCCGCATCGGCCTTTGCCGGCCAAACGGCTCCCGCCTCCGATCCGCAGGCATCCCTGCCGCAGCACACCCCCGGCACCGGCGGCAACGACAAAAACTCAAAGGGGGCCGAGACCCGCATCACCCCCGAGCAGGCCAAGCAGCTCTTCGCGCTGGTCGATCAGCTCATGCAGTTCTCCTCGCAGGAAACCGGCCTGCCCATCAAGAGCAGCGTCAAGCGCCAGCTCACCAGCCGCACTGAAGTCGAAGGCTACCTCAAGGAGAAGTTCGATGAAGACGAGGGAGCAAAACGCCTCCAACGTGGCGAAATCGTCTTGAAGAAATTCGGCCTCCTCGATCACGACTTCGACCTCAAGCCCTTCCTCCTGGCGCTCCTGAAGGAGCAGATCGAAGCCTACTACGACTCCAAGGCCAAGACCGTCAACCTCCTCGACTGGATCAGCATCGACGAGCAGAAGCCGGTCCTCGCCCACGAGCTCACCCACGCCCTCCAGGACCAGCACGTCGACCTGGAGAAGTGGAGCGACCAGACCCCATCCGACGTCTCCACCAACTACCGCGAGGACATTGACCACCTGGCCAAAGACGAGATGGACACCGCCCGCGAAGCCGTAGCCGAAGGCCAGGCCACCGCCGTCATGATGGACAACATCCTCAAGCCCATGGGCAAGAGCCTGCTCAAAGATCCTGAAGTCGTCGAGTTCATCAAGCAGCAGATGACCGGCTTCGACAGCTCCCCCGTCATGGCGCGAGCCCCGCTTCTGCTCTCCGAGTCGCTCCTCTTCCCCTACCGCGAAGGCCTCAGCTTCGAGCAGGATCTGTGGATGGACCAGGGCCAGAAGGCCGCCTTCGCCGGCGCGCTCGACCGCCCGCCGAGTTCCACATGGGAGATCATCAACCCGCGGGAATTCGAGAAAGCCAGGATCCCCGTCGTGCCCAGGATGCCCGACATTCACCCACTAGTCGACAAGGTCTACAAGCCCTACGACATCGGCCAGGTCGGCGAGCTCGACCTGCACATCCTCGCGCAGCTTTTCGGTGGAGACACCGCCGCGCACGATCTGACCCCCGCCTGGGACGGCGGCATCTACTGGGCCGGCCAGCAGCGCAGCGCCACACCCGCCCAGCAGACCACCACCAAGTCCATTGCCTTTTTTTATCTCTCCTCGTGGAAGTCTGAAGCCTCCGCGCAATCCTTCGCCAAGCTCTACACCAGCTCGCTGGGCCGCAAGTACTCCGGCCTGCACCCTGACGAAACCGCCACCCACTCCGCCCCCGCCTCCGACGCCCAAGCCGGCGGCGTCGAGCAAGTCTTCACCACCGACGAAGGCCCCGTAGTCATCACCACGAGAGGCAAGCAAGTCTTCGTAGCCGAGAGCTTCGACCTCAACACCGCCAGAAAGCTGACGTCGCTCATCCTCGACGCACAAGGCAGCGGCGAACTCACGATGACCGCCTTGCAGCGCCACACCAGCCCCCTCACGCCAGCCGGCACGCTGCCAGTCCCCTCAGCCACGTTGAGCGGCGGCCTGGTCCACCTCTTCGCCGACTGCGGCGTAATGAAATCCGCCGTCCACGCCGGCATGAAAGTAAGAGCCTTTCAGCCAGTGAACTAATTAATAATCACAACCCTCCGTGCCCGTCCTTGCGGATTTTTTCTGCCGCAAGGACGGGGGGACACAGACCCGCGTACCCCAGCATTTGGATATCTACTAATCAGATCGCTATCGTCCGATCCCACCCTCAAGTCCTCGTTTCTTCTATTCCTCAGTCCCTTAATCCTTTAGTCCCTATTCCATATTCCCTGACTAGTCCCTGGCTACTAAGTATTCATCCAGCAGCACCGCAACCAGCACCGCCGTAGGCACTGACACCAGCGCTCCCACCACCCCCGCAACCGCCGACCCCACCAGCAGCGCAACGATAATCGCCAGCCCCGGTAGCCCTACGCTCGATCGCATGATGCGCGGCGTCAGGAACGAGTTCTCCAGGTTGAGGTAGACCAGATAGAAGATGGCCACCCCCAGCACGCGTCCCCACGAGTCGAACGAAGCCACCAGCAACGCCAGGCAGACGCACACTGCCGCGCCTATGACCGGAATAATGTTCAACAGCCCGGTAAGAAAGCCCAGCGCGTAGGCATACCTGACATGGAGCGAGAGGTAGGTCACGGTGCTGGCCAGGCCCAGAATCAGCATCAGGCTTCCCTGCCCGATCAGCCATTTGCCCATGCGGCCCTTGGCGCGAATCAGCGCACCATCCAGCCGCACCCGCTGGCGAAGCGGGAAGAACGACAGCACCCAGCGGTAGGCCACGTCGCCTTCCAACTCGAAATAGATAGTCAGGATCAGGCCCATCGCCAATGTGAATACCGCGCTTGCCCAGTTCTTTATCGATAGCAGAACGTAAGCCGCGCTGTTGCCAACGGTGCTTACTACGCGCTCCGTTAGTTCGTCAAGGTTCACCTGGTCGGCAAACGGCAGCCGCTGCGCCTTCTCGAGCAGCGCCGGGACCCGCTGCGGCGCCTCCTTGGCAAAGTCGCGCAGATCGCGCACCACCGGCGGCACGGCCAAGGACCCGAAAATCGCGATCCCGCCCACCACCAACAGCAAAAGAACAAAAATAGCCGAGCGCCTGAACGGCTGGAAGCGGCCGATGCGCAATCCCGCAATGAAGGTCACCATCGGCTGCAACACCACCGCAAACAGCGCGCTCACGTAGAGCAGCAGCAGCACGTCCCTCAGCAGCCACGCCAAGTAGCCGGCAAAGCCGATTGCGAACGTAAACACAATGTAGCTGCGGGCGGTGCGCCGCGACGTCGTGGCCAAGGCGCCCGTCGTTGGTGTCTTGCCTTCTTGCACTAAGTCAGGTTGGATTACTCGCCTCCGCTCAAAATCGAGCCCACAATGCCGCCAAGAAGTCCGGCGCCGGCAGCCGCCGGAGCCTCGCGCCGGCCCGAAGGCAGGTATTCGCTGATTTGATGCGCGAGTCGCGAAATCGGCAATGTTTGCAGCCATACTGACCCAGGCCCCATCAGTTGCGCCAGGAAGATGCCATCACCGCCGAAGATCATGTTCTTGATGCCCGGCACCATGGTGATCTGGAACGAGACCGTGGACATGAATGCGCCCACGTGGCCCGGATGCACCCTCAGCACTTCGCCCGGCTGTAGGTCTTTGCGAATCAGCTCGCCCGATAGCTCCAGCCACGCCGTCCCGTATCCTCCCACCTTCTGCAGCACAAAGCCGTCGCCGCCAAAGATGCCCGCCCCCAGCGACTGCTGGAACCCGACGCTCAATGTCACCTGCGGAGTGGCGCACAGAAAGCCGTGACGATGGACCATGTATTCCGCGCCCTGTCCCACCTGCACCGGCACAATGTGCCCCGGAACCTTGGTGCAGAAGGCTACCTCCCCGGGATACTGCCAGGCGCGGTATTCAGTCATGAAAAGGCTGCCCCCGCCAACTACGCGTTTGAACACGCCCAACAGCCCGCCGCCCCCGCCCATTTGCGTATGAGTGGTCATCTGGACCGACTGTGTCATCCACGAAAGCTCGCCGCTTTCAGAAAAGACACTTTCGTTGGGATCGAGCTGAACTTCAAGCACCGGCATGGTGGTGCCCTGAATGCGGGTCTGCATGGATTGCCTCCTGGCTGGCAACAGTGTACACATGTCGGATACGATTCCCCTGCCGCATCCGTTCCGCGGGCGTCGCATTCGGGTCCGCACCGAGTCCTGCAAGTGCACGGTAATCGCAACCAAATGCTCGGAACAAATGTCCGCAGCGGAGCAAACGCTTATTGCGTGCGGCGAACCTGCGGAAGTGCCCAGGCAAACATCACTCCTCCGCTTCCGCTTACAACATATTGCTGCCCGTCCAATTCGTAAGTGATGGGAGACGTCTGCATCGGAGCTCCTGTCTGCGCATGCCACAGAGTCGTACCGTCGGCCGTCAGCAATGCCAGGATGTTTCCGGTGGAATCTCCCGTAAACGTCAATCCCGCATCCGTGGTGAGCACGCCTGCCCCAGACCCACCCAGGCCCACCTCGTGGCTCCAGCGAATCTTGCCCGACTGGTAATCAATGGCTTCGATCACGCCCTTTCCCCACACATCGTAATCGGCCCCTGCCCAGCCGTACGCACCATCCTCCGGTTTGGCAAAGTAGATGCTCCAGCTGGGGTGCGCGTCCACGATGAACAACCCCGTCTGCGGATCGAAGCTCGGCGAACGGTAGTTGGTCAAGCCGCCTTCGTCGGGAGCAATCAACCTCCCGTCCCGCTTGGGGTTCTTCTCCGGATTCGGAATGGGGCGCCCGTCCTTGTCGATTCCGAGAGCCCAGTTTGCCGGCCCGTACGGAGCCGTCAGCAGGCTCTTTCCATTGGTGCGGTCGAGGACAAAGAAATATCCATTGCGCGAGCTCTGCATCAGCATTTTTCTTGGTTGGCCGTGAAAGTTCGCGTCCACCAGAACCGGAGTCTCCACCGCATCCCAGTCATGCGTATCGTGCGGCGACGCTGAGAATCCCCAAACCAGCCTGCCGGAGTCCGGGTTGATGGCCACAATGCTGCACGTCCACGTGTTGTCTCCCGGCCGTACGTCGCCGTTCAACACCGGGGTCGGATTCCCCGTGCCCCAATACACAAGATTGAGATCGGGATCGTAAGTGCCCGTCATCCACGTCATGCCGCCAGTGGTGGCGTTCGGCGTGCCCGCGCGCGGAGTCGCCAGCCATTGCCACTGCAGCGCCCCGCTCTCCGGCTCGAACGACCGCAGCAGGCCGGGGATGTTATCCAGGTCGCCGCCCACGCCCACGATCACATGGTTGTTCACCACCAGTGGCGCCATGGTGGACCAATAGCCCTGCTTGACATCCGCAATCACCCTGTCCCAGCGAAGGCTCCCGTCTTTTGCATTCAGCGAAAGCAGGTGCGCATCGGGAGTGGTGAAGAAGAGCCATCCTTTGTACATGGCCACGCCGCGATGGCCTATGTGGTCGCCCTCCGTAGTCGGATGATTGAAATGCCAGATCATGTGTCCCGAACGCGCGTCCACCGCCCAAATGTTGTCGGGAACGGTAAAGTAAAGGATCCCATCCACAAACAGCGGCGAAGACTTGATCACGGCGGGCTGGTTGGTCTGAAACGCCCATGCAAGAGCGAGGGAATTCACATTGGATGGCCCGATCTGGGTGAGCCGGCTGTGGCGTTCACCGGAATAGTCTCCGTGATAGAGTGGCCAACTGTCGGGCGATGGATGCAGCAAATTGGCGGGATCCAATTCCTGCCCGGTTAACCCGCGCGATCCGGACGCTCCACCGAGAAGAACGGCTGTGGC
>Ga0210394_10009164_pt1 | contig 10028 bp, 4 predicted proteins | sample IncBWC12MmetaG_FD_160121 | JGI IMG/M metagenome (GOLD analysis project Ga0210394, IMG submission 160121) | Forest soil microbial communities from Barre Woods Harvard Forest LTER site, Petersham, Massachusetts, United States - Inc-BW-C-12-M | ecosystem: Environmental > Terrestrial > Soil >...
ACGCGCAAGGTCTGTGGAGCGCCCTGGAAATTGGGCGCTGTGCGCGAGTCGAACGGCTGGCGTTCGGTCACCTGGACTTCCAGCGCGACCTGGGCATCGACGGCGAAAACGAAGAGATTCTATTCGCGCGTTCGCAACTCGTGCTGACGTCGCGCCTGGCCGGAATCCACGCACCGCTGGACGGCATCACCGCCGCCCTGGACGACGACGAGAAATTGTGGCGGGATGTCGAGCGCGCCCGGAAGCTGGGCTTCGGCGGAAAATTGTGCATTCATCCCAAGCAGATTGAGACCGTGAATGCCGGCTTCCTTCCCTCGGAAAAGGATATCGAGTGGGCCAGGCAAGTGATCGCGGCGGCCGAAGCGTCCGGTGGCGGCGCGGTACGTATGGGCGCGGAAATGGTCGACGCGCCGGTGGTGGCGCGCGCGCGGCACATCCTCGATTTGACGGCGGGGCAAGAAAAGTAGGCGTCTTAGAAGCGATGTAGGCGCATTTGCTCTCTAAACGCGCGGCCTGTATTCTGGATTATCCACGAAGCGACGGAGCAAAGGAGGACAGGATGAGACGCCCAATTCTGATGACCATCACTCTCCTGTGCCTGGCGGGCATCGCCGCCATGGCCATGGCCGACGAGGGCATGTGGCTTTTCAACGTCCCGCCGACCGCGCAGGTAAAGGCGAAATACGGCTTCGATCTGACGAAAACGTGGCTGGACCACGTTCAGCTTTCCTCGGTGCGATTCAACAACGGCGGCTCGGGATCGTTTGTATCGGCCGACGGCCTGACCTTCACCAATCATCACGTCGGCGCCACTTGCATCCATGAGCTTTCGACCGGTGGCAAGGACTACATGAAGACCGGCTTCTACGCGCGGACGCAGGCCGAGGAAGCCAAGTGTCCCGACCTCGAATTGAACGTGCTGCAGAATATCGAAGACGTTACCGCCAAGGTGAATGCGAATGTGAAGCCGGGAATGTCCGTAGCCGATCAGGCGCAGGCGCAGCGGGCGGCGATGTCCGCGATCGAGCAGGCCTGCGCGACGGGCGCGAATACGCGTTGCGACGTGGTGACGCTGTATTCGGGCGCGATGTATCACCTCTACAAGTACAAGAAATATACGGACGTGCGGCTGGTCTTCGCGCCGGAGTACGAATCGGCATTCTTCGGCGGCGATCCGGACAATTTTGAATTTCCGCGCTATGACCTCGACGTTACATTTTTCCGCGTGTACGAAAATGACCGGCCGGCGCGGCTGGACAATTACCTCAAGTGGTCCACCACGGGCGTGAAGGAAGGCGACCTGATTTTCGTTTCGGGTCATCCCGGCTCGACGGGACGGCTGAATACGATGGCGCAGCTTGAATTCCTGCGCGACACGTCGTACCCGGTGGCGCTCGAATCGCTGGCGCGGCGAGACGCGGTGCTCAAGAAGTTCGGCGGCCTATCAGAAGAAAACGCGCGCATCGCACAGGAAGACATTTTCGGCATCGAGAATTCGCTCAAGGCCATCAAGGGCTACCAGTCGGGCCTGCTGGATAGCGCTGTGATGGCCAAGAAGGCGGCCGAGGAAACCAAGATGCGCCAGGCCATCGCCGCCGATCCGCAAATGAAAAGCCAGTACGGAGATCCATTCGCCGAAATCGGCAAAGCCATGGATGTAGAGAAGCAGATCTATCTTCCGCTGACTTATTTCGAGCGGCTGGGCGGGTTCCGCAGCGACCTCGCGGGCATTGCTCGCGCCCTGGTGCGCGCAGGCGACGAACGCGCCAAGCCCAACGGCGACCGTTTGCGCGAATATCGCGACACGGCATTGCCTTCGCTGGAGCAGGCGCTTTTCTCGACGGCGCCCATCTACAAAGCGCTGGACGCGGCGACCATGGCCGATGCGCTGGCGGAAATGAAAGAGAAAATGCCGCAGGACCCGTTGGTGAAGCAGGTGCTGGGCGACAAGCCAGCGGCGGAACTGGCGCAATCGCTAATCTCAGGCACGCATCTGGACGACATCGCGGTCCGAAAGCAACTCTACGAGGGCGGGCTGAAAGCGGTGCAGGCCAGCGACGACCCGCTGATCGTTCTGATGCGCGAGATCGATCCGGAATCGCGCGCGGTCCGGAAACGATTCGACGATGAAGTGGACGCCGTGGTGCGCAACTATGGCGCGGCGGTGGCCAAGATCCACTTCGCCACCGGAGGCAAGGATACCTACCCCGACGCGACGTTCACGCTGCGGCTGGCCTACGGCACCGTGCGCGGCTTCACGGAAAATGGAGAAGGTGTCGTGCCCAAAGGGACCAAGCTTCCCTTCTTCACCAAGATCGGTGGCGCGTACCAGCACGCCGCCGAGCACGGCAATCAAGATCCGTATCGACTGCCGGATAGCTGGATGAAGGCCAAGTCCAAGGTCAATCAGAATACTCCGCTGGACATCGTGCAGACGGCGGACATCATCGGCGGAAATTCCGGCAGCCCAGTTGTCAACCGCGCCGGCGAGGTGGTGGGAATTATTTTCGACGGGAATATCCAGTCGCTGCCTTGGAATTTTGTGTATGACGATTCGATCGGACGCGCCATTCACGTGGATTCGCGAGGCATCCTGGAAGCCGTGAGGAATATCTACGGGGCGAGCCCCCTTGCAGATGAACTGCTGGGCAAAACGGCCCGCCGCTAACCGGGACTTTTCGCCTGAACCATTCTCCCTGGTTTGCAGGCGGAATCTGTTCCGTGCTGGCATGTTGCTTCCCTATCGCCTGGGGCGTATCCTGTAGATACGCATCGCAGATCGTGTGTGCGTGCACGTGGTGTTACCACCAGGAAGATCCCACCTCAGGGTCGGCCTGCCATGCGTACCGGAGGGTACCCGATGGGTTCGCTCTATCCCCAGCCAAGATTCTTGAGATTCGTAAGTTCGACGTGGCCGCTCGCTCGATTTGCCGGCCGTTTGCTGCTGGCCGTTGCAGCCGTCTTGCTGGCGACGACGGGCTTGCGGGCCGCCGATGCTCCGGCCATCATTCCGCTTGATCAGATCAAGCCGGGAATGCAGGGCGTGGCCTACACGATCTTTGCCGGAGACCAGATCGAAAAGTTTGATTTGGAAGTGATTGGCATATTGCCGAACCTTCTCGGGCCGAGGCAGTCGGTTATTCTTGTGCAGTTGAAAGGCCCGCACGTGGAACATACCGGCGTGGTTGCGGGAATGAGCGGCAGCCCGGTTTACATCGACGGCAAACTGGCCGGCGCCCTCTCCTTGAAATTCGGGCAATTCACGAAGGAGCCGTTGGCGGGAGTGACGCCGATCGAGGATATGCTTTCGTTGCCGGCGGAAGAAGAACCGCTTTCTGCAGCAAACAGCGCAGCCGGCGCGGAATCGGAAGGCTGGTCGGAGGCCTCTGCCGGCACGCTGGCGCTGGCGGTCCCGCACTATCCTTTGCCGAACGAATGGGCCCGCACGACCGGCATTTCGTCCGGCGCGTTTTTGCAGCCGATTGCGTCGCCGCTTGTTTTTTCGGGCTTCCTGCCCGCCACGCTGCGGCAATTCGCGCCTGACTGGGAAGCCTACGGGATGGTAGCGACGCCGGGCGGTTCAGCGGAACCTCAACCGGACGACGCGAAAATCAGCCCCGGCGACATGGTCAGCATGGATCTGGTGCAGGGCGATCTGTCCATGAACGTGGCTTGCACGGTAACCGCCATCACGGACGATCGGGTGTACGCGTGCGGCCACCCATTCCTTGGTCTGGGCGGAGTCCACATCCCGATGGCGCGGGGACGCGTGGTCACCACTTTGTCGTCGGATATGGACTCGACCAAGATCGTGAACTCCGGCGGCGTGATTGGCACGCTGACGCAGGACCGGCTTACAGCGGTGATGGGACGGCTGGGCGCTCCGCCGCCGATGATCCCGGTGACGCTTACCGTGGTCACACCAGCCGGCGAAAAACAAATCAACGTGCAGATGATCTCCGACCGCAAGCTGACTCCGCTGCTGGCCGGCATGGTGTTCTTCAATAGCTTGACGCAGAACACGACCTACGGCGAAGGAACGACCTTGCGGCTGAGCGGCAGCATCGACATCAAGGGACACGCGCCGGTCACGCTCGAGAATATGTACACGCCGACCGACCAGCTCACACCGGACGGCTCGATGGTGGCGGCGGGGGTCCAGGGCTTGTTCAATCGCATCTTCTCCAACCCCTACGAGACGCCCACTATCGAGCGGGTCACGCTGCGAGTGGACAGCCTGCCCGAGCGGCGGCTGGCGCGGATTGACAACGCCTGGGCCGAAACCTCCGAAGCAGCTCCGGGCGATTCTGTGACCATTAAGGTGATGTTGCGGCCTTACCGCGGCGCACCGGTGATTCGCGAGATTCCCATTACGATTCCGCTGCAGGCGACGCGCGGCAGCACGTTGCGAGTGCAGGTGAGCGATTCGGAGACGCTCAACCGCGTCCCTAATCAGCTGGCGCAGGGACGACTGGCCAGCCTCGAACAGCTCATCAATCTGCTCAACCGCACGCGGCGCAATGATCGCGTTTACGTTGAGCTCCTCAAGCCGGTGCCGACCTTGATCCTCGAAGATAAGGAACTGCCCGGCGCTCCGCTTTCTCAACTGAACGTTCTGAACCAGACACTGCCGCCCGATTCGGCCTTGTTGCGGGAAACCGCACTCGGCGAATGGTCGCTTCCTCTGGACGAGGCGGTAGCAGGCACTGCCTCGGTTATAATCAAGGTTCAGTAAACGCCTTGCCCGGCAGGCGCGTCCTAACGTTTTCTGTTCGGGCTGCAGCTAGAACCCGGACCCGATGCAGCGCCACTCTGGCCCCTGAGGCCCAAGGAATCGCAATCACGATGAAAACTCTGTCGAGAATCACGTGCTGGAGGCTTGCGGGAATCTTGGCCACGCTCGCTGTGGCCGTCTTCTTTACCTTCAGCGGCGCTGTGCCGGCGCTCGCGGAACATACCCGCTTCTGGCGGCAGTCCGACTATGAAAATTTCGATCGCGGCACGGCCAAGGGCACGGCGGTGCGCAGCGACGGCAAGGTCATGCTGGCGCCGAAGTTTGCGCCGCTGGCCGACTCGGGATTGGCTTATCTATGGGACCTGAAGCTCGACTCACACGGAAACCTGTACGCGGCTGGAGGCTCCAATGCCAAGGTGGTGCGCGTGGACGCCGCCGCGAAGATGACCACCGTTTTCGATTCGAGTGAACTCACAGCGCAGGCGCTGGCCATCGACCGCAAGGACAACGTGTACGTTGGGACGTCGCCGGATGGCAAGGTCTACAAGATCACGCCCGAAGGGCAGCGGTCCGTCTTCTTCGATCCGCAAGCGAAATATATCTGGGCGCTGGCGCTGGGCGCCGATGGCACGTTGTACGTGGCTACCGGCGACAACGGCAAGATTTTCTCCGTGGCTCCCGACGGCAAGGGCGACGTTTTCTACGCGAGTTCGGAGACGCACATCCGCGCATTGGCGCTGGACGGAAAAGGCAATCTGCTTGCCGGCACGGAGCCCGGCGGGCTGGTGCTCCGCATCCCGCTCAACGCGCCGGCGGCTGCGACGACTGCGGCTCGCGGAACTGCCGGCCAAAACGCCGGAGCTACGCCGGCAGCAGGGCGCCAAGCATATGTGCTCTATGAAACCAATCGCCGCGAGATCACCGCGCTGGTAATGGATGCATCCGGAAATATCTATGTCGGGGCGATCGGGGATAAAGCGCGCGCGCCGCAGGGTGGCGGAGTTCAGGCGCCAACGGGACAGCAGCCTCCGGCGGGCGGTGGCGGCGGGCAGGGTGGAGGCGCACCAGGACAGCCGGGAGCCCCCCCTGCAGGGCTTCCAGCGTTTCCAGCGGTCAACGCTTCCGCCGTATATCGCATTGCCCCCGACGGTTCGCCGGACGAGCTGTGGACCTCCCGCGAAGACATCCTGTATTCGCTGGGCGCTGCGCAGGATGGAAAGCTGCTGCTGGGCACAGGCAACCAGGGCGCGATTATTCAACTGGACGACAACCGCCTTTTCTCGCGCCTCACCAAGAGCAACACCGGGCAGATCACGGGACTGGCCCGCGCCGCGAACAGAAAGATCTTCGTGGCCACCGCTAATCCGGGAAAGATTTTCACCCTGGGGCCGGAACTCGAAGCCGAGGGAACCTTTGAGTCGGAGCCGTTCGACGCGCGCCTCTTCTCCCGCTGGGGACGGCTGACCTGGTGGGGCGAGAACAGCGCGCCGGGAGCCGACATGTATGTTCGCGCCGGGAATACCTCGGATCCGGAGAACAACTGGAGCCCGTGGGCCGGACCATATCGGGATGGCTCCAAGGGCGAAGAAGTGCAGGCGCCGGCGGCCCGATTCGTTCAATGGAAGGCCGTCCTGCGCAACGGAAAGGGTCCGGCGCCGGAAATTTCCTGGGTTGATCTAGCTTACCTGCCCAAGAATGAGCCTCCGCGAATCGACGCGATCGCGGTGCAGAACCCGGGCGTGCGCGCTGCCGCCGCGGGCGGCGGAGGTCAGGGCCCGGGCGGCGGAGTCCAACTGCGCCTGCCGGTCGCAACGCCTGGCAATGCGGCGCAAGGGCGACAGCAGCCAACGGAAACTCCCGCGGTCAATCCGCGCTTCGAGGTTCCTCCGCAGGCCTTCGCGCAAAAAGGCCAACAGGCCGTGCTGTGGGCCGCCGACGATCCGAACGATGACGATTTGACTTTTTCGGTGTATTACCGCGGCGAAAATGAAAAAGACTGGAAGCTGCTGCGAGACAAAATCACGCAGCGATTCTATTCCTGGGACACCACCTCCATGCCGGACGGAGCCTACTATCTGAAGATTGTGGCGTCGGATGAACGCTCCAACCCGGCCGGCGATGCACTCAGCAGCGAGCGCGAGAGCGACCGGTTTGTCGTGGACAACACGCCGCCCGATATTTTGGGCATCGCCGCCGAACCGCTGAACCCACCGACGTCGGGGGTCACCGTGCGCTTCCGCGCCAGCGACGCCACCAGCGCGATTGTCTCGGCGCAGTACAGTGTGGACGCCGGCGACTGGACTCTGGTTCTGCCGACCGGCGGCGTAAGCGATTCGCTGGACGAGCCTTACGCCATCGCCCTGCGAGACCTCAAGCCGGGCGAGCACACTGTGACCGTGCGCGCGTACGACGAGTACGACAATCTCGGCGCCGGCAAGGTCACCTTCACCGTACCGGCGGGCAGGCGTTAGGGGCGGGCTGGACTCGGGCCGGTCGCCGCGGCAGTCAGCCTCAAGCAACCAACCGTCTCGCTCGACAATCGGCAAATGGGTCTCCACGCGCACTCTAACGCCGCTCTTGCCGGCCGACGCATTCGGTTCAACGTGAACGACGCGCGCGCTAATGGGATAATGCATGCCGTGACAAAATAGCCTGGAGAAGCGATGAGCACGCCTTCGCAGCAGCAGTCGCAGATGCCGGCCGTGGGGCCGAACTTCAATGACGTCCGCGCGGCTCACTGGCGTATCGCCCCGCACGTGCATCGCACGCCGGTGATGACTTCGGCTTCGCTGGATGCTCTGGCCGGCGCGAGGCTGTTTTTCAAGTGCGAAAATCTGCAGCGCTCGGGCTCGTTCAAGATGCGCGGGGCCAGCAACGCAGTCTTTTCTCTGAGCGAACAGGAAGCCGCGCGCGGCGTAGTCACGCATTCTTCCGGCAACCATGCGGCGGCGCTGGCGCTGGCGGCGCGCAGACGCGGTATTCGCGCCTGGATCGTGATGCCGTCGGATGCGCCGCAGATCAAGCGGCGGGCCGTGGAGACGTACGGCGGAGAGATCACTCTATGCGAGCCGACGTTGGCCAGCCGCGAAGCCACCGCTGCGGAGGTCATGCGGCGGACCGGGGCGGTGCTCGTACATCCCTACGACGACGACCGGATCATCGCCGGACAGGCCACCGCGGCGCTCGAACTGATCGAGGAAGTGCCGGACCTGGACTTTGTGCTGGCGCCCGTTTCCGGAGGCGGGCTCTTGAGCGGAACCGACATCGCCGCAAAAGCCTTGCGTCCGGCATCGCAAGTCATCGGCTGCGAACCGACGCAGGCCGACGATGCCGCGCGTTCTCTGGCCACGGGCAAATTGCAGCCCGCCGGAAGTGGCGCCACCATGGCCGACGGTCTTCGCGCGACTCTTTCCTTGCGCACGCTGAGCATCCTGCAGCGCAGCGTAGGCTCCATCGCGCTCGTGACCGAAAACGAAATTGTCGCGGCCATGCGCCTGCTGTGGGAACGCCTGAAGCTCGTGGTGGAGCCCTCGGGCGCGGTGGCGGCGGCTCCTGCGCTCTTCCGCCAGATTCACGCGGAAGGCAAGAAAGTGGGGATCATTCTTTCCGGCGGCAACGTGGATCTGGACACGTTGCCTTTCGGACGCGAGCGCTAGTTCACAGTCAGCGTCATCGCGGTCGAACGACTTACGCCGCCGATCATGCCCGTCACCGTCACCCCGGTGGTGCCGGTGCTACTTCCGGTAGGCGCGTCTACAATGAAGACATAGTTTGAAGTGGTGGTGCTCGTGGTCAGAACGGTGCCCGTGCTGCCGCCACCTCCTCCGCAGCCGATCGCCATCGCCAGCACGCCGGCAAGGGCCAGACCCGGCGCCCAAAGTCGCCGGCGAGGCGGCGAAGTCGAATGGGCTTCTCGAAGCCACTGGCGCCTGGCGCGAAGTGCCGCTGCCCAAAAGCAAATCGCCACCACGACCATTCCCAGCGGCCACCAACGATTTGCAGGAGTTTTCTCAGGCATCGGCGGAACGGCGCTGGCCACGGGCGAAACCGAGCAAGTGACCGCGGTAAGAGGCGCGGAGGCGGCACAAGTGAAAACTGGAGTGCCGGCAAACCCGTTCGGCGCTGTGAGCACCACTTGAGTCGAGCCGCAAGATCCGCGCTTGACGGTCAAACGCGCTGCGGAGACGGCGATCGAAAAATTCGGAGAAACGCTTGCGCCGGCGGCGGGTGTGGCGACCGTCGTCCAGTTGCCGACCAGGTTCTGTGCGTTGATGCTGCCGAGGCCGGTGACCTGGTCGTAGCCCGCGCCGGCGACGTATCCGAGCGCTACGGTACCGTTCTGAACGCAGTCGGGCAGATTGGCGGGCTGAAAAGGGACAGCGTTGTTGCCGGTGGTAGTGTCATTAAAAAAGCTGGCTCGTGAACCCGTGTTGGCCATCGCATACAGGTGAGGATTCACGTTGCCCTGCCCATTGGGTGTGTTCGCCTGTTGGTTGATCAAACCAACAATTCCGGCAAACACGGGCACGCCAGTGGACGTTCCGCCGAAAAACGTTAGATTCCCTCCAGCAGTTTGACGAAAACCGACGACGCAGGTGGGCTGAAACGTCCCGTTGCTATTGTCCTCCGAACACGCGAGGTAGCCATCGTGGCCCCCGGAAGCGCTGAAAGATATGTCCGGCACGTCCCGCGCGCCATCATTGGGCACTCCCGAGCCTGTCTGCCAACTCGGCTTCGGGAAGTAGATGCTGCTGCCCCCACCGGTAGCGGCCAGGCCATTTTGGGCATTCGTGTCGTTCCAAGATGTCTCCGGGATATAAGATCGCGCGCTGTTTAGAACCTCATTGCCAATAGACCCGAGCCAATAGCCGCTGGAAATGGGAGGGTCGTTCGCATCGCCGCTGAACTCCGTGCCGCCGACCGAGGTCACATACGGCGTCGCACCAGGGAGATCCACCGCCAACCCTTGCTGCGCGGGAACGTTGCTGTCGCAGTCAGCGGCGCCTGAGTCGCCTGAAGGAGCAATGATGGTGATTCCAAACGCGTTCGCCTGTTGCGCCTGGGACGCCAACGCACTGGCGTTGGACTGCGTGAAGCCGATCACCCCGGTTGGGTCTTCGCAGAGCCCATAACTCATGCTCGCGACCGGCGCTACCTTGTTGTCAATGACATAGGTCAAGGCGTCGAGGACTCCGTTACCGTTGACCGGGTCGGCGTAGACGTACAGGATAGTGGCGTTCCTGGCCACGGCGCCCACCCAATCCAGATCCAAGTTCGCTTCGTCTATGTCGCC
>Ga0210394_10009165_pt1 | contig 10027 bp, 7 predicted proteins | sample IncBWC12MmetaG_FD_160121 | JGI IMG/M metagenome (GOLD analysis project Ga0210394, IMG submission 160121) | Forest soil microbial communities from Barre Woods Harvard Forest LTER site, Petersham, Massachusetts, United States - Inc-BW-C-12-M | ecosystem: Environmental > Terrestrial > Soil >...
AGCGGACGACGATTATGTCGCCCTTTGCCACTTTCTTGCGCCAGACGTCAGCCCATAGATCGAAGAGGTAATGCAAGTACACGTTGGCGATCAGCGGTGAAACCACTGCTCCCTGCGGTGTACCCAGCTTCGTCTCCGACCACTGGCCATCTTCCGACACTCCCGCCTTCAGCCATTTCTGGATTAGGCGAAGTATCCTCCGATCGGCCACCCGATGCTCGATGAACTTCATCATCCATTCGTGGCTCAGATTATCGAAGAAGCCACGGATGTCGGCATCAAGCACCCAGTTCACCCGCTTCCGTTGAATGCCCACCGTCAGCGCGTCCAGCGCCTGATGCGGGCTGCGACCGGGACGAAACCCGTAAGAGAATCCTTTGAAGTCGACCTCATATATCTGGTTGAGGATCGTCACCACAGCCTGTTGAACGATTTTGTCCTCCAGCGCTGCGATGCCCAACGGACGTTGCCGCCCGTCAGCCTTCGGAATGAAGACTCGTCTTGACGGTTTTGCCCGATACGCTCCACGGTGCACCCGGCTGTGCAGATCGACGAGTCGATCCTCAAGCCCGGTTTCATATTCCTGCCACGTTACGCCGTCTACTCCGGGCGAAGCCTTACGCTGAAGCGCGTAGAAGCTGTCTCGGAGTAAATCAACGTTAAGATGGTGGAGCAAAGCAGTGAACCGCTCCTGCTTTCTTTCCTTTGCTGCCTTCCGCACACCGTCCAACCCCTGGGACATGCGCTTCCCACTCTGTGTCGGGTGCATGTGCGACTGAACGATGTTCTCCTTTGCCTGTGCCCTTCCCTCCCCAACCTCCGCGGAAGGTTGCCCTCCCTTGTTCGGCTGGTTCACAGGTACTACGACACAGTCCGACTTCTCCGGCACGTACATGTCCGCAGTGCGGCTTTTGGCCTTCGCGGACCGGCCTTGATCGTCAGACCAAGGCGTGCTGGAGATCTCCCGGTTCTCGTGCATGTTGTTTCTCAGCGTGCGCGGGTTCTCAGACTACGCAGGACCGACAGTCCACTCGCGTTTAGCGTGGCTGCCGTGTTGCCTTCCTCCCACTCGGAATGAAGTCGGCGTCCTGATCTACGGGCTTTTCGCAGCTCAATCGCCCCGCCCACCGATGCCTCTATCTACGCTTCAAGAGACACCTCGCGATGTCCCCAGCAAGATTCGAGGCCAGGATGGATTCGCTAGTTCCTTTCCTGTAGGGCTCTTGCATCCCCTACAACATGCCGGTTTACCCCGGCGCTCTCCGGGTTGCCCGTGACTCGCCCAAAAAAATGCCGCGAGCCTTCGTTCGATGGAGATATGAGGAGTTATGCGTGCGCCGTGACTGTGGCGGGTAGGGTGAACTGAAATGTTGCGCCGCGTCCGGAGGCTGCGGCCCAGAGGCGGCCGCCATGGGACTCAACGATGGAGCGACAAATCCGCAGGCCCATCCCGGTACCGTGAGCTTTGGTGGTGAAGAACGCGTTGAAGATCTGGTCCGTCTGCTGCGGGGGCAACCCCACGCCAGTATCGCTGATGGTTACCAGAAGCTGCTCGTTGTCCGCTCGCTGTGACTTGATGGTGAGCTCCAGAGTCCCGTCCACAGCCTTCATCGCGTCGATGCTGTTAATCATGAGGTTCATCATGACCTGCTGCAATTGCACGCGATCCCCCATGACCTGGGGAAGATCTGCCGTGAGTTCCGTCCGGACGGAGATCGAGTATCGCGTTGTCTCACCGTGGAGCAGGACAATCATCTCTTCAATGACTTCGTTTACGTCGACCAATTCCAACTTCAGTGTACCTTTTTGGAAGAGGAGCCGAATTCGGCTGATGATTTCAGCCGCCCGCGTTCCGTCCTTCACAATCCTGGCGGCAGCCGCACGGGCCTTATCGAGATTTGGGACCTCGGACGCTAGCCAGTGGAGGCAGCTATTGGCGCTGGTGACCGCGGCAGCAATCGGTTGATTGACTTCGTGCGCCAGGGAAGCCGTCAGCTCCCCCATGGTGGTGACACGGCTGACGTGTGCGAGATCGGACTTCGCTTGGCGCAACGCCTCTTCGGCCCGGTGGCGTTCCTCGATGTCGATCGCTGTTCCATACCAATTAACGATATTCCCAAGCTCGTTGCGTAGCGGCACGTTGCGGATCAGCAGCCAGCGATAATCTCCGTCCATCCGGCGCACTCGTGCTTCGCTCTCCATCGCTTCCCCGGTTGCCACGGCTGCCTGCCAGTCGCCGATGTACCTCGTCAGATCTTCAGGATGAACTAAGGAACCCCAACCCCAGCCCAGCATGTCCTCCATAGATCGGCCAGTAAATTCCAGGAAACGCTGATTGATGAACTCAACGGAACCGTCGGGCCGAGCGCTCCAGGCGTGTGCTGGAATCGTATCGATGACCAGGCGGAGGCGATCTTCGCTGCCCTCTAGAGTGGAGTAGAGGTCTCGCAGGCGACGAGCCGTATCGTTAAACACTAGCCCGAGGTGAGCGAGTTCATCGTTGCCGGTGACAGACACCTGATATTGAAATTCCCCCCGCGCCAATGCCTTGGAGCCTTCCACTACCCGCGCCAGTGGCTGTGTGATGCTGCGAGTAATGGCCAGGCCGAGGATGGCGGCGATCAGCAGCGTGACGAGGGCGGTCAATGGCACCATCAGAAAAACTAGACGTTGCACGCGCTTAATGTTTAGCACCGTTTGGACCTGCTCCTCCCCGGCCTCGCGGTCCACTTTCTCGACGAGCTCCGAGGTCAGCGATTCCAGCGGCCGTACTTGGTTCGCTAGGCGCAGATGCACAGCCCGCCAGTCGCCAGATGCGGCCAGTGTGGTGATGGCCTCAAGCTGCCATGCCAACGCGCTCTGAACGGCATGCAGGGTAGGCAGGATGGTGGGATCTCGCTGCAGGTCGGAAGGCAGCAGGCTGAGGGCGTTCATTGCTCGACGAGTGTCCTCCAGGACCGCAGTCCGAAGGGGTTCGCCTTCTGCCACGAGTCGTTCGACGTCCTGGGAGTCCGCGAGTTCTTCCAGCCGATCGTGAAAAGCCAGCAGACTGGTATGCACGCGGAGCACGGCAACCAGTTTCTGGTCGATACCATTCAGGCGCTCCGCCTCCGTCCGAACCAAGTGGAATTGCCAAAGGATAACGGCATCCGCGGCTAACATCGAAAGGATGATGAGTACGAAGACGAGTATCAGGCGGGCGCCGATGTCGAACCGGCTGGCATGAAGAGTTTTCGCTTCAGCGCTTTTGACCCAACGTTTCAATCCTGTTGCGGTGTGAAGTCTCATCGCTTGTTCCTATCGAGCCATCGCTGGCATCGAACTCACGCCACACCCTTCGCGTAATTGAACCTGAAGCGGACGATCGCGGACGAGTTGCGAACTTCCCTTCACGGTTGGGCTGATCCCTCTCGAGGTGGTCCCTTCTTGAAACCGGTGATGCGAACCAACTCCTTTTCCAGGGCTGCGGCAGCTTCCGGCGCATTCTTCTCGCCAGTCAGCACGGAGTGCACGGCCTGGATGTATGCGTCGGTCACCTCCTCGTATTTTTTGCCGGTGACGTCCGAAGGACGCGAAACAATGCCGGTCCGGAACGCTTGACTCATAAGGTCAAAACGAGGATTTGGTTCACGTACCTCAGGCAGGTTGTAGAGTTCCGGTAGCGTGGGTGGCTGCGAAAGCACGTGGGACCGCTTCAACTGCACGTCTCTACGGGTGAGATACCGGACCAGCTCTAAGGCTTCACGGGGATGAGCCGAGAATCGGGAAACTGCCAATCCCCATCCTCCCAAGGTACCCACTCGGCCTGCCTTACCACCGGGCAGCAGGGCGATATCGAACGTATTTCGGATTAGCGAACCTGCCGCCTGGCTGTCAGCGTTGGCTGATGTCCAACTCCTCAAGAATGCCGCGTCGCCTGCTAACCAAACGTTCAGCGAATCCCACTCTCTGTATCCGACTACACCTGGGGGTGAGATGGAACCAACCCAGTGCGCCGCCCTTTGCCACGCCCTGATAGCCTGCGGATTATTCACGCTGATCGTCCGGTCCTCTTCGATGATCCGCCCGCCGCCTTCGGCTGACTGCCATTCCAGCGCGTCGCAGGTCAGCCCTTCGTCAGCCGCGCCTTGCCACACAAAGCCCCAAAACTGTTTCTTACCTTGGGCTCGTTCGCCAGCCTGAATTCGAGCCGCCATAATCTCCAGCTCATCCCATGTCTTGGGTGGCTCTCGATATCCATACCGTCGCAAAAGGTCGGTGCGATAATACAGAAGCCCGATGTCGGCACGATATGCCATGGCCACGAGCTTGTTATCCACTTTGTTGGCGGCGGCCATGGCCGGAAACTGGAGGGAGACCTCCTTGGCAAAATATGGCTTTAAATCTACGAAATACTCGGCAAGCATCCCAGGCCAAATCACGTCAATGCCGTAAACGTCAGGACCTGAGGCTTCTGTCCCAAGTAACTCTCGCCACAAAACTAGCCGTTGCCGCGCGGAATCCGGCGACGGCAGGATACTGACTCGGATCCCTGTCTCCCGAGTGAATTGCTGCAACTCCTGCTCGCGCGCCTCGCTGAAAGTCTTGTTCGACCACTCCTCCAGAAAGGTTAACGTAACCGGTTCATGAACAGGTGGCCGAGGACAACCTTGCAGAAGAAAAGAGAGCAACACAATGCAAATAGGGCTCGCCATCTTGCCACCGAGCGTAAAGACCACGGATTTCCTGTGCGAAACTCTCATGGAAGAAACATCGACAGATACTTAGAGCTTCCCGTTGGAGCAAAGCCTAGCACAGACTGCCGTTTCTGGACGAGTGGTCGGCAACCCTTACCTAATCGCGTTACGTCAGAGTTGCCCGTCATCGGCCCACAAGCGCGATGATTTCGTCTGGAACATGGGAACATCTGGCTGTGACGCCAGAGATCCGCTCTACCGGGGTTTATTTCGGAAGTGAATTTTAGATGCTGCGATATCGTGGGGTCGGTATCGCGCGAGCGGCGCGTTTGCACTGACGTGGGCGCACCTAGGCTCAAACAGTACTAGCTTCGCCCGCTGTCGAGAACGCCGCACAGGCCCGGTCGAGCCCCCCAGCGATGGCTGAGGCCCATTGCAGAGAACGTTCCCTGCCGCGAAACGTAACGTGCATCATCGCCTCGTCAAGCAATGCGATCGCCTCTGGTTCACCAGAAGGTCCAATAAAACCGCATCCCAGAAGGCCAGCCCACTCCGATCCTGAAGGGCTGTTCCCCAGATATTCATCACCGCTTTGGCGGGCATCACGCACTCGGCGGCGAGCGGCACGATCGTGAAGCGCTGAGACGATGGTTCGAACGGCTGGGCCGGCTGGCTCCTGCGTTGCAGCTCACAGTTCATGATGTATGGGTGAAAGGCGGCCCATGGAATACGACCGTGATCATGCGGTGGTCTGCAGTGCAGGATCTTCCGGATGGCTCACCCTATAACAACCACGGCGTTCACATTATTCGCATGCGTTGGGGCAAGGTGTTCGATATCGATGCAAACGAGGACTCCCAACTTGTTGCCGCATCTTTGCAGATATGGGCCGCATATGGCCTGAACGAAGCTCTTGCCGATCCAATTCTGAGTTAGCGGTAATCGCGGCATGAGACGAGGTGGAAAGAGAAAGGACCTTATGACCCAGACGAAGAGTGCTACAGACGCGATCGAAACGGACCGCACCACCCGCGCACTGGCGGTCGGTGCATTCGCTCTTGGTGGGGCGGCGATCGGGGCAATCGCGGTGGGTGCAGTGGCCATCGGGCGTTTGCGAATTCTGGAGGCTCGCATTGAGAAGCTCTCCATTGGCACACTCACAGTGGACCATCTGGACGTGCGCTCCCGATAAGTCCTTGCGCGCCTGCCGCAGTGATGCATCGGGGGAGGCTGACGGGGCAACCGGAAGGAACAGCATTACTTCCTGTTTGCCGACCACCCACCCAGAAGCTCGTTCTTTGCTTCCCACAACGGACCCTTTGGACTATGAGAAGGGCATGTCCGGTCACCCACTTGGCGATTTGACTTGATGCTGAAGAACGGTGAGTTTTCAGCTCTCGTGCAGTGCGATGAGTGGATCCACTTGGCTGGCGCGCCGCGCGGGAAGATAGCACGCAACCAATGCGACTGTCAGGAGCACAAGCGACGCTCCGGTGAGGCTGGCAGGATCGCTTGCGCCAACGCCGTAGAGAAACTTAGACAGAACGCGCCCAAGCAGAATCGAGAGCATCAGCCCGACTCCAACTCCGCAGGTGACGAGCATCATCCCCTGACGAAGAATCAGACGCAGCACGCTTGCCTGACCGGCGCCCAACGCCATGCGAACACCAATCTCGCGCCGACGCTGATTCACAGAGTAGGCCATGATTCCATAGAGGCCGATCGAGGCAAGTCCGAGCGCCAAGAATCCGAACACGCCGAGGAGCCCTACTCCCATTTTTGCGCCCCAAAGCGCTTGCTCGATCACTTTGGTTCCAGTTCGGATGTCGTCGATCGGCAGGGCGGGATCGATATTCCGGATTTCACTCTGGACGGAGGAGATCATCTGTGACGGATCATGCTCGGTCCTTACATAGAGAACCATCGACTCAGAATAATTTTGTCGCAGGGGAACGTAGACACAAGATTGTGGCGCTTCACCGAGCGTTTGGTAGTCTGCGGTCTTGACGATGCCAACGATTTGACGGAATTCCTTTTGGCCGGGCAACTGGAGGCGTTTGCCGAGGGGATCCTGGTGGGGCCAGTAGCGGCCCGCCATGGTGTCGTTGATGATCGCGACCGGAGCTGCGCCTTCGCGATCGCTTTGAGTGAATTCGCGACCAGTGAGGAGTGGGATGCCCATCGTCGTGAAATAATCGAGATCGATCGTATTTATGACGCTCGAAATTTCTTCAGATTTCTTTCGCTGCTCCTGGCCTTCCATTACCACGCCGCTTTGGGCGCGGCTAAACAGCGGTAGGTTTGCGGCCCATGAAACAGAGGCGACTCCGGGAACTGTTGCTAGGCGATCACGCACGTCTTTGTAGAACTGTTCTGTTCTGGTCCGGTCGTAACCCAACTGGCCGGGGTAGAGCAAGAAAACGGTGAGATTCTTTGTTTCGAAACCAGGGGTGATCAGGTATTCGCGCTGAACGCTGCGTAAAAACAGTGCTGCCGTAACCAGCAATACCAGAGAAACCGCGACTTGTCCTACCAGAAGCGAGTTGGCCAGACTGACGCGGCCGACACTCCGGCCAGCGGTGCGAGCTTCCTCCTTGAGCGCTTCAACGACGGGTGTGCGGGAAGAGCGCAGCGCGGGCGCGATGCCGAAGATCAGGCCGGTGAAGAGCGCGACAACGAGCACGAAGACGAAGACATTCGCGTTGAGATGGGGATCAACAAGGTTCTGCGCAAATTCCGCTGGGCGGAACGACCATAGTAGCTGGCATCCGCCGTAGCCAAAGAAAAATCCGAGGATGCCACTGAAGACTCCGAGCAAAACGCTTTCTGTTAACAATTGACGGACCAAACGCCAGCGGCTGGCGCCAAGCGCCATGCGCACCGCAATCTCCTGGCGCCGAGCAGCGGCACGCGCGAGGAGCAAGTTCGCAACATTGGAGCACGCGATGAGAAGCACGAATCCCACAATGACCATTAGCAAGACACTTCCGAACAAGAGCCCCTGACGCTGATTGGTTGCGATAGCCGCTTCGGTGAGCGGCTGTAACGTGACGGTTTGCCCCTGGTTGGCGTCTGGATACTCTCTTTCAAGCGCAACGGCGATGGTCTTCAGGTCGGCCTGCGCTTGCAAAAGCGAGACGCCAGACCTGAGACGGCCAGCGCCTGTGAAAGTGAGAACCGCGCGGTCTCGTAGAGCATTCTGCTGCTGGGCGGGCATAACCTGCTCAACCATCATGGACGGAACCCAGAGGTCCGGCCCGAAGATGGCATTGACGCCCTTGAAGCCTTGAGGAGCGACGCCGATGACCGTGAATGCGGTGTTATTTAGCTTGATTGTCCGGCCCAGAACGTCTGACGCTCCGCCGAACCGGCCCTGCCATGCCGCGGAGCCAATGACAACAACGGGGATGGCCCCGGGCGTAGCGTCCTCATCGGGCAAGAAGAAGCGCCCCATCCGAGGACGAATGCCGAGAGTATCGAAATAATTGCCGGTGACAACCTCCGCGAACACGCGTTGTGATTCCGCCCCGGCTGACATCGTAAGTGCCATCGGGGACGAGTACCCGGCGAGGCTGCTAAAGGAGTGGTTCTTTTCCCGGTAATCTTTGAGATTAAGGAACGAGAGCGGGCGGACATCGAGTGTCTCAGAGGTTTTCTTGGCCTGTGCAGTGTTGACGGCAGCCAATTGCGAGGCGTGCTCAACGGGAAGGGGATTCAGGAGGAAGGTATTGACGATCGTGAAGACGGCTGTGTTTGCGCCAATGCCAAGCGCTAGAGTGAGGATGGCAACTGCTGTGAAACCTGGAGTCTTGCGCAGCATGCGCGCCGCATTGCGAAGGTCCTGCTTTAGGCCCGTGAAGAGATGGCCCGAATTCAATAGTCCATCTGGGATAGGATCGCGGGTAACCGTGCGCTCGGTGGCACGCAATTCCGTCAGGAGATCGCTCTGGCCTAGGCTAGAGAGAACTTCGCGATAGGCCTCCTCCGGTGTCGCTCCCTCTGCGATTATCTCTTCGTACAGATTCTCGAGATGGTCTGAAAGCTCCTCAAGGATCTCTACTTCACGGGTAGGCGGAAGATTCAATCCCGCCAATCGTTTTCTGATTTCCTGTTTCCACTCAGGCATGTTCAACCCCCGTGATTTGGCTGACCGCGCGGACAAATTCCCGCCAGCTTTGGCGGTGCTGCGCCAGAGTTTTTTGACCTTGCGTTGTCAGACGGTAGTAACGCCGCCTTCTTTGATTGGGCTTTTCGACCCAGCGCCCCTGAATCAAGCCGCGATTCTCGAGCCGGTAGAGCAGCGGATATAGAGAGGCGATGTGGAAGCGCAGCTTGCCGCCCGAGCGGCCTTCGATGAGCTTCCCGATGTCGTAACCGTGGCGAGGCTGATCCTCGAGCAGCGAGAGAATCAGTAGCTCAGCGCTGCCCTTCTTCCATTCCTGGTCCAGGGTCGTGCCCATATATGCCACTCCCACATATCACTACGCATGCGAGTGGCTGGATATTTCACATGGGATACTCTTTTTTTGACGGTGGTTGGCACCACCCGAAAGCATCAGGTGCTGCTATTCGATATGAACCCAGGGAAACGGTCCAGGAGTTCGGTTCTGAGAAGTCGCAAGCTCTAGTGGCGCATGCGACCGATTCTGGCCAGATGACGGGGCATCCGGAAGCTATCTACTTACCTGATCTGTCTTGGTTCAGCGTGAAATGGAGAAGAGGCGTTCTCCGTTAGTGTAGATTCCGCCCCCGCGGGGCGGGGATTTTCAAGGCATGAGGGTCTATCGTCCGATGACTTCCTCCCGTCAACGTGCAACGCGGGAGAGGGACCTCCCGCGCTGCTGAGCCATCGACTCGATGAGCCCTCCGGATTATCCCTCGGCATGGTTGCGTCCCCGCAGTGCCGCTTCCGTTTCGCCCGGCAAAATCATTGTAACTCCGCAACGAGCTGCCGTTTCTCAACATCCGGTTGGCCCGTGACTCCGGCGGAACCCAGACCGGCCAGACCCGAATCGTGAGTTGTGATCGCCTGGTTTCGACAACTATCTATGCTAATTGGGGTCTGCCAATAAACGAGTTGTACACGTCAGGCCCTTGCCGCCATTGATCCGATATCCGTCCGAGGCAAATCTTAGCGTGATTTTTCGGTCAAAAGTTGAGTAATCCGCCGGGGTTTGATCGTATACAGGATATATGTCGGCTCTTCCCATGACATTCAATACGACAGCCGAAACCGAAACGGCAAAAATTGCGCGAGGCTTACGTGAGAGGGATATGGAGCTTCTTGCAGACCTGGTGGAGCGCTGTCAGCATCGACTGGTGCGCTACCTGCTATACCTCACCGGGAGGCG